>Ga0114904_1001798_pt1 | contig 10039 bp, 14 predicted proteins | sample MalvirDeepMed_s6_FD_83498 | JGI IMG/M metagenome (GOLD analysis project Ga0114904, IMG submission 83498) | Marine viral communities from the Global Malaspina Expedition - Malaspina viral metaG DeepMed_s6 | ecosystem: Environmental > Aquatic > Marine > Oceanic | place: Mediterranean Sea... | reverse complement strand
GGTCCATTCTATCGTCCACCCTGGTTCCAGCCATCTTTCCACGCCCAACCAGCGGCATCAGCCTGAAGATCATTTCCACCAGTTTCCGGCTGATATGCGTGGGTGGCTTTACCGGAATAGCCATCTCTAGCGTCTCCGCGATCCGTCAATGAAGTTATTCGTCCCGCAAGAAGGGCAGTTCGATGCGGACTGAACCGTTGCCCTTGCCACAGAAGTGAAGCCCAGGTTATCGGCAGGAACAGTTACCGGATCTTTTGCCGTTCCATCCGCATTCCCGGTATCCGTACTTGCCGCCCCCACGGATTGGACGCGGAGGTCGATTCCCGAGAAATCACAAACCCCACACCTTCTTCGGTAAGGCTCATCACGTTCAGCATTGGGGCCACGCAACCTCATCGGCCTATCAAAGCCTCGGGATTCTTAAACGTCCTCTCCAGGGTTGCCGGAGCCGCCGCACCAGCAAACCTTCGGAGGTCTTCCTGGCTGTCGGGATTGTATCCGAGGGTTGTCATCATATCTCGGTCTACACCCGCCCTGAGAACCAAATCCGGCACTTCCGATTCCTTTGGTCCGCCAACACGATCCACTCCATCCAGGTGACGGGAAACCCGTTGTCTGCGCTGAGATTCGTTTTGCCTTCCCCGAACCTCTGCTTCCTTGGCTCCGAACACGGAATCCAGATGCTTCTTGACAATAGCCGCACCCCTTGGATTCTTGCTCAAATCCTCACCATAATCCTGCGACCACTGGCCCATGAAACGAACTGTTTCCTCGTTCTGCGATGTGCCAGCAGTTGCATAATCTGGGTACTCGGACTGAAGCACTGTGTTCGCCCGTTCCTGAATGGCATAGGCTTGTCGTGCGCGTGCATCCACCTTGTATCGCTGGCGATCCTTGATGTCTGACAGATGCTCCAGGTAATCCACCTCTGCGATTTCGCCAGCCTCGAAGAGTGCTCTTGCATCGGCAATCTCCGTTTCAGGTGAAACCTGTTGTGGTGCCCATTGGGGAGCCTGGTGTCTTTCCACCTGTTCCAGACGCACCCGAAGTTCAGCATTCTCCTGTCGTTGCCGGTCAGCATACCGGATGGTCTCATCGATCTCGGTCACCTGATCTGGCCGAAACCGCCCGCCAATAAGAACTTCTTCCTCGGTTTCCTGAGAGGTCGTCTCCTCTGGAGTGCTCTCAGGTAGTTGGGAAGGCGTGTCCTCAACGCCTTGTGAACCCTCCGGTTCTCCCGTTTCGGGGGCTTCGGGTTCAGTCAAATCATCAGCCATGCTTTTGTTCTCCCTATCAGCTTTGTTTTCCGGTTTCTATTGCACTCTCCAACCACATAAGGATTTTCTTCTTTCCGAAAAACATCTCTCCTGCAAAGAATTCCCGTGTTCCTTTTAAGATTTCCGGCTTCATGATCTGCCGTTCGGCAGATTCAATTTCTTTCCTCAAGTATCCCTCAAAAACCTCCCATCCCAGTGTCCTCTTCATATTCCATAAGTGGCGGGCCTGTATCCCCGCCACGTTCTCCTGGAACTGGGGCTGGGCTTCCACCAAAGTCTCCATTCATTTCCTCCTGTGCCGTACTGTTAAGGGTAGCGAAGGAATTGACATCCACAGCGTCAGTCTCGGCCACAGCCTTCTTTATCTGCGCGGCTTTAAGTTGAATGTTTGAGACACCGGCTTGCAGATCCATTCTTATCCTTGCTATCCTCTCTTGCGCTCTGGCGATAATGTCCTGAACATTGGCCTTGCTCACTTCGATCTCGGCCTGTCCCTTCGCCTGTTCCAACTGTGCCTCGGCCTTCATCAGTTGCGACTGAAGTTCCTGCATCTGGCTCGCAGACTGGGCTTGCTGTTCGAGCAGTTGAATTACCTTGTCCGGCAGAATCTCGTCTGCATCTTTTCTATTAAAGTCATGGAGCATTGAACGAATGTATGTCACAACACCCGGTGGATAAACCTGTGCAAGCACCGGAAGAAGGCTCTGGGAAAGAAGCATCGACTGTTGCATTCTCAGTTGCTTGTTGCCTGATACCGGATCGCCAAGGAACCGGAAATCAAACTGGCCCCTGATCTCCTCTCGGGTGAATTCCCTGAAGGGACTGAGCGGGTTGGGCGGAATCCCTCCTCCAAGACCCGGTCCTGCTGGCTGGGCGAATGGAGACATACCGCCCCCCGGCCCCTGTTGCATAGCGGCCATCATCTGTTCTTCAGGACTCATGCCCATCTGCGCCTGACCGTTCATGCCCTGACCTTGCTGAAGGGCCATCATCATTTCGAGTTCTTGCGAAGACATTCCCGGTGGAGGTTGTCCGCCAAGTCCCTGGTCCTGTTGCTGTGCCATCATCATTTGTTCTTGCGGACCCATTCCAGGTTCCGGTTGCCCACCAGGGCCTTGGCCCTGCTGAATCTGTTGGGCAAGCTTGGGATTGACCTTGATCTCGAATCCGTCCGGCATAAATGCCTGATATAGCTGGAACATCATGGTGATGATTTCACGGGCGGCGGACTGGAACCGCCTGTTCTTGATCTCAAACCCCATCGCACCCTCGCCGAGCGTTCCCTGGAATTCGGCGGCAGATGCCCTTGAGGAAGGATTCAGCTTTCCAAGAAAAGCGTCAGACACCCCGGTAACAGTCTCGGTCTTTCTCTCGATGAACTGGATGAGCGAACTGAACACGGGACCGTAATCAGGGAGTTTCGGAAAGGTGATTCTTGAACCCTCTGGCACTGGAATGAGTTTTCCAAGTTCAAGTGTAATCGGGCCTTCTTCAAGCGAGTCCGACTCGTAAGCCCCGGTCATCGCATTGATGAGCGTTGCCCTGTCGATGAACTGGTTCAGGAGGGTGTTGGTGATATCGTCAAGATGCCCGATCCATTCCGCCACGCCCTTCCCGTATGGTGACTGGGGGCGGGGGGTGTACTTGCCAATAATAATGGGGCGTTTTCCGTGCGGGTGTATCTCATCCAAATAGACAGCCTGAAGAAGTGTCTCCGTTTCCACATGAACAGTGAAGATCACCTCTTCAAGCAACCCGTCCTTGTCAATATCGTAAGCACCGTGCCACTTGTAAGCTCGACGCTTGTTGCGACCAGGGGCGGAAATCACACCCTCACTCGAATCCTGTTCCTCTTTTGTTTCAGTCGGAGACGAACTCTCGTCCCGCTTCTCGAATTGCTTGACCCTCTCGAAATCCTTGCGGGTCATGACATTGTATGCCCTGGTCTTGTACCGTCTGGCGATGGCATCGAAAGGCAACCAGACCTGAAGAATGACCCAATCGGCCTCTCCAGCCTGAACCCCCGTTGCGTCGGAAGGAAGGATGACATTCTCGGTGTCTATCATGTCCACCCAGGCACCCTCGAAAACAACTTCCTCCCGCTTTTCAACAACTTCGTTTCCATCAATGTCCTCGACGAGATCCGGTATATTCCTGACCTGACGTTTCCAGTAGACATGGGCCGCGTAGTCACCCCTCGGGGGAATGGCGGCGGCGAACTCATCGAGTTTTTCGTAGAGATTCAGGCGGTCATCAGTAACAAGCCATTCAACAAACTGTCGGGCGGCAGGGATTCTCGGAATGTCATCAGATCCAACCGCCGTCACGTCCATGATCTGGGAGACACCAAAGATTGAAGCCATGTAACGGGCGGCGGTGGCAAACGAAGCAACGGCAACGGCGGGGAGCTTGATGTTGGATGCACCCTCCCAAGGCCACGTCTTGGATTCAGTCTCCATCTCAAGACGCTTGATCGCATCACGGCGTTTCGATAACCACTCAGATCGAGCCTCTATGCCAGCCTTGGCATCAGCAATAACCATGCGGGCGATCTTCTCCCGTTCGGATTTGCTTAACCGGATCTGTATCTCTGGCCGTTCCTCACCTGACTGATCAGGTATCGGCGCGTCGAGATCAATGGCTACGGATGCTGATTCTTCGACGTTGTCAATCAATCAAGATTCCTCACTGACACCATTTTTTATTTTTTCCCTCACCTGTTCAATATCAAAGTCGAAAATCTCACAACATTGCTGGAAGGTATATCCATCTGCGGCGGGTTTATCGGGAACCCCAAACAACCAATTCTCCGCATCGAATTGCCATCTTTTATTCCAAGTTCTCTTGTCGCGGAATGTTCTGTCTTGTTTATCGAATCTGCCATCAACCTTCCTCTTGAACTGCAACTCTTTCAGATCAATCCTGTAATCCTCAATCGCGGTCAATAAAACCGCCGAAAGAAGACTCCTGCAAGCATCGTAACTGGTTGGTTGATTCCTTAGTTCCCTCAGTTCCTCATCTATTTCTTCTGATTTCTGGATCTCGGGTTTTATCACTCACCTCCGTATGCTTATGTTTTTGAGGGCCGCTTCGAGTCCCGACCTTCCTTGAGGGAAATCTTTCCGCCATCGCCACCCGAGGACGGTTGCACGGAGTCAACAGAACCTTGCGCCGCCCCGCTTGAGGCAATCTGTGGCATATTGATTCCGCTTTTGGTGGAAGCACTAGATCCAAAACTCATGGTTCCAGGCAGAACGTGGCTCTTCTGATTGGAGGGTCCACGGGTATTCGGCTGAACGTAGTTATGATCGCCCTTCGGCATTTCTGTCTCCTTAAAGGATTTTCGCTCCGGTTCGGGCCTCGACAGACTTGATCGTTCCCGCACCCTTCCCGGCCATGATTGCCTTCGCCTCGGCATCCGAGATGGAGCCGTCACCGGGAATCGCCCGGTTGCAAGCCTCAATAAATTTCTGCATAGCCGCCGGATTGGGTATCTTTGAAGATACCGGTTTGGCGGCGGCAATCTCTTTCTGTTTCTTCTCGATTGCCTTTTTCTTCTTGTCCAGAATCACCGTTTTGATCTCCCCAAAAGAAAAAGGCCCGCCACTCGCAATGAGCAACGGGCCTATGAAACTGGGCTACCAGAGAAATTATCTCGGTAGCACGAAACACAGTGACCGCGAACTTATAACTCTGTTTTTATTCTCAGCAATCCTTCCGGGCCTCTATAAAGACCCGTCCCAGCATTTATCTCCTCCCAGAATACAGTTCCGTTTGGACCGCCCATTCGGAACCGGATAGTTAATTCTCCCGTCAGCATGGGATATACAATCTTTTCCCGCATCGTGTCAACAAGTTTCTTGAAGGACGGGGGATCTTTTGAATTCTTACTGCTCATCAATGGCTTCCAGTTCCTCGATCAAGTGCTGTCTGTCCAGCCATGCCTCCAATGGCTTTCCGCCAAACTCCCATGTCAGATGAATGAAATTCCCAGACAAAGAAATCTCATCAATAACAGCGTCATTGATGAAACCTTCCGGCGAGATGAAAAAAAGAACACGCATCCCGACCTTTGGACGAAGGGGTTTTTCCCTGCGTCGTGACTGTGCCTGTTTCAGATCTTGTTTCTGCTCATCTGAAAGAGGGATGGACTTGAGCTTTGCGAGTCCAGGCCCAACGGATATTTCCTCAATCAAATCTTCCTCGTTCATCATAGCCTCCCCTCAATACCCCGTGCTTTGGGCAATTCCATGACGGACATTCCTCTCCATCGACTCCTCTATATCGCGCCGGAACCGGGCTGTCGGTTCCACATAGACACGGCCCTGTCTGGCAAGGCGTTCCTCGATATACCGTAGACAATCAGGATGATCCCTGTCAACCTCCTTCAGCTTGTCCACCCTGGATTTCTCGTAGATCGAATACTTCACGCTGTCATCCCACTGGACCCTCCGCATCTGGTGAATTAAACCGTACTTTTCACCCTGCCTCCCCACCTCTACCTTCCCGCAAGCCCCGCGAAAGAACATTATAGACGGAATATCCCGCTTTTCAAACGTATCATATTCAGGTTTCAGACCTTTCTTCACGATTCGCACCCCGATTCCCACAGAACCGGGAGATGAGTCACTCAATTTTATGTTTCTGAGTCCCGCCCGCTCAAGTTCCCGCTTCCAGGATGTCCGTGAACCGCTCACCACGGACGGTTCTTCGGCGGCTTTTCGATCAATCACGGTCCATATGGGATCGCTTCCGCCGTGATCGGCCCTTTTCGCCTTGATAGCCTGTACAAGTTCCCTCGGCCCGCCGTCCACAACAAGCTGATCGTAGTAAAATCGCCGTCCCTCACGGTTCGCGGCACAGAATACAATGCACGACGGCCTTGAGCCGTGCGGATCTATGGCCTCATACCGTGTCCATTCCCACGGGATACGGAAATCGTCCACCATGTGGGCCTCGCCCACCTCGGGATAAGCAACCCCGGCAAGATGAGCAAAGATACCACGCTCCCGAGCCAGCCTCTCCTCGGGAGGAACCGTCTTCAGGAACGCATCGATCTGGTCCCGACGCAGATATCCACCATTATCAGTGCAGTTCTCCCATATCTCAACGCGCCGGACATGAATGTTGGAGTCTTCACCCTCCCGTTCACACAATTCTGAATCCACCCACGGCTCGATCAGGGGTGTCATGGTGAAGAACGCAATCCCGTCCCTTGCCATCAACCCACGCTTGGTCGCCGTCCACAACTTGTAAGGCGGTGGCTCATCAAACCCGGCAATATCAAAGGTCTTCCCCTCATACGCCATCGAATCCTGCTGGTATGAGTTGAAATATAACGTGTTCTTCAGGTTTTGGTTATAGAGATTCGGGCTGGAAGGATCGAAGAACTTGAAGGTGAACCCGCGAATGTGACCACCAGTCTTGATGGGTTCCGCCATTCCTTCAGGCAGAAGCTCATACAGCTTCCTCAAATACGTCTGCTCAAGCCAGTTATCAAAGTCAGGCCCAGACTGAACACCTATCAGCGGCGGTCCCCAGCGGCCATCCTTCCCGTCCTTCCGGTTCTCAAGAGGCCACCAGTCAGGGTAAATCTGCATCATGTGGCAAAGCATCTCGAAGATGGCGAATGTCGTCTTGCCAGACTGGTTTCCGCCGGGAATAACCCGTATCGACTGCGGATGACCCCGTGAATGCTCCTCCTTCTGCCAGGGTAGGGGATTATGGAATATCATCGGCTGAATGCGCCGAGCCTCACGCTCCCGAAGTTCCGCCATGCCCAGTTCGCGGATCTCCTCACGGCTCATGCCATCAAGAACGCTAGGCATCTCTTACCTCATCACCCTTCTTGGAGGATCTGTATTCAACAAGCATCTTCCTTGGATAAATCCCAAGTGCAATCAGAAGAAGTCTCGGGTCTTTCGGCTTTTTCCGACCCCTGAAAGACATACTCGCAAAGATGTTCCTGGCGTGTGTTGCTGGATTAAGCACCACAAGAAGAGAACGCAACCACCCGAAAACTCGCATCAAAAGTCTCCGTAACTTCCCTTCGCCTCACTCGGCAACAATATCTTCCGCCCGGTATCCCTCTCCACCTGACCAACCCTGAATCCAAGGGTAAAAGCATACCACAGGGCCTCATCCGGCGTTAAATGCTCCTCCCCAACACGATCAAGGTAAATCTCAATCGTTTCGGCGACAGGCCCATAAGGGATCATCATGTGTTCTTGGCATAACTGGCGGGGATGTGACACTCCAATCTTCGCGGATTCGTCCTCAAGTATCTTCGCTAACTCCAGTTCCTTCATTCACGATCTCCTGATCAGATTTACCTTATGGCAAATGTCAGTCCTAAATCCAGGCCAATCGTGCGGACAGGATGGTCCCCCCAAGAACGCAATGACGACAAGAATCATGAGGGTAATCAATAACACCATCATCCAATGTGTCTTGCAGTGAAGAAGATAATACCAGAATTGGCCGCGGAAGGTCGTCTCGCCACCGTAATCTTCGGAATCCAGCCTCCAGAACTCACGCCATACCATCTCTCGATGCACGAGCCTCCGCTAAAGACTCCAATTCCCGCTCTGAAATGTTGATCGTCCGGTTGTCTATCCCAATATCACCGTTCACAAGCAAAGCCAAGGCCAGGGGCTGATTCCCAGCCCCGAGACGACCCTCAAGCAACGCCGCCTTGTCCGTCGCAATCGCCGCCGCTGTGACCATGCTCTTGAGGTCAGTGGGTGTCTCTGCCTTGATGTCAGGAAGGTCTCTCGCCACAGAATGACGAATGGCCGCACTAATGGCTATCCACTCATCCGTCCGACGCTTCTTCGCCCGCTCAACTAAAAGGTCAAATGCCTCCTTCTGCTCCTCCGTCACCTCTGGATTCCCGAGATAACGGCGAATCGTCTGAGTGCTATGACCAGTATTCCTTGAAGTCTCCCTCACCCCATCACCCAGGCCCTTAACAGAAGCATGAATCTCAGCCCTCTGACGGATATTCAACTTCTTTGCCATTAGACGAACTCCTCCTTAAAACCGGGGTGTTTTTTTTCTTTTGCTTGCTTGCTAATCATTAACGCCAATACCCAAATTAGCACCTTTAGCCGAGATTTGCTTTAGCCTTTTACATCTACGGCAAGGATCTTGCCTCCCCCGCTAGGTGCGTGTCAAGTGCAAACTTGAGTTTCCCTTTAAAAACCCCCTCTTTCAGGAATACTATTTCCCTAATCTGAAGGGCCGAAAATGTCAATGTTTCATGTGAAACCATAACCGGGACATGGCTAAAAGGAGTCTCTTTTGCGGCTGTGTTCATAGCGGCTGACCCATATATATGGATCGCGGGCCGCGCGGGGGCCTCCCCCTCCTTCTTTATCGTGCATAGGGGACCCATTTTATTCCTTATCTTCGCCATGATAGATACGATAATAAATGATAGTAAGTTTGCAATGATAAATATAGACTACTTCGCAATGATATAGATGATATATAAATGATAAGTATGCAATGATAGGGTTGAGGGTAGGTTTGGCGTGGATGTTGATAAGGTCCAACCCTTAATCCACCATACATCCAACAGATCCGCTGATTCCATAGATATAGCCTGGATTTTCCCAATTAAATCAGCATTGAACCTTGACAGTGCACTGTATCCGGATTATATCTCTCTCAATGATTAAAATTCCTTTAATCAGAGTATCCTTTAACGCGGAGGAAAATATGGGTTCACCGATCACGGTAAAAGAAGATTCAAGTAACGGAAAACTGACTGGTGGTAAAAAAGAAAATAAGTGTTCGGCCACGTACGCTTCCCAATCGTCCTGTCCGACAGACTGTGCGTTTTTAAATTCCGGATGTTATGCGGAGACCGGAAACGCATCCTACACCACACGCCGATTGAATGCGGCCGATGAAACAGATCCGATCAGAATTGCAAAAATAGAGGCGGACGAAATTGGAAAATTAAAGGGAAAATACGATTTACGCGTACACGTTGTTGGTGATAGTCGGACGAATAAATCCGCCGAGATAGTCGGTCAAGCTATGGTCGACTATGAGAAGAAATCGGGAAAATCCGCTTGGACGTACACTCATGCTTGGAAACGCGTCAAAGTAGAATCTTGGAGAGGAGCAAACACGATCGCATCTTGTGAGACCCCAGAAGACGTCAAGCTTGCTCACAAGCTAGGCTATGCGACTTCGATCGTAGTTGACAAGCTAGAAGACGAATCCGGGAAAGTATATCGCAAAAATGGAATTAACTATTTGCCTTGCTTGAAAGAAACGCGTGGGATTCCTTGCGTAGAATGCGGTATCTGTTTTAATGCGGAGACCCTCCGCAAGCTTAAGCTAACTATCACGTTCCCGGCCCATGGTACCAGCAAAAAGAAGGCTATCATAGCGTTAAGGGTTTTAAACGCCTAACGCCCACAAGCTTGTCTTGGCGCGTCACGCTCCCATGGGTGGCGCGTTTTTTTTGTCCGCGCCCCGAAACTTATCATTGAAACCTATCATCGCAAACCGACAAACTTATCATTGAAAAAAGGGCCCCATTTTTCCCGATGATAATCACGTCGAGGCCCCATAAAAAGCCCTTACAAAATTTTCCCAAAGCGCGACCTCGCGCTTTGCATCCCCCTCCCTGTGCCGCCCCCACAAAGGGGCCCCTTATCCATTTGCCGGTTGTCACATGTTGCCCGGGACAGGATTAGGGGCCCCATGATGCTTGGTCTTGCCAAACGGTTCCTGGGGTGTTATAG
>Ga0114904_1001796_pt1 | contig 10039 bp, 27 predicted proteins | sample MalvirDeepMed_s6_FD_83498 | JGI IMG/M metagenome (GOLD analysis project Ga0114904, IMG submission 83498) | Marine viral communities from the Global Malaspina Expedition - Malaspina viral metaG DeepMed_s6 | ecosystem: Environmental > Aquatic > Marine > Oceanic | place: Mediterranean Sea... | reverse complement strand
TCGCCACCGGCTCCTACCCGGTCCCAGTTGGTCCCCACTACACCTGTCGCTCGTTGTTCTTATGGGTGGACAGATACGTTTACCCACAGACTGGATACTGGTCTGCTCCAGTGGCCAGATCCCTACAATGGCACCCTTGTGGGTTTGGGGGCCTCAAAGAAGAAACCCCGCAGGGTGCCTGCCGGATGAGTGTATCCGGTGTCCTTGCGGGGCTCTTCTTTATGCGGAGTAGTGACACAACGCATAAAAAGAAGATAGGATACCAGCGTCCAGCAGGCAACCCCATGATACGGTGGCCTGCTGGAGAAGTCAAACGAAAAGGGCCGGCGCGGATAAACGCCAGCCCTTCTCTAACCCCACAACCACTACGGAGACGCCAGGGGGAGGAACCCTGACGCCTTTGGAATCTACACTGGCCTACTGGTCAAGGGCAAGTTCTTTTTCCCATCGCATCTTGTGCTGTAATGGATGCTTGTCCACGCGAGGTCGGGAATTGCAAGACCAGCTTCTACCTTTGACTTTGCCTACTGAATCCCAGCCAGCTGCTACCAGACCTGTGCCCTCTTCCTCTGCGAGGGTGTAGGTAATCAGACGCCGATATCCCATTGCCCTGCAGGCTCTCCACGCCGCCCCGTACAGCATCGAGGCGGCGTTCTTGGTGCCGTCAGTGCAACAGCGGGTGACTTCTGCTATGTAGGGCTTGTCCAGGCCCCGTGCTACTGGTCTGCCGACGACGATGACTCCAACGACCTTGTCGCCATCGTTGACGGCGATGCCAAATTTCCACCCTACAGAGGGGATGTGGTGGCGATGATGCTCCACGATGAAGGCATCTGCCTCGGCTTTGGTGATGGGTTGCAGGTGGATCATTGAGCCAACCGCTTCTCCATGGCATCGATCCCGGCCAGTAACGTCGCATGGCGACAGGCCGGCTCGGGTGGCCAGATGCTGTCCAGCCTTTCCGGCCGTGGCCCCTCCCATTTCTTGATGGTCCGCGTGGTCACACCCATGACCCTGGCCATCTGTGATTGCGACAGGCCCATCTTCTGCCTGGCAGACAGGATTCGGTTGTTGAGCCTGGCTGTTTCAGAGCAGAAGGCCGCGTATTCGTCCTCCTCCTGCTGCGCTCGTTCGATGTCAGTCACTGGAAAACACGCCCCTTTCTTTAGCGGTCGAGTGTTTCAGGCGTTCTTTCATCATGGCATTGGCGATCTTGTAGGCACCCTTTGCCCAGTCTTTATGGGCGTCTGGCTTACACTCGGTGGGAAGAGCGATCTCCCCCGCTACCAACCCCGTCAGGGCAGCCATGGCGAATTCATCTCGCAAAGTCTTGGCCATCACCGCACCTCCCCGCCGCCACCGACCTCGACCTCCCAGCCCTCCCTGGCATTGTCGGCAGCGTAGTCAGCCTCATCGGCCGCCCAGCCCTCTTCCGCTTCCATCACGATCTGCTGCTTGAGGTCATCCAGTTCCCCCTCGTCCAGAAACGGCCCCAGGTTGAACAGACGCCGGCCGCAGGGCAATGTCACCCAGACCCCGTAGATCTCGCACAGGGCAGGGTCTGGAGGCTCTGTGGAGCATCCTGGCCGGAACGCGTCCAGCTCATACTCCACCGCCGCCTTGACGTTGACGTTCAATGTCATCATGCTGCTACCTCCTCGGGTTGCCACATGCTGCCGAATCCGACGATGACTCTGATATTGCATTCGGAGCAGGTGTATTCATCGCCAGACTTGACGAATCCATGACCACAGTCCACTCGCACCTCGTTTTTCGAGCAGGTCATGGCGGTTTCGCACTCGCTGCATACGGGTCTTTGATCAGATGTCATTATTCATATCCTCCTGGTTTTACAGATCCTCTTCGTCAAACTGCATCTCCCGCTCGTCCTGGGCGATATCGTGTTCCATGTCGGCGTATTTCTCTGTCTCCTGGTGGATCTCGCGGAACAACTGGGCGCTGTCGGTCTTGAATTCATGCCACAACCCCACCTCGCGGGGAAAACCCTGCCAGAGGGCCATCAGGTTGTCTTTATCGGCCTTGGCGATCAGCCGGAACAACTGGGCGGCGAACCAGTCGGCGTCGGGGGACAGCGATGCTTCGAGATCGCGGATCATGTTTTGGCGGGATGTCATGGTCAATTCTCCAGTGGTTTGTAGACATCGATCCCCAACGGATCAGCACTCTCGGCTATTTCCATGGTCAACTGCTCGATCACGTCATCCGACAGCATGTCAGACACGTCGCGCTTGATCTTGTCGCCCATGATCACCCGAATGCCATGGACGCCACGGTCAATGACCGTCACCTCCACCTCGGCCAGCGTCGTACGGATGGATCGGGGCATGTTATTTCTTCCTCGCTTCCAGATCCTGCAAATAGTGGTCGAGCCTCTTCTCCAGATACGACAGGGTGGCGGCCTGTTCCTCTGACATCCAGATGGTGGTACCCGGCTGGCGCAGGGCTTCCAGTACCACCTCACTCTCAGCGCGATCCAGCGTAATGGCGGCGACGGTCGTCATGGGGACAACTCCATTGTCATTTGAGAGGAACAGTCAGGGCCACAGGAGATGTTCTCCAATCCCCCGGCCATGTAATCTGCTGGTAGTTCATCGAGAAAGATCCTCTCGCCCTTGTAGCGAACGAGCTTGACTCCCAGTTCCCTGCTTTGTTCACATCTTTTCTGGAATGTCTCCGCGAAATTTCTACGAATTGCGTTCCAATAAAAACCGCTTGTACTTTTCACACAGCCCAAACAATTGTTGTTGCGAAAACCGAGGGCGTACATCGCTGGTAGTTCGATCTTCTCCTGCACCAGCCGTGCCAGGCACTTGGCCTTGGTGTAGTTGTGATCCTGCAGGGGCCACTCCAGCTTCATATCATGGTTGGCCTGTTCAAACCGAGCGATCCGACCTGGCTCATCGGCCGTCAAGCCAAACACATGCACATCGTCCACCGTCTGATAGGCGAATCGAGGCTGCTTCTTCATAATCACCGTGCATCTTGCTCCGTATGGGCTGGACATGAAGCGATGCTTCTCAAACACATCGTCTACAGAATCGTAGCCATCTGTCTTGAGGCGGGTGATCGACACTCCCAACCATTCCTGTGCATCGTCGAAGAACCGCTGCTGGTCTGGATGCTCATCAGCCATGGTGTCGCAGTACAGCACATCTACTGCATCGCCATGCTTCTCGATGGCCAACTTGGCTGCAACAGCAGAGGCTGCACCACAAGAAAACCATGCCAGAACTCTCATGGGGAAAACTCCAGGGTGAAGGTAGGGGTGGAATAACGAGCGTAGCTCTTGCCGGTGTCCTCATCTGCAACCATGACAGTGTCGATGTGCATCCCCTCCGTTTTGAGGTCAGCGATCCTGGCGGCCAGCCGGAAGCACTGGAAACGCTGCAGGGCCTCCAGTGCCGTCAACGAGTGACCAGCTTGCAGATGGGCCTTGATGTCCTCACACTGGCTCATGGCGTGTTCTCCGGGCAGTCACATCTGCGCCCGAACCCAATGGGTGTAGGCCAGTAGACTTCCCCGCAATGGCGACAGGACTCGATCTGAGCCGCTTCGCGGATGAGTCTGGCTCGGAAGTCAGGCGAGATGTTGGGACGCGTCAGGGCGTCTTCTGCGGCTTTCAGCAGGGCATGGTCGGCTGATGATGGAGCCGATCCACCCGAATCTCCTGTGGGCAGGCCAGCGCGGAGCCGATCCCGAAATGTCCCCGCCGCCTCGTATTGCTCCTGGATGCTCATGGCTTGTCTCCGACCTGGAAGGCGACGACGGTGGCGAGGCTCTCGGCGTCGGTGGGTTCAGGGATGTCATAGGAGTCAGGGTCGAAAAAGTGCCCCTGGTCATCGGCGCTTTCGGACGGGCCAGAGTACTTCGGTTCGCCGGAGAGGTGGTAACAGGCGGTGTGGTAGAGGGATGCGGCGACTGAGGCGTACGTCTCGGGGTGCCACTTGACCGCCCTCGACTCCTCCTCGCCATGAACGGTGCCGTAGCAGTCGTAGTGGCCCTCGAACACCGATCCATCGACGTAGACCATACTTGTCTCGGCCATCCACTGATTGATGGCCTTGTTGGGATGCAATAGTGACTTGTCGCAGGTCTTGCATTTGAACGAGTAGAATCCCATTTATCCTATCCACTCTTTCCACACTGCGAGGGCGTCCGCTTCGCTCATCTCGTTGAGCAGTTTGACGCCAGGGTTGTGGTGTTTGACCCGTGCGATGCCGTGCGCGTCTGCCTTGACGTTCCACGTTCGCATATCGTCAGGTTCGCCGGCCTTGAAGCCCACGACCTTCTTCAGGATTCGCTTCATATCCTTCAGGTGCAGTGCGTCGGTCAGTGCCTCGTTGATCAGCCATTCGATGTCCGGTTGGTAGGTGGCGGGATTCCCATTGCCGTCGAGGAACCCAAGATCTTCGGGCGGCAAGGTGGCGGCGTGGGCGGCGAGGCGGTTCTGCGCGTCGATAAACTTTGCGCGGTCGCTTGGTTTGGCGTAGTCGCCAAGGGGTTCCATGAAGTGACTGCCGCCGTGTCCAGCATTGCGGGCGGTGAAGGAACGCTTGCCGTCGAGGTAGACGGTGGCGCTGAAACAGGTGGTTTCTTCTGAGGCGAACTCGGCAACCTTGAGGTTCTTGAGTGTGATTTTCATCGCGTGAACTCCTCGGGTGTGTATTTGGCTGAGTCGGATCTGCGAGTGGTGTCGATGGAGGCGGCGTGGCTGGCGGCGGCCTCCAGGGTGGGGAACTCCATGTAGCCGGTGGAACTGTCGTCGTCCTTCATCCAGCCGCAACGGTAGCCGAAACGGACCCCGTTGCTCTCGCACCATATGCGATAGGTCATGGCCTGTCTCCGATCTCGATGCTCTCCATCGTCGCCTCGTCGCGTACGACCGCCCATCCGCCATCAGCCAGCATCGCCGGGGTGAACTTGCTACGGACGATGTCCGCTGCCGCCGACAGGCTGTTGGCAGTGATCTCCTCCTGCCCATCATCTCCGTATACGTAGTATGTCTTCATGGGACTTGCCTTTAGATTAAGGAGCCGAAGAAAGCGATGAACTCGCCATCCTCGTCGGTGATGGAAACCTTGTAGTAGTCGCCCGCCTCGACAACCTCGTATGCCCACTCGTCATCTGCTGCGGAGCCAAGCTCGGCGGCGATACGCTCGGCCTGGTCGCGGGTCAGGTAGAAGGTGCCGCCCTCGCGGCCGAAGTTGATGGTTACCATTCTGATCCCCCTTGGTTGTGGCGTGAACTGCTGGTGAAATATAGGCACCAGTATATGACGATGTCAAGGAAGGATCTGAATCCAATTCCAATCGCAATCCAATCTCAATCCAATTCCAATCCAATCTCGATTCCAATCCAATTCCAATTCCAATTCAATCTCAATCGCAATCCAAACTCAATACCTACAGGGACTTAGGTCGGGCCGGTCTCTCGAGTGGGGTAGGTCGGGGGTCGTCTGCCAGCTTGGGGAGATGGGCCGGAAAGGGCCGGCCAGTTATTTTTGTCCGGCCGGACAAATTGATTGACGGGGTGCCTATTGTTCCCCTATATTGAACTATAACCCATCACCCTACACAGAGGAGCTTGTGCTATGTCTGCAGAAAGAATCGAGGGACGCACGTTGAAACAGTGGATTGCGGAAGTGGATCGGATTATTGGCAGAAGAATAGGAATATCTGTGCATGACCTTGCGGACTTTGCTATCTGGGACAGTTGGAATGACGGAGTAACCCCGGAGGAAGGTGCCGACATCGCGCTTGATAATGATGACCTTCCTTGGCTCGAAGCAGAAGCAAGGGGAGAGTTCTGATGAAACTCAAGATTGATATTACTATGGATAATGGCGCTTTTGCTGATGATCCGTCGGAAGAAATTGCGCGAATTCTGACCAAACTGTCAGCAGATTTACAGACACACAGTGACGCCATTTCCGACGCTGTACGTCTCGATGCCAGTGAGTTACTGTCGGCGCTTTATGACGTGAACGGCAATTGTGTCGGCGCTTGTGAGGTAGAGGTATGAAAAACTCGATCCCGATATATCGTACGCCGACGATAGTGGCAGCCGTTACAGGAACAAAGCGCCCATCGGCAAACATCAAGACAGGGCCAATGCTTCAACTGTCAATCTTGGTCTCTGGAGTTTCTCCTATGGACGCACTGCGTCAGGGATTAGATCGCATTATCTGCGGGGGTTGTCCGTATTCATCTAAGGCCAATGGCGGCAAGCAAATTTGTTACGTACGGGTTGAGCAGATGCCAACTGCCGTCTGGAAGTCTGTGAAAGATGAACCGATCCCGGATATTAACCCGGCCGATATCCGGCCGGGTCAAGCTATCCGTTTAGGCGCCTATGGCGATCCCGGTTTCTTGCCGATTTCTTTACTCGAAGCTTGGACAATCGGCCGGAAGGGCTGGACAGGGTACTCGCACCAATGGCGAACCTTGCCAATAGAATACTCGCAATACCTTATGGCCAGCTGTGAGACACCGGCCGACGTTAAACTCGCCAACGAAAGAGGGTGGCGTTCCTATCGTGCTATGGAACGTCCAGACTCCCCACTATCGGGAAACGAAATCCTGTGCCCGTACGTATCGAAACAAGGGACTGTACAGTGTGCAGACTGTCGCTTGTGTAGTGGCTCGAGTATAGGAGCGAAAAATATTGTGATCCCTATGCATGGTGGTCGATTCAATAGAAAGGTGGCGTAAATGAAAAAGACAGTCGTAGAGTTTATGGGACAACGGTATAAGTACGACAAGGAAGAATTGGCAAGACATGCCAGTCGTGGCCGGCGGCCGTACGGCCATGTGGACAAAAATACAAATTGCACCTGTTCACTTGTTTGCGCGGCCGCTACAATCGCCAAACAAGTAAAGGCCAGTTGAGTATGTTGGAGGAAATTGCCGTCGATCTTTTCCTGATTTTGGCCATCGCACTTTACGGACTGTCGATAAGGAAGCGTCCATAGACGCCGCCTGACAGCCATAACGCAAAAAGCGCCGCCCCACCTATCCGGTGGGGCGGCGCTTTGTCTGTACGGTGTTTGTGGCGGTTACGGCTTGACGTAAAAAAAGCGGAAGCCGTTACCGACTCTCGTCGATAGGTTCCGATAGCCGTCGCTATTGATAGAGTAGTTCATGTAGTCGCCATCCCGTCGTAACTGTCGCAACCGTGTGGCCATTTCTGAGCGTGAGATGTTTTTGTGTATAGTCATGCCGTTTCCATCTCCATCTTGTGCGAAGTTGAGCAAGGGCAGCGTCGTACGCTTCCGAAGGTGTGCAGGGGTCGGCCGGTTCTGCAGCGCCGTAGACCGTAAAGCAGTCAACGTCAACGCCGTCAACCTTGACGTTAAAGGTCGCGCTTCCGTTCCATTTTATGACCGTATCCGTACGGTCGTCATGATACGTCGTCAACATAAGGTCACCCGTCCATCACGATGTCGCATAAGGCAAGCAAGGGACCGCCACAAGTGGGATCGAAGTGCTCACAACCTAACTGCGCTGCCATGATGCCATTTATGGCGACTCCTGCGGCGATTTTGAGTAGGAATATCTTTACGGTCCCTATCGATTCTTCAACGTCCTGTTGATCCAGGTCGTCGGCACAGTCTTCCAAGTCATACATGGCCGTGTCCAGTACGTCCATGGCCGTACCGATGGCTGCAGCACAGAGTACGTGCGGCGGTTTGGTGCGTGGATCGAATACGCTTTCTGGCTTCATCGGGTTGTCCCCTCCGGGTATGGGTTGTGGGTGTCCTTATATAATAGTCCTATATGTAAGAAAGCGCAACCTACCCCTCTAAAGGCTTGGAAACATAGGGGACAAGGGAACCTATAAAGACGATAGACCATTGGCCATAGGATAGGCCATAGGGGTACACCATAGGCCATAGGTTCATCAATGGCACCTATGGCCTATGGCCTATGGCCAATTGGCTTGACCTATGGCCATTGGCCAAATGGGACGATTGAATTGAATCAATTCAATTGGCCAGGAGGTGAAACCGATCACGAAGGTTAAAAGGCCAGGGTTAATATATCAGTCCAGATACCATTGCTCTGTATGGCCTATGTAGAATGGGGCCTATGGGGGGCTGTATAGGCTATTTCTTTCTGGGTTTCCTTCGGGTGACTTTCCGGCCGGACTTCCTGGCTGCGGCTTTGGCCTGGGCCTGGCCTTTTTTGGTATAGGCATAATGTCTGCCGCCGACTTTGGGCATGGTGTTCTCCAATCTGGGATATGGGGGGATGGTTGTACCCAGCAAGGTATGCAACTGGACCTGGAAAGGGAAGGGATATTGGGAACGGGTTGCTATGCTGTAGAGGATTATGTAGAATGGGTAGGGACGTTCATGTAGTGTCATTTTGAGGAGGACTGGTATGGCTGTGACTCTGGTGGGGTATTTGCGGGACAATCTTGGTATGGCCGGAGATTTTATGAAGGAGTATCGTGGCCTCAGTACGGAGGACAAGCAGGACTTGCGCGACTATGTGACTGCGGAGTGTGAGGCACTTGGTATTGAGTTGAAGGCTTCTGCTCCAGCTGCGAAGGCCAATGGCAAGGATGGCTGAACAGATTCATATCCTGTGCGATCTGGAGTTGAAGCAACTGGCTACCGAGCAGGCCAGGACGGACGGTATTTCCTTATCAGCCTGGATTTGCCGATTGATGGAGGAAAGTCTTGATCGGCCTTCACTGGCATCTCGGGTCAGGGTGCTGGAGGAAAAGGGGTTGCCTTAAGTTGGTGGGGTGACTATCGTTCAGAACGAAGGATTATACCTCGGTGGAAAAACGTTCTGGGGAGAGCGGCCGATTGTCTGATCTTTCGTTGTTACAGAGGGGATTGCCGGTTATTTGTGGGGAGCAAGCCGGCAGTTCCTTCTTTTTTATAGGGAGAATGGAATTTGGCAGGTACCCTGCAAAGCCTTGGCAACATCGGTAGAGATCCGCAGATGGCCAATCAGATTGTTCAGGCTCTGATTGAGTCTACCGGCGGCGGTGCTGCTCCTGTGCGGATGCCTGCTGCGAAGCCGCAACCCGGCCCTGTGTCATCTCAGGCGCAACTGATGTCGCCGGAAGATCTCCCGTATATGGACCGGTTGTTCCGTGGTGAGGAGATGCCGTTCGATGTGGGTGGGACAGCGAAACCCCTGGCAAAGGCTGCGGGAAAGGTGAGGGCGCGGCTCACTGGAGCCGAGGGAGCATTTTTTGACGACCTCACAAGAGGAGACATTAAAGAACTGAAGAAACTGGTTCCTTCAGTTCGGGCATTCGGTTCACAGCGTGATAAGACAGGAAGATTTGATGAAGTAGCAGCAACATTAGAGGTCGCAGAAAAAGACCTGCCGGGATTGTTCAAGTATATGGAAGAGATGTGGCTATCGGAAACACGGGCCGTTGGCGGTCCTGGCACCAGTACTCTTCCGCGAACCTTTTCTCGGCCAGAACTCCTTCTCGACCGTTTCAAGCCCCATGTGCCGTGGTATGAATGACTGAATTCATTACGAAGGTTATTCCATAATGGCCCGTAAAAGAAGTCTGACCGGCGCACAGCAGATGGGGTTTGCGCGGGGGAATCTTGATCCTGCGGACTTTAATCCGGACGAGTATAACTTTTAAGATGCCTCGACAAGCTCCCAGATCCAAATGCACCGACCAGCAGATGCAGGCCATCCATTACCTGGTGCTGGATCGTCATGCCAAGACGGATATGACCAAGAAGGTGGCCCAGCTTGTCGGCTGTCAGCCGGTTACCGTTACCCGCTGGCGCAAACTGGACTATTTCCGCTCGGAGTTTGATCGTCAGGTACGATTATATAGGGCGAACTTCGATGATGTTCCCCTGGCCGACCGCAAAGAGCGGGTCAAAGCCCTGCAAGCCATCTATGAAGACCTGCAGGAACGCGACAAGGCCATGAAACTGAAAGTTCTGATGGCTATACGTCAGGAAGTGGGTGATGACAAGCAGGTCATCGAGCATCATGTCTCCGGTGCCGTCGGTGTCAACCTCCCGCCC
>Ga0114904_1001795_pt1 | contig 10040 bp, 17 predicted proteins | sample MalvirDeepMed_s6_FD_83498 | JGI IMG/M metagenome (GOLD analysis project Ga0114904, IMG submission 83498) | Marine viral communities from the Global Malaspina Expedition - Malaspina viral metaG DeepMed_s6 | ecosystem: Environmental > Aquatic > Marine > Oceanic | place: Mediterranean Sea... | reverse complement strand
GAAAAAATGTCAGCGTTTATGATTTGGCTCTGCGAAAAAATGTCAGCCTAAAATTGTCAGCCTTGCCTTTACATTATCTTGAGCTAAACGACTATTCTAAAAAGTTTTCTCCTAAAACTTGGAAAAGCATTTTAAAAGATTTTAGGGGATATACCAAAAAAACAAGGAACGAAAAAGATATATTAGATACACTAAAAAAAATAAATAGAAAAAAAAGTTGACTAGGGAATTTATAGGTATAAAAGAAAATGTGAATTAAAACTAAGGGAGTACCAAGTGAAAATTGAAACAGAAAAAACAGTACCAGAAATTATACAAAGTTTGGTAGGTAAATATGGTATATTCCATATTCAATGGAATAAAAAAGATAAAAGAAAATTTTTAGATAAGCCTCACAGAATTAACCCCGATTATGATAAACACACTATTTTAAGAACAGGCAATTTTAGACTAGGGGTTGTTAAAGGTTTAAAAGGTGATAAAAGGACTACTAATCCTAGTGACTATATGATAGCTTATGATATGTCTAAACAAGGTTACAGAAATATTTATTATAATGAAATAAAAAAGATAGTAGCTAACAAAAAAACCTACTACGTTAAAGTTATAGACACAAAACGATTTAGATTTGGTCTAATTGAGGAAGTACAAAAAGGGGAGATAAATTAAAAAGTGATTAAAGGCAATGCAAAATTACGCAGATACACTACTATTTATCCTAAAAGTGTATACACTATAAATAGTTGGGAAGACTATAGAACCTATGGCAGTACACTTCTAAAACAATCTAATAATAAAAAATTGGGTAAGGTGGTGAATAAGGGGGCTTTTAAAGGTAAGCCTCTTTATTCATTGAGCTTAGTTGAGCGGTTAATGGGTTGTTCTAAAAGTTGTCATCATTGGGATAGTTGCTATGGCAACAATATGCCATTTGCTCATAGGTTTAAAACCGATAAAAGAAAAAAAGTATTTAGAGATATATTAGAATATGAATTACATAATCTAACAAAAAAACATAAACAAGGAATACATATAAGACTTCATGTATTAGGGGATTTTTATAGTAAAGAATATATTAATTTTTGGTATGTAATATTAAAGCTATACCCTAAAATAAGTATTTATGGTTATACAGCACATAAGCCAAAAAGTATGTTAGGTAAACAAATAAAAAATGTCATCAGTAAAATAGGTTTTGATAGGTTTGCAGTTAGATTTAGCAATGCTAACGTAAAATTGTCAGCTAATAGCACTGAGTATAAACCCCAATTAATCGCTTCAAAAAATGTCAGCTTAAACCTAAAATCAATTCCATGCCCCGAGCAAGAAAACAAAGTTTTGAACTGTGTTAGTTGTGCTTTATGTTGGAATAAAAAAGCTGAAAATATTTTATTCTATACACACTAAAAAATATGTTAGATAAGAATAAACCTCAATTAAAAATTAATTTAAATAGAAAATTAAGTTATGAATTAAATTATAGTATCTTAAATAATATTTTATCTTTATTTGTACCTATAGAAAATTCCAATAAAACAATAAAAGTTAATTTTCATATAATAGATATTTTATCCTCTAATGGATTTGACATAAAAAAAGTGTTTGTAAGTGAAATAAAAAATGATAAGGCTAGTATATTGCAATTCCGCAATAAAAATAAATAGCATTTACAAATGGAGTTTATAAAATGCAAAATTTAGAAAGTCATGTTACCCACAATAATTTATTAGATGTATCTCATTTTGATATGCCAATAAAAAGTGAAACTAACCCAACTATTCTATTAAAAGATATGAATGGAATAGAACAAAAAACTACTATGGATAACCAAGTTGTAGTTTATCGTCCCGATACTATGGATATTTTAGGGCGTTCACGTTCTAAAAAATATAAGATAGTTGAGCCTAAAGAACTTTATACTGCCCATGCTAAAAAACTATTAGAACAAAAAGATTTACCCTTATCTGATGTAATAGTTGATGATTATGTGTACGAGGGTGGGCGTAAACAAAAAAGAACTGTTACGTTACCTAGCTTAACTAAAGAGATGAGTGATGGCAGTAAAGTATCCATGAGGAGTGATATTTTTAATTCTGTTGACATGAGTTGGTTATACCAAGCGTTCGCAGGTGCTTATAGGGACTTATGCAGAAATTCTCTGGTGTTTGGCGGTCAGCGTATGTACCATATTAAACAAAAACACACTACGGGCTTAAATGTGTTATCTACTCTAAAATCAGTAGGAAACACTTTTAAGCTATTCAATGAAAATAAAGAGCTTATGGATAAAATGCTAAAACAAGAAATTAGCGTTAAAACTATGGCACATATCTTAGCTAATAATATCTGTAAGAAAAAAGAAAGTAGCAAAAAATTATTAGATGATACTTCTATTTCTGTTAACTATAAACTTCTAGATTACTTCATAGATAAGATTGAGGGTGAAAGCGGAAACTTAGGGTACACAGTTTGGAATCTCTATAATGCTCTAACTCATTGGAGTACACATATTGACGATACTTTTGAAAGACTAGATGAAAAGGGTGTAGCTCATGAAATTAAGATGACTAGGGCTGATTCAAAAGTACATACCGCTAGAACTAAAAGAGAGGATAAGGTAAGGGAATTTATGAATAGTGAGGATTGGCAAAAATTGTTAGATAACACTTATATTTTTACTTCCTTACACCCCAATATCCAAGAAAGATTAAATTAGATTTTGTCAGTAGAATTTATTAATAATTATTTTTGGAGATATTACGTTATGGAAGATTTTATATTAGCGATTAGTAAAGTTTTTTGGATAGCTGTTATTATATTTATTCTTTTAGTTATACTTTAAAAACAAAGTAAAAAATATTTAAGCCCGCCTGTATTTTATAAGCGGGCTTTTTTTATTTCTTGTCTTAATCTAACCTTATATGCTATCTAAACAAAATTATTCAATAATGGTTATTGAATGTTAATTTTAACGTATGGGAGTTTAAATATGTTAAGTGAAATAATTAAATTAAGAATAATCTATTATATGCATTTATATTATATTTTGAATACCAAGCTAATTGAATACAAAAAGCCTGTTCAATTAGATTTGTTTGTTAGAGGTACTCATGCAACTAACTAGACAGCATTTTATTTTACTTGCTGATGAACTGGCGGAGGACAAGCTAAACTATAACCCGCTTGCTTATCATGAGAAGTTAAAAAGAATGTTAAATTTCTGTAAGGAAGTAAACCCTAGATTTAAGAATAAAACCTTTTTAACTAGAATATCTAAAACTTATGAAAAGTTAAAAAAAGAGCCTTTTAGATTAGGTGGCACAATATGAGTATATTCTGTGTAATTATTATTCTTTATATAGTTTTATGATTGATACTTATATCCTCTATATGCTTTGTATTTGTTTAGGCTGTTTTTTACTTGCTTTCTTTTTGAAATAGGTATTAGATAGCCTTTAAATTTTAAACTATAGGAGATTGCCTATGTTGTTATGAACTAATTAAACTTTTCATTAATTCCTCTAAGTAGCCCCGCCTTGTATTTGCGGGGCTTTTTATTTGTTTCTAGGTGTATTCTATCGGGCTTTTGGTACTAGTTTACATAGTATTTGAATTAACCCGCTAGTGGCTTATTTATAGGCTTTTTTAGGGTTCTATTTGTTCGCCCTAAGCATATCAAACAAGCCCCTAAAATTTCGTTAACTAGAACCTAAAATACTTTTGGTAGTCTACCCTAATATACCCGCTAACTTGTCAGTAGTATTTATGCGGGCGGGCGTGCGGGGAAACTTCTTTTAGTAACCTAAAAATAAGTTAGATACCTTTTAAATTAGTTCTAGATAATGTTGGGGGTTTCCCAGTTTATTACTTCCGATAATCTACAATTAGCTGAAGTAATATGATAACTGTAATTATCGTATCTTATCGAGGTAAGTCATTGATTTTACTGTATATTATAAGGTATGATAAATATATATTTATATGGGGACACTAGGGCCACCCCACCCCATACCATAGCTTGTATGCAACGTAGGTAGAATTTTACCGGAAATCAGCCATAAACCAGAACGGTAATCGCTTGTATTAAGGGGTAACCCAATACGGGGGACGTTAGTCCCCGGGTAGGGGGTATACCCCTTTATTATACACCTAATTTCAGGTTTGTCAAGTAAAAAATTTATTTTCTAGAAGAAAAAGCTTGACAACTAGCGAATATGGTGTATAATATAATAAGGTGAGTACAAAACAGGCACATATCTCGTCAGTCTATTAAATTAGTATATATAAGGATGATATGGTGCGTAGTGTACTATAAAAAATACATACAAAGGAGGAGGTGGGTATGTCGGACGTTTTAAAGAAAATGGGGCCTCAAAAGGGTAAAAAAGATACAACAAAGAAACCTAGGAAAAAATTTGTAGGTTTAGCAGCAAAAGCAAAAAGGCGTAAACAGGTAAGTGAGTCCCGTTTAGCACAGCGTACAGGTATATCTGCTAAAGATAGAAGAATAAAAGAACTAATTAAAAAACTTACAAAAAATCCTGAATTTTATAAAAAAGGAATACCTAAAAAAAAACCAGATATTGATTGGGAAAAGTTAATTCCTAAATTAAAACCGTTTGAATTACTAAAAAAAGTAAAACCTCTCTCTAAAAAGGATATAGAAAAGTATCTTCTAAAGAAAGGGGGGAAAGCCTAATGGACAAGGACAAAAGAAAAAAATTGGTAAAGGATTCTATGAAAAGTAGAATAGCTTCTATAAATAGAAGTGTGGCTTCTCCTAAGTATATAGCTAAAGAATTGTATGGTTTAGATACAAAAAAGTTAGATACAACAAAACAGTCTGATTGGTTTAAAGCCTTTAATTTAGCTATTAAAATGAAGGGTGAGTCAGGTGGTAGAAAAATATCTGATAAAGACATTAAGAATGCTTTAAAAAAGGTAATAGATGCTAAGAAAAAAGGCAAGCCCCATCTAAAGAAAGGTGGCAAGGCTAAGAAGAAGTACGGCGTTGTAGGTAAACCAACTCTTAGAAAAGGGGGGAAAGCCTAATGGACAAGGACAAGAGAAAAAAATCGGTTAAAGAGAAGGAAAGGATAGAAAAACTTCTAGATGAATTTTTTAATAAGCACGCTAAAAAACTTAAAGAGCCTGCGGAATTTTGGCGTATATTGAAAAAAAGACCCGGAAAACAGAGTATACTATTAACTAAAAGAAAAAAACCAAGACAAGAACCTTTAGATATGAAACACGGCGGCAAGGCTAAGAAGAAGTACGGCGTTGTAGGCAAGCCTAAGCTTAGAAAAGGCGGAAAGGCCAAGTGAACCACTTACTCCCCCAAAAACACAAGCAGAAGAAGGAACTGACGGAGAAGCAGGAGCTATTCGTTAGTGCCCTCATCAGGAACGGCGGAAGCGTACCCAAGGCTATGAAAACGGCCGGGTATGAGGCTACCTCACGTTCTTGGCTAGTGAACTCAGTATCCAATGAAATAGTAGAACGAACACAGAATTACTTAGCGACACACGGAATGAAAGCAGCTACTAACTTAATTAACGCCTTAGATGAAGACGGAACAACCCCCAAGGGTGACTTACGCTTGAAGGCGGCAGAAAGTCTTCTCAACAGGATAGGTATAGGTTCACGGGAAACTGTAGACCACAACGTAACAGCACTGCATGGTGTAGTACTCTTACCGAACAAGGAAAGAGAAGTTATACTAGAGGGAGAGAATTAGATGACTGAAACTAAAGTAGGAACAGGATTTCATAAAGGTTCAACCTTTACAAAAAATAAGGATGGTACGGTAGACGTAGTTACCAAGGATGGTAATAAAACTACATATTCAAAAAGAGATTGGAATAAAGCTAAAATGCAAACAGTATATAGAACTGTTAATGAAGAAACTGGCAAGGTAGAAGAAGTATTTGATGATTCTAAAGCATTTAGATGGTTAGAACGAAATACTACCAGAGGACAGATGGAACGAAAAGGTGAACCTCTTCAACCTACTTTAGCAAAAAAAGTTAAGAAAAAGGGTGGCTATATCAAGAAGTACGCTTATGGAAGTATAGTGCGAAAGGTTAAAGGGATATAGTGGCGGTACCGGCAGTAGCAGTAGTTTTAGCTTTCATAGCTAGAGTAGGTGGCCCTTACGCTATCAAAAAAGCTATAAAGAAATTTGGCAAGAAGGCTGTACAAAAAGCTACCAATAAGATGACGTATATAGGTAAGGAAATTGCTAAGAAATCCAAGTCATTCAAAGATACGAAGATAGCGAAGGAATCAGCTAAGATACAAAAGAAGTTGAATTTATCTAACAAACCTCCGTTCTATAGGAGACTAGAAAAAGGCGGAAACGTAAAGAAATATGCAGGGGGAAGTACTGTGCGGAAACCTAGGAGTTACTAATGCCAAAACTAACACCCTTACAAAAGATAAAAAAAGAACTAGAAAAACTAGAAGCCTTACACGCAAAGGAAGAGGCGATAGTTGAAAAGATTGAAGGAGTTATTGACGAGGCTGAAAACGAGGAGTAGATGCCTAACGAAAACCCAAGTATTAGATGAACCTAACAACAACAAAAGACAACAGATTTAGACAATGGATAAAAAAGAATTACAGAGTAGACCCCAACGAATTAAAACCACCGGAATTGCACGATAAATTTATCGTATACCTAGCATGGAAGAAAGCAGAACAACCACCCAACACGAAACAAGAAAAACCTCAACAATACCTTACGGATACAAATTAGATGACAACAAGAAGACGCTATTACCCATCCCAGAAGAGCTTACGGCTTATAGAAAAGCAAAAGATTATCTACAATCTTGCTCTTATCGGGAAGTTGCTACTTGGCTATCAGCCACGACAGGACGTACCATATCAGCTCAAGGGTTACGAAAAAAGGTCTTAGGAGAAAGGAATGGCGGGTAATATTAAAGAACCAAAAATAAAAGAAATTGAACTTGATAAGAATTTAAAGAGTTTAATAAAAAAAGGATTGGTTATAAAAGTTAAAGGTGGATATATTCTGTCCCCATTAGGGATGAAGTTATTTGGAGGAAAAAATGGTAAGCCTAATAAAAAAGGTGGAAAAATTAAAACTTATAAAAAAGGCGGTAAAGCTAAGTGAATGAAGTACCTCCTCCTAAACCTAAAAGGCAGTACAACTACAGTATTTCTACGAAACTTAGGAAAGCGGCTCAAAAGAAGCTACGCCAAGCTAAGAGGACAACTGAAAACAAGGTAAAACAGGTAAAAAGACAGCGAGACAAGGTTAGGTTCATAGAAAAAGGACTTAAAAAGATAGAAGGAACCTTAAATGGTAGAAATCCGGCTGCTTTAACTGAGGATGACATAAAAACAGCACCAAAAGTACTGAAGGAACACTTAGAAAAAGAAAATATAGTATTTCAACCCAATATTGGGCCACAAACAGATTTTTTAGCCTCTCCGGAACGTGATGTTCTGTATGGAGGTGCAGCAGGCGGTGGAAAATCATATGCTCTACTAGCTGATTTACTTAGGTACGCTCATTTACCCGACCACAGGGCTTTGTTAATTAGACGAACTCTCGATGAATTAACAGAGTTAATTGATAAAAGCAAGCAATTATATCCTAAAGCATTTCCGGGAGCAGTATTTAAGGAATCAAAATCCATGTGGATATTTCCTAGTGGAGCTACCGCTTGGTTTTCTTATCTAGATAGAGACAAGGATGTTACAAGATATCAAGGACAAGCTTTTAATTGGATAGGTATAGATGAAATAACACACTATCCTACTCCTTATGTTTGGGAGTACTTACGTTCACGATTAAGAACGACAAATGAAGAAGTAAAGCCTTATATGAGGTGTACAGCCAATCCCGGCGGTGTAGGTGGATGGTGGGTAAAGAAAATGTATATTGACCCTGCTCCTCCACATGAAACATTTGCAGCTAGGGATATAGATTCAGGCGATATTTATAGATGGCCTGAACAACATGAGAAAGCAGGACAACCTCTTTTTCAACGAAAGTTTATACCTGCTAGATTAACAGATAATCCTTACTTGATGCGGGATGGTCAATACGAAGCGATGCTTCGTTCCTTACCGGACGTAGAAAGAAAAAGATTACTCGATGGTGATTGGGAAGTTGCGGAAGGTGCAGCTTTTCCGGAATTTATGCGTTCTACTCATGTAGTAGAACCATTTGAAGTTCCTATAGGATGGCAACGAATGCGTTCTGGTGATTACGGATACGCCTCTCCATCTTGTATATTATGGGGTTGTATAGATTTTGATGGTAATATCTATATTTATCGTGAGTTGTACAATTCGGGATATACAGGTGATGTATTAGCTCGTCTTATACTAGAGATGGAAAGAAATGACCCTGAGATGTTTTTATCTGTACTCGATACAAGTTGTTGGAATAAAACAGGACTAGGCCCAAGCATAGCAGAAACTATGTTTAGGAATGGTGCTCGTTGGATTCCGGCTGACAGGGATAGGGTATCAGGAAAAGTGGAAGTTCATAGGCGATTAGCGATGAACCCATTAACAGCAGAACCAAGATTAAAAATATTTAGTACGTGTACAAATCTAATACGAACTTTAGCTAGTATACCGACTTCCAAAACTAATCCAGAGGATGTAGATACAAAAGCGGATGACCATGCTTATGACGCATTACGATACATGATTATGACACGACAATCTAACCAACCAACACTTAATACTGCACTTAATAAAATAAAAAATAAAGTACAGTATGAACCAAGTGATTCAGTTTTTGGGTATTAGGTAATATTCAAAGAAAATAAGTAAATACATAAAAAGGAGAAAACTATGCCACAGAATGATTATAACTATGGTAAAGCTTATATTTGGAAACAAGATAAGGAAAAATGGAATAGGGCTGATGCTCCACTAACTCGTGAAAAGAAAGATTTTGACGCTCATGGTGGAACAGGACAACCTAAACAATTTATTCAAGCTGTTCCAACTAAAAAAAGTGAAAAACTAAGTTCTAAAATTATGAATGCAGATAAAGAAAAACCGTTAAACGGTAATAGCAACGATTAATTATAAAGGAAAATATGGCGGATATTAAGCAAGGAACAGACCAAGCTTCAACTATGCCATCAGAAGAACTACCCGGAATTATTGGGTATGTAACAAATAAGTATACAGAATCAAAAACTTCTCGTCAAACACATGAAGCTAGATGGTTACGTGCTTATAAAAATTACAGAGGTGTCTATGATAGCACCACTCAATTTCGTGATAGTGAAAAAAGCAAAGTCTTTATTAAGATAACAAAAACAAAAACACTGGCTGCTTATGGTCAGATTGTTGATGTTTTATTTGCTAATAAAAAATTTCCGATAACAGTTGAACCTACACCTGTACCAGAAGGTATAGCAGAATACGCACACCAAGCAGTACCGGGTGAAGAACAACTACAATCTCCGTTTGGGTATAAAGGTGATGGTAAAGAATTACCTCCGGGTGCTACCGAAGCTATTGCTCCTATGGATAAATTAGGTGGATTAAAGAATAAATATACCGGTGCTACTATTTTAGAAGGAGCAGGAAGATTACCTAATCAACCACAAATATCTCCGGCTAAAGAAACTGCATTACGTATGGAAAAAGTTATTCACGACCAGTTATTAGATAATAACGCTGTTAATACTTTACGTCATTCTATATTTGAATCTGTTTTATTAGGTACAGGAATTGTTAAAGGCCCATTAAATTACAATAAAACTGTTCATAAATGGACAGAAGATAAAACTTATATTCCTTATGATAAACTAATTCCTAAAATTGAAGCAGTATCATGTTGGGATTTTTTTCCTGACCCTGCGGCTACAAGTCTAGGAGATTGTGATTATGTAATACAACGACATAAATTTACTCGCTCCCAGTTGCGTGACTTAAAAAATATGCCTTTTTTTGATGAAGAAGCAATTGAAAGTTGTTTGGCTATGGGTGGTAATTACAATACAGAATATTATGAAGATATTATTCAAACTTATGACAAG
>Ga0114904_1001781_pt1 | contig 10078 bp, 10 predicted proteins | sample MalvirDeepMed_s6_FD_83498 | JGI IMG/M metagenome (GOLD analysis project Ga0114904, IMG submission 83498) | Marine viral communities from the Global Malaspina Expedition - Malaspina viral metaG DeepMed_s6 | ecosystem: Environmental > Aquatic > Marine > Oceanic | place: Mediterranean Sea... | reverse complement strand
GGATTGCGGTAAAGGGCCTCGGGCGTGCCGATCTGCACGATCCGACCCTGCTCCATCACCGCCACGCGATCGGCGATGGCCATCGCCTCGGTCTGGTCATGGGTGACGAAGATCGCCGTTATCCCGAAGCGCCGCAGCAGGATCGCCAGCTCGTCGCGAAGGTGGGTGCGCAGCGCCGCGTCGAGCGCCGAGAGCGGCTCGTCCAGCAGCAAAAGGCGCGGCCTCGGTGCGAAGGCGCGGGCCAGCGCCACACGCTGCCGCTGCCCACCCGAGAGCGCGGTCACCGGACGGTCGGCGTAAGGTGCGAGGCGGCACAGTTCGATCACCTCGTCCACGCGGGCGTCGATCTCGGCCTGCGGCAGGCGCTGCATCTTGAGCCCGTAGCCCACGTTGCGGCGCACCGACATGTTGGGAAACAGCGCGTAGGACTGGAACACCATGCCCATGCGGCGGGCTTCCACCGGCTGGTGGGTCAGGTCCTCACCATCGAACCTCACCGCTGAGCCGGCATCGGGCGTTTCCAGCCCCGAGATGATCCGCAGCAGGGTGGACTTGCCGCAGCCCGAAGGCCCGAGCAGCGCAACAATCTCGCCCCTGGGGATCTCGAGGTCGGTCGGGCGCAGGGCCTTCGTTCCGTCGGGATAGGTCTTGGCGACGCCGGAAAGCGATAGGGTCATGAGGCAATCCTTTGAGCACGGGCGCTTGCCCATTGCATGGCCATCAGAAGCGGCACGATCATCACGAAGAAGACCAGCGTGTAGGCCGAAGCGATCTCGAGCCGCATCGAGGCGTAGCTGTCGGCAAGGCCCACGGGCAGGGTCTTGAGGTAAGGTGTGTGCAGCATCCAGGTCAGGTTGAATTCCCCGATCGACAGGGTGACGACCGTGAGCGCGCCCGCAAGGATGCCGGGCAGGGCGTTCGGCACCACCACGTCGACAAAGCGCCGCGCGGGGCCGGCGCCCAGGGTCGCGGCGCCTTCCTCCAGTGTCCTGAGATCGATGGCCGCCAGCACCGCCAGCACCGAGCGGACCATGAAGGGCAGCGTGTAGAGAACGTGGCCGACGAGGATGAAGGTCCAGCTGGTGCGAAAGCCCTGCATCGTGCCGTAGAGCTGGAGCAGCGCCAGCGACAGCGCGAGGCCCGGAATGGCCAGCGGAAGCGAGATGAACTCCTCGATGATCCGCGATGTCCGTCCGGGGTTTCGCGCCAGCGCATAGGCCGCAGGCACCCCGATCACCAGCGTCACGACGAGGCAGCAGAACGCCAGCCACAGCGACAGGAAGATGCTGTCGGCATAGAGCGCCCAGACCTCGCCCACCCATTTCAGCGTCAGCCCGGAGGACAGGCCGCGGAAGTAATTCGCCGTGATGCCGGCGAGGGCCGACATGATCGTTGGCACCAGCAGGAAGGCGCAGGCCAGCAGCGTCACCACGAGCTGCAGCAGGCGGCCCGGGCTTTTCAGGATCTCGCGCATCGGTCAGCCTCCCGCCGCGATGGATGTGCCCGAGACGCTCCGCGCGATCAGCAGCAGGCCCCAGGTGACCAGCCCCAGCATCACCGACAGGGCCGAGGCCATGGCGATGTTCGCCGACAGCGTGAACTCGGTATAGATCGTCATGGGCAGCACATCGATGTCGGTCGCCAGCGTGAAGGCGGTGCCGAAGGCGCCCATCGCCGTGGCGAAGGCAATGGCCCCCGCGGCGATCATCGCGGGCGCGAGCGCGGGCAACAGCACGTCGATCAGCACCCGGTGGCCGGGCGCGCCGAGGGTGCGGGCGGCCTCTTCCAGCGCCGGGTCCAGCTTTTCGGCAGCCGCCATCACGGTCAGCAGCACGCGCGGGATCGAGAAGTAGAGATACCCGAGGAACAGTCCGAAGACCGAGTAGGCGAAGACGACGTGGCCCGGCGTCAGCTGGTTGATCAGCCCCTGCCGCCCACCCAGGAGGATGATCATGAAGCCCACCACGACGCCGGGAAAGGCCAGAGGCAGGGTGAGGATCGACAAGAGAGCGTTGCGCCCGGCAAAGCGGTTGCGCACCAGAAACAGCGCCGCCGTCGTCGAGACCGCCACGGCCGCAACCGTGACCGCCAGCGAGACCAGCACGGTCTGGAGAAGCGACGTCATGTAGCGGGGCGTGCGCAGAATCTCGAGATAGACACCCCAGCCGGCGTCGCCCTCGGCGGCGCCGAGGACCAGCCGCGCCAGCGGCAGGGCAAGGAATGTCAGCGCAAAGATCGCCAATGGCAGAAGGCAGAGAAGGGGAAAAGCGCGTGAGGTCATCGGTCCGTCCGAAAAGACGGGGCCCGGCACCGGGACGGCGCCGAGCCCCTCGAATTCACTTCACCTCGGAGAGGTAGCGCTCGCCAAAGGCCGCCTGCGCCTTCTCCATCTCGCCGTAATCGACCGAGACGGCGCGCTCGTAGTCGGAGGCGGGCAGGAACTTGTCGGCCACCTCGGCGGGCAGCTCCACGGGGCGCGCCGGCTGCAGATAGGCGTTGGTCCAGATCGCCTGACCCTCATCGGACAGGATGAAGTCGAGGACCTTCTTGCCGGCCTCTGCATGCGGCGCGTCTGCCACGAGGCTCATGACGTAGGGCACCCGCACAGAGCCCTCGCAGGGCAGAACGAACTCGAAATTGCCGTCTTCCTCGTACTTGCCGCGATAGGCGTTGAAGTCGTAGTCGAACAGGATCGGGATCTCGCCAGAGACGACGCGCGCGAACGAGGTCTGCTTGGGCACGATCGGGTCATTCTCGGCGAGCTGGCTGAAGTAGTCGATCGCGGGGTCGAAATTGCCCAGGTCGCCGCCATTGGCGAGGTTCACGGCGACGGCACCGGCATAGCCCACGAAGGCCGACGACGGATCGAGATAGCCCACCATGCCGCGGTATTCCGGCTTGGTCAGGTCGGCCCAGCATTGCGGCACCGGCGCGCCGCCAAGCGCGTCGACATTCACGAAAAGGCCCACGGTGCCGTAATGCACGGCGAACCACTTGCCTTCCGGATCCTTCAGACCCTCGGGGATCTCGTCGAAGCCCGCAGGCTTGTAGGCCTCGACCACGCCCTCGGCACCGGCCTTGATGCCCGTCGTCACGCCGTAATAGGCGACGTCGGCGACCGGGGCCGCGCGCTCTGCCAGAAGCTGGCTGAAGGTCTGGCCGGAGTTTTTGTTGTCGTGCGGAAGCTGCACGCCGATCTGTTCGTCGATCGCCTCGAGCATCGACGCCCAATCGGCCCATTCGGGCGGACAGTTGTAGCAGACGGCGTCTTCGGCAAAGGCGGGCGCGGCGATTGCGGTTGCGAAAACCGCCGTGAGAACAGTATGTTTCATGGGTTCATCCTCGTTTGGGTTCGGTATCTGGATCGGTCTGGACGGGTGGAACGGACGACGGCCGGGCGGCAACCTGGTCGTCGTCACGGGTTTCCGGGCAGGGCGCCGCGAGCGTCGCGCCGGACCGGAAAGCGAAAGGCAGAGAGGGCGGTTGGTCTACGCCCCGTCCCTGCAGCATGTCTGTCAGCATTTCGGCGGCGCGCCGGCCCATGCGGCCGGGCGCGGTCTCCACCGTGGCGAGCGGCACGTCGAGCAGGCGTCCGATCTCGATCCCGTCGAAGCCCACGACCGAAAGATGCTCGGGCACGCTCAGCCCGAGCAGCCGCGCGGCCTTCTGCACGGCGATCGCCAGAAAATCGTTCGAGGCGAAGATCGCGGTCACGTCGGAATGCTCCGACAGCAGCGCGGCCAGCTTCTCCGGCGTGTTCGCCTCGGCCTCGCTCAGTTCGATCAGGACGGGGTCCGGCAGGCCCCGGGCCCGACATTCCGCGAGAAAGCCCGCGTAGCGGTTGCGCGACCGGTCGGAGCTTGCGAAGCGCAGCGCGAGAAAGCCTGTCCGCCGGTGACCGTGGCGCAGGCATTCCCGCGCGACGGTGCGGGCGGCCTCGGCATTGTCGACATAGGCCGAGGGGATGCCCGCCACCGGGTCGTGAAACATCAGCACCGTCGGGATGTCGCGGCTTCTGGCACGCGCCAGCGCGGGGCTGTCTCCGGGATCGACCATCGTGACGATCAGCCCGTCGATCCCCTTCGAGACCAGCGTTTCGATGGCCGCATCATCGGCGGCCGCGTCGTAGTCGGAGCTTGCGATCAGGAGCTGATACCCGCTGCCCGAGAGCGCGTCCTGAAGCCCCTGAACGGCCTCGGCGAAAACCGGGTTGGCGAGCGACGGGACGAGGCAGCCGATGGTCATCGAGCGGCGGCTCTGCAGGGCGCGGCCAATGGCGCTGAAAGAAAAGCCCAGCTCGCGCGCCGCGCGCTCCACGCGATCCCGGACCTCCGGGCTGGACGAGCCGGACCGGTTCAGCACCCGGCTCGCCGTCGCGACGCCGCAGCCTGCCTTCTGGGCTACGTCTTTTATGGTGACCCTCTGTGTCCGCACGCGGCTGACCCTTTTGGAAACGTTTCCATGCGCAGCTACCCGACAGACGTGAAGCCTGTGTGACAGAGCGGCGAAAAGACAGATTACCTTGAAAAGGCGGCCAGCCATTGGGCGGGCGCCGGCCTCAACAAGGCCGCTGTCCAAGCGCGTTGGCGGGGGTCAGCCATCGTGCCGCCAGCGCGGAGCCCGGTTTGGTGACCTGGTCGACTGACGGTCTCGGCATGGGCGGCTTGCTGTCGCTCTCTGGTGCCCCTCTTGCGCAAGGCACATCTGGAAAGCGTCGGAGCGAGACCTGCCATGCGCTCTACGACCCATGCGATGTGGGCCGCGAGGCCCGGTTAAGTCAGCGCGGCGGCGCGGAACCGCGGCAGACGGCTTTCAGGGCAGGTCGCCGTCGAACAGGAAAGCGCCGAAGGCGCGCGGGCCGTCGGCGGTGTCGAGAACGGCCATGGTCTCGAGGCTGGCCGCGTCGATCATGCTCAGGGTGTTGTCGAACCAGTTGGCCACGGCGATGCGGCCGTCGGCGGTGGCGGAGATGCCTTCGGGGTATTCGCCGGTCTCCAGCGTGGCGACGGGCGAGAGATCGGCGAGCGCAATGACCGAAAGCGTGTTGTCATATTGGTTGGTGACAAAGGCGCGCCCGGCGGCGAAAGCCACGCCGTAGGGGCGTTCTCCCACCGGCACCGTGGCCAGCACCTCGCCCGAGGCCGGATCGATCACCGTCACGTCGTTGCTGCCGACATTGCCGACGAAGAGCCGCCCGTCGGGCGCGAAGCCGAGGCCGAAGGGGCGGCTGCCGACCGAAACGCTGCGCAGAAGAGCGAGCGTTTCGGTGTCGTAAAGGCTGATCCGGTCGGCATCGCGCTCGGCGGCGGCCAGAAGCCTGCCGTCGGGCGACAGCGCGAGGCCCGCGGGCGCGGCACCGGCGGGCAGATCGGCCTGAACCTCCAGCGTCGTGCCGTCGAGGGCCCAGAGCCGGGCGTTGTACCAGTCGGAAACGAAGAGCCGGTCACGGCCCGGATCATAGGCGGCGCCGATCGGGCCGCCGTCGAGGGCGGTCGCGGCGGTCACCTCGCCCTGTAGGGAGAGCCGCCGCACCGTCTTGCTGTCGGGCGAGACGGTGAACACGGCCCCGCCGCCCACAGCCACGCCCGCCGGTTTGCCGGGCACCTCCCAGCGGGCGCGCTCGGTGCCGGTGTCGAGGTCGAGCACGCTCACCGCGTCGCCGTTCTGGCAGGTGACGAAGGCAATCTCCCCCGCCGCGGGAAGCGCGGCGAGGGTCAGGCTCAGCCCGAGGGCGAGATCACGAAGACGGCTCACCGAACCGCTCGACCAGCGCCGCGAGCCCGGCCTCGTAGACCGCCGTCACCGCCGCGATGGCGGCCGCGTCGTTGAGCTCTTCCGGCGGGTCGTTGTTGGGGTAGCCGCGGTAGAAGGCGCCGCGCCATTCCACCACAGAGCCGCCGCCGTCGCGCGGCATCACCGTGAGGTGGGACGAGTAGTTGGTCACCGGCAGCACCTCGACCGCCACGTCGGTGATGCGGTAGCTGTAGCTCATCTTCTCGTCGGAATACTTGTAGAGCACCTCGGCGATCATCGGCCCGTCGGCGCCCTGATCGGAGAGGTAGAGCGCGCGGGTGGCATCGATCTCGTTGCCGCCCTCGCCGCTTTGCGAGACCACCGCCGGGTGCCAGGTGAGATCCTGGAAATCGCCGATCGCGGCCCAGACCTCGGCGGGCTCGGCGGCGACCTCGGTGGTCACGGTGATCTTCTGGCGGGTCGGCCCGTGGGCCATGGCGGCTGCGGGGATCATGGCGAGCGCCACGCCCGCCGCGAGCAGGGTTCGTCTGTTCATCCTTCCTCCTCCTTGAAGAATGCGGTTTTCAGTATGTAGCTCATGCCCCGCCGCCAGCTGTCATCGGTGTTCGACCGGATGTCGACCACGCGGCCCTTCACCGTCTCGCCCGTGGATGCGTCGCGCAGCTGCAGGTTCATCGACAGGATCAGGTTCGAGACCTTCTGAACCTCGCCCACGAGCGCGTAGTCCGCCCCCAGCTTCGCCGCCATGCGCGTGTCGCAGCCATAGCACTTGGCCGGGTTGACGATGCGATCGAGATCGTCCGCCACCGGGTCGAGATCCAGCAACTCGTAACCTCCGTTTGCAAAACGCTCGGCCACCAGCTCCTCCAGCATGGTGATCCGCGCAAGCTCCGCCGGGTCCTGTCCCAGTTCGGCGGTCTGCAGCGAGGAATCCAGCAAGGTGATGCCGAAGAACGCGACCGTCTCGTCGGCCCACGCGGGTCCGGACAGCGCCAGAAGCAACAGGAGCGCAGGTCTCGGCATCGGATCCTTCTTGGAAACTTCTTAGAAATTAAGAGTCGTAACTCATGGTGCCGTCGCTACCCTCGACGTCGCAACCGAACCAAAAGTATCGGTTTCCCGAAAAGCCTTTGACCGTCAGAGTTTGAGCTGTGCCCGTCGGAGGAGGACGGGCAAGGGAGGAGACATTGCTGAAATCGCTTGGACCGCTCTTGGCAGCGGCATGTCTGATGGTTTCCGCCACCGGCGCCGGGGCGCAGGAGGTGCGCGCGGCGGTGCTGCGGGTGGACTATCCGAGCCTGCTGCCGATCTCGCGTTACGATCTGCGCGCCGAGGATCTGTCCTTTGCCGGCGCGGCTCTGGCGGACGAGGATAACAACACCACCGGCCGGTTCTTGGGCCAGACCTACGAGACCGTGACCGTGGCCACCGCGCCCGAGACCGCGTCCGAGGAGATGCGGGCGCTGCTCGACGACGGCATCCGCTACGTCGTGCTCGATGCGCGGGCCGATGAGGTGACGGCGCTGAGCGACATGGCGGCGGAGGCGGGGGCGCTGGTGTTCAACGCCCGCGCGCCGGAGGTGGCGTTGCGGGGCGAGGCGTGCCGGGCGAACCTGCTGCACGTCGCGCCGTCGGTCGCGATGCAGGCCGACGCGGTGGCGCAGTTCGCGATCTGGAAGCAGTGGGACCGCTGGTTGCTGGTCTCGGGCTCGAACCCCGAGGACCGGGCGCTGGCCGAAGCCTACCGCCGGGCGGCGCGCAAGTTCGGCGCCACCATCGTCGAGGAGCGCGAGTTCGAGGATACCGGCGGCGCCCGGCGCACCGACAGCGGCCACGTGATGGTACAGCGGCAGTTGCCGACCTTCCTGCAGGACACCGAGGCCCATGACGTGGTGATCGCCGCCGATGCCACCGATTATTTCGCCGCCTACCTGCCCTATCATCTCTGGACCCCGCGCCCGGTGATGGGCAGCGCCGGGTTGCGCCCGGTCACCATCCACGCCGCCCACGAGGCGTGGGGCGCAACGCAGTTCCAGACCCGCTTCGAGAAGCTCACCCAGCGCCACGTACAGGAAGGCGACTACAACGCATGGCTGGCATTGCGGGTGCTGGGCGAGGCGGTCACCCGCACCTCCTCGGCCGATCCGCAGGTGGTCGAGGACTACATCCTGTCCGATGCCTTCGAGCTGGCGGCCTTCAAGGGCCAGAAGGTGACGTTCCGCCAGTGGAACGGCCAGCTGCGCCAGCCGATCCTGCTTTATGACGACCGCATCACCGTGAGTGTCAGCCCGCAGGACGGCTTCCTGCACCAGCGCTCGCCGCTCGACACGATGGGGCTCGACGCGCCCGAATCCGATTGCACCGCATTCCAGTGAGGACCGCCATGAAACACCTGATGCTTTCCGCCGCCCTTTGCATGGCCGCCACCGGGGCGTTCGCCGGCAAGGCCTTCGTGTCGAACGAGCGCGGCAACACCATCACCGTGGTCGATACCGAGACCTGGGAGGTGCTCGACGAGTTTGCCGGCGGCAACCGCCCGCGCGGCATCACCCTCTCGCCCGATGGCTCGCGGCTCTATGTCTGCGCCTCGGATGACGACACGGTGCGGGTCTTCGACACCGAAACCTATGAGGAGCTTGAAACCCTGCCCTCGGGGCCCGATCCGGAGCTTTTCGTGATCCATCCCAGCGGCAGCCCGCTCTACATCGCCAATGAGGACGACAACCTCGTCACCGTGACCGACACCGATGAGCGCACCGTTCTGGCCGAGGTGCCGGTGGGGGTGGAGCCCGAGGGCATGGCGATCTCGCCCGACAGCAAGTGGGTGGTGAACACCTCAGAGACCACCAACATGGCGCATTTCATCGACACCGCGGATTACGAGATCAAGCACAACATCCTTGTCGATCAGCGCCCGCGCTATGCCGAGTATCTCGACGACGGCACCCGGCTTTTCGTCAGCTCCGAGATCGGCGGCACGGTGAGCGTGATCGACATCGCCGAGGACGGCACGCCGACCTTGCGGCAGAAGATCGGCTTCGATGTTCCCGGCGTGCTGCCGGAATGGCTGCAGCCGGTGGGGGTGAAGGCCAAGAGCGACGGCAGCCGCATCTTCGTGGCGCTCGGGCCGGCGAACCGCGTGGCGGTGATCGACGGCGCCTCGCTTGAGGTGGTCGACTACATTATGGTGGGGCAGCGGGTCTGGCAGATGGCCTTCACGCCGGGCGAGGAGTACCTCGTGACCACCAACGGCAACTCCAACGACATCACGGTGATCGACGTGGCCGCCGAGACGGCGATCAAGTCGATCCAGGTGGGCCAGCAGCCCTGGGGCGTGGCGATCACGCCGGAGTGACCGGGTCCTTGGCCCTGCGAGGGGCGAGACACTTTCCGACCACAGACTGCAACCGGGGCCATGGCCCCGAACGGGAGGACGACAATGACCACACTGGGAAAAATCGGCGCCGGGATGCTTGCGCTTTGCCTCGCGGGGCCGGCGCTTGCCGACGATCACATGGTCTCGGACGAGGCCAAGGCGCAGATCGCCGAGAAGATGACCTCGATGCGCTGCGAGGTCGATCCCGATGATATCGAGACGACCGACGAGGGCGGCTACGACCTCGACGACGTGATCTGTGAAGGCACCGGCCAGTTCGACGTGGTGCTCGATGCGGAGTTCAACGAGGTCAGCCGCCGCGCGGAATAGAGCCCGGCCGCGACAGACATCGCCCTGTCCCGCGCGCGGGGCGGGGCCTGAGGGAGGAGCACATGAAGACATTTCTGACCGCGCTGGCGCTGGGATGCGTCACCGCCCTTGGCGCCATGGCGCAGGAGCTGCCGGTGGTACGGGCGGCGGTGCTCAAGATCGGCACCGTCAACTGGGAGCTGGCGACCATCGTCGAGCAGGGGCTCGACGAGAAGCACGGCTTCAGGCTCGAGGTCATGCCCTATGCCGACAACGGCGCCACCCGCATCGCCGTCGAGGGCGGCGAGGCCGACATGGCGGTGGCCGACTGGATCTGGGTGGCGCGGCAGCGCGCCGACGGCAAGGATTACGTCGTGGTGCCCTATTCCCGCGCCGTGGGCGGCGTGGTGGTGCCCGAGGGCTCGGAGGCCGAGACGTTGCAGGATCTCGCGGGCGGCAAGATCGGCATCGCCGGCGGGCCGCTCGACAAGAGCTGGCTGATCCTGCGCGCCTACGCGCAGCAGGAATACGATCTGGACCTGAAGGCCGAGACCGAGCAGGTCTTTGGCGCGCCTCCGCTGATCTTCAAGTCGGGCCTTGGCGGCGACTATGCCGGGGCGATCAACTTCTGGCATTTCC
>Ga0114904_1001777_pt1 | contig 10091 bp, 10 predicted proteins | sample MalvirDeepMed_s6_FD_83498 | JGI IMG/M metagenome (GOLD analysis project Ga0114904, IMG submission 83498) | Marine viral communities from the Global Malaspina Expedition - Malaspina viral metaG DeepMed_s6 | ecosystem: Environmental > Aquatic > Marine > Oceanic | place: Mediterranean Sea... | reverse complement strand
CAGCAATGCGCCTTTCGCATGATTGCCACCCCAGACATAAACCAGCGCCCGCGTATTGGGATCACGCAGCAATTTGCGCGCCGTTGTTCGGCCAAGCGTGCTTGCGGTCTGCGGATCGACGAACACGAAGTACAAGGCGAGATTACGATCGTCGCCGCCGCGCTGAGTGAGGTCGGTTCCCTTCACACCCTGCGTGACGGACCACCCCCACATTGCTGCCTCTGCAGTGCCAAGGGCCGCGCTGACAGGGCGCCAGAGAACTGAAACCGTGCCGTCGGAAATCACGTCCAGCCGCCGACCTTGCAGGCCGTAGTCGTTCGAAAAGAGCCGCAAGAGGCCCTGTTCTTTCCAGCTTCCATCGAATGGGATTGTCTTTCCTTGCGCATAGAGGGGCGGGGCGGTTGCAGCTACTGCAACAAAAGCAGTGAAAAGTGTCGCTGCGAGGGATCGTATGAACATCTGAACTCCTTTTGCGATGCCGCTGGTCCTGCTTTGATCCCGGTTATCACCATTATGTGCCGTCATGATCCGTTGAATTGTGCCGGGCGCGCGCAACTTCAATGAACATATCCGTGATCATAGATGTGGTTGCGCAATGGTCGTTGCAGGACGCGGGAGCGAATTCAGATCATGGAGCGCGACCTTGATCGGCTGATTTCCCGCGACGGACGGATCCAGTAGGCGGCGGAGCTTCCAACCGTTACAAACAAGTACAAAACTCATGGGATACAAGCGCCTGAACACATGGACGCGGGTGCCGATGTGCGTCATCTCTGGTTCAACGGAACCGACTCCCGCACGCAAGGATGGCACATTCACCACAGCGCTTTGGGCTGGGGACAACAGGGTTGAACGCGCCAACGTCCGTTGCGGGAAACAAAATGTGGCCTTGTGTGAAACAGGCAAAGGTAACAAAGAATGCTGACTTCGATTATCCAATTTCCTGACATCGGAACAGAGATTTTTGCCGTTGATATCGGATCGTTCCGCTTTGCCCTGCGTTGGTATGCGCTGGCCTATATTGTTGGCCTCCTTATCGGCTGGCGCATCTGTGTCGCATTGGTCCGCTCTTCGTCAGTCTGGGGGGCCGGGGCGCCGCCGCTGCAACCCAAGCAAATGGAAGACCTGCTGACATGGATCATTCTGGGCGTGATCGTGGGGGGCAGGCTGGGGTTCGTGCTTTTCTATCAACCTCAGTACTATTTTCAGAACCCCGTCGAAATCTTCATGGTCTGGCAGGGTGGTATGTCATTTCATGGCGGCTTTTTCGGCGTGGTCGTGGCCACCTTGCTTTTTTGCTATCGCAACGGCGCACCCGTTCTATCAACGGCGGATCTGCTCGCTGTTGCAACACCACCGGGTCTTTTCCTCGGTCGGCTGGCCAACTTCACCAATAACGAGCTTTGGGGCCGTCCGACCGATGTGCCCTGGGCGGTGGCATTCCCCGGCGAGGCGGCCCAGTCCTGTGCGGGCGTCGTGGGCCTGTGTGGCCGCCATCCGTCCCAGCTTTATGAGGCTCTTATGGAGGGTATCCTGCTTGGCTCGGTCCTGATCTTTCTGGCCTGGAAACGCGGTTGGCTGCGCTTTCCCGGAAGCCTTACTGGCCTGTTCCTGGCGGGATACGGAAGCGCAAGGTTCCTTGTCGAGTTCTTCCGGCAGCCTGATATGCAGTTCGTCACGCAGGACAACCCGATTGGACATGCGGTTCATTGGGCGGGCTATGGGCTGACAATGGGCCAACTGCTGTCGTTGCCGATGATTATCCTTCGCGCGGCCCTGATCGTATGGTCCCGCAGGCGTGTGACGGTTAATTCTGCGGATCTGGTGTCGACATCAGATTCTTTGTGAATATCCGAGCGTAGTGTTGGCGAAGTGACCATTGCGGCCTGGGTCCGCATATGAGCCTTGGGCGCGTGCTCAATGATGCGGCTTGCGTCCTTTCGCAATCATCAGATGGTGCTCTTGATGATGTACACCGATTGTCATCAGACCAAAGAAACCAAGGCCCTGTATTTGTTCACCATCGCCACCCACGATCAGTGCGACACCATCCTCCATTTCTTCTGACGCAACACTCCAGCCTGTTTCACCGGCAAGGAACGGTGCATGGGCGGGAACCATTGTGTTGATGGCCGACAGGACACGCGGGCTGCCACGCACTTCGAACCGTGCCCCGTCGGGCCGCAGAATGCGGGTGACCTCTGCCTTTCGTGTCAAAAGGTCCATATCGACCAGATGGTCCCTCAGTTTGTCGATATTGACGGCGCCCCAATCGGTTTCGGGATCGGCCTGGAGCAGCACAACTATTTCGGCCAATGCGGCGAAGGCGGACTGGCCGGTTTCCTGGGGCGTCGGACGCGTGACCCATGGATGAATGCATTTGTTGCGGCGTAACGGGTGTCGCAAGCAAGACAGCGAAGAGAACGGGTATCAGTCGCATGGACCAGCCTTTCCTGAGTGTATTCGGATTCAGCCTAGTACCTGATCGGACCCTGAAATATGATTTGGATCATATGATGCCTGAACCCTATAATCTCATACCGCCCTCCGCCTTGCGTCCGCTGACGAGGGCCGCAGGGGATACGGTCTTTCGTCAGGGCGCGCGGACCTGCGGCCTTTATGTTGTTAAGTGCGGGCGCGTTCATCTTGAGCGTGTCGGCCCGGATGGCGAACGATTTATCATCTACCGTGCCGAGCCCGGGATGAGCCTTGCCGAAGCATCGGTGTTTTCGGATAGATACCACTGCGATGCGGTCGTGGCGGAGGCTGGGGCGTTTGTACAGATCGACAAAGCGGCGGTCTTGTCTGCCTTTGCAGATCCGGATTTTGCACGCGCCTATGCGCGGCAAGCGGCACAGCAGATACAAGCGCAACGTCAGGCGCTTGAGATCGTAGGCATCCGCCGCGCAGAAGAACGGGTCTATGCCGGTATGGTGGCGGGCCTGCTTGAAAGCTCCGTTGTCGATTTTGCCAGCGCGCTGCACCTTTCGCACGAGGCCACCTATCGGGCCTTGCGAAAGCTTGTGAATGATGGCCGGATCGCAAATCCGACCCGGGGAACGTATCATTTGCGCCCCTGAATGGATCAGCCGCACCATGCCCGGTTCGAGATAACAAAAGGTGCGGTAGCAAAGCTTGGCGGGTATTTCGCTTGCCCGATAACAATGAGAATTGCTGCCCGCGACGATGACCTGTTTTCAAAGATCGCCGTTATGCCCTGTCTTACTGCTCGCCGCTGAAAGGTCGATTGCCTCAGCGCCGCTTTCGTCGAAGCACCGTGTTTCGATCTGCAGGGTTGCGAAAAAGAACCCGAAGTCCTTACGCAGCATGTCGTAGGCGGTTTGCAGGACCTCTTCTTGATCTGCTTGCTCTGTGACACGCAGATGCGCGGAGAAGACATGCTTGCCACTTGTCAGCGCCCAGGCATGAATATTGTGAACATCGGAAACCTCGTGCAGTTCTTCAAGGGTACGTTTGATTTCAGGCAGACTCACTTCGGGAGGCGTGCCTTCCATCAAAAGATGCGCCGCTTCTTTCAGCAATCCCCAGCTCGCCCATAGCAGGACAAACCCGAACGCCATGCCAAGCAGCGGGTCGATCAGCAGAAACCCGGTGAATTCGATTGCGAGGGCGGTCACGATGATCAACAGACTGCCAACAAAGGTCTGGATGATATGCCAGAACGCTCCCTTCGTGTTCAGATCTCCCTTGCTTTGCTTCCAGATCAGCGCAAGCGAAATGAACTCCGTAAAGAGCCCCCCGGCAGCCGCAATCAGCATCGGACCCGTTGGAAGATCAATTGGCGCAGACATGCGCATGGCAGCCATCGCGATGACAACAACCGCCATGGCCAGCAAGAAGCCGCCATTCACAAGGGCGCCGATGATTTCGGCGCGCGCCCAGCCAAAGCTCCGCTCTTCATCCGCCGGACGCAACGCCATACGCGCCGCGACAATGGCGACCAGCACACCGCCCACGGCCGAAAAGGTATGGAACGCGTCGGAGATGACCGCGATTGACCCTGTCCATAGGCCAATCGCCAGTTCAATCACAAAATAGATGCCGGTCAACTAGGCTGATATCGCCAGCCCCTTGCCGCCGGACGGCATATGCCCCTGATGTCCGCCTGCCATCATCTATCTCCTTAGTTTGCGACTAAAGCCGTACCCGTCGCAGCCGCAGTGCATTGCTAATGACGGAGACCGAAGACAGGCTCATCGCGGCGGCGGCGATCATCGGCGACAGAAGAAGGCCGAAAAACGGGTAGAGAATACCAGCCGCGATGGGCACACCTGCGGTATTGTAGGCGAAGGCAAAAAACAGGTTCTGCTTGATGTTTCGCACCGTTGCCTTTGCCAATCGGCGCGCACGCACGATGCCGACAAGATCACCACCCAGAAGGGTGATGCCTGCGCTTTCCACGGCAACGTCGGCACCGGTGCCCATCGCAATGCCCACATCAGCCGCCGCCAGGGCAGGGGCATCGTTCACGCCGTCTCCTGCCATGGCGATCCGGGCCCCTTCTTGTCTGAGGGAGTCCACCAATGCCTTCTTGTCTTCGGGCAAGACGCCTGCGTGGACTTCATCAATACCCAGCTTTGCGGCGACGGCTTCGGCGGTTTTCTGATTGTCACCGGTTGCCATTATGACCCTGAGACCGAGGCGATGAAGGTCATCGATGGCGTCTGCCGTGGACTCCTTGATGGGATCGGCAACAGCGACAATGCCGGCAAAAGTGCCATCTATCGCCACAAGCATTGCTGTCTTTCCAGATTCACGAAGGTCGTCCGCAGCAAATTCCGCAATCGAAGCGTCAACGTTGATCTCTGCCATCATGGCGGGATTCCCAAGTGCCACGACCTGGCCATCGACCATGCCTTTCACGCCCTTGCCAGTCACGGCTTCGAATTCCGTTGCGTTCGGAAGCGTCAGCCCCCGTGCCAGCGCACCCTCGACTATTGCTTCGGCCAGCGGATGTTCGGAGCCCCGTTCGAGGGCCGCAGCCATTGTCAGCAGGTCATTTTCAGCCTTGTCCCCCGTGGGCACCACGTCTGTCAGCTTGGGGCGCCCTTCGGTGAGTGTTCCGGTCTTGTCAACGATGACGGTATCGACACGCGCCATGCGTTCCAGTGCTTCGGCGTCTTTGATCAGAACGCCAGCCTGTGCCCCGCGGCCCGCCGCCGTTGTGATCGAAATGGGCGTCGCAAGGCCCAAGGCACAGGGGCAAGCAATGATAAGAACGGATACGGCTGCAGTAACAGCGAAGGCGAGCGCGGGATCGGGCCCTAAGAACAGCCAGACAACGAAGGATATGATCGCAATGACGACAACCGTCGGAACAAAGACGGACGATACCCGGTCCGCCAGACCCTGAATCGGCGCGCGCGACCGCTTTGCACCTGCCACCATGTCCACGATCTGGGACAAGACCGTGTCCGCACCGACCTGTGTGGCCCGGATCGCCAATGTGCCGTTCTTGTTGATCGTGCCGCCTGTGACCCGGTCGCCTTGTGTTTTCTCGACCGGCAACGGCTCTCCGGTGATCATACTTTCGTCGATAGATGAATGCCCTTCGAGGACCTCGGCATCGACGGGTATGCTGTCGCCGGGGCGTACCCGCAACCTGTCACCCTCAACAATGTGTTCGAGAGGTGCGTCATATTCCGTCCCGTCCGGCAGGACCCGCCGCGCCGTTTTTGGTGCGAGATCGAGCAATGCACGGATGGCATCACCCGTCCGTTCGCGGGCGCGCAACTCGAGCACCTGACCGACAAAGATCAGCGCAACGATCACAACCGCAGCTTCGTAATATGTCCCGACGCTTTGGCCGTTTCGATACGCTTCGGGGAAAATGCCGGGCAGGAATGTTGCGGCAAGCGAATAGATATAGGCAGCCCCGACGCCAAGCGCGATCAGGGTCCACATGTTCGGCGATATATTCCTGATCGATTCCCACCCCCTTTTGAAGAAGGGAAGAGCCGCCCAGAGAATGATCGGGGTTGCGAGGACGAATTCGATGTAGACAGCCGTCTGATGTCCGATCCATTCCCGCACAGGTAGGCCGACCAGTTCACCCATCGTCAGGATAACCAGCGGAACGTCGGCTGCCGCGCTGATCCACATGCGTGTTGTGAAATCGGACAACTCTTCTGACGGCTCGTCCGATGGAAGCATCGGTTCAAGCGCCATGCCGCAGATCGGACAGGACCCGGGCTCATCCTTCAGGATTTGCGGATGCATCGGGCAGGTCCATTGCGTACCGGCCTCGCCATGTGCTGGTGTCTTTTGGGCGTTTCCCGACGCATAGTAAAATGGGTCTTTGCCAAACTTGGTTTCGCAGTTTTCCGAGCAGAAATGAAAGACCTCTCCATCATACTCGGCACTGCGCGTGTCTTCGTCTATCTCGACGGTCATGCCGCACACCGGGTCGGTCGCTGTATCTGGGTCTGATGCGGTCGAGGTGCGCGTCATGTCGTGATGATGTTCTTGGTCCGTGGCCATCTTCTAATTCCCGTTTTCAAGACAATTGAACACATAACCCTTCCAGTTACTGGAGGGTCAAGACTCTTCCGACAACGCTGCGTATGAATTTGTATGGGCCTTCGCGATGCGCGAAGCTCCTGTCAGCCCAGGGTCAGTATCATGTCTTCCGAAACGGACATCGTGGGAATATGCAGGTTCTCCGGTGCCGGACCCTTTCGAATGCGTCCTGCTGTATCATAATGGGAGCCATGACAGGGACAGAACCAACCACCAAAATCGCCGGCTCCGTCACCAAGTGGTACACATCCCAGATGCGTGCAAACGCCTATCATGACCAAGAAATTCTCATTTCCCGCCACTGCCCTGTTTGCATCGGTGGCCAGGTCATCTCCGGATATGTTGGGATTTCTGGCGACGGTATCAGGAAGGGAAAGCACATCTTCCGAACGGGCCTGCGCGATTTCCGCGTCGGTCCTGTGCCGGATGAACACCGGCTTGCCGAGAAAACTGACAGTCAATTGCGTTCCGGGTTCCACACCGGAGATATCGACGCGGATCTGGGACAGCGCGCGGACATCGGCGGATGGGTTCATCTGATTGAGCAATGGCCAGACCGCAGCCCCTACGGCAACCGCGCCCGTTCCGGCGGTGGCGTAGTACAGGAAATCCCGGCGGAGTTGTGGTGTTTGTGTATCCATAGCGATTCACGGTCGCAGCTTCCTGTGGGGGAAGGTCAATGGTAAAGTAGGCAATCACGGTTTTCATTTTTGCTGACATACTCAGACTTAGGAAGCGTTGGTTGACCGATTTGTTCGCCAGAGCGCTGCGACCAGCAACGGTGCGGCAGTCATCAATCCAAGACCGATGATGATCCACTCAGCAGTGCCGAAATCTCCCGACATGGCCTCTGCTCCGAAATGCGCGAGCAGGAAACTGGCTGGAAGAATGCCTGCCAGAGTTGCGATCAGGAACCGCCAAAGGCGCAGGTGGCTGAGACCGGCAGCGTAGCTCATTGCGTCAAACGAGATGAAGGGCAAGAGGCGAGACGCGAACACCGTCAACATCAACAGATTTTGAGAGCCCAATAACCCGAAACCGGCCTTATCCCCAAGCCAGCGCTCAACGTGGTCGCGCCCGATATAGCGGGCGATGATGAATGCCACGAGTGCACCCAGTTCCGACCCGATGGCGACATAGACAGCTCCGGCAGCATGACCATACGCCGCGCCTGCCACCAGTGCGACCGGTGCACTTGGAATGGGGCTTGCCACGATCGAAACCATCATGAGCACGATGATGAGCAACGGTCCCAAAGCGCCGGCCCGCTCTATCCAGACCTCGATAGTCTCGCGGGCTATCGCCGGGCCATATCCCATTGCCCATATGGCTATCAAAAGTACGCCAAGCGCAACCACCAACCATAGCCCAACCCGATGCAGGCGCGGTTTGCTAAGCGGCATGGAGCACCAAAAGAAAGAGAGCTGCGAAGACAATTGGTCTTTGCTCGGGCAAGATGAAATGCATAGGCGCAGAGATGACGATCAACAGCCCGCCGGCGAGGGTCAGCCGCTTGATGTGCAATTCGGTTTTCATCTCAAACCTCTATCGAGGAATAGGATTCCCCTAAAGGTTCCTGTCAGCGGAGGGTAAAGGGATTTCTGCGCTAAGCGACGCTGAATTGCCCCATCATCCCGCCATCTTCGTGTTCCAGAATGTGGCAGTGATACATGTAGGGCGCAGCCGCTGAGGCAGGGTTTTCGAAGTTCATCGCAAGCTCCACTTCACCATCCACCAGCACCGTATCCTTCCACCCCCTGTTCTCTGCGCGCGGTGCCGTACCGTTTTCCGACAGTACCTGAAACCGGACGCCGTGAACATGGAACGGGTGCATCATCATGGCCCCACGCACAATCCAACGCTCGATGCTGTTGAATTTGGTGGAAAAATTGAGAGTGTCCGGATCGTATGACGCGTCGTTGATCGAAAATCGGTTCCCGGACCGCGAGAACATCATCCCCATGCCCATCGACATATCCAGTGACAGACGTCGGACTGGCGCGTCCTTGACCGCAAGATCAGGCAACTGCCCGTCCAGAGAGCCGGGCAGGGCGTCGATGCGAACCGGAAGGGTTGTGTCGACAGCGAAAGGCAGCACGGTGAATGGACTGCCGGAACCGCCGCCGCCCATCATTCCGCCCATGGCCGAATTAATGATATCGTCGGACTTCAAAACACTGTCCCGCCCGCTTGTGAAATCCACAAGCACTTCTGCGCGCTCTCCTGGTGCAAGGGTCAGGCGGTTCAGCGCAATCGGTCGATCCAGAAATCCGGCATCTGTCGCGATGAGATGAAGCGACCGGCTGTCAGACATGGACAGGCGGTAAACCCGCGCATTCGAGCCGTTGACGACACGGCACCGCACGATCCCCTTCGGAACCGCTGCCGACGCGCCGATTTGACCGTTCACAACCATTGTGTCGCCCTGAAACCCGTTCATGGACTGGTGCATGCCGGGATCGTATTTCAGGCGTCCGCGCCAGTTGAACTGACGGTCCTGCAATACAAGGGTCAGATCATCGACCCCGTAGGTGGATGGCAATCCACGCTCGTCATCTGCGCCATCGGTCACCTGTAGAACACCCGCCAACCCCAGCATGACCTGTCGTGCCGTCGCGCCGTGAATGTGGCTGTGATACCAGGCCGTTGCCGGGGGCTGATCCAGGTCCAGCATCGGCTTCCAGGTGTCTCCCGGTGCAATGGCCTGATGCGGTCCGCCATCGAACTCACCGGCAACAAGCAAACCGTGCCAATGCGCCGACATCGGCTCGCCAAGCGTGTTGTGCACCTCTGCCCGTGTCTCGACGCCGGTTTGCACCCGGATCGTCGGGCCAAGGTATCCCTGATTGTAGCCGAAGGTCTCGCTGGCGGCACCATCGTCAAAACGGGTCTCGCCAGTGCGGGCTTTCAGCTGAAAAAGCCGGGATGTCGTCGCATCGAGAAGCGAAGGGTACGCGAGCCTTCTGTCGGATGCCGGAAATGCCGCCGATGGCAGGACGGATGCAGCCCCAAAGCCTGCGGCATAGCCAATCAAATCGCGGCGGTTCAACAGTTTCATCTCAGGATAATTCCTCTGGCAGCGCAGCCAGGGCAGCATCGACACCAACGACCGGATAACCTCCCGCGATCCAGCCCGGTCCGGCGGCAGAACCGAGCATGCCTTCGGATACGTCAAGAAAGCCGCTGTAGCCAGCCTGCCGAAGACTTCGCATGACGCGGCCAGATCGCCCGCCTGTCGCACAGATGAGCACGACGGGCCGCCCTTCGGCCTGTTCGCGAGCGGCAAGAAGCCGCTCGGCGAAACGGTCCTCGTGCAGGCTGATGGGCCAGGCATCGCCTGCAACGCCGGTGTCGGTCCATTCCTGTCGCGACCGCACGTCGATCATCCTGATAAGATCCTGTTGCAACGCATCAGCCGCCATGTCCGCCGACCAGACCTCGGCTGTCTGGGCGACAGCCGAGAAAGGTGCAACGGAACTGGCCAACATCGCAAGGCTTGCGCCGCGGCGCGTCAGAAAGAAGGCCATAATTTGCCCCCATCAAGCTGAGTG
>Ga0114904_1001766_pt1 | contig 10144 bp, 17 predicted proteins | sample MalvirDeepMed_s6_FD_83498 | JGI IMG/M metagenome (GOLD analysis project Ga0114904, IMG submission 83498) | Marine viral communities from the Global Malaspina Expedition - Malaspina viral metaG DeepMed_s6 | ecosystem: Environmental > Aquatic > Marine > Oceanic | place: Mediterranean Sea... | reverse complement strand
GGGCGCAAGAGCTATCTTCAAGCCCCATCTCGACAGCCCGCTGGATCTACTGCCTGATCGTCAGGGATACATGATTGACTGCGAAAAACTCAGGGACGACTGGCCCAGCGACCGGAAGAAGCAGTACGAAAAGCGGTGGGAAGATTTCAGGAACCTGCTCAAGAAAGCGGAGGCCGTGGAAAAGCTGCAAGAAATATCCAAGAATTTCAACAGCGATAGCAAGGATAAATTCGTGCGGCGGTTTCCGTGTGCGGAAGAAGGAATGGTGCTGGTCGCCCAAGGCTCGCCTAACGCAAGCTGTGGGTACTTCTACCTGTCCGTGTCCCTCGTCGAAGAGAAGGATGCGCCGGAAGATTTGCTCTGCGAGAGCGAGCAGTTCTACGTTCGCCGTGAGGAAGAGGCCCGCAAGCGGGAAGCGGAGAATGAAAGGCTGCGGCCCATCATTCGCAAGCAGATGCGGGAAGAACGAGAGCAGGCGGCACTGTTGCATTCCCAGATCGAAGCTCGCATCGCCGGTCGCAGTCCGAAGAACTCGAACAGTCGGCTGGAAGCGGGCGATTACCTGGAAACCTATGCGAACCAGGATTACCGTCCAGCATTCGTGCTGGCGGTGGACGGTGACAAGGCGCTGATTGAATACTTCATGCCGATGGGCATGCGGTGCATGCGGATCGTCGAAAAAATCGGGAGCGTCGGCTTCGACTTCGACAACGGCAAATCTGTAAGCGAAAAGAGGATGACGAAGAAGTGGAAGAAACTTATTGATGAACAACTCGCGGTGTCTTGACTTACGCAGTAGTACCCGTATAATCAACGTACCTTAACTGGAAGGAGGAGTGCGGAAGAGCAGAGTAATTACCTTTTCACTGAAACTTTTTTCTAGGGAGATTTAAGGATGTTAAATACGAAAATCGTAGAGAGAATCACAGAGGCTTTCCCTTTCACGGTAGACAAGAGGCGACTGTACGACCCCGAAGGTGGACCGACAGACATCTTCGGTCTGTTTCGCAGCGACAACGGTCAGCAGGTGGGGAATGCCGTGTCTGCGGGCTACGAGCCGCACACGACGGACGATATCCTCGCCCTGACTGAGGCGGTGTCGCACAGATTCGATGGCAGAATCGAAGTGAAATGCCACTTCAGGGACGGACACTATGTTTCAATTCAACCCACCCAAGAGGAACGACTGAGCCTCTTCGGCGGGCGAGACAACGTGTTCTCGCGGTATCTACTGAAGGGGCGGTACAACGGCGTTGCCGATACCGTTGTTGGAATGTTCCGCGATCTTTGCAAGAACTTGGCAGAGCTATCGCAAGTGGAAGGAACCACAACCAGCATCCGCCATACGTCAGGACTTCGTCCGAAGATGGACGATCTCATCAGAACTTTCCAAGAACTGGAAGGTTCCTGGGCTACGATGGAAGGACTCATCAGGAACATGGCAGAGCGTAAGGTGCGCATTGCTGATTTCCTCAACGAGATCTACCCGCAACCGGAAGCGGACGCTAGCCAAAGATCGGTGACGATACACAGTAATCGCACCGAGTTGATCGTCAATCGCCTGATGCAGGAACACAGCCGTCTCGGCCTGGGGTCGATCAGGGCGAACTCCGATGTCTCGGCGTGGCTTGCCTTCAATGCAGTGCAGGGCTACGTTCAGCACGAAAAGTCCCGCAACGGCGACCCCACTAGGTTCGACCGCATGCTGATGGCGAACAACGATCCGGTGGTGAAGAGAGCGGAAACGCTGGCACTCACGATGGCATCGTAGAAGTAGTACGTTGTGCCGCTGGGGCAACTTCGCCCCAGCGGCTTGTTAATCTTTTCGTAAGGAGATTTAGTTATGGCAGGCAAGAAAGTTAAACGAGCGAGTCAGAATGAATATTACGATATCGTCGAGGCAATCAAGCAACTCGCGGGATGCGGCGAGAAGTTCCCGTCCATGCAGAGGCTGGTGAAAACCGTCCGCGATACGATATCCCATCCTGATGCCAAAGAAGAGGATAAGCCCAATGTTTCGGACACGACGGTGAAGAAGGCGGCAGAGAAAGTGGGGGTCGAAATCAACGACCTCGTCGAAGAAAAGCCCAACAGCGGCAAAGGCGCACCGCATGTGCGTATGGCGATGGAGCATCGGGATCGCATCCAAGCACTGGAAGGTGAACTCCAAGCTTTGCGGGACGAATACTACGTCGAGATCGACGACCTGAAGAAGCGATCCGAACGGACAGAGGACTTGGTGCGTTCGCTAGCAAAAGAGGTGAGACGAGAAGACTTGATCGGTGGGAAACACTCTGGGCCTTCCCCCGTTGGGTACAGAGAGATCACCCCTCTTTCCGGCCCAGGATCATCTTCGTAGCACGGTGATAGCCAGCGAAAATACAGAGAGAGATGCGGGTTCAAGTCCCGTCACCAGCCGAGCATCGGGTCGTCGGGCAAACCGGCGATATGCGGGTATCGAGGGGTAGTTTAAAAAGGCAAAACGCTCTCTGCTTTTTCATGCACCATTGACGACAACTGGAAAGGAAATACTAGCGACAGACCGTCAGGGCGCATCGCCCTGGCGGTCATTTCTTTAACAAGGAGGACAAGTGATGACTCTCAGGAACGATGGACAACCGAAACGTGGCAGACCAAAATTACCGCCGGAGCGGCAACGCAACAATACGTCGATGATTCGGTTCACGGACAGGGAATGGAACGACATCTTGGATGCATCCGAGGAGGTGGAAAAGCTGCCCGCCATCTTGATCCGAGATATTGCTGTGCGTGCAGCGAGAAAACTACTTAACGGGGAAAGGGGATGAGCGATGAAAGAACGTAAATGGCAAGCAAGGTTTCGCAACAGCATCGGTGGCATCCTATTCGTCGGCGCACGCCGAAGCGGGCGGGGCGAATGGAAGAGGGCAGAGCAAATCCCTGGCGAAGTGAAGAAATACCTGCACATAGAGCGAGGGAAAGGTGCGGCCCCAGTATGGCATCAGCGTGACTGGAAAAGGCTTTCTGCGATGCACGATGAGTGCAAACCGGAGTCGCATTTCCATCGCAATTTCCTCATCGTTAACTTCACGGTGAAGGAGGAGAAATGCGAACGAGCGCCTGCAATCGAGGTGGATTTTCCCAAACTGCGAACTTGTCTGCGTGACCTGAACGAGGGGCGCAATCTGGACAGTTGCTTTGACCTGTGTTCATTCGGATGGAAGGATGCCGACCTAGACCCGCACGGTTGCTGCGGCATTAAAGAACTGGTTCGCATTGCGGGAAAGCAGGTGATCGTTGATGTAGGTGGTCACAAGACTCTCTGCAATCCGTGCGGAAACGAAGGAGGCTCGGAAATGTCCGACTGTGATTGGGAGGCACATGCAATAGTCTGCGAATGCGGAAGCAACTGCGAGTGGGACGGAGACAGTTGGTGTGCTTGGTTTGAAGAAACCCTGCGTTTACCAATCGTCCACAAACGCAACGTAGTGAACTACGAAGCGACCGCACGGCGCATCGTGCGACTAGCGATCAAGGCTTGCAAGCCGTACCAAGAACGCTGGGCGGAAACCGACAAACACCTGGACGAGTTGTACAAACGAATACAGAAGGAGAACGAAAATGCAGTGCAACTCATGTAAGCACTTCTCGGCAGCAATTCCAGAATCCCGAACGCATCCGCAGGTCGATGACGACGAGTGCGAATTCATTAGCAAGATCAGCAATGAAACAACTTGCGAAGGAGGCGAAGACATCTGCCGTATTCTTGAATCGCTAATGTTTGTAGCAGCAGGTAGAGGGGAATGCCCTCACTTTGAAGATAGACATCCCAAAAGGTGGCAAAACCGATGAGCGAACAACCACCAACCGTTTACGGATACACCCGCATCTCGACGAACGAAGAGGTGCAGGAGAATTCTTTGGATACGCAGAAGGACAAGATCGTAGATTACGTCCGTTACAAATTCGGCGGCAAGGAGATCGTCTGCGGTGACATCTTTCGTGAGCAGTGCAGCGGCTCCGTGCCGATCTTCCGGCGACCGGAAGGCAAGAAACTTGGCGGCATCCTGCGAGCAGGTGATCATCTGGTTACGGCCAAACTCGACCGCATGTTCAGAGATACGGTTGATGCGGTGGTGACGGTGGAAGAACTGAATATGCGGAACGTGCATATGCATTTCTTGGACATGGAGATCGACACGACCAGTGCGCTCGGCATGGCGTTCCTAACAATCTCCGCTACCTTTGCGGATCTGGAACGAAAGAAAATCGGAGAGCGAACAAAGGACACTATGCAGAGACTGATGCGTGAAGGCAGGCCGGTCAACAACAAGATGCCGTATGGGTGGGACATCCACATCATCGACGGCGAAAAGAAATTTGTTGCCGACGAAAGCGAACGCGAAATCGCACGGTGGGTTGTAGAGGCCAAGGACTCGAAAGAGGCAACATGGAAATGGATTGAAGAACACCTTGGCAGGAAGGGGCATCGAAGGAAGAACGGTGCGGCCTGGGATCGCCACGCCTTGCGGCGAGCGTACCTAGCCTACAAGGAGGACTACCCGCTTTATCGAGATGAAGCGACACGCAAGGCAGCACGTTTACATTTCAACAACAGAAGGAAGGTGAAGTGATGGGATTAGAACAAGTCATCCACGAATACTTAGGCGCGGTGTACCAAGGGTTGCGAGTGGGACTGAACGACTTCAGTATCTACCAAGATGAAGAAACTGGCGAGTGTACGGCGGCATGCTCAGGAGGCCACGGTTCCCTGGTTGAGGTCAAAGAAAACATCGACGACGAATCGTTCGGAGGTTGGGGCGATTCGATCAACGACACCAGCAAAGAGGAGTTTATCGAAGCGTGCATGAAAATGTTTGCGACAGACATTTTGAACGATGTCTGCCTAATCGTACCGCAAGGATTTACCACCGAGAAGTTTGATCAAATTACTAAAGAAAGGAAGGTGAAGTGATGAGCATTCTAAACGACCGTGAAGAGTGGGAAGATTGGGACAGGCGCAACACAGAGCGCGAACGTCGCCGCCTCAACGATGAGCCGCACATCAACGGTGTGGCTTTTCCGGCGAGGAAGACCGCTGACACTAGCGTCCCTATGCATCCCGCCGCGCCGCCGCAACAAGTTAAGTACATGGAGGAATTGTACAAGCGGCTGAAGTCGGAAGGCTTAAGCCACGACAAGGCACTGGAGGTGCTGAAGGAGGAAAAGGAAATCCAGGCACTGGAATCAACGGGCATCACCCGTAGTGATGCGCAAGGAATAGTCGAATGCAGAAAGGAACACGAAAGCATGGTTACCCACGCAACCGCACAGATATCGTATGGAAAGCTGGAAGGCGATCCGCATACCATTCACGTTACTGAATACAGTGGCCCAGGTGATGAAAGGGGAGTAGATAAACTAGTGGCCGTGCCTGCGGACGCATGGGAGGACGCATACGGAAGCTGCGCAGCAGATAAGATCGAATCGATGCTGGGATGGAACTGCCATCCCACCGAACACGACCGCGAATATGTACACGCCACCTTTAACCAACAACCTGCACCGAAAGGAAGGTGACGCATGCCAATGAACGTGGGCCTGTTAATTATCCACAACCAAGATGATTTTGAAGTGCCGGTCAGGAGATTTTGCCGGTCAGGACTTGTCGAGTTGCGAGACAACATCGTCAAGGCAATCAAGGAAACGCATGACGAGTTTATGGAAGTAGAACTAAAGAAATTAGAAGACCAGATAAGGAGTGAAGCATAGGGGTGACGCCAACTTACCGGTAAGTTCACTTGACATGGAAAGGTATTTATGGTATCTTATAAGTAATGGAGATGGACCGTCCTGAATCGCAGGGCGGTACATGGTATTTAGCAAACAGAATTTTGATAAAGGAGATTTAACGATGGCACGTTTCAGAATTTCTACCGCAGGCTTGAAGGAACTGGTTGGCGACACTCCACCGGAACGATTGGCGTTTGAACCCATAGCAAATGTGTTCGACGAATTCGACGGTTACGGCAAGAGTGACCGCAAACGGCCCACGTTCTGCTCCGTCCAGGTGTCGCGGACAGATACGGGGCGCAAAACATTTCTAACCGTCACCGACGACGGCGCAGGGTTCAAGAACCCTGACGACATATTTACGCTGTTCGGGCCAACCGAAAAGCGGGCGGCAGCTACCGTTCGCGGTCGATTCAATACCGGCGAGAAGCTACTGATCGCAGTGGCGCACCGTGCGGTGGTTCGGTCGAACAACATAACCGTCGCATTTGGAAAAGACGATTGCGACGTAACCCGCCACCGCAGCGAAAAATTTGACGGCGTGGAGATCCAGTGCCTCATGCCGTGGAATCTGGGGGAGACTAAGCGCGTCATCTCGGCGCTAAAAAACCTGCGGCCACCGGAAGGCTTGCGCCTCGTCGTTGACGGCGAGCATATTGTCCGCAGCGACGTTAAGCACACCGTCAATGTGACGTTGCCGACCGTTCTGCTTGAGGATGGTGCGTTGCGGAACACAACGCGAAAGTGTGCGGTCGATATAATCCAGGTAGCCGACGACAGCGAGCCGCGACTTCTTGAAATGGGATTGCCGGTTCAATCGCTTGACGATATTGGCTTCCGCTGGTCGCTTGATGTGCAGCAAAAAGTCCCCCTGCCTATGTCTCGCGACATCGTCCCGCCAACATACCTGTTCCGACTCATCGGAGTGGTACTGGAACAGGCGGCAATGGATGGCGTGCGGCTTATTGATGAGGCCAATGCGGGGGATGGATTCGTCAAAAACGCGCTAGATTGGGTACGCAACCGTGACGCACTGGAGGTGGTGGTGAAAGACCTGTGCGGCGAGGATGCCGTTCGCCGGTCGAGCGACCCGATTGCCAATGCGCAAGCGGAGGCAGCAGGCCGAACGATTGTGAGTGGCAGGTGGTTCACAGAAAACACACGCCATCGCATGACAGACGGTAAGGTGCTGCCGACATCCAAGGCCGTGTTCGGCGGTACGCCGACGACCGAAGGCAAGAAAGGCCGCGACCACGACGGCGTTTGCCCGATGTGCGGAAAATAAATGGAACGACTGAACTTAACAGAAAAGGAGATTTAACATGAAGCTGATAAACACAACAGATTTTCCAGACGCCTTCTTGCGGCGCATGATTAGCTGGGTGTGCAAGGAACTAGAACATCCGGTGCGGAAAATTAACCAAGCCAAGTATCGCAATCGCTGGGATCGGCACACCAGCGGACATGCGTGGTGGGGAAGGAGATGGGGCAACCCACGATACTGCGTCAGCATTGGACGACCGATGCTTTCTGCGACCGGAGTTGAATCGCGGTTTTTGCCGATGGCGAAAACAGATCTGGCAAGTGATCCCACCTGGAAGGCCAGGAAAATTACGAGAAGAGGATGGAAGGCGGAAGGCTACTATCAGGTCTTCCCGTACTGCACGACTTCCATTCTGTCGGCGGTATCCGTTACCGCCCATGAAATCTTCCACCTCTACGCCGCTGCCAACGGAATCAATAGCCGCAGGTTCGGGCGTGGCAGGGGAAGCAGTGAGGCGCAGACAAATCGGCATGAAGAGATGGTGAAGAACGCCTTCCTGCTGCAACAGGACGAATTGATGGAAGAGTGGCGTCGGCCCCGCAAGAAGCGGAAGACTGCCACCGTTTGATATCTCCCGTGCTGGGGCGGCAACGGATTGCCGCCCCTTTTTTATTCCCGCCACATCTGCGGCCTATCTATCCCCCGCTTTCTGCGGTCGATCAACTCTGGATCTTCCTTCGTGTACGTCAACCGTATCCGCTGGCAACGGATCGCATACACGATGTCATAGCGGAACCAAAGGATCAGCAACCCACTTGGCAGCGGCCTAAAGTAAACCTTGTCGGGTACGCTGTTGAGCAGAAACCAGCCATCGATCTCGCCGTTGGTACGGAAGATCAACTGCTGGCATCCATTGGATACCCGATTCACTTCAAGGACATCGCACCGATGCCTGCGGACTAGCCCTTCGTCGTATGTCAGTAGTCCGATGAAGAAGATACAGGTGGCGGTGGCGGTGTGCATGGCGAATCCTTTGCCTCTGCATATTCGGATTCAATGATGAGTTGAATCCAGTGCATCGCCTTCTCCAAGTCCTTGCGACCGTACTTGGAACGATGGCGCAAAACGTGATAAATGATTTCACCTTCTGCATGCGGCACGTTGTTCTGGCGCAGGAATACGAATGGCGGGACTGCCATGTCTTGGTAGTGCTGGCCCCCGACCTGCGAACCAAGTGCGGTCGGCGGGTTGTTGAAGAAGTCTATCCCCCTCACTGGGACGGGACAGGATGTGCCTTTACCAAACTCAATGTCTTTGCTGATTTGTCCTGCCTGCCCCGTGATACCTTCGGTCACTTCTTTTTGTCGCCCTTCTTGTCTAGGAATCGGTAGTGCGGTACATGATTGATGCGCCCCACTCTATTCTTTATTGGTAGATCGCCGCAATATTCACACAGGCCCAGGTCAATGGCCTGACGCAACAGATCGTTGCACCAGTCGGAGCCGTGGTCACTGGATTCAATTAACTGGCGGGTGGTAAACGTGCCAGACGGATCGCACGATTGCTGGATCGTATCGATCTCGGTCTTGATGGATTCCGCAGTATGCTCTCTCTTCCCCATAGCTTCTCCTATCCGAACTTGACGGCAGCGAAAACAACAGCAGCGATGGCGGCAGCCGTCAGCAGGAGGTAGACTAACCACTTCCTTTTCTTGGCCTTCGCATAGGCCAGCGCCGTGCGTTCCTTGATCCGATCAAGCCTCTTGGTATTTCGACCGTCTCTCCTGCCCATAGCTAGCTCCTTAGCGCCTTGGTTAACGGCATCAGCAAACTAACGCCATCGATGACGGGTACGTTGATATGCAGGAAGCTGCCGTCCCTCTGGACTAGCTGGACTGCATAGCCGTGCGTCCACTCGTTGAGTGCGGCGCGAGAGTGCTGCCACAAGGGACGGGAGGCACACAAGCAGCCAGGATTGTAGGCGCTAACCGTTCCAACTCCTGGCTTGCGGACGGTGGCGCTGTCCTGCCGGTGGGTGTGGCCGAAGCAGACGTTGGCTGCGAACTTATCGACAGTCGCCTTTGCCGCATTCTTTGCGCTCGAACTCTCATGGACGAAAAAACAATCGCCCAACTTCAGCACGCCACGCTCCTTATTTGTGCTGTTGAACTCACTGCGGCGGTAGTAGTGGATGCCCCGTTCCTTCAGCTTCAGCCGGAACTCAGGACTGATCGCACGGCGCAGCATCTCGCGGTCGTCGCCCGATGATAGCGCCGTTTGCATGATCCACTTTTCCACCCTGCCCTCATGGTTGCCCTCCATGTAGTGGAACTCTGCCTTGGGGCAGGCGGCTTGCAGTTCATCGAACATCTTGTTAGCTGCCGCCAAGTCATCCTGGTAGCTGTACTGTGCTTCGGCCATGAATTGCGGCAAGTGATGTTCAGCGAGGAAGCCCCCACATTCAGCGGCGTCACCCAGATGCACGACCTCCCTGATCGGTAACTGGCGAAGGTCGGCCAGCACTGCCGACCATGCCTGAAGATCGAGGTGGCATCCGTGCGTGTCCGAGATGATCGCCCGTGCGTAGCCTGTCAGCTTGGATGTCTTGGCCTTCGGAGTCTTAGGCGGGACAGCACCGTCCTTCTGTAGTTCCGCCGACAGCACGGCATTCAGTTTTTTGCTTTCAACAAGCTGCTTCTTGGTCGTCGCCAATTCACTTTCGATCTTGGCACGATCCGCCTGTTCGGTAATCTCGCGAAGTTTGTCGTCCATGCTGCCCCTACTCAAGTAGTTCTACCGACAACACACAGCCCGCAGGGTACGAGCAGCAGCCATACGATTCGCCGGTGTCCATCTCGTAGCAGTTGGTGGTGACTAGCTGCCGGTGCTTGCCCCTGCCTCGCCATGCAACAAAGTAAGCCAGGGAACGGAGGCGCGCAGGCTTGGCTTCCGCCGCCGATCCGGTCGGGTTCTCTAGGATATCGTGCCACTCCACGATAATGCGGTCGCCAGCTTTGGGTGATGTCGTTTGCTTCCTTGCCATACCCCGCCCTTACTGTTAACTATTGTGCGCCGCTGCGCTCACTGGTTACATTCCAATCGCGGGCCG
>Ga0114904_1001764_pt1 | contig 10153 bp, 8 predicted proteins | sample MalvirDeepMed_s6_FD_83498 | JGI IMG/M metagenome (GOLD analysis project Ga0114904, IMG submission 83498) | Marine viral communities from the Global Malaspina Expedition - Malaspina viral metaG DeepMed_s6 | ecosystem: Environmental > Aquatic > Marine > Oceanic | place: Mediterranean Sea... | reverse complement strand
ATCCCGACCGAGGTGTATTTGAGCACCCCGAAGGCGAGGATCGCGAGGAACCCCTTGTTGGAAAAGGTCTTGCCCATCTGGCCGAGTGTTTTGACCGGCCCGATCTTCTCGCGCGGCGGCGGCAGCTTGAAATATTTGACCCGGTGCAGCGTGCCGAAGCTCGACAGCAAAATCGCGCCCAGCATCAGCACCGCGCCGACCATGGCGAACATCCGGTAGCCTGCAGGATTGAGCTGGCCGACCGGGTATTCCGCCGTCGGGGCGAGGAACACCAGCAGCGTCAGGAAGGCCATGCCGACCCCGCCGAGATAGGCGAAGAAATAGCGGTAGCTGGCGATCGAGGTGCGCTGGTCGTAATCGCTCGTCATCTCGGGCGCGAGGGCGGAGCTGGGGATTTCGTAGAAGGTGATGAAGGTGCGCACGCAGCAGCCGACCACTAGGATGTACCAGAAGATCTGCGTATCGCTCATCCCCGAAGGCGGGAAGAACAGCAGCAGCAGGCTGGCCGAGGCGGGCAGGGCGGATGCGATCATCAGCGGATGGCGCCGGCCCCAGCGGGTGCGGATCGAATCCGACCACTGGCCCACGACCGGGTCCGATATTCCGTCCACCACGAGAGCCACCAGGATCGCGAAGGAGACGAGCTCGGCGCGAACGCCGACGACCTGGTTGTAATACAGCAGCAGGAAGGACCGGAAGGCGACGTCCTTGATGCCGTAGCCGATCGAGCCGGTGCCGTAGAGCACCTTTGTGACGAAGCCGAGTTTGGGCGCTTCGGGGTCGGTGACCATTGGTGAAACCTATCTTGCCGGGGAGCCGAAGGCGCCGTCGCGGATCGTCTGTTCGCGCGCCTGAGCCTCGCGCGCCTTCAGCCGCTCCACATTCTCGCGGTGCTGTTCTTCGGTGATGGGATAGAAGAGGAGGAACAGCGCGCCGATGATCCACAGGCCGAGCGAGAACGGAATGTAGTGGATGATCAGGCTGTCCTCCATGGCGGGGGTGATCTGCGAGACCTCGGCCTTGTCCGGGAAGTTCGACAGCTCGAGCACGATGCCCGCCATCATGATCCCGAACCCGGCCGAACACTGTTGCATGAAGCTGGACGCGGCGAAGAACACGCCCGCGGTGTGCTGGCCCGTGCGCACGGCATGGTCTTCCACCACGTCCGCCAGCATGGAGGATGTGTTGATCAGCGAGATCGCGATCATCGCGCCGTAGACCGCGCCGATGACGAACAGCGTCGGCAGCAGCATCGGATCGCCGGGTTCGAAGAACGCGCCGATCAGGGTGAGGAACAGCGGCGAGATGCCCAGCGTGATGCCCACGATCGCCATGACCATCGACGTGTTGCGCTTGCCCAGCCAGCGCGAGAAGCGCGGGGCGAGCGGCGCGGCCAGGGTCGCGGCGATCAGGCTGTCGAAGGTCAGCAGCGCCAGCTCGTTCGCGCCCAGCTTGAAGACATAGGTGCTGAAATAGACGGTGGTCGCGGCGTAGAGGCCGATGGCGGTGTATTTGAACACGCCGAAGCCGAAGATCGCCAGAAAGCCGCGATTGCGGAAGGCCGCGAACATCTCCTTGAGGTGCGAGGCGGGTGTCGCGCCCTCTCCCGGTTCGTCGCGCTGGCGCAGGTAAGGCACCCGGTTCAGCGTCCCGAAGCCGCACACGAGGATCGCCACGAAGATCAGCACGCCGCCCAGCCAGGCGAATTTGACGTAGCCTTCGGGATTAAGCTGGCCGCGCGAAATCTCGGGCGTCGCGACGAAGAACACCGCGAGCGAGAAGGCGGTGAAGCCGAAGGTGCCGAGGTAGCCGAAGAAATAGCGCAGGCCGAACAGCTTGGTCCGCTCCGCGTAGTCGTCGGTCATTTCCGGGTTCATCGCGCTCGTGGTGATCTCGAAGGCGCTGATCGACATGCGGGTGAGCGAGGCGAGCGCGAAGATCCAGAACCCCATCTGCATGTCGCTCAAGCCTGCCGGCGGGAACCACGACAGGACGAAGAAGGCCGCAGTCGGCAGGGCCGAGCCGAAGATGAAGGGGTGGCGGCGCCCGATGCGAGAGCGAGTCATGTCGGACCAGCGGCCGATGAAGGGATCGGCAAAGGCGTCGACCAGCAGGGTCAGCGCGATCGCGCCCGAGACGATCGCCGCAGGGACGCCCAGGACCTGATTGTAGAACAGCAGCAGGTAGGTCGAAAAGGCGGCATTCTTGATGCCGTTGGCAATCGCTCCCGAGCCGTAGGTGAGGCGATTGAGCCGCGTCATTGGCGGAGTGGTGGCCATGGCGGATGAGGCGGCGGGCGAGGGGGCTATGGTGGCCATAGGGCTATTCCGCTGCCTCCACGATCTCTTCGATCGGATCGTACATATCCTGCGCCCGTGCGCGCCGTTCGATCAGCGAATAGTCGGGAAAGATCGGGTCCTCGATGTCGCGATAGGCGCGCAGGTGCTGCTTCGCGACCGTGACCTTGTGGACCTCCGTGGGCCCGTCCGCGATGCCCATCACCATCGACCCGATCAGGTTGCCCACGAACGGCATCTCGTTCGACACGCCGAGCGAACCGTGGATGTGGATGCAGCGCTGCGCGATGTCGTGATAGACCTTCGGCATCAGCGCCTTGATCGCCGCGATATCCTTGCGCACCTTGCGGTAGTCCCGGTGCTTGTCGATCATCCACGCGGTCTTGAGCACGAACAGCTTGAACTGCTCCAGCTCGATATAGCTGTCGGCGATCTGCATCTGGACGCTCTGGTAATCGGCAATCGTGCCGGTGCGCGTCTTGCGGCTGACCGCGCGGCGGCTCATCGCGTCGAGCAGGCGCTTGCAACTGCCCACCGTGCGCATCGCGTGGTGGACGCGCCCGCCGCCCAGCCGGGTCTGCGATATGGCGAAGGCCCCGCCGCGTTCGCCCAGCAGGTGATCGGCCGGAACGTGCACGTCGGTGTAGCGGATATAGCTCTCCGATCCGCTTTCCTGCCCGTAGACGCCCACGTTGCGCACGATTTCGACACCGGGCGTATCGACGGGGGCGATGAACATGCTCATCCGCTGGTGACGCTGCGCATCGGGATCGGTGACCGCCATGACGATCAGGAAATCGGCCCACTTGCCATTGGTCGAGAACCATTTCTCGCCGTTGATGACCCAGCCGTCGCCGTCAGGCTCGGCGCGGGTCACGAAACTGGTCGGGTCCGATCCGCCCTGCGGTTCGGTCATCGAGAAGGCTGAGACGATCTCGTTCTGCAACAGCGGCTCCAGATACCGCGTTTTCTGTTCGGGCGTACCGTAGTGGGCGATGATCTCCGCGTTGCCGGTGTCGGGGGCCTGGCAGCCGAAAACGATCGGCGCAAAATTCGCGCCGCCCAGAATCTCGTTCATGAGGCCGAGCTTGACCTGGCCATAGCCCTGTCCGCCGAGTTCCGGCCCGAGGTGGCAGGCCCACAGGCCCTGGCGCTTCACTTCGTCCTGTAGCGGACGCACGAGCTTGTTTCTTCGTGGGTTCTTGACGTCGTACGGATGAATGCCGAGCAGGCCGAGCGGCTCGACCTTCTCGCGTACAAAGCTCTCCATCCAGTCCAGCTTTTCCTGAAAGCCGGGCTCGGTTTCGAAATCCCAAGCCATCTCTCGTCTCTCCCGTGCGACGCACTTCGGTGCGTTCGTTGAGTCGAGCATACCGGGTTTTCGAAAAGGAACAAGGGATCGCGTTGCGCCCAGTTCGCGCTTCGACGCGAATGCTTCCCATCCCTGCTGCGACGGATCGACCAAACCGCGCTGGATTTGGCGCTGGCCCAGCAGCATGACATTGACACTGCCCCCTCGCGCAGTCGATCTGTCCCGACGAATTGCGAGGCGCGGACCTCGCCGCCTGCACTGCACCGGGAGACCAAGTCGCGTGTTCACCGCCAACAGCCTGCTGTTCGTCCCCGGATCGCGACCCGACCGGTTCGAGAAAGCGCGCGCGAGCGGCGCGGGCCTCGTCGTGATCGACCTCGAAGATGCGGTCGGCCCGACGGATAAGGACAGCGCGCGCGCCGCCGCGCTGGAGACGTCCGCACGCGATCCGGCCTATGGAATCCGGATCAACGGCGTTGCGACGCGCGCCGGGATCGCCGATCTGCACCACCTTGCCGAGGCGGAGCGGCTGCCCGATGCGATGATGGTCCCGATGGTGGAGGACGCGGCGGAGCTGGGCGTCGTGGCGGGCGCGCTGGGCGATCGCTGTCCGGTGCTGATGCCCCTGGTGGAAACGCCGCGCGGGCTGCGCCATGCGCTGGCCATCGCGAGCCATCCGAAGGTTGGCGCGGTGATGCTGGGCGGCGCGGACTTTTCGGGCGAGCTTGGCGTGGAGCTGGCGTGGGAACCGCTGCTCGCCGCGCGCCAGCAGCTGATCCTCGCCTGTGCCGAGGCGCGCAAACCCGCGATCGACGCGCCTTACGCCGCGCTCGACGACGATGATGGTTTCGCGCAGGATTGCCGCCGCGCAAAGGCGATAGGCTTCGCAGCCAAATCTGCCATCCACCCGCGGCAGGTGCCGATCATCTCGGGTGTGTTCGAACCTTCGGACGATGTCTACGCCGAAGCGGTGGAGGCTCTGAAAGCCTACGAAGAGGCGGGCGAGAAGGCGATCCGTCACAAGGGGCGGATGCTCGAGGCTCCGTTGGTCAAGAACTACCGCGCGGTCGTCGCGCGCAAGGAAGGACGCGCCGATGCGTGATGGCTCCATCGAAATCGCCCCCGGACGCTTCCGGGAAGTGCAGGGCCGCTATTTCGAGGATTTCGAGATCGGCCACATCTACGAACACCGCCCCGGCCGCACGATCACCGATGCGGACAATGTGTGGTTCACGCTGCTGACGATGAACACCCATCCGCTGCACTTCGATTACGAGCTGACCAAGAAAACCGAGTTCGGCAAGCCGCTGGTGGTCAGCCCGTTCACCATCGCGCTGATGACGGGCATGAGCGTGTCCGACATGAGCGCGAAGGCGGTCGCCAACCTCGGCTGGGACGAGGTGCGGATGACCAAGCCGCTGTATGTCGGCGACACGCTCTATTGCGAAAGCGAAGTGCTCGAAAAGCGCGAGAGCGAGAGCCGCGAGGGGCAGGGCATCGTCACCTTCAAGACCACCGCGATGAACCAGCACGGCGATGTCGTGAGCCATTTCAAGCGCACCATCCTCGTATGGAAGCGCGGCCACGGCAATCTGGAGGACTAGCCGTGGAGGCCCCTGCAATTCTCGACCTGCGCCGCTGAACGATGGGCAAGCTGAGCGGCATCACCGTCGTCGATCTGACGCAGTTCCTGCCCGGTCCGATGATGACCGTGATGATGGCCGACCAGGGCGCGCGGGTCATCAAGGTCGAGCCTCCGGGCGGCGATCCGGCGCGTGGCATGGAGCCGAAGGAAGCCGGCCACTCGGTTTGGTTCGCCAATCTCAACCGGGGCAAGGAAAGCCGCGTGCTCGACTTGAAGAGCGATGACGGCAAGGCGGCCCTGCGCGATCTGTGTGGCGAGGCCGACGTCTTCGTCGAAGGCTTCCGCCCCGGTGTGATGCAGCGACTGGGGTTCGATTACCCGGCGGTGAGGGCGATCCGGCCCGATATCGTCTATTGCTCGATCTCCGCCTTCGGGCAGGACGGCGCGCTCGCCCGCCATCCTGCGCACGACATGGCGGTGCAGGCGCTCGCCGGGTTCCTGAGCGTCAACGACGGGCCCGATGGCGCACCGGTCGTGCCGGGGGTGGCCAGTGCGGATATGGCCGCAGGGCTCACCGCGCTTTCCGCCGTGCTGATGGCGCTGCTCGGGCGCGAGCGGACGGGCGAGGGGGCGTATATCGACACCGCGATGTTCGACAGCCTGTTGCCGTGGTGCGTCCACACGGCGGGCAGCGCGATCGCGGGCGGAGAAAGCCCCCGGTCGGCCAGCCAGCGATCGCTCGGCGGAGCGGGGTTCTATCAGGTCTATCGCACTCGCGACGGGCGGCACATCGCGCTGGGCGGGCGCGAGATCAAGTTCGCGCGCACCTTGCTCAGTGCGCTGGGCCGCGAAGATCTGGTCGCCCATGCCGAACGCGCGGCGGGCGAGCAGGGCGAACTGATCGCCTATCTGCGCGAAACCTTCGCTGCGAAAACCCGCGACGAATGGGTGGCGTGGTTCGCCGACAAGGATGTGGCCTTCGCCCCGGTGCTCGATTTCCGCGAGGCGCTGGACCAGCCGCTTGTGGCCGAGCGGGGCCTGCTGGTGGAGAGCGCGCAGGGCGCGCATCACATCGCCCCGCCGATCCGCTTCGCCGGGGAGGAGTGGACGCCGGGCCCGGTGCCCGATCTGGAGCAGTGAAGGCTCGCCTTCACCCCGATGGCCAAACCGGCTAACGGTGCGGGCGAACCATGAACGAACCGGCCCCCACACGCTCCAGCAATTTCTGCGACACCTGCGCGGTGCGCAACCGCGCGATTTGCAGCGACCTCGACAACGAGGAAATCGTCGCGCTCAACTTGATCGGCCAGCGCAAGCGTCTCTCTGCGGGGGAGCAATTGCTGTGGGAAGGCGACGAGGCGGTCGTGGTCGCGAATGTCGTCGAAGGGATGATGAAGCTGTCGACCAGCACGGTCGACGGCAAGGAACAGATCCTTGGGCTGGCCTTCCCGTCCGACTTCATCGGGCGCCCCTTCGGCCGGTCGACGCCCTACACGGTCGAAGCGCTGACCGATGTGCTGGTGTGCGTGTTCCGACGGGCGGATTTCGATCGCTTCGCGCGCGAACATCCGCGCCTCGAACACAAGCTGCTCGAACGCACGCTGGGGGAGCTCGACCGGACGCGCAAATGGATGCTGATCCTCGGCCGGATGAGCGCGGGGCAGCGCGTGGTCACTTTCCTGCTCGATCTGTCGGCGCGCTTCGGCGCGGGTGATGAAGGCTCGGCCACGCCCTTCGCGCTCCAGCTCAGCCGGGGACAGATCGCCGACGTGCTCGGCCTGACTATCGAGACGGTCAGCCGCGAGTTCACCAAGCTCAGGAAAGCCGGGCTCATTTCGCTGCCCAATCGGCGGGAGGTCGCGATCGAGGATCGCGGCGCGCTCGAAGAACTCGCCGGATAGGCGCAGGCATCATTTTCAGAAACCGGAACGGGCGACGCGGCGGTCCGTAGTGCTGGTATCCCCAGCGTGAAAGGCATGCCGATGGCCAACCCTCCGACCCGACCCAGCAAGAGCCGTGCGCTCGATCCCCGCGACGCCCGCAATGGCCGGGCCCGCTAGCATGGCGGAGACAAGCAAGGGGGGCGCCGCGCAGGCCACGGTCGGCATCAACGGCACGCAGCACCCGCTGCCATCGGACCCGCGGGTCAGCCTGCTGGACATGCTGCGGCACCAGCTGGGCCTCACCGGCACCAAGAAGGGCTGCGATCACGGCCAGTGCGGGGCCTGCACGGTCATCGTCAACGGCGTCCGCATCAACAGCTGCCTCACGCTGGCGGTGATGCACGATGGCGACGAGGTGACCACCATCGAAGGGCTCGGCACGGCGGAGGCCCCTTCCGCGATGCAGCAGGCCTTCGTCGATCACGACGCGTTTCAGTGCGGCTATTGCACGCCGGGGCAGATTTGCTCCGCCACCGCGATGCTCGGCGAAATTGCCGCCGGCTGGCCGAGCGATGCGAGCGAGAATCTCGACGGCCCGATCGAAGCGAGCGCGGACGAAATCCGCGAACGGATGAGCGGGAATATCTGCCGCTGCGGTGCCTATGCCAACATCGTCGATGCGATCCGCGAACAGGCGAAGGGAGAGCCGGCATGAGGCCGTTCGAATATAGCCGCGCGGAAAGCCGTGACCATGCGCGCCAGCTTGCCGCGCAAGACGATGCGCAGGCGATCGCGGGCGGCACCAACCTGCTCGACCTGATGAAGCTGCAGGTCGAAACGCCCGGCGAACTCGTCGATATAGGCCGGATCGGCCATCGCGAGATCGAGGATACCGAGGAAGGCGGGCTGTGGATCGGTGCGCTCGCCACCAACACCGAAACCGCTGTCCATCCACGCGTGCGCCGCGATTATCCGGTGCTGGCCCGTGCGATCCTCGCCGGGGCGACCCAGCAACTGCGCAACCGCGCGACGACCGGCGGCAACCTGTGCCAGCGCACGCGCTGCTATTACTTCACCAATATCGACCAGCCTTGCAACAAGCGCGAGCCGGGATCGGGCTGCGGCGCGATCGAAGGTATTGCGCGGCTTCACGCCGTGCTCGGCACCAGCAATCAGTGCATCGCGACCTATCCGGGCGACATGGCGGTCGCGCTCAGCGCGCTCGACGCGCAGGTCGAGATCGCGACGGGCGAAGGCGAGACGCGCAGGGTGCCGGTACGCGATTTCCATCGCCTGCCGGGCGACACCCCGTGGAAGGACAATGTGCTGGAGGCGGGCGAGCTGATCACTGGCGTCACCCTGCCGAGTCCGGTCGAGGGCACGCAGATCTACCGCAAGGTGCGTGAGCGTTCGTCCTACGCCTTCGCCCTGTGCTCGGTCGCGGCGATCGTCGCGATGGAGGGCGAGGAGATCGCCCGCGCCGACCTCGCCTTCGGCGGCCTCGCGCACAAGCCGTGGCACGATCCGAAGGTGGGCGAACTGCTGATCGGCCAGCGGCCGAGCGCGCAGCTGTTCGACGAGGCGGCCGACGTCCTGCTGCGCGATGCGCGCGGCTATGGCGAGAACGATTTCAAGATACCGCTGGCCCGCCGCACCCTCGCGGCCGTGCTCGCCGAAGCGACGGGAGTGGAGCTATGAGCGCGCATATGAAGCAGGACGAGCCGGTGACCGACAACCGTCTCGACGACATGAAACAGGGCGTGCTCGGCGCGCCGACGCGCCGGATCGAAGGCTTGCTCAAGGTCACGGGCACCGCGCCCTACGCCGCGGAATACCAGGTGGACGACTGCCTCGAAGGCGTGGTCGTCACCGCCACGATTCCCAAGGGCGAAGTGACCGGGATCGACCGCGATTCGGTGACGGCGATGCCTGGCGTCGTCGCGGTGATCGACGACCCCTCGCTCACCGCACGTCCGGCGCAGGGCACCGCCGGCGAAGCACCCGCGCAACCCGCGCGCAAGGTCGGCTATTTCGGCCAGCCCATCGCGGTGGTCGTCGCCGAGACCTTCGAACAGGCGCGCGATGCGGCCAAGCATCTGGGCGTCACCTATCGCGCGGACGAGAATGTCCCCTTCGACCCCGAAGCGGTCGAGGCGGAGGCGAAGGATGGGGCGACCTCGCAGGGCGACCTCGCCCATGCGATGAAGGAGGCTGCGGCCTCGGTCGACGTCACCTACCGCACCGAAGGCCATTCCTCCGCCGCGATGGAGCCGCATGCGGCCATCGCGCAGTGGGATGGCGACACGCTGACGGTCCACGCATCGCTCCAGATGCTGAACTACAACATCGCCGAACTCGCGGATTCGCTGGGTCTCGGGGAAGACAAGGTCCGGCTGGTTTCGCGCTATGTAGGTGGCGGTTTCGGATCGAAGCTGGGTATCAGTGAGGAAACCGTCGCCGCCAGCGTGGCCGCGATGGAACTGGGCCGTCCGGTGCGCGTGGTCATGAGCCGCCAGCAGGTGCTCCAGTGCATAATGCGCCGCTCCGAAACGCGCCAGCGCTTCCGCCTCGCCGCGGGCGAGGATGGCCGGCTGACCGGCTTCGGGCATGCGGCGCGCGTCTCCAACCTGCCGGGCGAGAGCTTTGCCGAACCCGTGCTGCAATCGAGCGAGTTCCTCTACGCGGGCGAGAACCGCGAGCTGAGCCTCGAGGTGGCGCGCATCCATCGGATGACCGCCGGTTCGGTGCGTGCGCCCGGTGAGGCCGTCGGCATGCCCGCGCTCGAATGCGCGATGGATGTGCTAGCAGAGAAGCTGGCGATCGACCCGGTCGAACTGCGGCTGCGCAACATCCCCGACCAGCATCCGGCCTCCGGCCTGCCATTCTCCTCGCACAAGCTGGCCGAGTGCCTGCAACAGGGCGCGAAGGCTTTCGGCTGGGAAAGCGGTGCCCGATCGCCGCGCCACACCCGCGAAGGCGAGTGGTGGGTCGGCAGCGGCATGGCCAGCGCCGCGCGCGTCCACAATGTCGGCGAAGCGAAGGCGCGCGTCACGCTGAAGGCCGATGGCACCGCGCT
>Ga0114904_1001761_pt1 | contig 10164 bp, 19 predicted proteins | sample MalvirDeepMed_s6_FD_83498 | JGI IMG/M metagenome (GOLD analysis project Ga0114904, IMG submission 83498) | Marine viral communities from the Global Malaspina Expedition - Malaspina viral metaG DeepMed_s6 | ecosystem: Environmental > Aquatic > Marine > Oceanic | place: Mediterranean Sea... | reverse complement strand
GAGTTGGTCACCCATAGCCTCAACCTGAGCAAGGGCGGCTTTTCGATAGCTTTCTTGAGTTGAAGCTGGACCCTCTTTCAAACTTTTTTTGATTACATCATCTACAGAGCAACCTTCCTCATTAGCAAGAGTCTCATTGAATACTTCTGTAGCAAGCTTGCGTTGTTCTTCGACACTCACGGTTGGATTATTACCAGAGGATGGCTTTTCATATCTGTGTTCGTATTCCAATACCTTGATTATATCCTCTATAGAGGAGTCTTCCTCGACTGGAAAATCTCTCGTACTAAACCAATCCAGTGTCCAGTCTCCTGGTATGCCACCGCTCATATCATAATCGGTAGGTGTTTCTTCTGGATTAAGTATGACTACGCAGGTGATTGGCTTTGGATCAACCGCAGGATGTACAACCGTAGGTGGCACTTCAACCACCATAGTTTTATTCACTTCTGTCACTCCTCTTATTTTACTGAACTCTCCAGATACCTATTCCATACTCCGTAACACGAACCGAATACTTCTTTCCCAGCTTATTAGCAACACGGCCTGTATAGGCTCTGATGCTATTCAACTTCCCCTCTATCTCGTCATCTCTCAGTGGGAGTTCGATCAGATCCCCTACTTCTATGCTGTCTAAAGGGAGGTCCGCCCACTTGCTCCTTGGCCCCGGTTTTTTAGGTGGTACACCGACCCCCTCGTATACCCTGAAACGCTGGGTGCTCAAGCCTTTCCTCCATGTTGTAGTTGCCCCTAACACGACTGGATGTTATCCTGACTGTCCAGAAAGGGTGAGTAAGATGATAACATCGTGGCTAAAATCGTGCAAGCCTATTGACAACGACCTGGCTACCATTATGATCATTGGCGAGCCTGCCTCTAAAGCTAACTCTAGGCGACTCGTTGCTATTGGTGGGAAACCAAGGTTTATAAAATCTAAAAAAGCTCTTAACTACAGTAGAGATTTTAAGAAACAGTGCCCCACTAGAAAAGAACTGTTTGAAGAAGATGTATTTGTAGCTATTAAGATTTACTACGCTAGTCGTAGACCAGATCTAGATGCTTCTCTAATACTAGATTTATTACAGGACTATGTATATCCCAATGATAGATTAGTTAAGGGACAGTACATAGAGTGGGGTTTAGATAGAAAGAATCCTAGATCTTTTATTGTTGTAACAACATTAGATAACAAGGACTTAGCTATACAAAAATTATCTGAATTAGTTTCCAAAGAGGGGGAGCCGTGCGACAAGAAGTAGTTCCAGCAATTGAGCGAGTAGCATCTACACTAAGAGCAGGCCAGTACAAGAAGCATTGCCCAATGTGTCAGGGCACCCGAACAAAGCACAAACATGATAAATCTTTGTCACTCAAGGTTGATGACAAGGGTGTGCAATATCAATGTCATCATTGTGATATAAGCGGTGGTTGGGTCAATGATCGGGAGTGGTCATTTGAGACAGTTCCAGTGGTCAGAGAACCGATCACTAACCTGACAGAAACTGATAATGAAGCTGCAAAAAAGTACCTTCAAGGCAGGCGCATTGCAGATTCGATAATCCAATCTCACACGATTACTGGCACTCGACGTTTCAATGGCAAGACTGTTCCAGCCGTAGGTTTTCCATACCGTGATGGTGACTCAATCAATGCCATCAAATGGAGATCAGCCGACACGGACAAAAGGTTTTCCCAGGAAAATGTGTGTGAAGATTTCTTCAACATCGACCGTTACGTTGACGGTAACGATCTTCTAATCTGCGAAGGAGAAATTGACGCCTTAGCTTGGATGACCAGTGACTTACCTGACAATGTCAGTGTTGTGTCTATCCCCAACGGTGCTCCCTCAAAGGTCAGGGACGGTAAGATCACACCGGAAGATGACAAGAAGTTTGCTTACATCTGGAGAGCCAAGCGAGAGCTTGAGTCTGCATCTCGTATCATCCTGAACACCGACAACGATGGTCCGGGGAATGCTCTCAAAGAAGAGATCATTCGCAGGATCGGCAGTTCCAAAGTTTGGATCATTGATCTAGAGGATTACAAGGATGCTAGTGATGCTCTAGAAAAAGAAGGTATTGGATATTTGCTAGAACAATTAGAAGATTGTCAGCCTGTGCCCATGATAGGATTGCATGGTGCTGAAGTGTTCAGCGATGCTGTCTTGGATCTTTATGAAAATGGTCAGTTGAGAGGAGCTAGGACGGGCCTGTCATCCCTTGATCAATTCATTCAGATAGCACCTGGCATGGTCACTGTAGTGACTGGCTTTCCGTCCAGCGGCAAGAGCGATTTCGTAGATCAACTCTGTTTGAATCTCGCCCAATCGATGAACTACAAGACTGTGTTCTGTAGTTTCGAGAAGCCTCCTGAGTTGCACCTCATGCAACTGGCACAGAAGCTCACCAAACGCCCCTTCTTTGAAGGTAGTGAGCAGAGGATGACCCCCGAAGAGAGGGACCATGCTCAAGCTTGGCTCAAGGAGCACTTCTTGTTCATGGACTACAGGCGTGACGGACCCACAACCATAAAAGGTATATTAGATATAGCTTCCACTGCGGTTATGCGTATGGGTTGCAGGGTTCTGGTCATTGATCCGTATAACTACATCACGCTATCCAATAGCTTCAAAGAGACCGATGAGATTTCTGAGATGCTGACTCAAGTGCAGCAATGGGCGAAGTCTCATGATGCTCATGTGTTTTTCATTGCTCATCCCACCAAGATCTCCCCGGACAGGCGAGGCTCTAAGGTGGTAGTTAGCGGCCATGACATCGCCGGATCTGCGGCTTGGTTTGCAAAGGCCGATATCGGTATCACGTTATGGAGAGATCCTCATGATATAGATCCTCCAGAGGCTCATGTCTGGAAGGTGCGTTGGTCTTGGGTTGGCAGACATGGAGTGTGTCCGCTGAAGTTTGATCGTTCCATAGGACACTGGAGTGATTACACTCCCAGTTTCGATGACGATGATTGGGACTTCTGAACCAACATTGCTATGAATGCTACGGGGAATTAAGTTCACGATGACGATGTAACACATTCCTCCTCTTTTGTGTTCTCGTCTTATTGGGTACGGACGCTCCTAGAGCGTTCGATTTGTAGCCGTCATAGGTCGTTACTCTTGCGGAGTTCTACTTATGGCGGTTTTCTGGATGAGAAAAAAAATAGGTTTGGGTTTACCCCTTTTTCCCATTCCTTTTCCCCCTGCCCCAGTCGGTTGCTCTCCGGCTGGCACAGGGGGTTTTTCTTTACTCATTTGTCCGTGCCTTTTCTCCAGTTGCCTACCCTTCTTACCAACCAGATCCTCGATCCTTTGACACCGTTCTCCGTTGCTAGACGCTGGGCAACTCTGAGGTGTGTAGTGTTATTCCTCAACAACCATTGACGGCCTGACATATAGGCTTGATTACCAGTCTCACGGGCAGTGTAGCCTTCACGCTTGGGTAGAAAGAATGAATCCCCTTCCTTCATATCATCCCACGGATATTTACTGTTACCGTGTTGTGTCGTAGGTGCTGGCACATGTGAATCAATTTTATACTCACTCATTGTTACCTCCCCTTTATTCAGTTACGAACCATATGAACTTATAGATTTTATATCTAATCCTTCTCCACCAACTGCGCTTCAGTGCATCAGTACATGGGTTGTGCATCATGAGTCCACTGGCATGAGTCGGGTTGTCCCAGCACTCAAGCAAGTGGAAACACTTCTGCTCCAAGCACCCATACAGATGCATTGCACCTTCACCTGATATTAACTCAGGGTTGTGCCCATATATCCGTGCTCGCTTTAGGGCATCTTTCTTTACACGCCTGGCTTCACGAGTTCTCATCGGCTTCCTCCACTACGTCATAGATATGTGTCGTGTAAGATTCTAATATCCGTATCAGATACTCACGAAACTCCTCGTCTACCTTGTCCCCTATCCTACGCTCTGCATCACGGGCATCTTCGGCTTCGATAGTTTCTTTGAAGTCTAGACCCACCCTAAACCACACTGTAAAATTTTTCATAGCTCCTCCTCTGTAAGCTTCAGCCATTCAAGGGCACTGTGATGTTCCGCCCATAGTCCGGTAGGAACCTTGCCATAGAATCGTACCGTTGTCCTTACCAGTTCAGTGTTGGGATGATCGCTCCTAATGTGTGCTACCACCGGGCCTATCAATCTAATTGTAGGCTGTACAAATGGACCAATATCTCCTAGCCATTTCCGTGCTGGGACAAGTTGCTCCATCCACTTGCCCCCCGATGGAGTGATCTCCCACCCTATCTCTTCAGCAAATGGGATCAAGCGTTCCATCACCTTATGAAGAGACTTGGTTCTCCTATTCAATAGTTATCTTCCTTTTTTAGAAGTTAAGCCGGGGGGGCGACTGCCCCCCGACCATGTGTTTATTGATTACTTCGATTGAGTCTCCATTAATTCTTCCATCAATGATCTGAGCTTACCTACCTTGGTAACAGCACTCTGTGCGGCAAGTTTAACCATGCCTTGGTCGTAGTTCTCCCACTTCATGAGAGAGCAACAGTCACATTGTGTTTTTGTACCGTCCAGTTGGTTAGCAAAGTCATTGAGATCAGATCGAATGGAGATAATCCAGTCGATATCACTCTTATGTATATGCATTTAATCATGGGTTAATTGTAATCTTCGGATATGTCCACTAAGAAAGCTTCGACGGCCTTGCTGTCATCAATTCTATTCTCAAGGTCATCGATCCATGAAGGTATCCATCCTAGAACTTCTTCTTCACTTTCGGTTTCGTATGGTTCTATGATCTTTGCTACCTTGAGTTTCGTATAGAGTACGGACATCAAGGGTGGTGCCAGTTTATGGCCGTCTTCATGAATCATTTTGAAACCTTCAAGCATCAGTTCCTTATCTTCACATGCTATTCCTAGTATGACAAAGACAGAACCTTCACTCCAGTCTGGCATTTAACCATCCAATGTGTAGGTGACTAGATTGCGACCGATTTGATTCTTGATCTTACTAAGTGAGCCATCGTACAGTGAAGCAACTCGACTGGAGTCCTTCCCTTTAAGCTCACTTTCGTGATCGAAGTATTGGATCGCACCCTGCCATGCCTCCCATGCAGAATGATCGCCTTGGTGCCCTAAACCACGAGTCCATAGCTTCGTGATCTCTGCACGCCTCCCATGCGCCCTATCTAAAGCGGCACGAGTATGACCGGAGTCCTCTCGTCTTTGAATCTTCCGCTCTAGATGAAGGATCGGGACCGCCGCATCCAGTACCAGTCTCCTAAACGGGCTCGTTGAAAGACTAATGTCTTCAGGAAGAATGGTATTCTTCATTATGGCCCTAGTCTCAGCTAGATCAACGTACCGTGTAGCGATTCCCTCAAGGAGAACCTTGGCACCCTTGGCATAGTCCTCGACTACGTTACTGGTGTGAGATACAGCAACTGAGATCCCTCTTTGCTTCGCCATAGCTACACTGAATGTGTTCGCACAAACCACACGCACCCATGTCTCCATGATTCTAGCCATAGCACTACCCGTGAAGTCATTAGAGAACAAAGCAAACGGAGCAGTCTCTAAAATCAGATCATATAAACCCTGCATAGCAGACCTCTCGTCCACATCTTCCATAGCGGACAGAGTCTGTTCAGCTTGGGCAATGATCCTTTGCAAGTTGAACTGAACCAACATCCAAACCTGCTTGCCACCCCTCAGCACTCCGGCAGTCTCAATCTTTACCGACCCATCATCAACCATAGGGCGCAGAATACTAAATGCGTCATGGTTTTGAAGGGGCTTCCAGACATCACCGACTGTACCGATGACAGCTTCGGAGCCTTCACGGTCGTTCCTAACGACTGAGTAAGCATCCTCAGATTGCACCATAACCTCTTCGGTTAGTGGTGGTCGTTGGACCACATACCCTGGCGCAACTACCAATGGCTCCTGGGGTACCTCACGCACACGTTTTATGTAGTGAGGAACCTTCTCAACTTCCCAGTCTAGGCCACCATGTTCGATGGCCTGATCGTAAGAGATCCCATCCTCTAGGATAGTCCCTTCACGATGCCATGCCGTTTCAGTTGAAACGAACGCCGCCGTACCATCTGCGAGATAATCTAATTCCGCAGGCATTCGACACCTCCTGTTTTTAGTGGCTATTCGCCACCTGTGGTATGCCCATATCTACTACCTATTCTAGGTAGATGGGCGTCATGCCAGGCCGTGTGCCCGGCAAGTCTTTGTAAGGCTTATCGCCTCCTCCTTCTTTCTCTTAACCATAAGCATAAGAATAAGAGAATCAACCCAGGCTGTAGGGCTACAAAGATTACTATGTTAGCTAAGTTGTATCCCATCCCAGTCCATTCTCCAATCACTTGCAGAACCAAGACGCAAGCTGCGAACAGTGCATCTATTGGCTCATTCATAGCGAACTCCAGTATGGTAGCGTGACATGCAAGTAGTTCATCGTACATTTTACCCCCTTTAAGGTGTTACGAATCCCATCCCTGTTCTAGCAATTTGTAATACGATTATCACTATGAGTACCAAGGCACCTATAGAAAATAATGTTTCTATTATTTTGTATTCAAAGTTGTCATTCATCTTTAGTGCGGAGTACCTTGAAGGTATCAGTCATCCTGCAATATCTACGCAACAGTCTTAAATACTTATCGTTTGCTGTGCTTTGCATACTGGAACCAGATTCCCACCGTTGAAGGCTCGCGCTACCTAGTCCAGTAAACTTGGCAAACTCTTTCATTGATGACATGTGGTACAGATTCTTTCTGATGAAGGTGATTTCTTTAGGTGTAAGGATACCTAAGCGTTTACATAAAGCTTCATGCTGAATCATCATTCCTCCTCCTTCTTCTTAGATCCATACCTCTCTTCAGCAGATAGTTCCATCCACTTTCTATACTTAGGATCATCTCTCTTCCTAGTTTCTTCTTCTAGCTCTTCATGCATCCAATTGGTATAAGCAAACTCACACTCAGGACATTCAAAGTAAGGGAATGTCATTCTTACATCACACCTTATCTCATCTCCTTCCTGTCCTATAACACCTCCTTCCTTCCAGCCTTTTATAGGATACTCAGTGTGGAGTTTAACCTCCATAATACCTTCACCACATTCATAACACTTCTTCTCACCTACCCAACCATCCCACCAATAACCAAAGCAGTCCTCATCGTCCTCTTTGGTCTCAATACAATAGTTTAATGCTTCCCACACACCTTTCATGACATTACTCCTCCTCTACAGGTGGTATATTAGCAATACGTTCCGCCTCTTCAGCCCTGTACTGGGTTAAGCTTTCATTCCACATACGAGTGAAGCCGGGCAGGTTCTCATCTGCACTGATCCGGGCCTGATTGGGTAGTGATGAGGATGGAAATGCCCTCTCCCATGTGTCCGCATCACAATGCTCTCTGAGGAACACCGAAGCTTCGGTTATGCGTGGCACACTGAGTGGACTGTCACGGTGGAAGTCCACCAGTCTGGAATGGTTGGGCTCAGGTGTCGGTAGACACGCAACCCCACCCTTACAGTGCATAGCAGACTCATGTACGACATCTATCAGATGCCCTATATGCCTGACAGCATCATCTAAGGTCATGTATAGCCATTGCCGTTCATCGTTATCCATTTGTATATCCTTTGGGTTCCCATACCTCTAAGCCAAACAACTTCATCAGATTGTCAAAGGGCTCCAGTACTTCTAAGAATGCAATATCCACATCATCCATCTGATCCCGTGACATTGTTGGTGACTCAGGATAGCTCGACAAAATATTCATGTGGGCAATCTTGCACTCACCTTGGTTCCGTTCTAATTGATCAATGAGTGTAAGCAATGTGAGATATACATCTTTGTTAGCATCGAAGTGGTCCGGGTGACCCTTGAACACATCTTTAATCTCATCCCCCAGTGTTTTTGTCATAATTACCTCCTCTTTAATTGGACATAATTCTTACCTGATCCGTGTGCTTCGATAGCGATACGGTTACCTGATCCATTGCACATGCCACAGTTACTGCACGTTACACCCTTTTCTTTGTCAGCAGGGCAGTAGATCTCACCAGGCAGTAACGAACCACCGACTGGCATAACTCTGAATGTCCCTGCATTAGCTAGGGCCGGATGTTCTAGCTCTTCTATCTCATCAATAGAAGCTTGGAATACATCCAGTGCCCATCGGAACTTCTTAGACTTCCATTGGTGGGTGTATCCAGTGTAGCCCGGTGGCGACATAGCCACGAGCTTGCGCTGTACCTCTTCGGGCACACCTGCCGGGTCACCGTAAGCACCGAACCGTATTGGATTTACTATCTGCGGTATCGGACTGACTCCATCCCATACTGGATAGCCACCCCTCTTGAAGGTGCGGTAGATATTCAGCGGTGCTTGACCCTCCTGCACATAGCAAGATCGTACCCAACGTTGCAACTCTGCATTCCATCGCATTCGGTGTGTACATCCACCACATATCGCGCCATCCATTCGTTGCATCACGGCCTCAACTGGATTCAGTCCATCATCTACCAGTATCCACTGCTGATGCATCGCCCCCGTCTTAGCGTTCGTTGTCTTGAACGTGATTATAGAGACAATCTGAACTGAGGGATTGAGCATACTTGGCCCGTTGTACACAACGATACCATTTGGTTTAGCCATTGCTCATTCCTCCTCCCTTGTTGGACGAACTGATTCATCGTGAGAACGCTTGAGTGCTTGCACCCATTCGGTACGTTCTTCAGGCGTCATCTCCTCCTCCGTATGCAGTTCCTTTTGCCTGTACCACTTAGGTCGCTCCATCCACTCCCATAAATCAGTCATGATTCCCCTCCTCCTTGAATTCTATTGCTAACTTGCGAGTGTAACGGTCCATCCATTCCTCTGGCTTGATGGCATCCAACCAGTCAGACAGACTGACTAGTCGGCCCATGTCCTCTATCACATGTTGCTCACCGATCCAACGGACTGGGATGACCCGGCCATTCTCTAGGGTGATGCTGACACCGAAGGTACGTTCACATTCAAAGATCCCTTGAGTGTGATGACGTAACGCACGATGTCTGAAGTCACCAAAATGTGACTTGGATTCATCGAACCACGAATGGATTGCGATGTAATCCTCTACAGTACCACCCCATTTCTTTACGCTACTTATAGCGTGGTGGTGTGGGTGAGACATTTACCAATCCAGTTCTTGGTGTGAGTGGCTAGGTTCTTGGTAATCCTGATTCACAGTTACCTTATTCGCCTTGGTATCCCAAGTGATCTCACCGCTCACATAGAAGTCTCCTGCGAACGTGCCCCACAACCTATAGACTGGGGCAACCAAGATGTCAGCTAAGTGGGCCTCCTCTCGTACCTCTTCGGGGTAGTCGTTGGGTGTGACATATCCCTTCCCAGGTATGTATTCCCCATCAAGGTAGTGTTCCCTGATTTCCCCCTTAGTTCCATCTTCCATTATTGTAGTGATGCCATCCGTTCCACCATCATCGTTGCCTCCCGTATAGTGGACGATTGCTTGGGCTATGCCTGACTTTCTGAGCTTATAAAAACCCTTTGCTTTAAGTTGCCCTTCAGTCAGGCCATCGGCTTTGTTCCTGCTCATTTGTCTCTCCTTGAAAGAGGTTACAGGTCACGGGGATGTATCATCTTCCGTGTACTACGGTCACCTTCGACCTCATTAAGTGCGATGAATGACAGGTCATAGAAAGCATCCCACTCCCGGCCACACTCATCGCATCCTAATGTCTGGGTTACAAAATCAGCTAACGCATTGAACTGCCTACCATTGAAATCCCTACCACTGACAGCATCGCTTTTGCAATGCGGACACTCGTTAACTAACCGCATCCGTATCTCTTTCGTGGTGGGAGGTCTGTCATAAGTACTCATACCTCCTCCTTTTTCAGGTAAAGGGAACGCCATCCCCCCCTTTCTTTGCCATCGTTATGGTACGGCCACGCTCGTGCTTCAAACCTTGCCCATTCCTCTACCTCTTCTGCCACTGCATCCAAAAACGCATTGTCGTTATCGAACGAGAATCGGTACTCGCTATCGTAACGGATCTGTATCGTGCCAAATCTGCCATCGTAATCCACAACGGTATCTAGTGTGCCATCATCGCCTATGGATATAGATTCTCTTGGGTTACTCAT
>Ga0114904_1001760_pt1 | contig 10168 bp, 15 predicted proteins | sample MalvirDeepMed_s6_FD_83498 | JGI IMG/M metagenome (GOLD analysis project Ga0114904, IMG submission 83498) | Marine viral communities from the Global Malaspina Expedition - Malaspina viral metaG DeepMed_s6 | ecosystem: Environmental > Aquatic > Marine > Oceanic | place: Mediterranean Sea... | reverse complement strand
ACAATAACAATGAACGAAAGTTCAAAGTGCGGCAACCTAACCCGGAGGTGACCAGTGAAATATTCCACACTGCAAAGACAATTCGCGAGACACGCAATCAGCGACGACGATTGGCGTCATTCAAAGACAAGTCAACGCAAGTTGAATCAAATCCATGACCTGCTTTCAAACCTTGAAAAAGAGACCGGTAAAGTTTTGAGCCGTTGTTCTCGTTCTTACTTAACCCGTTTCGTCAATATTGACCGCGGTGTTGACGGGTTAGAGCGTCGGATTGACGAGCTCCTCTTTGTTCAAAAAATACTCGCCGACTATTCCGAGTTTCTCTATCGCCCGAAAGATATGTGGGGCTCAACCCTGTAACAAAAGGATAAAGACAATGACAAACCAATTTGCCTCTTTTTTATACTACTCAATTCTGCTTTCGGCTCTTGCGCTCGGAGCGGTGTTAGTTTCTCAACCCATTTATTAAAGGATGAAGACAATGTTCACATGCCCAAATTGCGAAAAATCGTATCCAGAGATTCGACCACCACAAGTCATCGATGATCACTTCTACACTTCTGAGGGTTGGCGTATTAGTGAATGCCAAAATTGCAGCTGTGTCTGGAGAGAAGAATACAAGATTGTGACGACTAAGGTTTCAATCATTACCCCGTCAATTGAAGGACCATTCTCAACCGAGAATGAAGCCAACCATTACGTGAAGCATGAAGTTCATTCGCCTTCACAGATTCGAAAGACTGATGAGGGTTGGATTGTGGTGATAAATGAACCCAAGCTCGGAGGTGGATACAATGGATGAATTCACAATGTTAGTATATTTCGCCCTTTTTCCAGCCATTTTCGCGTCCGTCGTAGCTTTTGGCGCTGCGTGGATTGAATTCAAAAGAGGTATCAAATCATGAAACGCACTTGTTTTTACTGTGATTCACCGTCGGTAGGATTTGAGAAAATCCGAGAAGAAGAGGGAATCTTTCAAATGCATGTTTGTCGGGACTGCTGGCACTTTGGGAAAACCATTTACTTCTATAACGGCTCAACATCTTACCGGACAATTCCAAGGAAGAGCCTCGAATTTACAAACCACTAGCCCAAACCAGAGCCCTTAAGCGATTCTTAAGGGCTCGACTGTGGACTAGTACCCAAAAGAGAAAGCGAAAAGAAACCTCGGCCGGGAATAGGGGAGGTCAAAACTCCGGCCCAGATAGAGCGAAAAAAAACCTTAACCAATTTTCAAAGGATGACACCTTGAAGAAACGTAACACGATTAAACTCTACGATGGACCGTCGCTGTTAGACGGAAAGCGTATCATTGTTCTTTTAACAGGCTTGGCAAAATCCAGTGCCAACACCAAAACCGGCGACATGCTGCAAACTTGGATTCTACGTTACGACGTGAAACCAAACGATGCGGTTAAGACTGGCGCCGATTCTAGCGTGTGCGGGAATTGTCCCCTGCGTCCGTTCCATTTCAAAGCCGGCGCCGTATCGTCTAAGCCTTGTTATGTGAAAACATTTCAGGCTCCGCGGAGCACGTGGGAAGCAAACCGAGACATTGACGTCACGCCGTTGGAAGCCGTTCCGGCAATTGTCGCCGGTCGCATTGTTCGCCGTGGTTCCTATGGCGACCCGTCGGCGGTACCTTCCAATGTCTGGCAAGCGGTACGAGCTCAACCTGGCACAGGCTACACGCACCAATGGAAAACCCAAAACCGTCTACAGGATACCGTCATGGCGTCGGTTCATAGTGCGAGTGAGCGTAGTCAAGCCAAGGCGCTAGGATTCCGCACGTTCCGAATTATCGCAGACGTGAGCGAGCTCGGTGACCGTGAAATCCTGTGTCCTGCTAGCAAAGAAGCGGGCGAGCGTACCCAATGCGCTAAGTGCGGACTTTGCGACGGTAGGAGAGGAGACGGCGACCGACGAAAGGACGTCGCCATCGTGGCGCACTAGTAGTCAATCCCAAGTAGAGCATAGGACCTTGGTCCCGTGTTCTATCGTGGGATTGATCCACCGCTCCGAGCGGAGAAAGCGAAAAGAAACCTTGGAGCCTCACATTTAGTGTGGTACTTTACTAATGAGGGTGAGACCCTCACAAAATGAAAGGATGACACCATGACGACATTAGCAATTTTTCTAACAGTAACCGTATTAATTCCAACGCTTCGAGGGGTGACAGTATGAAAGGGAGCAAACGGCACACCTGCCCATATTGTGGAGACTCCGCCAACAGCATCCCTGTGGGTGACTGGGTGGATGATGCTGCTGGAGTGGCTTGGACGGACTACCGCTGCCCAATATGTGAGGGCGAGTGGGAGTCAAAGTGGGAAATCAGGACACTTGAAATCACCCCAACCAAAGAGGGATTGGTTCCCCCCGTTTCGCAACCCAGCTCCGGGGAGGTGACGATATGAGCTTTGAAACAAAAGACAAGGACGTTGGGGCTCTAGTCAACGCACTCGAAGCGATAAAACAACGGACAGATGAGGCCGCAGGCGGCTCGCTAGGCGTTTATGAAATTGCAGCAACTGCGCTGGCTTTGTTCTGGTCAAAAAAAGAAGGGTACAAACTGGACAGGAGATTCATGATTAAAAGCCTCCTGAAGGATTTAGAGAGTAGCGACCACTCCATGGGATACGCTGAGCCCAGGGTGTGGGATATTGTTTCAGGTCCTCATGATGGCGAGGAATATCTTGGCACCGTTTACCTGTCCGTCACTGGCGACACGCTCTTGGACCCAATGACGCCAAAAGCTATTTCATGGATATCGGCCATCATGCGGAAATGGTTGACCACATACGGACTCAGGCCAACGGGCCCTGTCCGCATTACCGCCCAGGAGCACAAGATTAACTTTACCATCACCGCACTGGAGGTGCCCAGTGAGTGATTCACCGCCGCCGAGCTGGTACGAACCACCAACACCACAACGGTTCTGGTGTGAGGGCTGTCGCATCGAAAGCGATGGCCATGGAGAGGATGAGGGGTTGTGCATGGAGTGCAACACCTGGAGAGAAATTGAAAGTAAGGAGATAGAGAAAATGGGAAGCAAAGGACAGGGACTACAGTTTTTCTTGGATGACTTTGAGAAATTAACCAAAGACCTCGAACGGATGACGCAACGCTTTGAGGGCATGCGCGAAGTGTTCGACAACGCCCCAGGCGGCAGAGAGACCAGGCGCACCCTGGATATGTACTACCGTGTGATGCTTGATGCTGCCGATAGCTGCCTGAAGCGCACAACGGAAGCTGTCGAAAAAGCAGTCTGCCCCCAGTGCGATGGGGCCGGCAAGCATGAGGAACCACTCGGAGTGGACGAAGACAACGATCCCGTATGGGAGAAGTGCTCCGTCTGTGAGGGCTCAGGCCTGCGTCAAGACAAAGGTGTTGACGGTGAAACTCAAACCAGCGTACCCTTCTAGGGATTTGGAGGAAGCCATGACGATCCAAGGTATGAATGTTAATGATTGGAATGAGATGATTCCATTTCGCGCACGCCGAAAGGTGGAGGCGTATCTTGACCAGAAAGTGACCCAAGAAACCCTTGGGAAGTGGTTGGGATACACTCGCTCTGCGGTGTGTTTGTGGGAACGTGGGCAAACGCAGCCGGTAGTGGCCATGAAAGCCATCTACCTGATGCTGCTTGATGACCCGTCCCACATCTTGACCATCCGAAAATTCACAGCCAAGGGAGAAGATGATGGCTCGCACGATGGAAGCTGACGGACTTTTGGCCTCTCTAAGGGAGGCCAGGGGTTTCTCACGAGAACACTTATGCTCTGAGTTGCAATCCAGGGGGTTTCCCATCAGTGGGCACGCCCTAATCAGCTACGAGCTCGGCAAACGAAAACCTCGCGTTGACCTAGGCTTGGCCATCGCGCAAATATTGGAGGTTTCCCCATGGGAACTGTGGATGACACCCGCTTCGTTACATCAACTTCGATTGGCACGCTCCAACGGTGCCCAAGACTCTATCGCCTCAGATACATCGATGGGCTGACGCCCGTTGAAAAGCCTGAGTACATGCGAATGGGCTCGCTATTCCATGATGCCTTGGAGCAGTGGCGCATCGCCAGGAGGGATGGGAAGATCCCCCTGCTGGCCGCGCAAGGGCAAATCAAGAAAGGTTCGCCCGAAGCCAGCGATGTGCAAACAAAGCTCAGGGCAATGGCGTCTGCTTACGATAGGTTCTACCGCCATGAAGACCTGAAGTACTTGCAAATGGAAGTGCCTTGGGTCGCTGAGTTTGACTCTATCAACACAACCATCGCCGGGGTGGCTGATGGGCTGGTCGAAAAGGACGGCAAGCTCTACATCCTAGAGACCAAAACCCTGGCGTCCATTACCCCAGGCTACATTGATGACCTGTGGTCATCGAGGCAGGCCATGATGTATAGCCAGTTCATGAAGACCAACCTGCGGATCTCCGGGGTTATCTTCGATCTGGTTCAACGCCCCGCCATGAAGCGAAAGCTCGCTACCCCGCTAGAGAAGCGCAAATACAAGGTCGATAAAAAGACCAAGGAAAAGACCCTGTATGCCAACCAGAGGGAGCTGGACCAAACCCAAAGCGAGTATCTGTTCGACCTGGACAACTGGTACGACAAACACCCCGAGGCCTTTGTTCGGGTTGAAGTCACCTACTCGCAAGAGCAGCTCGCCCAGACAATGGAAGACCTCAACCGAGTGGTGGCTGAGATAGATTGGCGCACAGAGCATGGTATCTGGCCCCGCTCCCTGGACGCATGCAACCCAATGAACCGGCGTTGTTTGTTCAATGCCTACTGTGGTTCAGGATGTAGCAATATCATCTTGGACAACCACTTCACCCAGAAAGAATCCCTACACCCAGAACTAACCCGGAGGATGACAGATGATACCAACACAAAAGCGTAAACCGGACACTGCCCTGTCCCGACTCGTAGTCACCGTCTATGGCAAGCCAAAGATAGGTAAATCCACCTTCGCATCCCAATTCCCAGGAGCTCTGTTCGCAGCCACAGAGCCGGGACTCCAATGCCTGGAAGTCTTCGAGACCCCCATCCACAGTTGGGGTGGGTTTCTGAGTCTGTGTGGCCATCTGGAGAAAGATCCCAAGTGGGTAGAAACCCTGGTGATTGATGTGGTGGACCTGCTCTACTATATGTGCCAAGAGCATGTCTGCCAGCAAGAGGGAGTCAAGCACCCATCGGACCTGTCGTATGGCAAGGGCTTCTCCATGCTCAACACTGAGTTTCGCCGGGTGCTGGCTAAGACTGCCACCCTACAGACCAAGGCCGGCAAGCGGATGGGGTTGGTGATGACCAGCCATGCCAAAGAAATCGAGGTCGATACCCGAAGTGGAAAGCACCTGCAATGGTCGCCGTCCATCGGTGGTTCGGGCCGGACTATCATAGAAGGGATGAGCGACCTTCTACTGTTTGCGGATATGGAAGGAGACACGCGAGTGCTCCGAACAACCCCGCATCGAAACTGGATAGCAGGGGACCGCACGGGTCTGTTGCCGCCCAGTGTTTTGCTCGATTACCAGGAATTAAAAAAGGCCCTAGAAGGAAAAGTGAAATGAATATAGACCTGAAACAGTTTGACGAGACTTGGAATGCAGCAACCCCTGGGGACACCCAGGCTCCGCGCAAAGAGATCCCCGATGCCAACTACATCGTTCGGGTGGAACGCGCTGAATGGATACAGTCAGAATCTGACAGTGTGCCATATCTAAGCGTTGTATTCGAGATTGACGAGGGGGAGTTCGAGAGCCGGTGGCTATACAAACGCTACTACTGTGATCCCAATGGGCTCAAGAGGCTCCGGCGCGACATCGCTACCTGCGAGCTGGAGATGCCCAAGTCACTAAATGAGTTCAAGGTCGAGTCAATGCTTGACGTATACCTGACGGTCAAAAAGCTGACCAACGAAAAGAAACTAGAAGATGGGACCATAAAGCGTTACGTCAACGTCTACGTGAACCGTCGCATCGTGCGTGTGGCTACCACCGGAGAAGCGGTGAAGCCAGACAACACGTTCAATGATGAAGACATCCCATTCTAGCGAATGTCCGCACTGCGGGCATGTCTTGGGTATCCTCACCAAGGGATACAAACTGAGGCATGTCCGCAGATGTGAGGCTTCGCATCCAGCGGAGCGTAAGTACTTCAAACAAAAGGGCCACTGGCCCAAGAAAGGCTCGTACCCCAAGTGGGTTCGGGGGGAGATGGGCGATGCGTGAATACATGAGCGTCGGTGGCGGCGTGCAGTCCACGGCCATTGCGCTGCTTGCGGTTAGCAGAGACAAGAGATTTCTGGAGGCAACTGGAGGCAAGCTGCCCGAGTTGTATTGCTTTGCAGACACAGGCGATGAGCCGGCGGCCGTCTACGCGAATGTTGAATACATGCGCGGGCTCATTGAGGAGAGTGGAGCGGATTTCAAGACCGTCATCTGGGATAACGAGGAGCGAGGAAACCAATCGCTTAAAAATCAAATCCTAACGCGCCTCCGCGAAGGAAAGTCGGTAACGGCGCCACCGTTTTTCGTTCAAGACAAAAACGGGAAAGCAATGCCAATCCGCCGGCAATGCACGCGGGACTTTAAGATTTACCCGCAAGACAAAGCGATGCGCGAATTCTTTGGAATCGTCCCGCGCAAGCGTTACAAAGAACCCATTTTGCGCCATTGGTTTGGGATAAGTTGCGACGAAATGCAACGCGAACGAATTTCGCAAGACAAGTGGCGCGTTTACTTTTACCCGCTCTTCAGCATGGGTTGGCGGCGCGACCATTGCTTGCGATATATCCAGCAACACGGGTTGGACGTTGTGCGTTCGGCCTGCTTGTATTGCCCGTTCCATTCCGCGTCCGAATGGTTGCGGATAAAAGAGAACCCGGAAGAATGGGCAAGCGTTGTGGAATTCGAACGAGAGATCCACGAGCTGTATGACAGCGGAAAAACAATGGGCCTTAAGACGAAGCCCTACTTACACCGGTTTCTAGTGCCACTAGACGAGGTTGATTTAACGGGCGGACAATACAGCCTAGATCTTGGGCTGCAAAATGAATGCCTTGGCGTGTGTGGGGTGTAGCAATGGGCGGTAAGCATTCGAGAGACAAGGGCCACCGATTCGAGCGGGAGGTAGCCAAGGACTTGGGGGAGGCGCTGGGCTATGAGGTTCGACGCACAATCCAATTTCGGGGTGGCGCTACGGAAGGCTCTGATGTGGTGGCTGAACCCTTTTCAATCGAGTGCAAACACTACAAAAAGCTCGGCGGTCTCATCGCCAGGGCATACGAGCAGTCTCAGGGTGATGCCAAGGAAGGCTTCATCCCAATCGCCATCTGCAAAGGGGACAGGCAAGAGCCACTCGTGACTATGGGCTATGCGGACTTTTTGGATTTTGTGAAGGAATGGAGAGAGAGGGGGGAGTGAACACCATAGGCTCACTGTTCAGCAGGTGGCTGAAGTGATTGGGCGCATTGCGATGGATATTCTTAGTTCAGCAGAGTCTCTTGGGCCTTCGCGCTAGCCTCTGGATCTCCAACCGGGATGCCAGACATTCCCCTGAACCTCTTGTTGCCCACGTAGCCTCGCACCCCAGCCCTTGCGTCCTTGATTGTCTTATCGACAGCCGTGATGACTTGCGGCGCCCTGACAGGATGCCTAAAGCCCACCTGGCTGCACCAGAACTTGTAGATCTCCACCAAGGTCTCGGTCGCGATGAACCCGGTTGCCTGGTTGATGTAATCTCCGAACCGGCCCCTTCTTTCCATCTCATCAACCCAGTCCTTGGCAACCGATGATATCCCAAACTCTGCCACCAGCTCCGCGAAGATAGTCTGGCTCGGCTTGCTACTCTCCATCAGGGTAGTGCGAGCAACATTGGTGAAGGGGATCGTCAGGTCTTTGTCTATCTTCCTATCGAGCAAGTCATCGAGAAGATGGGCAGCCTTCGGCCACCCGGCGTTTCTTTGCTTGATTAGGTCTGCCGTCAGGTTCGGGGGTAGCCTCGCGCTTTGCTGGAAGACCGAGTAGCGCCGGTCCGATGGCTCCAGGCGGATGGGCATGTCGTCGTTGGACATGAACACAATGTTGAACCAAATCCTCGCCTCTTCCGCTGAACGGTGCATCCTCCTGACCTGGATGGTGGGCTCTGTGATCCAGGCCTTCAGACGGTTCAATGTCTTCTGGTCCCTGTACCCGGAACAAGCCACCTCATTGGCGGTAAGAAACAATACGCTCGACAGGGACCGTGGGTCGAACCTGTCCTCTAGCTGCGCCTGGCTTATCTCAGCCATCATCGGGCCATAGATAGATTTCATGACGCCATCGGGGCCAAACATCAAGCCCTTGCCAGAGCCCTGGCCACCATAGAATACAAGCGCTGTCTTGTTACGATGTGCCCCCTTGCCGCAAGCCAAGTGCTGGAGGGGCTTTGCGAGCCAGTCTAGGGCATGCTCAAGCGAGGCCTCGTGCTGGTCACATAGCCAGTAGAGCAGCTCTTTGTAAAGCTGGCAATCGCCCGATCTTCTCTCCATCCCCAGCCCCCTGAACTGGTTGAGGTACGTGTTGCAGTTGTCCAATATCACGGGCTCAGTGCTTCTTGGGTCGAAGACCAAATCCCTGGCCGGCGGTAAGACTGTGTAGAGCGCCTTGGCCTCATCGTCCGAGTAGCCCGAGGCCCGAAGCCTCGCCAGCAGAGGGGTCTTTCCCTTGGTAACAAACCAAGTCTCACCGGCCAGATATGCACAGTCCCCGGTGTCGAGCTGGTAGAACTTGAAGTGCGCCCTCTTGGCCTGGTTCAGCGCGCTAACAGCTTCTCTCACCCCGTGCTTGTTGACCACATCGGTCAAGTCGAACCCATCGGGCAGCGACACTCTCCTGGCCAGTGGGAATTCGCCAGCGCTCTTTTGCCAGTACTTGTCACCGGCCTGATCTGCATCCAGAACCAGCACCACCGAATTGGGGGGCTCTTTGAGTATCTCTCTTGTACGCTCCCACCATTCCTTCGAGTTGGCAGCGGAGCCGGGAACACCCAAGATCCCACCCTCAATTAGGCCAGCCTCGCGAAGCGCCATCAGCAGCACCGTGTCTATCTCCCCCTCGGCCACAAAGAGGGTGCTTCCTGCCGCGTAAGATGCTGCCTTGGGCGGAGGGTCGCCTAGCCACACGCAAGTGCCTGAAGCCAGCCCTACGGCTTCGTTCGGGAAGCGAATGGATTTTAGGGTCTGCTCACCGAACCCGGTGAACCGCTTGACACCAGACACAACGACGCCGAGCTCGTCGTAGAGAGGGGCCATCAGCAGGTGCTGGCGGGTCCTGGCGAAGAAGGGGGTTTTGATTCTCGACAGCCACCCTACGTGCTTGACGGCAAACTCTGCCATCTCATCAGAGCGCCACCGCCGGTTGAAGTAGTCGTAGAGCGCCCGGCTGCCAGGTGATGCGGCGAGAGATTCAATCCAGACCCTTTGTGGGTCGAAGGGCTCAACGGGCTTTTTCTCAAAGCCCTTTTTCTTCTTTTCACGGGGCGGTATGTAGCGCTCCTTGCCAGCCATCGCCTCTTCGGTGAGGCCAAGTTCCTTGGCCAACTTGACTGTGCCCCAGGCCTCTCCGCAGTTGTGGCAAATCAGGGTACCCGGATCTCCCTTCTTAGGGGGCATCACCCTGCAAGGGCCATAGCCCTTACCCTGCTGTTTGTGTTCAATAACAGGGCACGGGAGGTTGTCGATGGGAGATGTCCCAACCAACCTGTCCATCGCCTGATAGCCAACTGTCTGAAGTACGGTAAAGATATCCATGTCATCCAACATCTTTCACTGCTTTATGTCTGTCAACAAGAAAGTATTGACGGGCTAGTAGGAGCGCATTTTCCCCACTAATCTCTTGGCGGCGGCAGCTCTCGCGGAGCCATGCTTGAGTTTCTTGCCCGTCTTTTTGGCGTAGCGTTGGGCCTTCTCTTGGCCCTCTTTAGAGTATGAGAATTCTCGTCCGTTTACTTTCGGCATTGTTCCCTCTTATTCTCGGCGGCTAACCCTAGTCGCTAGCGCCGGTCAGTTTGTGGACGGATTTCCAGGCCGCTGACGGACTCTTTTTCTTCTTTCGGCGTTGGGGCTTTGGCGCTCCGCCCCCCAGCGCGGCCTTGTCGTGGGCACCTTCCCACTCCTGCGCCATCGCGGACTT
>Ga0114904_1001744_pt1 | contig 10229 bp, 6 predicted proteins | sample MalvirDeepMed_s6_FD_83498 | JGI IMG/M metagenome (GOLD analysis project Ga0114904, IMG submission 83498) | Marine viral communities from the Global Malaspina Expedition - Malaspina viral metaG DeepMed_s6 | ecosystem: Environmental > Aquatic > Marine > Oceanic | place: Mediterranean Sea... | reverse complement strand
CAGGATCGGGTGGAGCGTTAGCCAATACCGATGAAGTCAATCTCATTCAGTTACCACCCAACGCACGATTGATGTGCGTGGATTGTGTGTATAGTTTTTCAGCGACACAAGGGTCAAGCACGACCATTGATGTGGGCTGGAGAGCCTACACGAACGTGGATGGCACCGCAGTGGCCGAAGATAAAGACGGTCTCTGTGATGCAATGATTGCGACGGTCACGGTTCCGACGAAATGGGCACCAGGAACATTCAATGCCCTCGTCGATGGAGCCGGAACGTATCGGTTTGACAGTAAAGCTCCGGTAACCATCTTCATGACCTGCAACAATGCAGGGGGAACATATGATGGTGACCTGGCTGATGTCATTGCATTTGGTTTTTACTACCTCGTAGATTAACCAATGACCAAGGAAGGGGGGCCTCAACAGCCCCCCTGACTGGGGGGAATTATGGCGACTATTTCAGATGTAAAGATATGTAACATTGCATTGCGAGAACTCCATGCCAATACGATTGCGGCATTGACGGAGGAATCCCTCGAAGCTGAAGTCTCGAATTTGTATTATAATTTAGCACGAAACTTTGTCTTGGCAGCAGCTCCGTGGAATTTCGCCATCGTGCGATCGGATACCTTGGCTGAGTTAAGCACTGCGCCCAAGTGGGGCTATGCCAATGCCTACACATATCCAGCCGACTGTCTTCGTATTCTGGAACTCAATGATATCGATGCCATTTGGCGGGTGGAGTTGAATGATGATGGGACACGGATTATTGTAACCGATGAGGAAGAGATTAAGTTACGCTACATTAAAGAGATTACCGATCCACAACAGTTTTCTCCCTCATTTGTCTTTGCGTTAGCGAAGTATATGAAACATTTATTAGCGGTCCCCTTAACGGGGCAAACGGAAAAATCACAAATTGCACTACAGGAATATCAAGCCTTTTTAGGCACTGCCAAAACGGACAGTGGACAGGAATCGTCACCCGTTCTGTTCCATTCCACCGCCTTGGCTGATCCACGATAAATGGCGACACGCACCAACTATTCACTGAAGACGAACTTTTCCTCCGGACAAATGTCCAGTGACATGGAAGGACGGACTGATGTGTCCTTTTATCAAAATGCGGTGAAGACCTTGGATAACTGGCTACCGGACATTCGAGGGGGCTTACGCACACGACCTGGGTCGGTTTATGTGGCCGAGGTGAAGGATAATAGTGCGGTCACTCGACTGGTTCCCTTTGAATTTTCTGCGACCCAAGCCTATGTGATTGAAGCAGGGAATCTCTACTTTCGCTTTTTCACCCAACAAGGACGGTTACAGGAGGCCAATAAAAATGTCACAGGAGCCGCAAATAATGGAAGCGGTCTCGTTCGTATCACAATTAGTAGCCATGGCTACTCAAATGGGGATTATGTCGCCATACGAAATGTTGCCGGTACCACTGAGGCCAACGGAGACTGGGCCATCTCAGGAGTCACCACCAATACTTTTGATTTGGTCGGATCATCATTTTCAAACGCATACACATCTGCTGGCACCAGCGGAAAAATCGTTCACTTGGTTACCCCATACCTCACAGCCGAGTTGTTTGAACTGAGGGTCGCCCAGTCCAAAGATGTCATGTACATCTGTCATCGAAACCATGAAGTCCAGAAACTGGCTCGAACGTCAGCGACCACCTTTACCATCACGGAAGTGGTCTTTGCGACACCAGCTTTTGATAATGTGAATGTCACTGCGACCACGATTAATCCCAGTGCCACGACGGGAAATATTACGTTGACCGCCTCCAGTAGTCTGTTTGCCTCCACGGATGTGGGCAGTTACTGGCGTATTGGCAATCGTCACGGGACACCAAAGAAATATGGCTATGCCAAAGTGACGGGCTATACGAGTGCAACCGTTGTGGATGCCACGGTGACCCAGGCACTAGAAAATGCCAATGCAACCGATACGTGGTCCGCTCCAGCCTGGAGTGATACCGACGGACATCCCGAAGCGGTGTGCTTCTTTGAAGGACGATTACTGTTTGGTCGGGATCAAACCTTTTGGGGATCAGCCACTGATGACTTTGAAAACTATGCCTTCATTCTTGATGGGGATGACGATATTACGGCAGATGCGTCTTATGCCTATACGATTGGATCAACCACGCAGAACGTCATTCGATGGTTTTCCCCGTTAGGCTTCTTGTTCATCGGCACAGCTGGTGGGACACAGAAAGTAACGGGAGCGAATGACGGGGGAATTAGTCCCACGGCCTCTCCCTTGATTCGTCCACAAACCACGGAAGGCTGTGCAGCCATTGCTCCGGTCATTACGGGTGGTGATGTGGTCTTTGTCGATCGACAACGGCAACGACTCATCAACTTGGAATTCAACATTAACAAGGACCAGTATATCGGGACGGATATTACCTTATTAAGCAATGATATTACGGGTACGGGCATTAAACAAATTGCCATTGAGAATACGCCCAATCCTGTCGTGTATGGCATACGGGATGATGGGAAAATCGTCACCTGTTCGATTCTCCGGACCCAAGAGGTGTTAGCCTTTGCGACCCACACCACGGACGGGAATTATGAATCGGTGGCCACCATTCCGAATGATACGTTACAACGGGATGAAACCTGGGTCATTGTCAAACGAACGGTGAACAGTCAAACGAAACGCTATGTGGAATATTTCAATCCTGATGTGGCCTTGGACTCCTCGCTCTCCCGCAATAGCGGAGCGGTCTCAGCGGTCACAGGGCTAGAGCATTTGGAAGCCAAAAGTGTGGTGATGATTGGGGATGGAGCGCAATATGCGACCAAAACTGTGGCCAGTGGAACAGTCAGCTTTTCACCCACCGCCACCAATATTACGGTGGGCTTATCTTACACCCCAACCTGTACGCTGTTTAAACCGGTGTGGGAAATTACGGGTGAAGGGACCACGCAGTCTCGTACAGTGACCATTGGACGAATGACCTTTCGAGTGAAGGATTTTTTAGGGTTACAAGTCGGCAGCCATAAGCTGCCGGTCCGCAAACTGAGTCAAGCCCTGACCTCGGCACCCGTGGCCGAAACAGGGGATCTGTCGGTACCGGTATCGGGCTTGTCGGCAAACGTCACCTTTCAACAATACTTGTCCATTCCAGGGAAAGTCCTGGCGGTGTATCAAGACTTGTATACGGGAGAAACATAAATGGCATTGGGATCGGGACTGAATTGGGGTCAGCAAGCGTTTGCAAAAATAGACCAGACCCTCAGTAAAATGACAACGAACCAAGTTCAGGGTATCGGGTTAATGGTGGAAAACTCCATTAATGCGGGAATGGGTATCGGTCGTTTGGGAGTTCTAGGACGAATTGCTCAAGCGGAAGCACAAAATGCCCTCTTGAATATTGGGGTCTATGCCTATGAAAAAGATTCACGCATTTTGGATGCGACTCGGCAACGAGCGTTACTGATTGGCGATACCCGTCTGTATGCAGCAGCCAGTAATGTAGACCCAGGCAGTACATCCGTGCAGAACTGGACAGCGAGTATTGCCGGAGATACCGCACGAGTGGTAGCGGGGATTGAACTGGACCATCAAATTAAAACCAAGATGGCACAATATCAAGCCGATGTGAAAAGTTATCAAGGGAAATTACGCCAACATAATCAAATGATGCAAATTTTTGGTGCCGTTGCCGAAGGTGCCTTTGGAGTGATGGTGGCGGGTGCAGGATCAGGAGATTCCCTCAGTGGCTTCAAAAAAGGAACCGGTTTTTCTGTAGACGCCAGTTCAATACGATCTGGATATACACCAATCACAGCCTATACGAATCCAACGATGAAGACACCAGGGTTACAGCAATTTGCTGCTGGGCGTATTTGGGATTGGTAACCCATGCAACCGGTTTGTAAGGAATAACAAATGGCAAAACTACCACGAGTCCCAGTCTCACCATTAGTCAGAAGCTATAATGTCCAACCAGCCCCACAAATTGGGGTACCGGTTCCACAGCAACAAACATTTGATCTCTCAGGTGTGACGAAGTTGCTTGGGGATTATCATGCAGAAATACGGCAGCGGGTCGTGCAGGAAGCAACGATTAAGGCCAAGAATGAAATGTATCAAGTAGCGGAAAACGTGTTTAAGAATCCTGGCCCAGAGATGTTAACAAATCTGCAAGAAGGGATTGCGGAGGTTCGTGCCAATAATCTTGCACAATTTGGTCATGATAAGGAGCAAATTAATAGCTTTAACCAGGGTATTGACCCATTGGCGAATAGCTTAAACACCGGTATGCTCACGGCAACTGTTCAATATTACGAGAAAGAAACATTGGCAAATCTTACGACAGGGTCTAAGCAAATACAGCAAGATGTTGCACAGGGATTGATGGACATACCTGATCCAGACAATCCAGGACAGACGATAACGAATCTTCCGGCAGTAGCTGAAAGAATCAACTCGTTGTATCATGATGCCAATGGGCAGAGAAAGGCAGCGATACACAATGTGGGAGCTGATAACCCACTATTCTACCAAAATAAGATCCAAAGTTTCCTCTATGATAAGATGATGGCTGATGCCTTTACGAAGGAGAGGATTGACGAAACTCGAAACGCTATTAATGATGGGACATTTCAAATATCAAGGGCTATATATGAAAAAGATGGAAAATGGCATGGGAAAATACAACGAAAAAGCTTAAATGAGATTCACAGTTTTGAAGAGAGAGTAAAGCTTCAGAAGCATTTCAGGGAGGTTGCCGAATCCATACAGAAGGACGGTGATGATATACGGGCACGAGAGCTTGAACAAAGAGTCTTGCAATCTGCGTCCCTATTAAAGCGTGCCAAACGTGACATGTTTCTAGGGCTGCTAAACAAGGAGGGTGTGAACAAGATCATTGATGATGGGCTACTTCTCCCAGAACATATGCAAGACCTGGTGGATGCCAAGGAGAAGTATGTAGATAAAATTCGAGCGACAAACCTCAACAAAGATTTTCGAGATGTGTTTACTGATTTTCAAATGATCTACGCAACAATGTCCCTTCCAGATCAAGCTGCGTTTATGGCTGATCCCTTTGCGGCAAAACTTGGAATCACGAACCCGCCTGACTATCTTCCGGAAGATGAAGAGTTCGATTTATGGACCATCGCTGGCTATTTTCCTGATAATAGACCGGAGATAATAGAATGGTTAGATAAGAAACAGACTCAAACCCTATCAGCATTTAATAAGGAATGGGATGACAGATCAAAGACACTTCTCGATTTTATAGATTTAAAACTTGGTGGGCTAGTTATTTTTGGTGATGAATCGAATACGATAAGGCAAGGATGGAAGATCAGAAATGAGACCATGCAAAGACATTATGTCGAAAAAGAACATAAGATGCGAATGGCTATTCTTGATGCAAAAGATTCTCCAGCGGTGAACCAAGCGGTTCAGGCTTTGGAGGATATGAGGGCACGGTATAGAGCGGATGCAACAGAACTGGCAGCAACGATTATGACAACCGCTTCCCATGTCGGAGGAACCGGACAGTTAGCAGCGGACTTTATTGATAGTGTCTTGACAAATATAGATAGCGAGGAATTCGGTCCCTCCTTGAGTGGCCCTGATGGTGAAAATTGGGAGTCTATGGCATTGGCAACTGTGGTGCTGAACATTCCAGGCACCACAAATCGACCAAGTAAGTCGATCAAGCTCTTTGAGCCTTTTATTAATCCTCAGACAGGGGAATCAGACCACTCAGATATACGACTCAACGCACAGGCGATTCAAGATTTGAGGACGTATTATGCGGACTCACCGAACTATCAACAACTCATCACAGACTTGGAGTTGTTTGCCAGGATGCAAGAGAAATTAATGAAATATCCACTCTCACCTCGCACAGGCAGAGGCAAAGGTAATTAACTAGATGGCCACAAATCAACCAGCTCATTTGAAATCGGACATACCAGCAGCCCCACGCTTTTTTGTCCAGGCACTGATCCAGAATAATAACCGGTTCATTACCAATAAGAATCTCACGAAAGAGGAATACCAGACTTTACAGGATATGACGATGTCCAAAGTTCAGACATCCAGATCTGACGGACTGGAACCGAGCGATTATCAAGCCACCCCCTATGACATGACGAGTCCGGTGAAGACGTTAACGGATGTAGATACCAATCTAGTCCATTCTTTTAATCGTATGGCTTTTGTCAGGCATAATGGACATCTATGGCTGGCTGATGAATATGATTTTCCTGAAGCAGCGGATACGGATAAGATGAGTTTCATGGAAAAAGTGCAGTATGTGTGGGACCAGTCAAGTGTGGAATCAAAAGGGTCTGACACGGGACCAACACACGCAACACCGGCACCACCAGAGAAATTTTTAACAGCATTTGCTCTCAAAACGCTCTCCATGTTTGGACCACGACCTGGTGAGGGGCCATCGGCACGGATAGATCTGGGACCGTTGGAAGATTTTAATGTGGACCCGTCCACTATTCAAATGCTGGCAGACTATGAACAAGCTAAGATACAAAAGGGACAAATGAATCCGGCCAATATGATGACACAAGGTTCGCCATCAGGTTCGCCATCATCATCCTCGATGGGATATGGGGCCAGAAGGGATCTGAAGGGGGTTCATGAAGAAGCGGAAAAACTATTCCGGCTCCATGAAGCCGTGAATAAAATGCAAAACATGGTGGAATAAATGGCAATAATGGATCGACCAGAAGAAGCATTAACACAAACACCAACAGATGATTCCGGTGCTGCGGAAGCCATAAAAACGGGATTGGGCGCAGTCCGTTCGGCTGGTGAAGCGGTGGTAGAAGGGGTTGGCACAGCTGCCAAAGCAGTTGCTCCGTATGTAATGCCCGTTCTGGAACCTGCTGTGTTTGTGTTGGATATTCCGTTTAACACAGCTCGTGGGATGTGGGCGGGAAAAGATTTTGTGACGGCCTTGACGGAATATACCGGAGCCGACAAAATCAAGGATCTCGAAGAAAAACCTTCGGATTCCCCTGATATCAAAGTCTTAAAACGGGCAGCTCAATTTGGCATTGAATACCTGGGGCCAACCTTACCTCTTGGTATGGCGGGGAAGGCTCTACTCCGATCGTCAAGGAATGCAGCGGTAAAAGTGGAAATGGATGTCGCAACGGGTGCAGGAAAACCGGTACTCGATGACGGAGATTTACTGTTTAAAACGGAGGATGGGTATTGGTCAGCGAACGGTCAATCAGAAAAAGAACTGGCAAAACAGGAACGTAAACAGGCCCGTGAGCGCAAACAGTCGAAAAAGTTTGCACAGAAGTTGAAAGAGGAGGGAGCCAAGCGTGAACCGAAACCCTCAGTGACGGATCAGGAAATTGATGGAAGCGCATTAGGCCCGATCCAGGCTCAACGAGTCAAGCCTGGTGATCCAGCAAGTACGGCAACGCTGAAGTCGGTGAAGGACCACATTGAGTTTAATGAAGCCAAAGGCGATCACTGGTTGGATACGCATGGCGAGACATTGATGAAGGGGGAAAACGTAAAACCGAAGACCCTAAATCAAATGAAAAATATTATCCTGACTGGCGTTCGTCTGAAGTCATCCTTTAAAGCGACCGGATCGACCTTCGGGCGTGGACTGGCCTTTTTTCGTCATTGGAAAGAAGAGTTACGAAGCCGACGTATTGATAAAAACATGGCGCATCTTTTTAAAAACTATTCGACCAATGATGTGTTTCGGATGCTTCATCTGTATCGAAAAGAAACCGGTCATCACTGGACACAGTTTGCACAAGAATTTGAAAAGCCTGGATTTGCTGATATGTTACTTGAATCGGGGTTGGGGCATATCTTAGGACCAGCGTCACTAACCGCAGCATTATTTTCAACACAGATGTGGATGTTCTCCAGGGCGTTAGATCTTGAAGTGGCGAACAGTAAAGCATTTCGAGCGACGTTAGGAAAAGGCATTGAGGCTGAACGTCATGCCCATGCGGGACGACATTTTGCAATGGGAGCCTTTGTGGATGCCCCGCTAGATTTACTCCGAACCGGTTATTTCTATACCCATCAACGCCTACTCAAAGGATCAGCTGCGGAACGCTTGTTTCCGATTCCCAAACTGGAGTGGATGAATGGGCTGTCGAGAGCCACAGCGATTGCACAACGAGTGAAACTTCTCAAGCAATTTACACAACAGTCTCGAATGCGATTTGGGCTGCAACGCAAGGTGGTGACAGCGGATAATATTCCAGATTGGGTTCCCTTTGGCGAATCTGCAATTATACGAGGAGCTGCGAATGCATGGGGGGGAGTGTCACGATTCTTTCCGCAAGCCATCGGGTATTTGGATGTGGGGGCACGGTATATGGCATTGAGGGGAATGAGAAATGTGGCATGGCATCAACACAGTGCCTCACTAGCCTTATCCAAGCGTCCTGGTATTGGAACGCCAGCACAGGTTTCAAAGCAATCGAAAGCGGAAGGGATGAACTATTTAGAACAACATCCCCAGGAATTTAAAATTACTAATATGACAACAGGTGTAGAAAGCACCTATGTCCATGCGGCAGCTGAGTTCGCTGACCAAGCAACAATGAGTGTTCCGATTCCTCAGGCACAAGCACTTTTAAAAAACCCTCTCCTTCGTTTAGGGATTCATCCCTATCCAGATGTGGCGTTACGTCAAGTAGAACTCACGGTTGCACGGATACCTATATTGACACGACTCATACCAACGACGCAAAAATTATTGCAACGGGGTGGCGAAGGACGGATGATTCATCGAGCAGCAATGTTTAATGCACAAGTAATTGGGACGAGCGGATTGGTCTTGCACCAATTTGGGTATCTGTCTGGATCGGGACCAAAAGATCCCGATCTCAGAGACAGTTATGCCGAGGGGTTGGGGCAACGTCCCATGAGTCTCACCGTGGGCAATCTCAATCTGGACTTACGACGAACCGGACCCTTTGGAGCCTATTCGACTTGGATGGCCGATATCAATGACCATCTTCGTTGGCTTCCCCCCGATCGACAACAAGACTGGTGGAATGCAGCCTTAATAGTCTTGGCTGATCATGTTGTGGGAGAATCCATCGTGCCGGAAATTGCCGATACCTGGCAAGCTATACGAGGATTAGAACAGGACAATTTTGATCCCCGTAAACGCATGATGCCGAACTTCTTGTTAAACCAAGTCTTACCAACAGGATCGCTTCGATGGTGGAATGATTTATCCAAGGATTCCCGTGATGCACGAATGGCACGGGATACGCTTGTCGATGGAATACGGGCCGAATTAGCCAAACTAGGAATATTTGATATGAATAAGGAGTATGCCAGTCTTTTCCCGAAATGGTTAGCCGAATGGTCCGGCTTAAGCCGTGTGGCCAATGCACCAGAGACATTACCTGTTCATATGAATTGGCTTGGGTATATTCAGTGGAGTGGGGGAGCGGGATGGACTGATGATGGTACCAATTTTATTCCCAGTATGATTAAACGAGTACCTCCCCAATTACCAAAAGACAAACGGGAACGGATTGCAACGGTGACTGATGAACTGATCCGTTTAGGAATCAGTCCCCGTGATTTAGATCCACAGCTCGATGGGATTAAAACAGAACTCAAGGTACCACACCAAATGCTCTTACGAGCCTTACGCAATCATCCGGATAATAGTCTCTCAACATATGGGACGGAAGATGGCAAAAGAGTACGGAGAACATTGGAAGAAGCGTTGTGGTGGACCATCACGAAAAGTGAGTATTACCAAACACTGCCCTATCCATATACGGAAGCACAAGAACGGGAATCAACAGTTCATGGTGAAGAAATTGGTTTAAAACGAGAGATGATGGCGGGATCGAGCGAAATCGGCCAAGCCGAATCACGAGAAAACGAAATACGAGCTGTGTTCCGTGCCTATAATCATCATCTGTCTTCGATTGTTGATCCGGATACACAACGGAATATAATCCAAGATTTACAGCTCGAATACCAACAAGCAGATTTCAAGAAGGAAGAGTATCGGAGAAATCAACCTAGCCTTCCACCAACCATAACAGGAGGCCAACAATGAGTGTTGTCACAACCACCTCATCAATTAGCTATAACGGCAACAACTCGACCACCGTCTTTGCCTATAACTTCCGTATTTTAGCGGAGAGTGATTTGGTGGTGAAAGTGGGAGGGGTCGTCAAGACCCTGACCACGCACTATACGGTG
>Ga0114904_1001736_pt1 | contig 10245 bp, 3 predicted proteins | sample MalvirDeepMed_s6_FD_83498 | JGI IMG/M metagenome (GOLD analysis project Ga0114904, IMG submission 83498) | Marine viral communities from the Global Malaspina Expedition - Malaspina viral metaG DeepMed_s6 | ecosystem: Environmental > Aquatic > Marine > Oceanic | place: Mediterranean Sea... | reverse complement strand
ATTCGGACCTTCTGTGGCCTTAGCAGGCATCGGCGCAGCCGGAGCAGGCTTATTTGATCCACCGGAAACGGAGGACGAAGAGGACCCGTTCAAGGATTACAAGTACACCCCCTCCCTGTATGGATTCCAAGCACCGCCTACTTATACACTGGGAGATATAAGAGTACCGGGCCGTGAAGTGGGCTTTGGGGCCGATGGCGGTGGCATAGCCTCACTGGAAGAATTCCCGCGCCGGTCAGGACGCATCGCGGGTCCCGGAACAGAACGCTCGGATGACGTACCTGCCATGCTGTCCGATGGAGAGTTTGTGATGACCGCTAAAGCGGTTAGGGGCGCAGGAAAGGGTAACCGTAACAACGGCATGAAAAATATGTATCAAATGATGCGAACTTTTGAGGCGAGCGCCTGATGGCTACTTCTACCACCATCACCCGCCAAGCGCCTTGGATGGAAACCCGGATACGGGATCTCTATGGGACGGCTGAAGGGCAGGTAAGAAGGGACGCCGGTTATGTGCGGGACCCTTCCAAGGACACAGTAGACGCAGATGGAGTGACTATACCGGGATGGAGTGATGCCCCGGTTAACCCCGCGCAACTTCCCCCGTCTTATCAAATAGCGGGGTTATCTCCGCTTGAAACACAGGCGGGAACAACCCTGCAGGGTGGAATTGGCGGTTACATGCCTTATTTGCAGGAAGCGCAGGGTGGAGTACGCGCTGGAATGGGCGCTATTGGCGACGCCGGAATTCCCATGATGCAGCAGGGCTACAGCACGATAGGTCAGGCGCAAGAATTAGCCGGAATGAACCGCGGCATTCCTTATCAATACCGGGATCAGGCAATGGGCCAATTCGGGCAGGCGCAGGACCTTGCTGATTCTACTCGGGAAACGCCTTATCAATACCGGGATCAGGGCATTGGCGCATTGCAAGGCGCAATGGGCGGTTTCGACCCTAGCACTACTATGGATTATTATGATCCTTATGCAGAAGATGTCATCGCAGCGCAGCAGGCCGATATTGAAAGACTCGGCAATCAGCAACGCCTGGCATCAAGCGCCCAAGCCGCCGCAGCAGGAGCCTTTGGCGGTTCACGAGGCGCGGTGGAGCAGGCGGAAATCGGTCGAAACGTACTGGGCGAGCAATCCCGCATGGGGGCGCAGCTACGTTCCCAAGGGTATCAACAAGCTCGACAAGCTGCGATGCAAGCCTTTGAGGCCCAAAAGGCGCGCCAGATGGCCGCTGGTCAAGGAATAGGGCAGCTCGGACTTCAATACGGCCAGCTCGGACAGCAGGACGTTGCACAGCAGGCCGCTCTTGCTCAAGCTCGCGGACAGATGGGGCTGCAATACGGTCAACTTGCACAGCAGGACGTTGCACAGCTCGCGGCGCTTGGACAAGCTCGCGGACAGATGGGCCAGGGCATTGGTGCATTAGGCACCAGTCTCGGGAACTTGGGTATGCAGCAGGCTCAACTAGGCGAGGGCAGGCAACGCATGAACATGGCTGATGTAAACGCCATGATGCAGCTAGGCGGAACTTATCGAGCACAGCAGCAGGCTGAACTTGAGGCGCTTCGTAGATCGCAGGCCCAGGCCCAAATGTACCCGTATCAGCAGATGGCTTACCTGGCCGACCTGTTTAAGAGCAATCCCAGCGGCACTTATTCCGTACTGACAGAGCCTACTGCTCCGGCACCGTCTCCCTTTCAGCAGGTAGCCGGACTGGGTATAGCCGGATTAGGTGCCGCAGGTGGTGCCAAATTGGCGGGGTTGTTCTAAATGATGAATGCTTATCAAAGACCGTTGTTCCGGCAGGCCGGAGGGCCAGCCGGAATTGAAGCCTTACCTCCGCCCCCTCCAGCGGGCGTAGCCGCCATACCGCAGCAGGACCCACAGGCGATGGTTGAAGCAGCGGGGCAGATGGCTTCTAGCGAAATGGAGGCCGTAGGGCAGGATTATGTAACCGAAATGATGCAGAGTCTGGACACTGCGGAGAATTTCAAGACAGTGATCGACGCGCTGCGCGGTAATACGTTGCCTATGGATGAGCGGTTTGCAGAGCTGGCTGAGTATGTAGGCGAAGACGACGCAGAGAAGACGCCCGAATCGGTGCTGGCGATGGTTCAGCCGGTCATTATGATGACTGAAGAGGGCAACGTAGATTCAGGTATTGGACAGCTTATGCAGAGCCTTACCGGTGAAGTCGATATGATGACTGAAGAAGGCGACTTAACGGACATGGGACAAGGCGTAGGCTCTCTAATGGTTGCTAATCAGGAGGCACCACCACAGCAGTTTGCTAACGGCGGTGCGGTACAGCATTTTGCTAATGGCGGAGGACCTTTTGCCTTCAGGTCGGGCTCCTCTTATATGTCTCCCGGTTTTCAAGGCGCGATGCAGCAATTTACGCCAGAAATGGAGTATGACCCAAGGGCGCTGCAAACCGGTTATGAGCAGAGACTGCCTATGTACATGGGCATTCTGGACCCGGAAAAAGAACGGCAGATGACCCAGTCGCAGATCATGTTCGATATTGCGCAGGCAGGATTGAATCTTGCAGGCGGAGTAGACCCTAGAACCGGGCAAAGCATGACGGGGTTACCGGTAGCTTCACAGATAGCTACGGCGGCAGGCGGATTGCCGGGACAAATCTCTTCACGGCTCGCGAATCAACGTCAGTCTGAACAGGCGGCTAAGTTAGCGGCGCTTCAGGCTTCGGAAGCTGAAACGACGGCAACCAGAGCAGCCGTAGCGAGAGAAAGAGAGCGGGCATTTGCCGGGTTGCAGGCAGAGGCTTTACAGTCTCAGGCGCTAGAAACAGACCTTTTCAAGACGGGCTTGCTTCACGGCAATGAACAGGAACGGATGGAGCTTGCAGCGGAAATTGAAGAAATGCGCCAAAGCCATGAGTCGCAGGAGGGTAGGGTTACTCAAGAGGCTAGATTTGATCTACAAAGCAAAGAAAACCGCTTACTGCACAAAGATCGACTGGGAGAAATGGCTGAACAAGCCACTCAAGACATGAGGGTTTTTGACAATAATGAAAATCTACGTCAGACCCATAGAATGATAGTGCAGGACGACGATCAGGCTTGGCAATCGGGAGAGAACGAGCTTAATCGCGAGTTAACTACGTGGATCAAAGAACAGGAATTTGAGGATCAGGACCAAATAATAGCCATTAAAGAGGCTTTAATGGAGTTAGATCAAGATAGGTTTAAGGACTTCCAAGAGCGTGGTCCAGCTACCGTTTTACCGTTTTTGAAGAGGATCTCTGGAGGCTCCTTTATTTGGGACACTGAAGCCAGAAACGCATGGCAGGCTCAGAACCAAATGACAATGCAATCAAATGAGTTCGGTCTGCGACAGCAGGACCTTATGAACCAGCTTGCGCAGTATGAGGTTAACAATGCTGGTGTCATGGACGCCTTTCAGCGGTCTATGGCCCAAGCCAACCACAGCCTGCAGCTACGTCAAATAAATCTCGCAGAAACTGAACTTGCCTACGGCGTTTTGTTAAATCAGATGATGCCTGCTGCAAGGGAAGAATACAGCAGAAATCAAATGTACCAGCTTCTTGCTGACCCGAATGTCATAAATGCTTACAAAGCAGGCGTACCGATGCCTGACGTGGAATTAGCCTTATCTCAGGTCTTCAAATGGACTCGTGATCCGGAAACCGGAGAAATGACACAATCTGAGCTGCCTCCGGGATGGGAGGCAGCTTTCCGACAACGAGAGGGCTTGGGTTTTGCCGTTCCTAACGTGGGCAAAAGAAGTCTTTTCTTTAACGCCGACGGCGGCGAAATAAAGAAGATGCAGGGCGGCGGTGATCCGAGAGGGGCTTACGAGCCCATAACCGGCACCTACTTGCCTTTTCGCGACAGACGTGAAGATGAGCCGGTTCCTATAGAAGACCCCCTCATCACGGCTACCGGACAGGGTATAGATATAACTGCAGCCACCGGCTCTGATGCCTTTGTTGTGGATAAGTTAAACAGTGCCGTAGAGGCGGTTACAGGACTCTTCGGTGGCCCCGGTATGGTGATGGGACCAGAGTACCAGGAGGCAATAAGAGCCTTGGACAGCTTTAATCAAATAGCTTTGACCCGAGCACTCGGATCAATAGCCGGTAGGGAAAACAGAGAGCTTCAGGAGCGGTTGGCCCGATTAGAGGTTCCCGCAGCACGACTCCTTTATAACGACCGCAAAGCCTACGCTCAGTTTCAAACCTCAAGCCGCGTGATGGACTTCGCCATCCGTGAGCAGGATGCCGCGCTTCGCGGGCCTTCGCTGACTCGATCTGAACGGAACAAGGCCAGTAAGGACCTAGCGGCTTTGCAGGGCATTAAGTTAGAGTACGATCGGTTGGCTGACGCCTTCGGAAGAAAAATAGAAGGCGATACCTCCGATGTTTCTTCCCGACTAGATCAGTTCTTTAACTAATGCCTCGAATTATTGACAATTTTGATCTTACCGGAGCATTCAGTTATCTGGTTGAAGATGTTAATGAAGGGGGCCTTGGGCTTACGAAAATACAGGCCCATGACCAGATTGCACGACGTCTTGGACGGGAAACGGGATTCGATGTAGATGCCGCGCAGAAAGCCGGGTTTTCTAACGACGAAATCATTTCCAAGCTAACCAGCATTCCACAAAGAGGGGCTTTGCAGTCCTTTGGAAAAGGCGTGGTAGAACAAGCTCCGGAAGCGGTGGCAGGAGCGGCTGGTACAACGGGGGCCATTAAAGCCGCTGACCGGTACTTAAAAGCTATTCCTAACAGAAGGCTGCGGGCGCTTGGGTACTTGGGCACGGGTCTAGCGGGTTCGGTTGCAGGTATGGCTGCAGAAGAAGCTATTCCGCTTGAGGAAGCAACACTTGGTCGCCTTACACCCGAGGATCGGGTGCTGCCAAGTGATATGCCATTTTATAAAGCAGGCGCGGCCACAGGGACGTTTGCGAGCTACTCCTATTTTTTGAGGGACGCGCTTAAAAAAATCCCGCAAAGAGAACTTAAAGACGGTAAAAGAAAGGTCGATACAGGGCTTAACTTGGGCGCGGACGACCTTCTAAAAAACGCCGAAGACTTAGCAAAGGCTAACGGTCGAATACCTCTTTCTTATTACAGAGGAAAAGCGGCACAGATTTTGGAAACCGGGGCAGAGAAACTGGGCGCGAGAGCGCGAGGCGATCTCCCTGGATACGGTGTCGGAGAAGCCGCTTTTGCCTTGGGAGCAGGTGTAGGAGGAGGCTTGGCGGAAAGCCTTGATCCTGGAGATCCAAAAAGTCAGTTTATAGGACACATATTAGGTGGCGCTTTTGCCCCGGTAGGTTGGCTGATTAGGGGCGGCGCTAAAGTAGCAACAGGGGTTGGTGGAGCCTATGGCTCCTTAAAAGAATTAGGCCCATCGGGCGTGGTGGAGGCCGCTGCCGCAAAAGTGGGGCCGAAAACCCAAAGAGCTGCAAAAAATGAACTTAACCGGGTTATAAAGTTGTATGACGAAGGGCTTGAAGCTACTGCAAAAGAAAGCGGCTTACCCTACATTCCGGTAAACGCTAAAACCATTAAACAGGTCTACGAGGCTTACCCAAAAGCCCTGGCGGAGCTAGGCTATTCTCCTGAGCAGATAGAAAAAATGCAGGAATTAGCCACTTGGTCAACGCTAGGTGCTCCAAGAGAGACTTCTCCGCTTTCTTATATTTCGGCGCTGCTTCAGAGACACAATCCGGAACTGAGGGGCATCGTAGAAGCTGCCGATAAAAAAAGGCAGATGTTATATGCCGAGCGTTTTATGGATCAGGCCGGTAAGTCGGGCGAGCCGAAATACATGGCTGCAGCTTCTGCGCTTTTTAGAAGCGAGGTAGATGATCTTCTTTTAACGGCGTTACAAAGCGGCTTTAATAAGAGTGCGCCAATAATAACCAATGCTGTTAATACAAACCGCATGTCTCGGGACGAAGGTTCTATTGCAGTATATAACCTGCTAGAAGACCAGCGGCGGATGATAGGAGAGTCCACGAACCCACAATCTGTTGTTAATGTTTTGTACAACGGAGTAGATCAGGCCTCCGAAATACGAATGGTTAACCTTGCGCAGGCTAGCGATTCCCTAAAGGGCGGCACAGACCCTGATTTTCAGGGCGGTTCGGCACCGATACAAAAACTATATAGCAGAATATCTGACGAGGGCGCAGGACTTCTTGCCGATGCGGGTATAGGGCTGCCCGTAGAGACGAAGTCGCTAACCGAGCTTAGTAGAAAATACAGATCCCCCGTTGAGTCTCTTAAAAAGACTCTACAAAAAGCAGACGAGCGGCTCGATTCTACGGCTGCGTACCGCAGGGTTGACGAACTGGGGAAGCTGACCAGGGTTGATCTGACATCCGCTGCAAAGGAAGCTGCATTAAAGTCTCGAGGGGATTTCCAACGAACTGAAGCAGGCGCATTGGTGCCTAGAGTACAAGGAGGGCAGCCTTGGGAGGGAAGCAATAATCTCTTTGTTGCTGAAATACGCGATGAGTTAAAGAATTACGCCACCAACGTCCTGGACCCTACGAAGTTGGGAGCTTTCCAAAAAACCCTAAAAGGGGCGATCGAGGGCGACTTCAGCCGACAACAAAGCTCTGCCGCTGTTAATAAAGCCTTGGCCGGAGGCACGTTAGGGAAAAGAGAGGCTCGCGCTGTTGAATGGCTGCTAACGTCCAACCGAATCGAGGACGCTGCGCTGAGTAAACTGGAGCTAGGCAGAACCGCTCTGCGAGAAATAGAGGAACAGATTTTAGCGCAGCCGGTTTCAAAAAGCCTCGCTGGAAAACTTCCGTGGGAAGAGGCTGTTTCTAGCGAAACAGGAAAAACAGTAACCAAGGTTAATTGGGGAAGGATGAGTGACGCGACTCGGCCCGAATACAAAATTAGATACGAGATCGACGCCCTTCTAAAGAAAATCCAAAAGGACCTTGACCGCACGGGTCTGGACATGACTACCCGTGATGCCCTCGCCATTGTTGATCCGGATGAAGTAGCGCGCAGAGGTTTAGTGAGAGCCGGGCCACCGTCTGTTCCCACCAACTTATCCTTTGGTGAAGCCCGTGCCCTGAGAACAGAACTGAGTCATATAGGAAAGGACACTGGACTTGATACTGGAACACAGGCCGTAGCTTTCCGACTAAGAGACGCAATAGACGGCGACTTTGAGATCGCTGGCGAAAACAACGTTAAACTAAAAATAGCTAATGACTTTAATAAAGCCTATAGGGATTTCTATTACCGCCTTGCTACCGGTCGCAGGGCAAATCAATTAGAAAGAACGGACTCCAGAGAGTCGCTTCTTAAAACCGCCTTCTCCCAGGGAAGTGATCCAATAGATAAGGCAGCCTCCATTACGGGATTGTCGCAGACGTTTAATTTTGTACGATCTCAAAGAAAAGAAGGGGCCTTAAAAGAAGCTAACCTTGGCCTTGAATACGGCGCGCCTTCTGAGCTAAGACAAGCCCTTGACGCAGCAATAGAGGCCGAGGGGAAAAACAGCAGCGAATATGCAAATATCGTGCGAAATGTTTTTAATGAAGCGATAGCAAATGGCGGCCTTATTTTGGAAGGTCCTACTGGAATGCCTTTTACTATCAGAGAAACAATTCCTCAGACAGGGGTACTTGAAAGCACTCTGAGTAATCTTACCCAAGGAGGCAGAAGCCTTTCACCTGATTTAGCAGCAGCTCTCGAAACCGCCGTTCCAAAAGTAAACGCTGTTCGGTTGAACCAGCTTGAAGCCGTTGTAGCTGCTGCTAGAAAAAGCCAAGACACAAACGCGCCCGAAACAAATATCATACTAGATGAAATTTTCGATGACATAAGAGACGTTAGGACGCTTCCTCTTACTTGGAAGGCTATCACAGGGAGAGATAATGTCTTTGCCCTTAATTCCGCAAAAGCAAAGTCCCTAAGTACTTTTGAGGGCGTCGAAAACTCTCAAGCAAAATTGCAGGGGCTCGTTAAAAGTGCCACTCCAGTAGCCTCAATACAAGAGTTGATAGACCCTATTGTACGTGCCAAAAACTCCGTGCAACCTACCCATTCGTCTGTCGCTGGCACCGAAGTGGAGGCAAAGGTTGTTTACCCGGAGCTTACAAAGGCCATCAAGAGGGATGTGCTTGAAACCGCCATTAACCTTAGCGAAGCTAAGGGGAAACCCGGAGAGGGGCGCGTCAAAGCCATTTACGACCTTTTGTTTGAAACCAGCAATGCCGTCAAGCCGAATGGGGAAAAGATTCTTCCTAAGTGGCCTAAAATAGAGGACAACAATCCGACCTTAATGCAGCTTCTTTCTCGAAACGGCCTCATAACGAAAGAAGAAGTAGACGCTATTGAAACCTTATTGACTTTTGGTGCAGGGGAACAATATAAGCGCGCTATTGTAGAAAAACCCTTGGGCTGGATCGCAATAGATGACGCGGTTGGCGAACAACTGAAGGTCATACAAGGATTAGACCAGCCCGCGCCCGGTAAAATCGCTCGGGCGGTCGCTCAGATGTCAGGTGCTTTAGGTGCTGGTGTATTAGGGCGACTTTTTACTCGCTTCCTTCTTCCGCCGGGTTTTGGGGGCGCAGCAGGTATTAAGCTACCTCAAGTAGGTAGTCAGGCCGCCGATGATCTGGTAATGGGGCAGCCTAGAATAGTATTTTTAGACTCCATAGTAGAGTTAACTGAGCCGGGGAATGGCGGGCTTCTTCTGGATTTCATAGAAGAACCTACTGAGGAAAGTGTACGCAGCGCATCACGCTTTCTAAGCACCATAACGGGTGGAACGGTTGCCCCCTACACCGCAACGATGGAATACTTTACAGAAGAGGACCCACTGGGAAGACCCAAGTATTATCCTACGAGGGAAACTTTAGGATTGGCTGAGAGGGGTTCGCTCGCGCCAGAACCTCCCGCTCAAATGGAACCGCCTCCACCAGCACAGCCGCAACCTATAGCTGCGGCACAGCCCCCGCCGCAACCGTCGCCCGCCTCGCCAGCAATGCGCTCCCAGTACGCAGCAGCTTTTCCGTTTGATCCCGCATCAGACATCATTCGTCAGCAGCAGGCGCGCGCTCCAACGCAACAAGGTATCGGCAGCCTCGTCTAAAGCAGCCACTCCCGGCTGTCCTCTCCCAACACCGTCTGAGCAATATCAATCTTGGCTTTGAGCGCCTGTAGTATTTTCTCGTCCACTGTGCCCGGACTGACCAGATCGACATATAGAACGTGATGATCCTGCCCGATACGATGCGCCCGGTCTTCTGACTGAATCCGCGTCTCAAGATCGTAAGAGTTGTTCCAGTAGATCACGTTAGTAGCGGCGGTGAGCGTTAAGCCATAACCTCCTGTGCGGGGATTACCGACAAAGAACCGCAGCCCGGAGTCCGGGTCTTGAAACCGCTCAACAATCTCCTGCCGATTTTCCTGCGCCGTAGCACCGTAAAACGCTTCTGCCGAGCCGGGTCCGTATTGCTCGTTCAACTTTTTAACGATGCGTTCAATATCGTAGACCCAGGTGGCCCAAATAATCACCTTGCCGGTCATCTCGTCGATCGTCGCCAGCATCTCGTCCAAACGACGATTAGGAATGTCTTCTATCTCGCCACTATCGGTTTTCAAATGCCCGCAGCAGATTTCCTGCAGCCGCATAATCTGCGTCAAAATGCTCGTCGTAGACGACAGCTCCCCCTTCTCCAAGCGCGCCAGCGCCAGCTTCTTCATCTGCACATAAGCCGATTCCTGCTCCTTGGATAACGGCACGCGGCGCATAGTGTAGATTTTGGCCGGTAGATCCAGACAATCCTCTTTCAGCACTCGAGAGCTGAACCCCTCCAGCTTGTCATGCAGCTCATCGAGGCGCTGGTAGCCGGTAATCTCCTGAAAGCTGCGGTTGCCCATCGCCCTTCGGCGCACTACCGCATAGCGGGCCTGGTAAGCAAAAAAGCTCTTAAAACCAAGGAGTTGCGGGTTCAGGAACTCGCACTGACTGTATAAATCCATTGGATTGCGCGTAATCGGACTGCCGGTAAGAATGCGCCGATACTTCGCCAGCCCCGCCGCCTTGATGGCGTTCTTGGTCCTAAGCGCCTTGCGGTTCTTGATGGCCGTGCTTTCGTCCATGATGAACATGTTATTCGGGTTCATTTTTAGAAACTTAAACGCCGAAGCCGCCCCCTTCACCGTGGACAGGGCCTCGACGTTCATCACTAATATATGTAGGT
>Ga0114904_1001731_pt1 | contig 10262 bp, 19 predicted proteins | sample MalvirDeepMed_s6_FD_83498 | JGI IMG/M metagenome (GOLD analysis project Ga0114904, IMG submission 83498) | Marine viral communities from the Global Malaspina Expedition - Malaspina viral metaG DeepMed_s6 | ecosystem: Environmental > Aquatic > Marine > Oceanic | place: Mediterranean Sea... | reverse complement strand
TTTGTGGCCGGCTTTTCAACGGTGCCGACGGCAGCCGCTCACGCCATCAAGATCCTCGTATCACACTGGTATGAACATCGCGAATCTGTGGTGTTCGGCCAGACATTGCACGTCGTGCAAGCTTACTGGGGACTCGTCGATCAACTCCGCTGGAGATCACCTGTCGCATGAGTTCAGGCCGATATAAAAACCGCGTGTCGATTCGCCGGCTGAAAAGCACAGCCACACAGGACGCCCATGGCCAGATCGACAACACCGACGCCGACAACTGGGAAGAGGTCTGTTCAACGTGGGTCGGATGTGTCAGCCGCGGCGGTCGCGAATTCTGGAAGGTCGATCGACTCGAGGCTGATGTGACGCACGTCTGGACATCGCGGTATTTTTCAACACTCGCCACAGCCACGCCGGCGGATCGCCTGGTTGAAACAGATGGCACTGAGCACAACATTGTCAGCTTGATCGATGTCGACAACGCCGGTGCCGTGATGGAAATTCAGACCAAGCGGGCGGTGATGTAGATGGCGACATTCGCAACGCTCACAGGCGATAAAGCACTCGACCGGCAACTGAGCCGGCTGCGTTCATCGGTGCAAAATAAGCTGATGCGACAGGCTGTGCTCGTGTCACTGCGGAGCGTGTCAAAAGCGATGAAAGGCGAGGTCAAAACGCCGAACGCAAAAGTGACATCACGGGTCAAGAAGTCGATAGGCCAGCGGTTCAAAAAACTGAACAAGAAGACCGGCAAAACCGAGGCACTCGTGGGCGTCAATGTCGGCAAGAAAAAAGGCAGCGCAACGCGAATGCCGCACGCCGTGTTTTTTCTGTCGTCAAGCGGTGCGGATCGCATGCGGAAGTCTGGCGGGTCAACGGGCCGCATGACGGCACCGGCATCAGGTGCGATTATGCGAGCCTGGGGCCAGGCGGAACAGCCGGCATTCGCCAAGCTCAAGACAACACTCAGGGCAGGCATCGAACGCGAGGCCCGCAAGAAATGAGAGCCAGCCTCATCACACTACTCAACGCTCAGTCGTCGATCACCGATCTGGTATCGACCCGCATCTATCTCGACAAGGCTCCCGAGGGCTGCGGACTACCATACATCGTGATCCTGCAACACGGCTCCGACGAGTTCATGACCAGCGACAATACCGGCAACCTGCGGGGAATTGACTTCTCGATCATCTGTCGAGCGCAACGCGGTGTGTCGTCGGTGGCCGTGGCCGACGCGGTGCGATTGTTCATTGAAGACTACAGCGGGGCAGCCGGCAGCGAAACCATTTCCGCGGTGATCCTCGAAAGCGTCAGTGACCAATTTGAGCCGCCGGTTGACGGCAGCGACATCGGCAAACACGCAAGCACTCTCGACCTCCAGATCCTCTACAACCCAGCATAACAGGTGACCACATGACCAAGATCGCATGCAAAGGTGCAACACTCTCTGTCGGCGGAAGCGTCACGCAACTGCTCAGCGTGGACTTTTCTGGCCTCGAAATTCAGACCTACGATGCCACCAGTCTCGACACGTCGACCGACGGCAAGCAATATCAACGCACAGGCTACTATGAGCCCGGCACCTGGTCGGCGGAAGTATTTTTCGATCCGTCAGTGCATGCCACACAGACCGCATTCTTCGCGAGCCTGACCGCGGCGGCTGCACTGGAAACCGCAAGCGACCCGGCCATTGTGATCGACTACCCGAACAGCCAGGGTGGCATCTCGTTTGGTTCTGCTGGCCTGACCCTCGATAGTTCCGTTGTCATGGACGACGGATTGAAGGCCACGATCGGCGGCCAGATTTCCGGCAATATCACATTCGCAGCAAGCTGATAGGACAGCCACACCATGATCGACCGCGACACATTTCTTAAACCGATCCCACGCCGGCGGGAACGCGTACCACTGCCAGAGTTCGGCAACGGCCACGCCTGCTGGGTTTACGGTTGGACTGCCGGCGAGCGGACAGCCTGGGAAAAAGAATTCCGGAAACCGAACGGCAAAGCCGACAAGGTAAAACAGAACGAGATCCGAGAACGCCTGGTCGTTCGGTCTGTCCGCGATGACAACGGCCAACCACTGTTCACCAACGACGACCTCGAGGCAATCCGCCAGCAGGACGCGGCAGTCGTCGAACGGATCGTCAACGCGGCATTGGCGATCACAGGCGTCACAGAGAACGACATCGAGGAACTGGCGGGAAACTCCGAAGCGACCACACCCAGCGACTAGCGATGCGTCTGTCGCTTGCATGTGGTCGCACAGACTGGCGGCAGTTTTTAGACGAAATGGCACCAGAGCAGTTCGACGAATTCGCAGCACTGGACGTCGTCGAGGGCATCGGACTGAACAGAGTGTGTGACGTGCTGGCCCTGGGATTCACGGCACTGTGTCGTGCCTGGGGAACATCAGCAGAACCACATTGGTTTTTACCTGGCGACGACGGAATTCAAGAAGTCGAACCGGATCAAATGTCCGATATGTTTCGGGCACAGTTTGGAGCGGTGGCAGATGGCCAGCCTGAACAAATTAGTCGTGAACCTGACGGCAAACACGGCGAAATTCGACAAGTCGATGAAACGCAGCCAGGCGTCGATTAAGCGAATGACGAGCAGTGTCATTCGCCTCGCCGGCGCGTATGTCGGTCTTCGCAGTGCCAAGGCCGCTATTGACCTGGCACGCACACAGGCCAAGGCCGAGAAAGTCCTGGCGGCCACACTCAAGGCCACGGGCGAAGCGGCAGGGTTCTCATTTTCACAACTGACACGCTACGCCGCTGAGTTGCAGAAAGTTACCAACTTCGGCGACGAGACAACAATCAGCGCGATGGCGATGTTGTCGACGTTCAAGAACATCAAGGGCGATGTGTTCAAGACTGCGGTAGAGCAGGCGATGGATTTGACAGAGGTTTTCGGTGGCGGCCTTCAAGACAACATCAAACTGCTGGGCCTGGCCCTCAATAATCCGATCAAAGGTATGGATCGGTTAATCAGGAAAGGCGTTGAGCTGTCGGAGACAGAGAAGGCGAGGGTGCGACAACTTCAGAGTCAGGGCGACCTGTTGGGGGCACAGGCCGTGATCCTAGAGGCGATCGCGGGCCAGGTCGGTGGTGCGGCCCGTGCAGCCGCGGACGATGTGACGCAGCTCGCCAACGCCTGGGGAGATGTCGGCGAGACTGCCGGCGGCGTCTTGTCTGGCCTGATCATCCCGCACATCCAATCATCGATCGGGTGGCTGGAAGCCATCATCACAGTCGTGCAGAATTTTGGCCTTGTCTGGGAGTCGATCAGAACGAGGGTATCGCTGTTCTTCGTGTCGATGGGTGCCGAGGCGATGCACTTTGCGGAGAACTGGAAGCTGGTGTTCGGCAATATCGCGGATGTGGCAAAGACCGTATTTTCCAACATGGCCAGCAACGCCAGCCGGCTGTTCTCTGCATTGTGGAAGTCGATCAGATCAGGTTTCCAGGATGAGTTCCGATTTGAGTGGGGTGATGTTCTTGAGGGAGTACAGGCGAAGCCACTGCCAGCCCGCGCAAAAGGCCCGTTAGAACGTGGACTCGAGGCAACACTAGAGGACCAGCGGACACAACTGGACAGGGCGTTTGAGGGCGACATTGAAAAGGCGCGGCGGGCACCGGACGTGCCCACCGGACTGGCAGCCCGCAGGCCGACAGGCGACACAGACGCAGCCGCTGCGGGATCAGTGACGTCCGGCAAGAAGTTCGCCGGCGCGATGGCCCAGGGCACGCAGGACGCTTATTCCGCGATCATCAACGCGACGGGAAACAAGCAAACAGAAAAAATGGGCCAGATCGTCAAGAATGGCGACGAGGCAAACGGCACATTAAAAGACATCCTCAAAGCGATCGAGGGCGGCGGTTATGTGTCCGTGTCCTCATTCGGGCCAGGTCTATAAATGGCAGTGACAGCGGTACACGAACTCTGGGCGGGCCGCGATGGCGAGTGGACCGAGGATCAGCGATCCTACACCCGCGTCTTTCGCGTCGAGACAAACGATAAGGCCGACCACGCCGGGATCATCGAGACCTATGTCGGCATCCCGAAAGTCGGCGAGCCATTCCCGGCCGACTACAACGCCAGGTGCGTTTCGGTCTCGCCGCGGTCTGAATCATTTTCGCCGTTCATCTGGCTGACGACCTGCACATACCGTAGCAAGAGTGCCGACGAGGGATCGCCGCCAGAATTCGACCCGACGGACGACCGGGCTGTGATCCGCTGGAATACCGAAACCTATCAGCGTGTGTGCCATAAAGCGTACTGGTCGACCACAACAGCAGACGACGCAAATCCGCGGCCGACAGTATCGCCGACAACACCAGAGATCGGCGTGGTTAACTCGGCCGGCGATCCGTTCGACCCGCCAGTGATGATTGACGATTGCCGGTTTGGCGTGTCTGTCACCAAAAACCTGTCGACTGTGCCCATCGAGTTGCTGAGCTACGTGAACTCAATCAACGACGCCGAGATCACCATAGACAATGTCACAATCGAACTTCGCCGACTCAAGGTGATGAGCGTGAGTGTCAGCGACTGGAAAGAGAGAAATTGGACAGACTATCGAGAGGTCAACGTAGCGTTTTCTGTGGCAACAGTCGACCACATCCCGCAGCAACTCGACCAGGGATTTCGCCAAAAGGTGCAGTTGACCAGCGGCGAAAACGAAGGCGAATATCGGCGAAAGAACATCACCAATGAGGACGGTAGTCAGCCGAACGCTCCGGTTCTACTCAACGGCATGGGTGAGCCACTGGTGGACCCGTCATTAGATAACGCCGTGTTTGTCGAGCTGGGCGTCTACCCGGAACGAGATTTTGACGACCTCAAATCATTACTAGGATTCTGAATAATGGCCAATGAAATCACGGCACTCGCAAAGTTCACACTCGACAACGGGTCGCTCAAATACACAAGCAACCCAGGCTCGATCCAGATCGACCAGACCACGGCAAGAATGTTCGCCAGTGTGGTCACAGTCGGCACGACCGAAGAGGTGGTCGCTTTCGGCGATGTCGCGGCACCGCGGGTGTGTGTGATGCAAAACCTGGACGCCACGAACTATTGCGAGTGGGGGCCGACGTCCAGTGGAGCGATGGTGGTCGCGGGCCGGCTGCGGCCGTCGTCGATCGCCAGCCAGTTTGAAATTGACCCAGGCATAACGCTCCGAATGAAGGCCAACACATCCGCCTGTGATGTCCTGGTGATTGTGACGGAGACCTAATCCGTGGCCGGTTATGTTCTCGGCGAGCAGGCGATAAGGCAGATCCGCGAGTTGCTACGCGTCGAAGCCTCACGCCTGCAAAATCCAGACACGCAGCGAGCCAGGTGGCAGGGCCATCAGGCTGCGTGTGATCACCTCGCGTTCGAGATCGTGACCGCAGACTGTTCCGAGAAAACCGCCACCGGCAAAATTCTATACCGGCAATGCGGATGTGGCACGGTGCCGGGAGAATACGATGTCGACGACGTTCCGACGGTCGACCTGATCGACCCGACGTGCTTCATGATTCAAAGCACCGACTCGAATTTAATAGGCCGGCAGGGATTCAGTCATTACATGCACGCCGACGCTGCTGAGGTTCAGAACGAGATCCAGACACTGGACATCACAGGCACCGCACCGACAAGCGGCACGTTCAAAATTACAGTGACGATCGACGGCACCACAGAGACCACCGGAACGATTGATTGGGACGCGTCGGCGGCAGATGTCAAAGCGGCACTCGAGGCGTTGACGATCATCGACGAGGTGACCTGCGCCGGCGGCGACCTGCCAGGAACCGCGATCACGATTGAGTTTACCGGCCCGCTGGTGAAAGAAAAAAACATCACACTAATGACCTGCGGCACGCAAACACTCGACAACGGAACGGCCGTGATTACCGACACACAGACCGGCAGCACTGGCGGGTGCCAGTGGGTGATTGTGTGGCTGTGTCCCATCAATGAGACCTGTGCCTGATGCCGTGTGGAAACCTCAACGAAGCGGCCCGCGGCTGTCGGGGATGCCATCGCCTGGTGCCAGACTGCGGCGAGGGAACCGAGGGCTGTTGCCACTGCCTGCCCGCGTGGCTGTGCACCACATGGACGATCACCACACCGGAGACCGGCGGCTGCGACGAGTGCGACTGCCAGAAAGTCGAAACACGTCTGCCGCTGACCTGCGGCGATGGCGACCCGTACTACAGCGGAACGATCGTTTGCGGCTCGATGTCGATCGATGTCAAATTTGAGATACTAAAAGACGCCGACGACGATTGCAGTCTGTGTTTAACGTCGACCGCCCTGGGCCTGGCCTGCACACCGGCGAGCAGTTACAGCGGCGGCGATAAGATGAGCGAGCCGCCACACGACCCAGCGGATGAGGACGGGCCGTCGTGCTGTTGCCTCAACGGCGAATGGCTCAACATCGATATCACCGGCGTGACGGGTGCCGGCACTTGCACTGTGGCAAAACTGGAAACAGACGCGGCCAGCTATGTCACGCCGGCCTGGCCGGACTGCTCAGATTGCTGGGACGAGTGCGCTTGTCTCGCGTGTTCTTTGTGCGTCTGCTTGACTCGTTTTGACCACACAACAGCCACACCGTGTCAAGAATGCCGCGATTGCACAGAGGTCGCATACAATCCAGAGATCAACGGCTGGGGGCCGGTGGAGTTGGTGTGCGGTGACATCACAGAGACAGTCACGCTCACGCTGACGGACGACTGCGAGTTGGCCGTTTCACTCTCGGGATACACGGTGCCAGACCAGTCGATATCGTGCCCTGACATCGGATTCAGCGTGACGCTCGACGATGACGTGAGCGACACGGTCGAACTACACGTTGGCACGCGACAATGTGGCGAGGATTGCGAGGATGTCGACCCGCCGGAAGAGTGCCCGGAATGTTGCCACGTCATGGCCGACATCCACTGTGCGGAGCCAGAATTCACCATCACGATCAGCAGCAACGATTGTGCGGAGCTCAACGCCACCGGCACGCTAACCTCATCGAGCGGTGCGGCACTGTGTGTGTTGTTCGAGACGGTGGCGAATGCGGATTTCTGCGATCCCGAGGCGACGCACCCGGACGACTGCGACGCGTGTGCCCTGGCCGGCTGGTCCGCAGATCTGGATTGCGACACGACCTGCGACGCCGATGGCGGTGCTGTGTGCTTCAATTCGTTTCTAAGCTTCGACTGGTCAAATGCATGTTGTGATGCGTTATCCGGGTCGACCCTCGGTACACTCTGGCCGACGGCGTGTTCTTGCGATCCGTTTTCGCTGACGTTTGAGATACCAGAGTTTACGGATCCGTGTTGTTCCTGTGACAGCAATACTTGCAGCGATGTGGTCATCACGATTACTGAAAGTTGACAATGGCCGACGGCTGTGAATGTGAGATTCCAGAGACCGGCAGAATCCGTTGCAGGCGGCACGGGTGCGAAAAAGACCAGACTCAGGTCAAGCTGTGCCAGGACAGGGGCAAATACTGGCAAGCCTGGGAAGCGTGCATGATGGCCGGGCAAGACTGTTTTACCGGCCAGGTGCTGCAACCCCTGACACGGCCTGTGCGTGGTTCGATCCGTGTGGTGAGGAAACCATCGGATAAATCGACAGCGGGCGGCCCAGGCACCGAATTGAAGCGATTGCTGCGACGTGTCGGGATCGTGCCGACTGCCAATTGCCGGTGCAACGCACACGCCCGCAAAATGGACCGCCACGGCGCCGCCTGGTGCGAGGCAAACACAGACACCATCCTGGCATGGCTGGCCGCCGAGTCATCACGGCGTGGCCTGCCGTTTGTCCGACCCGCTGCGATGGCGATCGTCAGACTCGCGATCAGGCGGGCGCGTCGATCGGTACAGCACTGATTCCCCAGCGGCTTTCTGGTATTTTCTATTTATCACTTGATTACGGTTGACGTGTTCAAGTGAGAGTGTAGAATTGGTCGATATGAGGAACACACGCACAACACAAACACAAACGAAAGGCGAAACGATGGCGACGAAAATGGAACACGTAAACCTCCCAGAACTGGCCGGCGCTCTTGGATATGGGACCATCGCGTGGGACGCCGAGAACGCGTGCTGGTCTGGGTACGGGTCATCCGACCCGACAGACCGCACACGCGACGATGCCGGTGGCTTTTACGTTGCGGCCAGCAATGTGGAGCTGGCGGAAATTATGAAGCGGGCGAACTGACAACCAGCGGTAACCACCGCGAATATGGGAGATGATGACAGATGGCAATCGAAACACTCTATGCGTTCACAGACGTATCCGGCCAGCACATCCTCAACATCGGGCCAGGCGGCTGGGGCTGGACGCCGATCGACAGCCCACTGGCAGAGACCGAGACGTTTGTGGTCTGCGGCGACGACAACGCCCGCGACTTTCAGCAGTGGCATAAGAACGAGGACCGGCACATCCGCCGCGTGGCAGTGGGTGACGTGCCAGAGAGCCGGCTGGCCCTGCCGATCGACGCCGATATTGTCACCGCGTACCGACACCGGAACGGGGTGACAGGATGAGCGACAGCACACACGGCGGCCGGCGTGACGGTGCAGGGCCATTCTTTGGCATCACAAAAAAATGGGAAGTGGCGCGGCTACTGAATGCACACCACTACATAGGGTCACAATGTGCCGATCCCTCGTTTACGTTTGTTTGGCGACGTGCCGGCGGGTTATTTGGTGATTGTGGCGGTCCATGTGCTACGGCGTTGTTCGCGCCACCGGCCTCATTTGCGTGGGGCAGGGATGCGATTGAGCTGATTCGACTAGTTCGAGATACCTCACAGACGCCGCCTCTGACCGCGTTCATGGCGGAATGCTTTAGAGTGTTGCGCAGCCGCAAGCGATACCAGTTTGTGGTGGCGTACTCCGACCCGGCCGCCGGTCATCACGGCGGGGTCTATCAGGCAGGGAACTGGCTGTACATCGGTCGATCGTCGCGGAAGGTCGTGTACATACACAAAGAAAGCGGAAAGCGATCCAGCCAGAGAAGCTTTGACCAGAGCAGTTATGCCAATGGAGATTGGACAAAATCGACGACGTGTAGGAAGTACACATACATTTACCCACTGACGAAGAAAGCGAGGGCATTGTGGTCGACAAAGACGCTGCCTTATCCGAAGCCATCTACCACGCAGACGAAATGGCATCACTCTGGTTGTACCGTGGAAACCGGGCGGCAGAGCGAGGTGAACGAGAGTTAGCTGAACGCCATTATGCTCGATGCCAGCCGTGGCTGGATGAGTTGAACCAGCTCACCGGCAACGGCGACTCCGAGTGCATTCAATAGCGACACTACAAGGCACAGATAATGATCAACAACACACACGGCGGCCGGCGTGACGGTGCAGGCCCGAAACCGAAATACAACGAGCCGACGATTCAAACCGCGATCAGGCTGCCGGCTTCGATGGCCGCCTGGATTATCTCCGAGGCCGATCGGCGGGGCGTCAGCCGGTCTGATGTAATCGTTGAGATGTTGCGTGCCGAATGTGCCCGCGGGTAACGCTCGTGAGAGAGCTGGCGGGCTGTTGCGGGTTCGAGTCCCGCCGGCCGCGGCCAGCATTTATCGGAATTAGTGTTACAACGCAAAATCGGTTCACACTGCTTTTACAGACCGGCCGGCAACATCGGCGGCCGCTAGTGTTACAAAATCCAGAATCGCAATTGACACGCTAGACTCACGTCTGTAATATCCGCCGCAGTCACAGCAAACCACAAACGAGCATAGACAACCATGGTGCAACATACAAAACTGATGACGACATCCGAGGCCGCCGAGATGCTGCGATTGCATCCCGACACGCTGCGGCACTGGCGATCGACTGGGTCGGTTGACCTGCCGTTTGTGCGGGTCGGCGGGAGTGTCCGATACTCGGAGTCCGAGGTGCTCGACTACCTGAAACAGAAACGGGGTGAGGAATGACATGGACTGTGGGCCACCTTGTGGCATTGGTGCTTGGGTCGATCATGGCCGGCCTGTTGATTTTCGACGATGACAAAAAAGACAGGAGGTGGTGATGCTAGTCCTGGGACGAAAACCGGGGGAGTCGATACGAATCGGGGATGACGTGGTGATTAAGATCGTCACGGCCAGAAATGGCCAGGCCAAACTCGGCATCGACGCACCGAAAGACATCAAGATTATCCGCACCGAGCTGGAAGGCAAACGCGATGCAGCGTGAGCCACGGACCGCGGAATACCTGGTCAAGCACGGTGTGCAGGATTTCACCTGTCAGGGCCACATAC
>Ga0114904_1001730_pt1 | contig 10262 bp, 4 predicted proteins | sample MalvirDeepMed_s6_FD_83498 | JGI IMG/M metagenome (GOLD analysis project Ga0114904, IMG submission 83498) | Marine viral communities from the Global Malaspina Expedition - Malaspina viral metaG DeepMed_s6 | ecosystem: Environmental > Aquatic > Marine > Oceanic | place: Mediterranean Sea... | reverse complement strand
GCTCTTCATTCACATAGCTGTTTGTAAACGGGTCGATACTTCGCCCGTTACTGAGTCCCAAATTATAATTGGCATTTACTGACGGAAGCAGCGCATTGCGGCTTTGCTTAAACTGAATGGTTTCGGTTTCTGCGCGTAGTCCGGCAGCTTTTAAATCCAGATTATGAGTCAGCGCGATTTCTACGCACTCTTGCAGGCTGATGTTTTGCGTTTCTTGTGCAATTAACGTGTAGCTGCAAGCACAAGCTATAAAGGCGAGCTTTAGCGATTTGATAAACATAGTAAAATTGATTGATGATGAATTTTACCAACAGCCCTGAATATGCCCAAGACTGTTGGTCTGTAATATTCGGAAAAGGTTGATTAGGCCTTGGTTTTACTTCCGTCTAAAAGGTGAATGATTCGATTACCATATTCGGCATTCGTTTCAGAATGCGTGGCCTGAATGATCGTCACCCCTTCTTGGTTCAGTTCTTTAAAAAGCTGCATAATTTCTTCCCCTTGCTTAGAATTGAGGTTTCCGGTAGGTTCATCTGCCAGAATGAGTTTGGGTTTTGCGATCAAGGCACGCGCGATTCCCACTAGCTGTTGCTGACCGCCGCTCAACTGACTGGGAAAAAGGTCTTTTTTACCCACAATATTAAACCGGTCGAGCATATCTGCCACCAAAGCTTTCCGCTCTGAAGCCTTGATGTTTTTGTATAAAAGTGGCGTTTCTATATTTTCATAAACCGTCAATTCATCAATTAAGTGGTACGCCTGAAACACAAAACCAATGTATTCCTTATAGAGTTTAGAGCGGTGTTTTTCCTTGAGCGTGTGCACCGACTCGTCCAAGAAATTATATTCACCTTCCTGAAATTCGTCAAGCATCCCGATGACGTTGAGCAAGGTTGACTTCCCCGATCCTGACGGACCCATTATCGAGATAAATTCGCCTTCTGCTACCTGAAGACTGATGTCATTTAAAAGAAAAACACGTTTTCCTCCTTGTTTGACCCACTTGTAAATATGATTGAGTTGTAAAAGCATAATGTATTATTAGTTCTATTCTTAAGGTTATTCAGTTCTGAGAGCTTTTACAGGATTAGCAATTGCGGCTTTTAGCGTTTTAAAACTCATAATAAGTACCGCGAGCAGCATCATTCCTAATCCACTTAAAGCAAATACCCACCAGCTCATTTCGGTCTTATAGGCATAATCTTCAAGCCACTGATGCAATCCCCACCAAGCGATAGGCAGCGCGATCACATAGGCTACGATGACCAGTTTTAAAAAGTCGGTACACAGCAGAGCATTAATTTGAAGAATAGAAGCTCCCAATACTTTGCGAATCCCAATTTCTTTGGTGCGTCGTGAAGTCGTGTGAATCACCAGTCCCAACAATCCTAAGCAACTGATGAGCACCGTGAGACCGGTAGCCCAGTTGAGTAATTTAGATATACGTTTCTCTTGATCGTAAAACTTTGCGATATCTTCATCTACAAAACGTATTGCAACCTCATCGTTAGGATATATTTCTTGATACGCTTTACTAACCTTATCTAAAACAGCAATACCATTACCTGTTTTATCCTTTGGCAGTTTAAAATGTATATTTCTAAACTGGCTATAGTAATTTCTCAAGGGGTCACCTGTAAAAATCATAGGTTTAATACCAACCTCTAAAGAATGCTGATTAAAATTCCGCATCACTCCAACAATAGGTATCATTTGATCTGGTTTAGAGAAGGATTTACCTAAAACATCCATAGGATTATTAAAGCCGAGAGCATGCATCAATTCTTCATTAATTACATATTCAGCGATGGTATCGTTTAGAATCGTTCGGCCGGCCAGAAGTTCAATACCATAAAAGTCTAAATAATTTGTACCTCCATAAAGCAACTCTACGCCTATGTCCAACTCCACTTCCTTATCCTTAAAGTTCGCCGTAGTACCCATGCTAGAAGTTGAAGCAGGAGGCATTCCTCCTATACTTAAATTTTCAATTTCTGGTATTGCACTCAGTTTATTATATAGAACCTGTTTTTTTCCTAAGGTGTATTCATCATCTGGAGTTGTGACATAAGCGATAGCTTCCTTTTCAAAACCCATATCTTCACTCATTAAAAAATTGATCTGCTTAATAACAAGAAGTGTTGAAATGACGAAGATCTGGGCGATTGAAAATTGAAAAACCGTAATTGCTTTACGCAAGCTTCCTTTACTTTCTAATCTCACTTCTCCACCCTTTAAAACCGTAACGGGTTTAAATCTAGATAAAACGAAACCAGGATAAACCCCTGACGCAAAAACCATTAAAATCACAAATAGTATTGACGCTGCTATAAAAACAGGACTTAAAAAGATCTCTACTGAAAAACCTTTAGGGAAAAAATCTTTAAAAATATCAAACAACCACATCGAGAAGAAAGTAGAAAGTATAGCCGCACATAAGGTTAATAAAAAGGTTTCTACCAAGAACTGAGCTATGAGTTGTCGACGAGATCCCCCTAAAGTTTTACGGACACCTATCTCCTTGGAACGTTGCGAAGCTTGAGCGGTTTTAAGATTGATAAAATTGAAACACCCTAACAACAATAAAAAAATCGCGATTAGTATTAAACTCTTTAATACAGGTTTACTAGCCGTTTTATCACTAAAAGGAAAAATTGAATAATCTGGATTAAAATGAATATCTGAAAGAGCTTGTAACTTAATATATATTACTTCCCATAAGGCATTTGGGCTTGTTGACGCATTATATAAATCATTCAGTTGCTGTTCAACAACTTTATCATCTGTATTTTCCTTAAGCTTTATAAACACCTGATCTGAAGAACTTAGTTGATCCCAAGTCTTAGACTGTAGCTGTTGAACTTGCCCAGTTTTTGAGGCTGTAGGTAATGAAACAAACTCTTCAAACTTGAGGTCTGTTCGATTCTCAAAATTAGCGACCACACCTGTTACTGTAGCCTGTACAGAATCGTTATATACAAGAACTTTCCCTATCACATCCTTTGGCTTAGATTCAGGGAAATAGCGCTTTGCCCTTTTTTGAGATAGAACTACTTGTGCAGGACTTGTCAGAGCGGAGGAAGAGGAACCTGCAAGCCATTGATATTTGAACAGATTAAAATATGTGGTATCTGTAAAAACTACAAACTCAGGATTTTCAAAAACCCTATTAGATCCCCATTGGCTTACTTTTTCCGGATTCCAAATATTGAAATAGGTTAACTGCTCAACCGTTGAGATTTTTTCCCTTAGTACATCTGGGAATGCGGTTGATGTTCCCGCAATATGAAATATACGTGACGGTGATTCTCTTCGTGTTACAATCCTATATATTCTCTTATCATCCTTGTGAAATTTATCAAATGTAAAATCATAATATACCATAAGACCAATCACAAAAGCAGCACTTAAGCCAATTGACAGACTTATGATATTTATCACTGAAAAAAGTTTATCCTTCCATAAATTCCGTAGGGCGATTTTGATATAATTCTTTAACATAAGGATTGATTTTGACCCGATAGCTATCGGGTGGTGAATTATTCAGTTCTGAGGGCTTTTACGGGATTAGCGATTGCGGCTTTTAGCGTTTTAAAACTCATAATAAGTAGCGCCAAAGCAATCATCCCAATAGCACTTAAGGCAAAAATCCACCAAGAGAGATTAGTGCGGTATGCAAAATTTTGAAGCCAGCCTTGCAAAAACCAGACTGAAATCGGTCCTGCAATTACAATAGCGATGAGTACTAGTATCAAAAACTCCTTACACAGCAATAGATTGATTTGAAGAAGTGAAGCTCCTAGAACTTTGCGAATGCCTATTTCTTTGGTTCTTCGGTTTGTGGTATAAATCACCAAACCAAAAAGCCCAAGACAACTGATAACAACAGACAAGCCGGTTGCCCAGTTGAGTAATTTAGACAACTGCTGCTCGCGTTGATAAAATCGGGAGATTGATTCATCAACAAAACGCACGTCTACTTCCTGATCAGGATACACTTCGAGATAACTAGCTTTTATCTTATCAAGCGTTTGTCCTAAAGAGTTTTTAGTACCAGCAGGCACACCGAAATGAATATTTCTAAACTGACTATGTGCTTGTCGACTCAGATCTCCCGTAAAAGCCATCGGCTTAATTGAAGATTCTAATGAACGTTGATTGAAATCGCGCATTACTCCAACGATAGGAATATGCGCACCGCCATTAATTACACTTTGCTGTAATGCCTCTTCAGGATTTTTAAAGCCCAAAGCTTTCATCGCCGTTTCGTTGATTACATACTCTTCAATGGTATCATTTAAAATCGATCTGCCCGCCAAAAGTTCGATTTCATAAAGGTCTAAATAAGCGGTGTCACCATAAATCTGCTCTAGATCAAGTTTCACTTCGCCGGTTTCAGACTGGTACAAAATGCTACTGCTATGGGTAGAAAATGATGCTGGCGGCATTCCTCCTAGACTCACTTTTTCTAACTGTGGAAGGGCTTTCAGTTTATTGTAAAGCACCTCTTTTTTACTATAACTTTGTTCGTGCCAGGGCGTCGTTATATAAGCAACAGCATCTTTCTTAAAGCCCATGTCTTTAGTTAATAGGAAGTGAATCTGTTTCCCGACTAGTAATGTTGAAATAATAAAAACCTGAGCTACTGCAAACTGTAACACCGTGAGGACTTTGCGTAATCCTGCCTTACCTTCCTGCTCATTTTGAGAACCCTTTAATACCGAAATAGGTTTGAATCCCGATAAAACTAAACCCGGATAAAGACCTGAAATAAGCGTTATCAACATTAAAAACAACACGATAAATATCAAAATCACAGGATTGAAAACCAGCGAAATTTTGAGCCCCTGAGGTATATATTCTTTAAAAACTTCAAACAACCAAACAGCCAAAAAGATCGAAATGACAGCAGCCATTATAGTTAAGAGCAAGGTTTCTCCTAAAAATTGGACTACCAATTGAAAACGCGAACTGCCTAAAGTTTTTCGGATTCCTATTTCTTTTGCACGTTGTGAAGCCTGTGCCGTATTGAGATTGATAAAATTGAAGCAGCCTAAAGCTATCAAAAATAGTGCAATGTAAATAAGACTGGTTAAAACACCTTTGCTGGCTGTGGCCGAACTAAAATCAAACTTCCCGTAGTCTGCATTAAAATGCAAATCGGTCAAAGGTTGTAAATGATATAACTGGAACTGCCCAAACTTTTTAGAATCTTCACTTTGATGTTCTTCAGAAAGTGACTTTAGCTGCTGATTTAACACCGCCAGGTCTGCATTTGGATTCAATTTTAAAAACAACTGACTGGATGAATTAGTCCAATCCCAATTTCCTTTCAAAATTCCTTCAGCTTGATTAGTTTGAGCGGCTGTAGGCAGCGATATAAATTCTTCAAAAATAAGATCGGTACGCTCTTTAAAATTAGCAACAACACCAGTTACAACAGCTTCTATAGAATCATTGTAGGTTAAAAAACTACCCACAACCTCTTCTGGCTTTAGATTAGGAAAATACTTCGCAGCCCTATCTTGGGTCAATACAACTTTCCCCGGACCATCCAGTGCCTGTGATGCGTGACCGGCAAGCCAGTTATAATCGAAAACCTCAAAAAATGAAGCTTCCGTAAACAACACAAAATCTGGGTCTTTGTAAACCTGAGAACTTTGCTTTGCTTTCACGTTAACTGCATTCCAGGTATAAAAATAAGCTGCTTTATCTATTCCGGTAAAGGACTCCTCAACAGTAGTGCGCATAGGCACGGGCACAGCCGAATTGTAAAAACTTCCCTCTGCCGACTGAAATTCACTTACCACACGATAAATGCGATCGCCGTCTTTGTGAAACGTATCAAAGCTAAAATCATAATACACCATGAGTCCGATCACAAATGAAGCGCTCAGGCCAATGGCCAGACTAATGACATTAATCGCTGAGAAAAGTTTGTTTTTCCAGATGTTGCGCCAAGCGATTTTGATATAGTTTTTAAGCATTAGTCTTGATTTTGACCCGTTAGCTATCGGGTGATGAATTATTCTGTTTTTAAACTTTTCGCAGGATTTATGAATGCTTTTTTAGCGGTTTGTATTCCTACTGTAAACATGGCAATACCGATTACTAAGACAGCTGCAAAAGCAAAAACCCACCATTTTATTTCTATGCGATATGCGTAGTCTTGAAGCCATTTTTCCATGGCATACCACCCGATTGGTAATGCAATAATTATGGCTACAGCAATAGTTTTCAAAAAGTCTTTAGAAAATAATATCACAATAGATTGTACTGAGGCGCCAAGCACTTTCCGAATTCCGATTTCTTTTACGCGCTGCTCGGTTACCTGAACAATCAACCCAAAAACACCCAAAGCTGCCAGGAATAAACTAAGCGTACTAAAGAAGCTGAAGAATTGTAAAAGCTTGGTTTCGGCATCATATTGCTTTTGCAATAGATCTGAAACATTATTGATTTCCAAAAGTTTATAAGGATAAAACTCCTGCCATAACTCATTAATTTTAGCTATGACTTTTTCTTCAGAGCCTGGTTTTATACGCATGAGCATCGATCCATAATCATCATATTCCATTGCTTGTATTACGATAGGCTTTCCCGCTGTCCGAAGCGATTCGTTATTAAAATCTTTTACAATACCTACTGGTCTTGCATTTAGATCTTTAAAAATGTGGTTTAATTTATTTTCTGGAAATAAGTTTGCAGTATTTTCAGTAATTAAAGCGGGGACTTTTGATAATTGGATGATATCAGAGGAATCTGAAGAAAATTGCAAATCTTCATTCAAAAAATCACCAGGAAAACTTGAATTAAGAAAGCGTCCTTGCTTTAGTTCTAAACCTATCGTTTTAGCTAGATCAGCATCACCAAAAAGATACCAAATCTGAATTTTATTTCCGGGATTAAAGGGATCATCCAAAGATTTAGTCATATTCCCTGCATTTTGACCAGGAGTCCACGCATTTAGACTTACACTTTCAATATAAGGGCTATTAGAAAGCTCATTTTTAAAACTTTCACCTTTGCCTTCCCAAGAAACATATTGAGTTCCTAAAAGATTTTCTTTATTAAAACCTAAATCTTTATTTTTTAATAATTCTACTTGTTGGTCGACTATGATCATCGCAATGATGACCACAACAGAAACTGAAAACTGAACAATCACAAGCCCTTTTCTAATATAATTCTGATGAGTTCCTGATACTATAATTCTATTTTTCAATGCTGAAGCCACACGAACTTTAGAAAGTAAAATAGCTGGATATAAGCCGGTTAAAACACTTAGTGCTATAATACCTAAACAATAGATTGAAATTAGGGTAAGATCACTCGTGAATAACTTGGTAAGTGAATGCCCTATATATTTTTCAATATAAGGAATAGAGCCTTGATATATGATAAGTGCTAAGCATCCTGAAAGGATAAAAAATAAAAGTGAATTGATTAAATTCTGCTGTAATAGCTGAGATTTACTAGCGCCAAGTATTTTTCTAACACCGGTATTTCTGGCAAGACAAGAAGCCTTTGCCGTTGTCAAATTAATATAATTGATACACGCTATTAAAAGCAATAATATAGCGACACCTCCCAATATAAAAAGCTTTCTCTCACTCGTATTTGTGTGATTCTCGTCAAAACTCGAATTCAAATAAATATCAGAAACCGGTTGAAAATCTAATAAATATGGTTTTTTAGAATCCAAGAACTCAGTATACCATTCATTTACTTTCTGTTGAAGTTTTTTAGCATCGGTTCCTTCTTTTACGAGAAGAAACAGTTGCGAATAAGTGCCATAACCCTCTTTAAATAATGATTCTTCTCTGCTTTTACTTATATGAAGTACATCAGCATTGAATATAGAGTTCTTAGGGATGTCTTTAATTACCCCACTAACAATATAAGATTTAGGTTTTGCCCCAAATGAAGGTTGATTTTTTAGCTCTTTACCTACTATATCTTCGTTGGGAAAATATCTATTTTTAAAGCTTTCTGAAACTACTAAATTCTCTACACCAAACTGAAATCTTCTAGGGTTACCTTGAATTATTTTAAAATCCAATATATCCCATATCGCAGTATCTGCTTGTAGTACATTGACCTGCGTACTTTGATCATCACCAATTTTGAAGTTTTCAGAGATTTGATCTATCCCGGAAACCTTTTCTGCTTCGGGGAAATTTTCGGGTAGTGCGAGCTTCCATCCCACAAATGCTCGGGTCATTTTATCCTGCTTATTCGCACTGATCTTAAATGTGCTATTCAGCCTAAAAATCTGATCTTTTTTGGTCCAAAATCGATCATACGATGATTCATCGATCACCACAGTGGTTACGGCAAGACAGGCAGCTAATCCAATCGTTAATCCAATAATATTGATTAGCGAATAGGTGCTGTTTTTAAGCAGATTCCGCCAAGCGATTTTGATGTAGTTTCTAAACATTAGTCTTGATTTTGATTGATGAATTATTCCGTTTTGATTGATTTTACCGGATTAGCCGTAGCCGCTTTGATGGCTTGAATGCTCACGATGAGCATTGCTATAAGCAAAGTGATTCCGCCGGCTAATGCAAAAATCCACCAGCTCATAGCTGTTTTATACACAAAATCCTGAAGCCACAATTGCATTACATACCACGCCAATGGGATCGCCACTACTGCCGCTACAACCACAAGAATTAGAAAATCTTTTGACAAGAGACGCGTGACCTGAAACACAGAAGCTCCCAATACTTTACGAATTCCTATCTCCCGTTTTTTTAATTGTGCCGCATAAGTGGTTAGTCCGAAAAGTCCCAAACAAGACACCAGGATCGCAATCACTGAAAAGATGTTAAACAGTTTTCCGGTGCGTTGATCTTCGCGGTACATCTTTTCATAGGACGCATCTAAAAAAGAATAGTCTAACGGAAAATCAGGGGTGTATTCTTTCCATAGTTCTTTGACCGCGGCGATAGTCGCTGTAGTGTTCGTTCCTGAAGTTTTGAGATATACACGATAGGCATCGGGAGCATAATACATCACCGCAGGGCCAATATCGCCTTTTAAATCTCTAAAATGATAATCTTCAACGACGCCTACAATGGTGCCTTTGGTTTCGTATAACTCTAAATTTTGTCCCACGGGATTGGTCATTCCCATCGCTTTAGCCGCGGTTTGATTGATGATAAAATTTGTAGAATCTGTACTGATGCCTTTAAAGTTTTCTCCGGCGATCAGATTCATTTTCAAGAGCGGAATAAACTGCTCATCTATCGCCATTGGTGTTACAACCAACTCGTGATCGACTTCGCCCGCGCCCCATTTGATGTCTCCGGTAGAATTCTGATTATCAATAATAGGATTAGAAGCAAATGAAACACCGGTGACTCCCGGAATATTAGTCAAACGTTGTTTTACTGTTTCGGCGTGTTCTTGCATACTGCCGCTCATCCAAAAGTTAAGCATCTGACTGCGATCGTAGCCAGGATTCTTTTCGGTTAAAAAATCGAGTTGACGACCTATAACCAGCGTACCAATAATGAGCATCACCGAAAACACAAACTGTACGGTAACCAATACTTTCCTTAGCGTTCCGCGGCTAACGCCTCCTACTTTCCCTTTTATGGCTTCTAAAGGTTTAAAAGAGATAAGCATCAAAGCAGGATAAATTGAAGAAACCACTAACGTGATTATAAAAATCCCCAAGATATACAGTGGCAGTGGCCCTTGAATCAATTCTAAACGCAACGCCTTTCCGGAAAGCTGGGTGAACTTAGGTGCTAAAAGAAAAGCGAGCCCAATAGCTAAAAAGATCGCTATACTGAAAAACAAGATCGATTCTGCAATAAACTGCCCAAATAAACTGCGTTTACCTGCACCTATGATCTTACGAATGCTCACTTCTCGTGCCCGCTGAAAAGCTCTTGCCGTAGCAAGATTCACATAATTGATACAAGCAATCGCTAAAATGAGTAACAAAACAATACCAAAAATCTTAACTGTATTGATCCCTCGTGGTTCGCCCGCTGAATTATACAAATTCATCGCGGTAATAGGCTGTAAATAATAGGCTGCTTTATCATCAAACAGGTCGGCATTAGGATCATTTTGCTGTTGAATACGCGTAAGTTTTTGGGTGACTGCAGCAACATCATCTGTAGATCGCAACTCGAGATAGGTGATGTAATTAAAATTGCCCCAATCGGTATCTAAAGATTTCCAATACTTGCTGGTTGCGTAACCGGCTTTAAGCGATTCCATAGAAAAAAACAGCTCATAGG
>Ga0114904_1001729_pt1 | contig 10265 bp, 6 predicted proteins | sample MalvirDeepMed_s6_FD_83498 | JGI IMG/M metagenome (GOLD analysis project Ga0114904, IMG submission 83498) | Marine viral communities from the Global Malaspina Expedition - Malaspina viral metaG DeepMed_s6 | ecosystem: Environmental > Aquatic > Marine > Oceanic | place: Mediterranean Sea... | reverse complement strand
GCAGGGGGGCCAGCTTCGCGACTGGATCACGTGGTTCAGCCTCGGCACGTTCCTGTTGCTGCCCTACAGCTTCTACTACGACCTCGTGATCGTGCAGGTCATGCTGGTGCTCTGGGTCGGAGACCCGAAGGGACTGTTCCCGACGCGTTCGGAGGCGGTGGCGCGGACCGCGTGGTACGTGGCGTGGTTCTTGCCCTACCTTTGCTATCTCGCGGCCTTTGCCTGGAACCTGCAACCGGCGCCGGTGCTGTTGCTGTTGATGCTGGTTGGTCGGGTCGTGGCCCGGAAGCGGGTCGCGCCGGCCTAGTCAGCGGTTGTCGTCGCGCAACGCGTGAAAGAGGGGTTCGCGAGGCGAGAGCGTGCGAAGCGCAAGCGGGCCATGGTGTGTGCAGCCGAGCGCCTGCCCCGCTCCGATCTTGCCCGGATCGGGCCGCGATGGCATGAGCGCTGCATGGACAAGGTCGATTGCATCATTGCCGGCGCGGGTGTCGTCGGGCTCGCCATCGCGCGGGTGCTCGCGCAGCGGGGCGTCGAGGTTCTCATCCTCGAGCCGGAGGACGCCTTCGGCACCGGCACGTCGTCGCGGAACTCCGAGGTGATCCATGCCGGGATCTACTATCCCACCTGCAGCCTCAAGGCGCAGCTCTGCTTCGAGGGCAAGGCGCGGCTCTACGACTACGCCCGCGCGTACGACGTGCCGCACAAGCGCTGCGGCAAGCTGATCGTGGCCACCAGCGACGCGCAGGTGGCATCACTCGAGGGCATCCGCGCCAAGGCCGAGGCGGCGGGGGTGCATGACCTGCGGCTGATCCCGGCGGAGGAGGCGCAGCGCATGGAGCCCGAGCTTGCCTGCAAGGCGGCGCTGCTCTCGCCCTCGACGGGGATCGTCGACAGCCACGCGCTGATGCTGTCGCTGTTGGGGCAGGCGGAACAGGCCGGTGCGCTTCTCAGCCTCGGGACGCGGGTGGCCGGGGCGCGCGCGACGGCTGACGGGTTCGAGGTGACCAGCGAGGATGCCGCCAGCGGCGGGCGCTTCACCATGGGCTGCGCGCGCTTCGTGAATGCTGCCGGCCTTCATGCCTCCGAGCTGGCCGCGCGCATCGAGGGGCTGGACAGGAGCCACGTGCCCACGACCCGTTACGCGCGCGGAAACTATTTCGCGCTGCCCGGGCGCGCGGCGTTCTCGCGGCTGATCTACCCGGTGCCAGAGCCCGGCGGGCTCGGCGTCCACCTGACGCTGGATCTGGGCGGCGGGATGCGGTTCGGGCCGGACGTGGAGTGGATCGAGGATGTTGATTACCGGGTCAACGGCGCCCGCGCCGGGCATTTCGAGACCGAGATCCGCAAGTACTGGCCGGCTTTGCCGGCGGGCGCGCTCGCGCCGACCTATTGCGGCATACGCCCGAAGCTGTCGGGGCCAAACGAGCCGGCGGCGGATTTCCGCATCGACGGGCCGGAGGCGCACGGCGTGGCCGGGCTGGTCAACCTGTTCGGCATCGAGAGCCCGGGGCTGACCGCGTCGCTGGCGATTGCCGAGCGGGTGGCGGCGCGGCTGACGCGCTGAGGCTCAGCCCTCGGGCGTGGTGTCGGCGACGACGGCGCCGCGTTCGCCCATCGGCAGGCCCGGCCCGTTGGTGGTGTCGGCGAGGGTCTCGTGTTCGAGCTCGGCGTTGATCTTGCCGCCGAGCAGGACCACGAAGGCCGAAATCCAGAGCCAGAACAGCAGGATGACCACACCCGCAAGCGAGCCGAAGGTCTCCTGGTAGCTGCCGAAGTTCTCGGCATAGATCGAAAAGCCCACCGACGTGATGATCCACAGCAGGCACGCAATCGCCGCGCCCGGCGTGATCCAGCGCCAGCGGGCGGGGCGGCGGTCCGGGCCGAAGTGATAGAGCAGCGCCACCGCCAGCATCGTGAAGCCCAGCAACAGCACCCAGCGCAGCCCCGAGAGGATCAGTTCCGCAGTGCCGCCCAGAGGGATCACCGCGAGCACGCCCGGCAGCACCAGAACGCCGGCGAAGGCAAGCACCAGCCCGATGATGAGCAGGAAGGTCAGCGCGATGGTGATCAGTTTCAGGATCACGAAGCCGCGGCTCTCGCGCTCGCCATAGACCACGTTGAGCCCCGCCACGAGGTTGCCGACCCCGGCGGAGGCCGAGTAAAGCGCCAGCCCGAGACCGAGAAGGGCGGCAAGCCCGAGCCCGCCCTGATCCGATCCGGCAACGCTCTTGGCCTGATCGATGACGATCTCGGCCGCGCGGTCCGGCAGCATCGCCGAGATCTGCTGGATCTGGTCGGTGACGTCGGCCGGCGTCAGGAACAGCCCGGCCACGGCCATCAGCGCCGTGATGGCCGGGAAGATGGCCAGAAGTCCAAAAAACGCCACCCCTGCGGCGATCAGGCTGAGCCGATCCTCACCGATGCCGTCCTTGACCCGCAGCGCGGCGCGCATCCAGCTGGCCCGATCAAGCTCGGCGGGGCGGGAGGCGAGAGAGGTTTCTGCGGGCATGATGGGCTCCGGTCAGCGTGGACGTTGGAAACCAACCCACCTTCGCGCCAGCAAGTTCCCGCCGATCTGCGGCCCGAGGCGATTCTCACGAAATGCTCGCAATTATTTGTCAGCGCCGTGTGTCGCGCTACTCCTCTGACGTGAGGCGGCGCGCTGCTCTCCGGCGCGCCGCCCCTGACACATGAACAGGAGCCACTCATGTCCTACCGCCTTGGCCTCACGGTCATAATGGTCTCTGCGATCGTGGCCATCGGCTGCGGTCTGTGGGGCTATTTCGCCCCTCTCACCGGCGTTACCGGAGTCTGGGGGCCGCTCGCCGCCGCCTTCGGAGCGCTTTGCATTCTCATCGGCGGCGCGCTGATGGTGCGCGCCCGCAGCCGCGGCGCCCGCTTCGTGCTCATGCTGCTTCTGGCGCTCGGCATCGTTCTGACCGCCTTCGCCGCATGGCTGCTGCACCAATGGATCATGCTGGCCGCGCTGGCGATTTGCGCCGTGGGCTGGCTTGCCGCCGTTTCCGGACCGGAAGGAGATGTTGCATGAACCGTCTTTTGCGATCCACCGCCATCCTGACCCTGCTTGCCGTTCCGGCTTTTGCGCAGCAGGAGGATACCCCCGGCCCGACCGCCGAACCCGAGGCCGTGGCGCCCGACACCGCCGTGCCCGCGCCGGAGCAAACCGCGCCCGACCCCGAGGAAGAGGAGAGCGAGGCGCCGTCCGAGCCTGCGGATGCGGGTGCTGACGAGGAGCCCGAGGGCACCGCACCGGCGCGCGATGCCGCCGATCCCGACACCGCAGAGACCGAGGGTGCCACGCCCGCCGCGGATGCGCCCGCCGCAGAGCCGGGGACTGCCGAAGACGACGCGGAAACCGCCGAGGAGACCGCGCCCGACTCCGCCCCGGAGCCAGAGGCCGCCGAGGAGGGCGAGGCGCCCTCCGAGCCTGCAGATGCGGAGGCCGAGGACGCCGCGCCGGCCCGCGATGCCGCCGATCCCGACACCGCAGAGACCGAAGCTGCCACGCCCGCCGCGGATGCGCCCGCCGCAGAGCCGGATACGGCCGGAGAGGATGCGGAAACCTCGGAAGAGGCCCCCGCAGAGGGTGAGGACCCTGAGGAAGATGCCTCCGCCGAGCCCGAGCAAGAGACCGCGCAGGCGCGGCCGTCTTCGGATGCGAAGGTGCCGGCTTCCGGGCCCGACTGGAAGAGCTTCCACGGCCAGGTTTCGGGCGCCAAGTATTCGCCCCTCGACCAGATCACGCCCGAGAATGTCGGCGAGCTGGAGCTTGCCTGGCGGCTCGAGACCGGCGACGTCTCGGACGGCTCCGGCGATCTGCCGGCGACGGTCTGGTCGGCCACGCCGATCTACGCCAACGACCTGCTCTATATCGGCACACCGTTCTACCGGGTGCTCGCCGTCGATCCGGCCACCGGCGAGGAGGTCTGGAGCTTCGACAGCCAGTCGACCCTCGAGGCGCTGACCCAGCCCGCCCTGAAAAACCGTGGCGTGGCCTATTGGGAGGCCGCCGAGCCGGTCGAGGGCGAGGCCTGCCAGCGCATCGTCTATCTTGGCACCATGGACGCGCAGCTCTTCGCGCTCGACGCCGATGACGGCGCGCTTTGCGAGGACTTCGCCGATGGCGGCGTACTCGACGTCAACCAGTGGAACACCGTCAACGACCGCTGGCCGCTGTCGCTGCTGCAGCCGCCCACCATCGTCGACGATCACGTCATCATCGGCTGGGCCGGCAATGACTGGGACTGGGCCGAAGCGCCTCCGGGCTCGGTGTTCTCGGTCAATGCGCAGACCGGCGAGCTGGAATGGACCTTCGACACCATCCCCGAAGAGATCCGCGAACGCACCGGCACCGCCAATGTCTGGACCGCGATGAGCGCCGACGAGGAGCGCGGAATCGTCTACCTGCCGGTGGCCTCGCCGTCGCCCAACTACTGGGGCGGCAACCGCACCGAGGACATTCCCTATGCCACCTCGACCACCGCGCTCGACATCGAGACCGGCGAGGTGATCTGGTCGCGGCAATGGGTGCATCACGACATCTGGGATTATGACATCAACTCGGCGCCCACGCTGATGGACATCACCGTCGATGGCGAGGAGATCCCGGCCCTGATGCAGGCCACCAAGATGGGCTTCCTCTTCGTGGTCAATCGCGAGACCGGCGAGGATATCTGGCCGATCGAGGAACGCGCCGTGCCCGCCGGCGACATCGAGGGCGAGCGCTATCCGCCGACGCAGCCCTTCCCGACCGTGCCGGCACCGCTGATCGACCAGTCGACGCTGCCCGATGTCTGGCCCCTCGCCGATATCGCCTCCTTCGGAGAGTGCTCGGCGCTCTGGGACGAGATGCAATATGCCGGCATGTACCAGCCCCCCACCACCGAAGGGGCCGGGGCAGGGGCCTATCCGAACTCGGCCGGTGTGGTGCAATGGGGTGGCGTGGGCTTCGACCCGGAGCGCCAGCTCGCGGTGGTCAATCTCAGCCACGTGGTGCAGTACATCCAGCTCTACGAGCGCGAGGAATACGACCGCATCAACGGCGAGGCCGGCCCGGGCGAAAGCGGCTTCCACCCGCAGACCGGTGCGCCCTACGGCATGTCGCTCAAGACCGCGCTGAACCGCTGGGGGATGCCGTGCTGGAAGCCTCCCTTCGGCGAGCTGGCGGCCATCGACATGAGCACCGGCGAGATCGTCTGGCGCAAACCGTTCGGGACGTCGCAGCGCTATGGCTTCTACATGCCCGAGATGTGGGGCTCGCCCACCATCGGCGGACCCGCGGTGACCGCCTCGGGGCTGATCTTCATCGGTGCCACCATGGACGCCAAGGTCCGCGCCTATGACCTGGAGACCGGCGAACGGCTCTGGGAAGACCTCACCGAGGCCCCTTCGGTGTCGAACCCGGCGATCTACGAGCATGACGGCGCGCAATACGTGGCCTTCGTGTCGGGCGGGAACTCGATCCTGAAGCCCTCGGTGGGCGACATGGTCTCGGTCTACCGCCTGCCGGTGGAGTGACGTTACGGACGAGACACGAGAGGCGCGCCGCAAGGTGCGCCTCTTTCGCTTGCACGGCGGGTGGAGTGTCGGGGGCGAGACAGACCGTCCCGCCCGCCGGGGCGGTGATTTGTTGACAGCGCCGACACGTTTCGGCGGCCTTCGGATCTGATTTCGCTATAACACGAGGCTCAGGGTGTCGGGTCGCCCTATCGCGAACCGGCGGTCGCGCCACCGGTCTTTCCATTACGTGTGTTCCGGCAAAGACCGACACCTTTAGCGGAACGGTGCGCAGGCTCTAGCTCCGCTCCGACATCTTCCCCGGGTTGTCGATCACCCGCAGGCCCAGACGCGCCTCGCGGGCGCGGCGGACCTGACGCGGCAGCAGGTTGCCCGCCAGCGCCGAGAGATAGGCGGTGATCTCGTCCACCGCGCGCTCGCGGCTCTTCTTGGCGCGCAGGAGGCGGCCCAGCGACGAGCCGCGCTCGGCGGCGCGGGCGGCCAGCAGCATCAGGGCGATCTCGCGCAGACGGTAGAGCGTCATCTCGGCCACGTCCGGGCTCAGCCCGGCCAGAAGCGGCTCGGGCGGGGTGATCTCCGCAAGCAGTTCGCGAAGCGTTTCGCCGTGTTTCGAGTCCTCGGCGCGGGTGAGGCAGACCTCGACCACGCCGGCCATCTCGGCCTGAAACACCGCGCGGCCGACCCTGGCGGACTGCTCCGTATAGCCCTGCTGGCGGATCATCGTCAGCTCGTCGCGCTTGGGATCGTTGGCCACCGTCAGCCCCTCGAGCTCGAGCTCGGAGGGCTCGGATTCGCCGAGCGCGTCGCGCAGCCCGCAGGCCTCGGCAAAGACCGCGAGCTGCAGAAGATCGTCCCGCGACAGGTCGCAGGAGAGGCGGCTGATGCCGGTGCCGCGGTCTCCCCGGAAGCTCAGGGAGAGACGGCAGGTGCCGTCGTCGCGCATGTCCATGACGAAGATTTTCGAAGCCATAGGCGGGAATTAGGCGCAGCCCGCGACAGGCGCAAGCGGACCGTTCGGTGACGCGGCGGGCGCTGGCGGATTTCAACCGATGCGGCCTCGCGAGGGCGGGCGAACACATTGCCCGCCCGGAATGCGACACGCGCTGGCGATCTGTCGGGAACCCGGGCGGCCTGTACGGGTTGTTCTCATGGTCAGCGCACCTCCGGCCCGCGGCTTTCCCTTCCCGCCGCCGCCGGACAGGACGACCGCGCAGACCCCAAGACACCCGAGCGACCCCGAGAGGATGCCTACGCGAATGCCACATCGCCTTTCGCACCCCGTGCCTGCCGGCCGGCCGCAGCACTCTCCGCTTCCCCCTTTCCCATGATTCCGGACCCAGCCATGCTTCACTCGCACCACGAGACGATCGATCCGCGCGACGCCAGCGTCGATCCCGGCCGCTCCCGGCCCGACCAGCTCGGCGCCCGTTTCGACGGCGACGGCACCAACTTCGCCCTGTTCTCGCAGCACGCCGACGCGGTCGAGCTTTGCCTGTTCGACGCCGCGGGTCAGGAAGAGCTGGCCCGCATCGAGCTGCCGCGCGCCGAGGGCGGTATCTTCTTCGGCTACGTGCCAGGCGTGTTGCCGGGGCAGGCCTATGGCTACCGCGTGCATGGACCGCACGAGCCGAAGGACGGCCACCGCTTCAACCCGCACAAGCTGCTGCTCGATCCCTATGCCATGGCGATGCGCGGCACGCTCGAGTGGGACGATGCGCTTTACGGCTACCCGGTGGGCGGCTCGGACCTCGAGCTCGACACCCGCGACAGTGCGCCCTTCATGCCCAAGGCGGTGGTCGCCGACCCGGTCTTCGACTGGGAGGCCGACCAGCAGCCCCGCGTGCGCTGGCAGGACACGGTGATCTACGAGGCGCACGTGAAGGGCCTTACCATGCGCCATCCGGGCGTGGTGCAGGCCGATCGCGGCACCTTCCGCGGCCTCGCGTCGGAGCCGGTGATCGAGCACCTGCAGAAGATCGGCGTGACCACGATCGAGCTTCTGCCGATCCACGCCATGGTGCAGGACCGGCACCTCGTCGAGCAGGGGCTGCGCAACTACTGGGGGTACAACACTCTGGGCTTCTTCGCGCCCAACCGCAATTACCTCGCGGGCGAGGACGTGCGCGAGGTGCGCGCGGCGGTCAAGCGGTTCCACGCGGCGGGCATCGAGGTCATCCTCGACGTGGTCTACAACCACACCGCCGAGGGCAACGAGCTTGGCCCGATGCTGTCCTTCAAGGGCATCGACAACGCCAGCTACTACCTGCTCTCGCCCGACGATCGCCGCCACGGCTTCGACACCACCGGCACCGGCAACACGCTCAACGTCTCGCACCCGATGGTGCTGCGGCTGGTGATGGACAGCCTGCGCTACTGGGTCGAGGCCTTCCACGTCGACGGCTTCCGCTTCGACCTTGCCTCGACGCTGGCGCGCGAGCCCGACGGGTTCGAGCGCGAGGGCGCCTTTTTCAATGCCATCCGTCAGGATCCGGTGCTGAGCCAGGTCAAGCTGATCGCCGAGCCCTGGGACGTGGGCGATGGCGGCTACCAGGTGGGCGGCTTCCCGTGGCCCTTCCGCGAGTGGAACGACAAGTTCCGCGATGACGTGCGCGCCTTCTGGCGCCGCGATCCCGGCCTGCTGCCGGGCCTGTCGGAGCGGCTGATGGGCAGCCCGGTGCAGTTCGATCATTCGCTGCGGCCGGCGACCTCGTCGGTGAACTTCGTCGCCGCCCATGACGGCTTCACGCTGTGGGACACGGTGTCGTACAACGACAAGCACAACGAGGCCAATGGCGAGGGCAACCGCGACGGCCACGGCCACAACCTCTCGGACAATATGGGCCACGAGGGCGCGACCGACGACGCCGAGATCAATGCCGCCCGCGAGGCGCGGGTGAAGGGGATGCTGGCAACGACGCTGCTGTCGCATGGCGTGCCGATGATCCTTGCCGGGGACGAGATGGGCCAGACCCAGAGCGGCAACAACAACGCCTATTGCCAGGACAACGAGATCACCTGGATCGACTGGGAGGGCGCGCGCCCCGGCCTGATCGAGGCGGTTGCGGCGCTCACCGCACTGCGCCGCGACTGGCGCGCGCATCTCGCGCCCTACGGGTTCTGGCCGCGCCCGGAGGCCACCGAGACCACCTGGCTCCACCCGGAGGGCCGCGACATGTCGGAAGATGACTGGCAGGATGGCGGGCTCTTCGCCGTCGGCATGCGCCACCATCAGGAGGCCTGCGCGGATCTGCTGGTGCTGGTCAACGGCGGCGACGCCTGCACCTTCACGCTGCCGGAGGATGGCGACTGGCAGCTCGTCCTCGACACGTCGCGCGAGGCGCTGACCTGCGCCGAGGCGGTGGAGGCTCAGTTCACCGTCGGGACGCAGACCGTGGCCGTCCTGAAAGACCTCTCCGCCGTGGACTGACCTACCGCTGCGCCGGGTCTTGGCGGACGCGGCGCAGCGGGGTTCCAGATCCGGGCGAGCCACGCCGCGAGGCGCGTGATCGTCGCGCCTCGGGAGACGCGCGCGACGGACAGTGCGATGTCAGCCCCGGAGGCAGATCACGCCGGCATCATCCGCGCGAGGCTGCCTTGTCCGAGGCGGACCCTCTCGCGGCTCACCCCGGGGGCGATCGCGGTTTGGCCGCGCCGGATGTGCCGAGAGAGGCTGCAAGATTACGGTTGCATCCAGCGGCGTCTTCTTGGACGGTTATCGGGAAAAATCTGAAGGATATTCGCCTTTTGGACGACTTTGTGGCGACCGAGGCGATTGAAGGCAGGTGTTCGACGGTGCCGCGCGTCCGCGGCATGACAGGATTTGGATGGTCATGCAGAAAATCACACCAGTCATTCTGTGCGGCGGGTCGGGCACACGCCTCTGGCCGGTGTCGCGCAAGAGCTTTCCGAAGCAGTTCACCCGTCTTCTCGAAGACAAGAGCCTGTTTCAGAAGACGGCCGAGCGGCTGAGCCAGTCGTCGCGCTATACCCGGCCGATCGCCGTGACCAATGCCGACTTCCGTTTCATCGTCACCGAACAGCTGACCAATATCGGCATCGACCCGGGCGCGATCCTGATCGAACCCGACGGGCGCAACACCGCGCCGGCGGTGCTTGCCGCCGCGCTGCACATCCACGCGTCCGATCCCGAGGCGACGATGCTGGTCGCCCCGGCGGATCACGAGATCCCCGACAGCGAGGCCTTCCGCGCTGCGGTCGAGACCGGGCTTCAAGCGCTGGAGGCCGGCAAGCTGGTGCTGTTCGGCATCCGCCCCGACCGGCCCGAGACCGGCTATGGCTATCTCGAGCTCGATGGTGCCGGCGAGGGCACCGTGCCGCTCAGGCGCTTTGTCGAAAAACCCGACGCCGCGACGGCGGCCGAGATGCTCGCCAGCGGTGGGTTCCTCTGGAATGCCGGCATCTTCCTGTTCCGGGTCAAGGATATCCTTGCGGCCTTCGACACCCATGCCAGCCAGCTCGTCGCGCCGGTGACGGCGGCGGTCAACGAGGCACAGGTCGATCTGGGCTTCCTGCGGCTCGCGGCGGAGCCGTGGTCGCGGGCCGAGGACATCTCGATCGACTACGCGGTGATGGAAAAGGCCGCAGGGCTCGAGGTTGTGCCCTTCGATGCCGGCTGGTCGGATCTTGGCGGCTGGGACGCGATCTGGCGCGAGGCCGGGCCGGACGAGAGCGGCAACGTGACCCACGGCACCGCCACGGCGATCGAT
>Ga0114904_1001720_pt1 | contig 10321 bp, 8 predicted proteins | sample MalvirDeepMed_s6_FD_83498 | JGI IMG/M metagenome (GOLD analysis project Ga0114904, IMG submission 83498) | Marine viral communities from the Global Malaspina Expedition - Malaspina viral metaG DeepMed_s6 | ecosystem: Environmental > Aquatic > Marine > Oceanic | place: Mediterranean Sea... | reverse complement strand
TTGAATAATGATGAAGCAGTTAGAATGAGAGCTGAACTACTTGGTGTACCTAAATCTGTACTTAGAGGTAGAGAAGAAGTAGATGAACTTAGACAAGCTAGAATGGAGGCACAGATGATGCAACAGCAAATGATGATGCAACAGCAACAAGCAGAGATTGCAGCTAAACAATCATCAGCATTAAAAGATGTTTCTGATCCACAAACACAAGCTGTAGTAAATGAATTAGGGGAGCAACTGGAGGAAGAGGTAGCAGGTGAAGCATAAAAATTCAGACCAAGAATTAAAACAACAGAAGATAGACTATAGAGGAACATTTAGCACCCAAGAAGGTGAAAGAGTTTTAGCTGATCTTACATCAGCTTATTACCATAGGAGTTCTTTTAGTAAAGATCCCTATGAAACTGCTTTTAAGGAAGGGCAAAGAGCAGTAATAGTCAGAATACTAAATCTTTTAAAGGAGGATAATAATAATGGCTGACGAACAAACGACCACAGAAGTGGCAGACAACCCTACACCAGAAACAGAACAAAATTCTGAATCTGTTTTAGGATCTGGCATAAGTGATAATCAAACACAAACTGATTGGAAATCATCTTTGCCAGAAGAACTTAAGAATGAACCAACTTTGCAAAATCTAAATGATGTAGAATCATTAGCAAAGACAGTAGTTCATCAACAAAAAATGATAGGTAGTAGAATACCATTACCTAAAAGTGATGAGGAGAAAGCAGAACTGTATAACAAGTTAGGCAGACCTACAGATCCTACAAAGTATGATTTATCTATTCCAGATACTCATAAACAACATTTTAATGAAACTGCAGTAGGTGAATTTAAAAATGTTGCACATAAGATAGGACTGAATAACGACCAGGTAAATGCTTTATTAGAGTATCAAGTAAATCAAATTGATAATACTGGACAGCTTCAAGAAGCACAAATGAATGTGCAACGAGAAGAAGCAGAGCAAAACCTTAAACAAGAATGGGGTTTTGAATATGATAAGAATCTGCGTTCTGCTATGAGAGCTATTGATGTCTATGGTGATGAAGGACTTAAAGAAGTTCTTAATGGACCAGCAGGTAATGATCCAGCTATGATTAAATTTTTTGCTAGACTAGGTCAAGAAGTTACAGAAGAAATGGCAAAGAACACACAAAACAATACTATTGCTGCTTCTACTCTTGATGCAAAACAAGAAATAGAACAGATTATGGCTGATCCTAAGAATCCATATTTTGATTCTTCACATAGAGATCATAAGTCAATGGTAGAGCGTATGCGACAATTGCACGAAAAAGTTTATGGAAATTAACTTTCTTGTGCTATAATTAAGATACCAAAGTTCTGCCCGTAAGGATAACAGATGGGGTGGCCATGATAGGCGTTAAACATCCGTTTGATAAAAACGTATTTTATAAGGTATCCCATTTGGATAAATACCGATAATATATTTTTATAGGAGGACTGAAATATGTCAGTACAAATAACTACAGCTTTTATAGAACAGTATAAAAGCAATGTATTTCATTTGGCACAGCAAAAAGGTTCAAGACTTAGAGATGCAGTCCGTACAGAAACAGTTGTCGGTAAATCTCATTTCTTTGAAAGAATTGGCTCAACTGCTGCGCTAAAAAGAACATCCAGACATAGCGACACTCCAAGAGTTGACACACCTCACTCTCGTAGAAAAGTAAGTATGGATGATTACGATTGGGCAGACTTAATTGATCAAGAAGATAAAGTAAGGATGCTTATCAGCCCACAGTCTGAATATGCACAAGCAGGTGCATGGGCTATGGGAAGAGCAATGGATGATGCAATTATTGATGCAGCTTCTGGTAATGCCTTTGGTGGTGTTGCTGGTGGTTCAACTGTAGCATTACCATCTGGACAAAAAATTGTTCACGGCTCTGCTGGTTTATCAGTTACAAAACTGATCGAAGCAAAAGAACTCTTAGATGCTGCTGATATTGATCCTGAAGAGGAAAGATATTTAGTATGTACATCTAAACAACTATCAGATTTGTTAGCAATAACACAAATTACATCTGCAGACTTTAACTCTGTTAAAGCACTTGTTCAAGGTGAAATTGATACATTTATGGGATTCAATTTTATCAGAACAGAAAGACTAGATACTAACTCATCTAGCAACAGATTAGTTTTAGCATTTGCTAAATCTGGTATCGGCCTTGCTGTAGGCTCAGATATTCAAACTAGAATTTCTGAAAGAGCAGACAAAAATTATGCAACACAGGTATTCTTGTCAATGACTATCGGTGCAACTCGTATCGAAGATGAAAAAGTTGTTGAGATAGAATGTACTGAGAGTTAATAGGAGGAATCAAAAATGGCAACAGCTAAATCAGTCGAAATTACAGCACTAGACGCATCGCCTAGAGAAGTCCTAGAAACAGGAAGTTTAGAGGGCAGAATGCGTGTGGCAAGTGGAACGATTGCAGCAGGAACAGGCGACATTGATAATGATGATGTATTAATGATGGTACAAATCCCATCTAATGCAAAAGTATTATCAATCAAACTATTCAACGATGATTTAGACGGCAATGGCTCACCAACTTTGGCAGCCAATGTAGGTCTATATTATGAGAATGGTACTGTTCTTGATGAAGATTGTTATGCAACAGCTATAACAACTTTACAAGCTGCAGAAACAGGTGGCGCTGAAGTTGCTTTCGAAGCTAGAAATGTTAACGCAGTTTCTAACTTTGCTTGGGAAGATGGTGGTTTATCATCAGATCCAGGTGGAGCTTTAAGAATCGCTTTAACTATGTCTAACGTGGCAGCAACAGCAGCAGCTGGTGACGTAACATTAATCGTTACATATGTTGTAGACTAAAAACAACAACAGGGGGTAGTTTCGGCTACCCTCTTACAAGGTGAATTATGGCAACAGAAGTTTCAATATGTTCAAACGCACTTAGAAGATTAGGAGATGATCCTATAACTTCCTTAACAGATGATTCAGAAAGAGCTAGATTATGTAATGCTTTTTACGAAGATGCAAGAGATGCTTGTTTAAGAAGTCATCCTTGGAACTTTGCAATAACAAGAGCAAGTTTGACACAGCTTTCTGACTCACCTGTATATGGCTATGACTACCAATTTGCCTTACCTACAGATCCATATTGTCTAAGAGTATTAGCTATGGAATATGAGGATTATATATTCAAAGTAGAAAATTTTTCAACACAAGGCAGGGTGTTGTTAACAGATGAAGAAACTGCCAAGATAATTTATATTGCAAGGATTACAGACACAACATTGTTTGATTCTTTATTTGTAGACACATTAATTACTAAACTTGCATCTGACTTAGCATATCCAGTAACTAATAGTCTTAAAGTACAAGAACAAATGTATAAGCTTTACCAGCTTAAACTTTCTGAAGCTCGTAGTATTGATGGACAAGAAGGGTTTATTGATGATCTTGTTTCAGATACATTTACGGATTTTAGAAGATAATGGCTAGAACACATCCAATACAAACAAATTTTACTGCAGGTGAACTTAGTCCTAAATTATTTGGACAGACTAATCTTGACAAGTATAGCAATGGTGTAGAAACACTAGAGAACATGACTGTGTTCCCACAAGGTGGTGCAACTAGAAGAAGTGGTAGTAGGTTTATATGTGAAGTTAAAAACTCTGCAAATACTACAAGACTTATACCTTTTGAATTTAATGATGAACAAGCATATGTATTAGAGTTTGGCGACCAGTACATAAGATTTTTTAAAGACCAAGGACAAATAACAGAAGCAGATAAATCTATATCTGCTATTACAAAAGCAAATCCAGCAGTTGTTACAGCTACATCACATGGCTACAGTAATGGAGATGATGTTTGGATCAACAGTGTAGGTGGTATGACAGAAGTAAATGGCAGAAGATATACGATAGCAAATGTAACAACACATACATTTGAATTGTCAGGTGTAAATTCTACTAACTATACTACATACACATCAGGTGGTACTGCAGCAAAGGTTTACGAAATTGCAACACCATATACATCAGCACAAGTATTTGATTTACAATTTGCACAATCAGCAGATGTAATGTATATAGTACATCCTTTACATGAGCCAGAAAAACTATCAAGAACAGGACATACATCTTGGACACTTGCAGATGTCGATTTCGGTGCAACTGGTCCATATCTAGATGCTAATACTACAACTACAACTCTTACACCAGCATCAGCAAGTACAGGAACAGGCGTTGATATAACAGCATCTGCAACCACTGGTATTAATGGTGGTGATGGTTTTCAAACTACAGATGTGGGTAGACTTATAAAATTTAATAGTGGTGAAGCAGTTATTACTGGCAGAACAAGTACAACAGTTGTTGTTTGTACTATAACAAAAGCATTTGCAAATACAGATGCAACAGTAGCTTTTCAATTAGGCACATTTTCAGATACAACAGGGTTTCCAAAAGCTGTTACTTTTTTTGAACAACGATTAATTTATGGTGGAACAACATCATTTCCACAAACTATATTTGCATCACAGTCTGGATTGTTTGATAATTTTGATGTAGATGATGCAAGTGCATCTGACGCATTTATATATACTATTGCATCTAATAAAGTAAATGTTATTAGAGCATTAGCACCAGCTAGAGATCTTATTATTTTAACAGCAGGTGGTGAATTTAAAGTAGCTAGACCTACTGGAGAACCACTAAAACCAGACAATGTAAATATTACACAACAAACTACATATGGCACACACAGTACATTACCAGTACAAATTGATGATGCTGTATTATTTGTGCAAAGACAAAGACAAAAAGTGAGAGCATTTGAGTTTAGATTTGCAGATGATGCTTATATAGCTCCAGATCTTAACTTGTTAGCAGATCATGTAACAGGCACTGGTCTTGTTGATCTAGCATATGCACAAGAACCTGACAGAATATTATATGCAGTAAGAGATGATGGTGAGCTAGTTGGACTTACATATTTAAAAGATGAAAAAATACTTGCATGGCATAGACATATTATAGGTGGTAAATCACAATCATGCACTGTTACAGTTTCTGATTACGCAAATATAGTATCAGGTTCTACACTTACTTTTACAAAATCAGATGGCACAACTGTTACATTTACATCTACAACAGGCACTGCAGGAACAAATGAATTTAAAACAGAAACAAATAACAATACAACAGCAAGTAATTTACAGACAACTATAAATGGGCATGCAGATTTTACAGCTACAGTATCTAGTGCAGTTGTTACTATTACAGAAACTACACCAGAAAGTACAGGATTTCTTACAGTAGATAGCAGTAGCCCTGTAAGACTTACAATACAAAACGAAACTCATGCAGATGTAAAAAGTATTACAACAATATCAGAGGCATCAGAAGATCAGGTTTATATTATTGTGCAAAGATTAATTAACGGATCAACAGTACAATATGTAGAATATTTAGACAGTACAGTAAATCAAGATTCTGCTTTGTCAGGAGCAGTTACAGGTGCATCTACAACAGTTACAAGCTTAGATCATTTAGAAGGTGAAACAGTACAAATACTTATAGATGATGCAGTGTATCCAAAACAAAAAGTTACTAACGGAGCAGTAACAGTTAGCCTTCCAAGTACATTTGAAAGCAAAACAATAGAGGTAGGTCTTGGTTATGTTTCTACTATAAAAACACTAAGACCAGAAGGTACTGCACAAGCAGGTACTGCACAAGGCAGGAAAAAAAGGTATAATGAAATTATCGTAAGATTATTAGATAGTGTTGGCGTAACTATTAATAACGACCAACTTCCATTTAGAAGTTCGGCAAATGCAATGGGTGAGCCAATACCAGCGTTTACAGGAGATAAAAGAGTTACTAACTTAGGTTGGGATAGAGATGGTCAGATAACCATAAAACAAACACAACCCCTACCTATGACAGTTCTAGCAGTTACTGGAACATTAGTAACAACAGATTAATATGGAGGTGATATCATAGATCCAATAACAATTGCCGTTTTAGCTTCAACAGGAGTAAGTTTACTTGGTTCTTATAATCAAAGTAGACAGCTTCGTAGAGCTGCAAGAGCAGATAAAAGAAGAAGAGAAGTACAAGCAATACAACAACGAATACAAGCAAATGAAAGAGCAGCATTGATATTATCTGAAAAAAGAGCTGCACAAGCTGCTAGAGGCATAGCAATGGGCGAAGGTTCAAGTTTATTGGAATCACAAACTGTTTTAGATAATTTAGAAGATACTTTGTATTGGACAAATTTAGGATTAACTATGGATCTTGCAGATATTGATTTTAGACTTGCAGGTGCATTATCAAAAGAAGCATATAATAGAGGAACAAATTTAATTACAGGTATAACACAGGCTTACGCTGTAGGACAATCTACTGCTGCTCCTACACAAACAACACAAACAACAGGTGCAACAGCAGGTGCGCAGCAATCACTTTTATCAGGGAGTACAATAAGATAAAATGGCAAGAATAACAATACCTAGAGCAACTATAGATCAACCAGCTATAAGTGGTTCTAATTATTTAGGGCAAACACAAGCTCAGCGTATTCCTACAGAAAAATTGCAACAAACTGTGGTAAGTGCTGTTAATTGGAAAATCAATCATGACAACAAGCAAGAAGAATTAAGAATAGAAAATAAAAGAAAAAAATATGTATCTACATTAGAAAAAGAAACACAAATATGGTTGCAAGAAACTACAGAAAGTGAAGATTTTGAAGATATTACACCAGAGCAATTACAAAAAAAATGGGATAATTATTACAACACAACTTTAAAAAGGTATAAAAATACAATTTATAAAGGTGATGATGCAGCATGGGAACGAGGCATGGGTGCTAGTTTTGATACTGTTATGAGTCATAACAGAGAAAAATTTTATCGTGTAAAAGACAAAATTTCACAAGTACAAACTGTAACTAGAATTCAAGATAATATAGAAGATAGAAAAACACCACTTGCTCAATTACCAGCAGGAGCAGCTATTTGGTCTTATAGAGATTTTGCATCAAAAGATATAGATTCAGATGCAAAAGCTGGTATATCTGTTGGTTTAAATCCAAATGCAATATTAGGTGAAAAAGAAAATATTGAACAATTAGCATGGGAATCGCAATTAACTAAAACTTATCGTACTGTAGATTCTTATGGAGCTGAAATAGTAGACTATGCTGAAATTAAAAAATGGCTTAAAAATACAAACAATAAAGAATTTGCAGGAGAAACTTTAAATCCTGATAGAAGAGAAAAATTAGAAAAATGGGCAATTAGTGGAGCGAAAAAACAAAAACAAGAAATTGACAATAAAATAGCAACAGAAAATGAAAAATTATTTGTTAGCACATATGATAAGGTAGAAGCATATGATCCTACTGATGCAAGTACATATATTACAGAAGATGAAATAGACAAATTAAATTTTCAAGGTAAAGAAGGTATTAAATTTAAAGAGCAATTAAAAAAATTAAGAAGAAACCATGCAGAGAAAAAAATCAAACCAGATAGTGTATATGATAATTATGAAGCTACTTGGAATCAAGTTTTAGATGGTAAGGTTACTTCAATTACACAAGAATATTATGTCGGAACTCAAGAATATACAATTTTAACAAATCCAAATTTAAGTGCTGCTGATCGTAAATCAATGATTACATATATAAATAATGAAAAAAATAACCCAGCAGCAAACACACAAACTAAATCAGCTATAAGTAAATTTAATAAAGATGTAAAAGATTTTGAGGGCGCTATTAAAGGGCAATTGTCAAAAAATACACCAGGTGCTGCAATAGCTTGGTCGCAATACAAAGCAAAAAAAGAAAAAGAAATGCGTCAAAAATTAAGAGATGGTAAAACAATAGAACAAATATTTGATCCTTCTAATGAAGCATACTTATTTGCAGATATACAAACATCTTTGCCGAGTATGAAGCAGCAACAAGAATGGCTACAAAATCAATTTTCTATTACAGGTGGTTTTACAAAAAAACAAACTGATTTAAATATGATACCAAAAAAACCAGTTAAAATTGACACTGAAGAAGAATACAATAAGTTACCATCTGGAACACCATATATAGATCCTAATGGTAAAGTAAGGATTAAAAAATAATGGCAGAATGGTATGAACAAGATGCTTTGTTGTCTGATACTGAAACTAAATGGTACGAACAAGATAGCATTGCTATAGATATTCCTACAGAAACTTATTTTGATAATGAAAATGATTCATTTGACTTAAAAAAACAAAGGATACAAAAAGAAGCACAAGGTTACTGGCAAACTATTTCTAATTCATTAGTAGGAGAAGAAGCAGAATGGGGAGAATATTGGTCTAGAGGTATTGGTAAAAGTAATCTTTCTTTAATGAGTCAATATTATTTCAATAAAGAAATAGGATATGAATGGGAAAAAGCATTTAGCGAAGAACCAGAAGATACAGGAATATTAGAACGACTTGTAGAAAGTGTTGGTACACTTGTAGGCGATCTACCAACGTTTGCAATAGGAGCAATACCAGCAGGTATAGCAACTGCTGGTAATCCATTTGCAATAGGTTTTGCTGGTGGTTTTGTTAACGAATCACTTAAAACAACATATTTAAAAGCATTGCAAAGAGGTGATGTAGATTCTTTTTCAGAATGGTGGAAAATCTATACTGAAGAAGGTATTAAAGAAGGAGCTAAATCTGGTCTTATATTGGGAGCAACTTTACAATTTCCATCTCTTATAGGAGCTAAAGGATATTTTGCAAGTTTAGCTACACAAGTTGCAACATTTGAAGCTATGGGCATAGCTCTTAACGGAGAATTGCCTACAAAAGAAACTTTAATAAATGATATTTTACTTTTTGGTGCTTTTAATTTAACAAGTAAAGGTTCACGAACTGCTATTAAAGAACAAGTAAGTAAAGGCAAATCAAGTCTGCAAGTATTGCAAGAAATGATATCTGATCCTTCAAAAATTGTAGATGCTGTAAGTTTAAATTTAGATAAGTTTAGATCAAAAAGTAAAGTAGAAAATAAAGTGCAGCCTTATAAAGAACCAGAAACTAAACTTCCTGAAGCTGTTAAGGAAAAACCATTAACTGCAGAAGAAAAAGCATTATATACAAATGTAAAATCTAGTATTAAAGATAAAGTTACAAAAGAAAAAATTAAAGAAGGTGTTCGAGATATTAAAGATGGATTTAAAGAAAGTATGCTTGATGCCTTATATCCAGTTCAAAAAATTGTAAAAGCATTTAGTGAATCAAAACCCAAAGGAGCATTAGATCCGTATCAATTATTAAGACTACAACCTGGAATAATAGCAAGAGCTTTAGAATTTTTTGATAGAAAACCTATAAAATTTGATCTAACAGAAATACCAGGTGCAAAAAATATGAATACAATTTTAAAAGATGTTACAAGTGAAACATCAAGAGCTAGATTGGAATTGTATGTAATAGGTAAAAGAGCTTTAGAACTAGAAGGTCGTAAGATTAATACAGGATATTCTAAGGAAAAATTAAATCAATTTAAAAAATACACAAAAGAAAATGCTTTTAAATATGAAAAAATATCACAAGAACTAAGCATATTTCAAGACAATATTTTAAAATATATGGAAGAAGCTGGTCTTATAGACAAAACAACAATTGCAAGAATGAAAGAGGCTAATAAAGATTACGTGCCTTGGTCTAAAGTTGTAGAAGATCCTAAGACAAATTTTGGTTCAGGAACTGGAAAAGTAAGAAATCCATTTAAAAAATTTAAAGGTGTTAAAGAAGGAGAAAAAGCTCCAGAAATATTTTCACCTTTAGAAACAATACATAAAAACACTTTGCATTATATACAGTTAGCAGAAAGAAATTATGCTTATAACAAATTTATAGAAATGGTAGAAAGAAACCCTGACCTTGCACAACAATTTGGTATAAAAAAATTAGAAAAAAAACCAAAAGTAACAGAAGTAACAGTTAAAGAAATAGCAGATGCTTTGGGTCAAACACCAGAACTATTAAAATCAGCAGGGGTAGAACCTTTTCTTATATTTAGAAAAGAAGCAAATTTAGTAAAAGAAGGACAGTTGCTTGTTTACAGAAAAAAATTAAACAAAAAAACACAAAGACAAGAAGTCAAGGCAGAATATTGGGAATTACCTCCTGATCTTGCAAAATCATTAACAGGTGCAAATAGATATTCTATGTCACTTACTCAAAAAATATTATCTATGCCAACAAGAGTATTGAGAACAGGTGTAACATTAGATCCAGCATTTTTACTTAGAAACC
>Ga0114904_1001718_pt1 | contig 10330 bp, 10 predicted proteins | sample MalvirDeepMed_s6_FD_83498 | JGI IMG/M metagenome (GOLD analysis project Ga0114904, IMG submission 83498) | Marine viral communities from the Global Malaspina Expedition - Malaspina viral metaG DeepMed_s6 | ecosystem: Environmental > Aquatic > Marine > Oceanic | place: Mediterranean Sea... | reverse complement strand
CCCCGGGACGGGTCACGAGGTAGTAGCCCTTCTTGCGCGTATCCTCGAAGAGCAGGCGCAGCCGACCGGCCCGGATGTCGGGCTCGACGAAGAGCCGGGCTGTGATCGCCACGCCCTGACCCTGCCGCGCGGCCTCGATCATCATGTTGCCGGGCAGGCCGGTCATGCCGCGGCTGCGGTCCTGCTCGACGCCATGCTCGGCGAACCAGTCGGTGGCCTCGTTGGTGCCAAGCTCCTGCAGCCACGGGAACGGGCGCAGGTCCGCGGGGCTGGCGATCTCGCGCTCTCCGACCAGATCGGTGGCGGCCACCACGACGATGGGGGAGAGCACCAGCAGCGTGCTCTCGAGCCCCGGCCAGTCTCCATTGCCATAGCGGATCGCCACGTCCAGCCCGCCGGGCTCGAGCGTGCGCAGCGCGGCAGAGGGGTCGATGGTCAGGCTGATCTCGGGATGGCGGGCGCGGAACAGCGGCAGGCGCGGCATCAGCCACACGGCAGCAAAGCCCGGCGTGGCCGAGATCTCGAGCGGGCGGTCGGCGTCGCGCCCGGTCAGCTCCTGGGTTGTCTGCAGCATCGTGCCGAAGCCTTCGATCAGCGCCGCGGCCAGCCGCTCGCCCTCGGCGCTGAGCCGCATCCGGCGACCGTGCCGGTCGAGCAGGGCCACGCCCATGTGGGCCTCGAGGTTGCGGATCTGCTGGCTGATCGCTGCGTGGCTCACGTTGAGCGCACGCCCCGCCTCGGCCACGGAGCCGCAATCGGCATAGGCCGCGAAGGCGCGCAGCGCCGAGAGGGGCGGGAGTGCCGTCCAGTCCATGTCAGGTCAGCTTACATACCAGCATTCTTCCTGACTCGCCTGAAACGCGGCGATGCGTCAAGCATGGTCGCAGGAAAACGCCAGAACAGGAGAAGCGATATGCTTGGGATCTACGCAAAATCTTTCATGACCGCCAGCCGTCTGGATCAGGACAAGCGCCGCTGGAGCGTCGGCGAGCGCACCGAGGCCGAGCGGCTGTACCGCGGCAATGGCCGCCCGGACGCGCGCCGCTGGTGACAGCAGGGGGCGCCGATCGGTCATGGGTGGGGCTCGCCCCTGATGGCATCGGGCGTGGGTCTGACCGTCAGTCGATGCCCTTGTGAGCGTCGCATGAGGTCTGCCGTCCAGGCACAAAAAAGCGCCGGGGCCCCTGGAAACGCGCGAACAGGTCGGGGCACCGGCGCTGGCCTCCGGGCCCTGCGGCCCGAAGGTGTTCTGTCGAGGGGCTTACTCTTCTGGAGCTTCGCCGCCACCGAGCCCGTGCACATAGGTTGCCACGGCGCGGATCTCGGCCTCGCTCAGATCGGCCCCGCCCATCGGCGGCATGACGCCAAAGCGGGCATTGTAGACCGTCTCGTGCAGGGTGTCGTAATCGCCACCATAGAGCCAGATCGCGTCGGTCAGGTTCGGAGCGCCCTGCCAGCGGTCGCCGGTGCCGTCCTCGGCGTGGCAGGCAGAGCAGTTGATGTCATAGACCTCGGCCCCGGCCTCGACCAGGTCCGGTGCCGGCGGGGTCCGGCCCGACAGTGTCATGACATAGTTCACCACCTGGTCGATCTCCTCGCGGCTCAGCAGCTGGTCGCGGCCGAAGGCCGGCATCTGGCTGAAGCGGGCATCGGGATCGATCTCGTTCCGGATGCCGTGGGAGACCGTGTAGTGGATGTCCTCCATGGTGCCGCCCCAGAGCCAGCTGTCGTCGAGCAGGTTGGGATAGCCGCGGGCCCCGGCGGCGCCGGAGCCATGGCACTGCGCGCACCAGGTGCGGAACACCGCGGCGCCGGCGTTCTGCGCGTAGGTGTTGAGCTCGGGATCGTCCGCGATCGCGGTCAGCTCGACCGAGGCCAGCTGCTCGTTGATCGGGCCGAGCTCGGCCTCGTGGTCCTGGATCGCCTGTTCGACATTGGCGCGGGTCGACCAGCCGAGCAGGCCGGCGGTGGCGCTGCGCACGCCCGGCCAGGCCGGGTAGGCGATGGTGTAGCCGATGCCCCAGACGATGGTGGCATAGAAGACCATCAGCCACCACTTCGGCAGCGGCTTGTTGTACTCTTCGATGCCGTCCCAGGAATGGCCGGTCGTCTCGTAGTCCTGGTCGTCTTTCTTCTTGTGGTCACTCATGTCCCGTCTCCTCAGTCCTGGGCGGGGTCGGCCGCATCGGGCGCGATCGGTTTGTCTTCGTTGCGGAAGGGGATGCTGGCGACGTCCTCATGGGTCTTGCGGCTGCCCGGGCGCAGGGCCCAGACGATCACCCCAAGGAAGAAGACGAACATTGCCAGCAGGCCCCAGCTGTCCGCGAAGTGACGCAGCGTGTTGTAAAGCTCTGAATCCATCATGCGACCTCAGCGGCTTGCATCGGGCTCGAAGGTCGAGAAATCGACCAGCGTGCCGAGCATTTGAAGGTAGGCGATCAGGGCGTCGAGCTCGGAGATGCCGGGCTGGCCGTCGAAGTTGCGCACGTTGACGTCCTCGCCGTAGCGTTCGAGCAGGCCGTCATAATCGCTGTCGGGGTTCGACTGGGACAGGAAGTCCTGGAAGCCGTTCTCGATCATCTCGTCGGTGTAGGGCACGCCCACGAAGCGATGCGTCGACATCAGATCCTGGATGTGCTCGCCCTCGATCAGCTTGGCCTCGAGGAAGCCGTATGTCGGCATCACCGATTCCGGCACCACGGATTGCGGATCGCGCAGGTGGTCGACATGCCACTCGTCCGAGTAGCGGCCGCCGACGCGGGCGAGGTCGGGCCCCGTCCGCTTCGAGCCCCACTGGAACGGGTGGTCATATTGCGACTCTGCCGCCAGCGAGTAGTGGCCGTAGCGCTCGACCTCGTCGCGCATCGGGCGGATCATCTGGCTGTGGCAGACGTAGCAGCCCTCACGGATGTAGATATCGCGCCCGGCAAGCTCCAGCGGGGTGTAGGGCCGCATCCCCTCGACCTCCTCGATGGTGTTCTCGAGGTAGAAGAGCGGCACGATCTGGACCAGCCCCCCGATGGTCACCACCAGAAAGGCGAAGATGGCCAGCAGGGTGACGTTCTTCTCGAGAACGCCGTGCTTGTCGAGGATGGACCACCGTTTGGGGCGGTCACCCAGACCGGTTGCGGAGGCCGGCATCGGGGGCTTCTTGTCGTTGGTTGCCATTGTCTCGGCCCTCCTTATTCGGCCGGGTGCGCGTGAGCGGCCGCGGCGCTGGCCTCGATGGCCGGTGCCCGCTTCACGGTCATCCAGAGGTTGTAGCACATGATGATCGCGCCGGTGATGTAGAGGCCACCGCCGAGGGCGCGGACCACGTACATCGGGAACTTGGCGGACACCGTGTCGGCGAAGGAGTTCACCAGGAAGCCGTTGGCATCCACTTCACGCCACATCAGGCCTTCCATGATGCCGGTCACCCACATCGAGGCCGCGTAGAGCACGATGCCGATGGTGGCGAGCCAGAAGTGCCAGGACACGAGGCTGAGCGAATACAGCCGCTCGCGGTTCCAGAGCTTGGGCGTCAGGAAGTAGAGCGCGCCGAAGGTGATCATGCCGTTCCAGCCAAGCGCGCCGGAGTGCACGTGACCGATGGTCCAGTCGGTGTAGTGAGACAGCGAGTTCACCGCGCGGATCGACATCATCGGGCCTTCGAAGGTGGACATGCCGTAGAAGCCGACCGAGATCACCAGCATCCGCATGATGGGGTCGGTGCGCAGCTTGTCCCAGGCGCCCGAGAGGGTCATCAGGCCGTTGATCATGCCACCCCAGGACGGCATCCAGAGCACGATCGAGAACACCATGCCGAGGGTCGAGGCCCAGTCGGGCAGGGCGGTGTAGTGCAGGTGGTGCGGACCGGCCCAGATGTAGATGAAGATCAGCGCCCAGAAGTGCACGATCGACAGCTTGTAGGAGAACACCGGACGCTCGGCCTGCTTGGGCACGAAGTAATACATCATGCCGAGGAAGCCCGCGGTCAGGAAGAAGCCCACGGCGTTGTGGCCGTACCACCACTGGGTCATCGCATCCTGCACGCCCGAGAACACCTGCACCGACTTGGAGCCCCAGATCGAGACCGGGATGCTGAGGTTGTTGACCACGTGCAGCATCGCGACGGTGATGATGAAGCTCAGGTAGAACCAGTTGGCCACGTAGATATGCGGCTCCTTGCGCTTCACGATGGTGCCGACGAAGACCGCGAGATAGGCCAGCCAGACGATGGTCAGCCAGAGATCGACGTACCACTCGGGCTCGGCATATTCCTTCGACTGGGTGCCACCGAGCAGGTAGCCGGTCGCGGCAAGGACGATGAACAGGTTGTAGCCCCAGAACACGAACCACGCGAGGTTGCCGCCCCAGAGACGGGCCGCCGAGGTCCGCTGCACGACGTAGAAGGACGTGGCGATCAGGGCGTTGCCGCCGAAGGCGAAGATCACCGCCGAGGTGTGCAGCGGGCGCAGGCGACCGAAGTTCATGTAGCCCTGCGCCCAGTCGAAATTGAGCACGGGAAAGGCCAGCTGCGCGGCGATGAAGGTGCCGACGGCAAAGCCGATCACGCCCCAGAAGGCGGTGGCGATGACGCCGTAGCGCACCACGCCGTCGTGATAGGAGGTTTCCAGCACCTTGGCGGGTACGGGTTCGTCGGTTTGGCGGAGGGTCCACAGGAAAAGCCCGGCTGTCACCAGGAAGATGATGATGGCGTGGACCATGTAAGCCTCATCCCGGGCGTAGTTTGCCGCGATCAGCGAGAAGATCGCCACCACGCCAAGCAAGATGAGCTTGAGGTAATTGGTCATTGTTCGTCCCTTCGTCTCTCTCCCGCACGATTCGTTGCCGCGGCGGGCGGTTTTAGACTGACCGGTTAATGGGCATTCCCCGGCCGGATCACTTTGATCTGTATCAAGGCTTTCCATCCAAACCCTTGAGCATTGTCAAAGTGTGGTCATTTGCGCAGCCATAGGGTGCGGGCGAGGCCACAGAACTTCCGAGGAGACCAAACAGATGGGCTACAAAACAATTCTGACCGTGGTCAGCGACGAGGCCCTGGCACAGTCGACCGTGGACCATGCCGCCGCGCTCGCCGCCGGGTGGGATGCGCATCTCGATGCACTGTGCTTCGGCGTCGACCGGACCCAGACCGGCTATTACTACGCCGGTGCCAACGCGATGATCCTGCAGGAGACGATCACCCGCGCCACCTCCGACGCCGAGAAGCTCGCGGGCGTCGTCCGCGCCGCGCTGGGCAAGAAAGAGGCCCGCTGGGCGGTCGAGGAAGGCGTCGCGCAGCTTGCCGATATCGGCCGCCACGTCGCGGGGCGGGCGCGGTTCTCCGATCTGGTGGTGCTGCCAAAGCCTTATGGCAAGGAGCATGGCGTCGAGCTTGAGCCGGTCACCGAGGGGGCACTGTTCGAGGGGCAGGCTCCGGTGCTCGTGGTGCCGGAAACGATCACCCCGACCGCGGCGCCGTCGCGCATCGTGATCGGCTGGAACGAGAGCAACGAGGCGCTGCGCGCGGTCCGGGCGGCGCTGCCGCTGCTGCAAAGCGCCGAGAACGTGCACGTTGTGGTCATCGACCCGCCACAGCACGGGCCGAACCGCTCGGATCCGGGCGGGGCCGTGTCGCAGTTCCTCGCTCGGCACGGGGTCAGGACCGAGATCGACGTGCTGTCGAAGACCATGCCACGGGTGTCGGACGTGCTCTGCCGCCACGTGCAGGATCTTGATGCGGACATGATCGTGATGGGGGCCTATGGCCATTCGCGCTTCCGCGAGGCGATCCTCGGCGGAGCAACCCGCAACATGCTCGAACAGGCGGAGGTGCCGGTCTTTCTGGCCCATTGAGACGGATCAGGCCGCGACAGGCGGAACACGGGGCGGCGCATCAGGCGCCGCCCCGTTCGGTTCAGGGTGGCGCGAAACCGCCGAGACGCATCGTCGTGGGACTTGGGAGATTGGCGTCGGCGGGCTACGCTCGTCTCGAACGCAACGGGGAGGCATCACCCATGTCCTACGTATCCGGCTTCATGGCGGCGGTTCCGATCGAGAACCGGGACGCCTATCGCGCCAGCGCCGAAAAGAGCTGGGCGCTGTTCAAGGAGTACGGCGCCACCGGAATCCGCGAATGCTGGGAGGCGGATGTGCCCGACGGCGAGGTCACCTCCTTCCCGATGGCGGTGCAACGGCAGGAGGGCGAGGCGGTGGTGTTCTCGTGGATCCTCTGGCCAGACAGGGCGACCTGCGATGCCTGCTGGGCGTCGATGGAGACCGATCCGCGCTGGGGCGAGATGGTCGAGATGCCGTTCGACGGCAAGCGCATGATCTTCGGCGGCTTCGAGACCTTGTTCGAAGCCTGAGGCGGCGGTTCAGGCGAAGACGCCGCCATCGGCGTCGTCGCCGGCCTCTTCGAGCAGGCGGGACATGTCGGGCACGGTGACGTGGCGCTTGCCCTCGAGCTCGATCACCCCGTCCTTGCGCAGCGCCGAGATCTGCCGGCTCACGGTTTCCAGCGTCAGGCCGAGGTAATCGGCCATCGCCTCGCGGGTCAGCGGCAGGTCGAAGACGATGTTGCCTTGCGCCGTGGTCATGTTGATCGACGCGTCGCGGCGGGCGATGATCGACAGCAGGGAGGCGATCTTCTCGCGTGCGGTCTTGCGCCCCAGCACCAGCATCCATTCGCGCGCGGCGTCGAGCTCGTCGAGGGTCATCTCGAGCAACCTCTGGGCGATATGCGGCGTCTCGCTCATGAGCTTCTCGAAGGGAGACTTGCGGAAGCAGCACATCACCAGATCGGTGGTCGCAACCACGTCATAAGCGGCATTGGAGCGGCCGGGCCGGCCGACGAAATCGCTGGGCAGCAGAAGGCCCACCATCTGCGTCCGCCCGTCTTCCATGGTCTGGGTCAGGGTGGCGATTCCCGACACCACGGAGCCGACGAAATCCATCCGGTCGCCGGACCAGATAACCGTCTGGCCCGCCTCGAACTTGCGGTAATACTTGATCTCTTCCAGGCGCTCGAGCTCATCCGTTTCGCAGCGCGCACAGACGGCTCTGTGGCGGATCGGGCACTCGGCGCATTCTTGCGAAACGGAGAGGCTGCGTTCGTTAAGCATAATTCTGGAACAATCCTGTCTACTGGCCTGACGGAAAATCGAAACGGAGACGCGGTCTTGATCTGGGTCAAAGTTGCGTGGCTGGCTCACCCCTAAACCTAAGCCCATGGACACTCGAACACAACTCTCGCGGTTGGGACTCTTCGACGCGAAAGTCCCCCGGTACACGAGCTACCCCACAGCCCCGCACTTCTCGAATGCGGTCACACCGGGGCATTTCGCCTCCTGGATCGAGGCCGTGCCGGAAAACGGGGCGGTATCGCTCTACCTGCATGTGCCGTTCTGTCGCAGACTGTGCTGGTTCTGCGCCTGCCGGACGCAGGGCACTGCGACGCTTGGTCCGGTCGAGACCTATGTCGAAACCCTCAAGGCCGAGCTCGACCTGCTCAAGCGGCACCTGCCGCGCGGGGTGAAGCTGTCGCGCCTGCACTGGGGCGGCGGGACGCCGACGCTGCTGCCGCCGGATCTCATGCGGGCGTTGATCGACAAGGTGCACGAGGTGGCGGATTTCGCCGACAACGCCGAGTTCTCGGTCGAGATCGATCCCAACGAGCTTGATGGCGAGCGGCTCGACGTGCTGGCCGCCGGCGGCATGAACCGCGCCTCCATCGGGGTGCAGGATTTCGACGAGGAGATCCAGCAGACCATCGGGCGACCGCAGGGCTATGACGTGACCCGCGAAGCGGTCGAGATGATCCGGGAGCGGGGTGTGCACAGCCTCAACGCCGATATCCTTTATGGCCTGCCGCACCAGACCCGCTCGCGCATCACCGAAACGGTGCAGAAGCTGCTCTCCTTCGGGCCCGACCGGGTGGCGCTTTACGGCTACGCCCATGTGCCCTGGATGGCCAAGCGCCAGCAGATGATCCCGTCCGAGGCACTGCCCACCCCGTCCGAGCGGCTCGACCTTTTCGATACCGCGCGCAGGCTCTTCGTCTGGGACGGCTACGCCGAGATCGGCATCGACCACTTCGCGGCGCCCGATGACGGGCTCGCCATCGCCCACAAGACCGGGCGGCTGCGGCGCAACTTCCAGGGCTATACCGATGACACGTCGGATGTGTTGATCGGACTCGGGGCCTCGTCGATCTCGAAGTTCCCGCAGGGCTACGCGCAGAACGCGCCCGCGACCGGCATTTATACCGGGGCCATCCGCGACGGGCGTTTCGCCACCGCGAAAGGCCACGCCTTCGGCGGGGACGACAGGCTGCGGGCAAGGATGATCGAGATGCTGATGTGCGATTTCCGCATTCGCTCGGGCGAGCTGATGCGCGATTTCGGCATCAGTGAAAGCGCGCTCACCGCCATGTTCCGGCGGGTGAACGCCGCCTTCGAGGGGCTGCTGGAAATCACCGAAGACGGGCTTTTCGTGCCGGTCGAGGCGCGGCCCCTGACGCGGATGATCGCGCGCCATTTCGATGCCTATGACCTGTCCAAGGCCGGTCACAGCTCGGCGGTCTGATCCGAGCGAGAGATACGCCCGGCGCCTCGCGAGAGGGCCGGGCGTTTTGCGTCCCTAGCCGGCCAGCTCGAAGGCGGCGGCAAAGAGCCGGCGGGTATAGTCGGATTGAGGCCGCTCGAAGACTTCGGCGGCCTCGCCCATCTCGACCACGTCGCCCTGCTTCATCACGATGATCTTGTGGCTCATGGCGCGCACCACCTTGAGGTCGTGCGAGATGAACAGGTAGGCGAGGTCGTATTTGCGCTGCAGCTCGCGCAAGAGGTCGACGATCTGCACCTGCACCGTCATGTCGAGCGCCGAGGTCGGCTCGTCGAGCACCACCAGACGGGGCCGCAGCACCATGGCGCGGGCGATGGCGATGCGCTGGCGCTGTCCGCCCGAAAACTCGTGCGGGTAGCGGTGCTTGCTGGCCGGGTCGAGCCCCACTTCGCGCATCACCTCGTCCACCGCCTGTGAAGCGGGCTTGCCGTCTGGCGAGCCGTGCACGCCCAGACCTTCGGCGATGACCTGCTCGCAGGTCATGCGCGGCGAGAGCGAGCCGAACGGGTCCTGGAACACGATCTGGATCTCGGAGCGCAGCTTGCGCAGCTGCCGGGTCGACCAGCCGCGCACGTCCTGCCCGCGATAGGTGATGCCGCCCTCTGACTGGATCAGTCGCATCATGGCAAGCGCCAGCGTGGTCTTGCCCGAGCCGCTTTCGCCGACGATGCCCACGGTCTCGCCGGCGCGCACGCTGAAGCTGGCGTCGTTCACGGCCTTCACGTGGCCCACGGTCTTCTTCAGGAGCCCCTGCTGGATCGGGAACCAGATCTTGAGGTTCTGCGCGCTGGCGATCTCTTCCGATCCGGTCTCGACCGGGTCGGGCAGGCCGGTGCTCTCGGCCGAGATCAGCATCTGCGTGTAGGGGTGCTGCGGATTGTCGAAGATCTCCTTGGTGCGGCCCTGTTCGACGATCTCGCCCTGCTTCATCACGCAGACCCGGTCGGCGAAGCGACGCACGATGTTGAGGTCGTGGGTGATGAACAGGAGGCTCATGTGCTCGGCCTCCTTGAGCTCGGCCAGCAGCTCGAGGATCTGCGCCTGAATGGTCACGTCGAGCGCCGTGGTGGGCTCGTCGGCGATCAGCAGCTCGGGGCCGTTGGCGAGCGCCATGGCGATCATCACGCGCTGCCGCTGTCCGCCCGAGAGCTGGTGCGGATAGGCCGAAAGCCGGCTCTCGGGATCGCGGATGCCGACCTTGTTGAGCAGGTCGATGATCCGGGCGCGCGCCTTGGCCCCGGTCAGGCCCTGATGCAGCGCGATGCTTTCGGAGAGCTGCTTTTCCAGCGTGTGCAGCGGGTTCAGCGAGGTCATCGGCTCCTGGAAGATGAAGCTGATGTCGTTGCCGCGCACCTCCCGCAGGAGCTTGCCCGGCGCGCCGATCATCTCCTTGCCCTTGTAGGTGACCGAGCCCTCGACGCGGGCGGCATCGCCCAGCAGCGACACCGTCGAGAGCGCGGTGACTGACTTGCCGGAGCCCGACTCGCCCACCAGCGCCACTGTCTCGCCGGTCTTGAGGTCGAAGGACACGCCCTTGACCGCGCGGGTCTCCTTGCCGTCCTGCCGGAAGCTGACGGAGAGGTCTTTCACCTCGAGAAGCGTGCTCATGAGAAGGTCTTCCTCGGGTCGAAGGCATCGCGCACTCCTTCGAAGATGAAGACGAGCAGGGAGAGCATCAGCGCGAAGACGGTAAAGGCAGTGAAGCCCAGCCACGGCGCCT
>Ga0114904_1001709_pt1 | contig 10354 bp, 12 predicted proteins | sample MalvirDeepMed_s6_FD_83498 | JGI IMG/M metagenome (GOLD analysis project Ga0114904, IMG submission 83498) | Marine viral communities from the Global Malaspina Expedition - Malaspina viral metaG DeepMed_s6 | ecosystem: Environmental > Aquatic > Marine > Oceanic | place: Mediterranean Sea... | reverse complement strand
TGTAGATTCTTCTAATTCAACATCAACGGATTCACCGCTGGTGTCAATAGGTACGAGTTTATCGTCCTGTATCTGTTCTTTTTGTGCCTCGGGCATGGTTCTTGTTCTCCATGGTTAATTATTGCAAGATCGACTACATATGTAGTATGTCAGTCGGGTCCTGTATTATAGCAAGTATTTCATCATCATTCAAGAGTCTTAAATCACCGCCATCAATTTTTAATCTTGACCCCGCATAACGCGCAAAGATGACCCAATCACCTTTTTTACACCAAGGACCTTCAGGAAACTTAATTGTATCTCCATACGCATCAGGGCCAGTAGCTAACACATAACCGCAAACGGTTGCTAGTTGCTCTCGTTCGCGTGCTTGATCAGTTAATATAATGCCACCTTTACTTTTTTCAGCGCCTAAATAAGGTAGTATTAATATTCTCCAACCAGTAGGTTTTGGCAGTTTTTCAGCTATATTTTTATCAATATTGTCAGGATCAATGTACTTAGACTCTCTTTCACCGTATATTTCTTCAACTTCTTGTTGATTTTTTTCTATTTCAGCAGCCGTTTTGCCTTCTTCGTCAACTTTTGCTTTTTGTTTGCGTCTTTCTTTAGCCATACGCTCTGGTAAAATTAAATCAGTCATTTTGTTCTCCTTTATCTAGTATTTCTTTAATTTCATCTTCCATTTCTTCTAATACTCGGTAACTGCCGAGCATAAAATGGTAGTCGTGCTTCTCTGTAGTGCTTCCTTGCATTACATATTGCGTAGTTTTTTCTTTCTTGTCGCGAATAAGACGTAAAATCTTATCGCTCAACCATAATCCGTCCATAAATTTCTATAATTCTGATCTTATTTGCTTATATTTGTTCAATATACTACTAATTCCGTTATTTACAACACCATTTTCATTCATAACCATCATTCCGCCTTCCATTCTACCTACACGGCCACCATCTTTAGCGCCAAACGCGCTAAATGGGTTAAATGAAGTTTGAGTTGTTGGGTTAAATTGATAGGTCGGCATTAAAGAATCAATACCAAAAATACTAGTGTCAGGAGATGTTCCCGGAATAAAAGAAGAAGGTCTTTGAATTTCAGTTTGTTCAATAAAAGGTTGAAAAAAAGGAACGTTTAACATTCTTGCATATGCATCTGTCAATGATCCTGTTTTAGATGCATCGTAATCCATTGGTGTGTAACCTTGATAACGTGGAGAAGGACTAGCTGGTCTGTTTAACGATGCTGATAACTGTGTTCCGTGTTGTAATCGCTGTTGTCTTTCCAATTCCGCTTGTTCAGCGTCTCTTCTTCTTTGTTCTTCAATAGCTGCAAGTCTTTGTTGTTCAGCCACTCGTGCTGCTTCTGCTGCTGCTTGTCTAGCTGCTTCTTCTTGTGCCAGTCTGGCTGCCTCTGCTTGTCTAGCTGCCTCTGCTTGTCTAGCTGCTTCTTCTCGTGCTAATCTTTGTTGTTCTGCAATAGCTGCCGCCTGTTCTTGCGCTCGTTTAATTGCTTCTTCCTGTGCTTTTTTAGCCGCTGCCTCTCTAGCTTTTCGTTCTGCATCAATAGCTGCTTGTCGTTTTTGCTGTGCCATTCTTTGACGATACTCAGGAATTCTTTCTCCTTGAAGTATTCCAGGATACCTTTGTTGTCGAAGTGTCTGTGCTCTATCTCGTCTGTCTGGACCTTCACCTTTGCCTTTAGGTCCTCCAAAGCCGCTAGGTTTATTGAGACCGCCTGCAGAAGACATTCCTGCACTTGTATAACCTCCGCCGTTAAGGCTTGGTAATCCGCCGGGTCCTTTATTTGCTTTACCTTTTAAAGAATTATGTAAATCCAAATCTATTAAAAGGTCTTTTTCTTTTTTAGTAATATAAGAAAGTTCAGTTGCCGGATGATTAGGAGATGATTTCCATTTTTTAGGAACGCCAGAAACCGTAGGTTGTTTACCTAAATAATTTAATGTTTTTCCTTGTGTTACAGCTTTTGGTTTAGCCATTATCGCCCTCCTCGCATCATCATACTAAAAGGATTGACATTCGTCATCGGATTAAATTTAGCAGGTAACGCTGCAAGACCGCCGTTTGCAAAAGTAGTGTAAGGTTGAATTTCATCAAAGTAATTTAAATCATAACCTGAAAGCACTGGTTCTTCTTCAATTTCTTCTTCAATTTCTTCTTCATTTATTGAAGTTTCATCTGTTGGATATAATACTTCCATAGTGCTTGGTCCGCCATTGCCACCGCCCATTTCTCTTTCTAAACCTGATTGTTTCGCAAACATAGGGTCAATTGTAAAAGTTGGCATGTCTGGGTTTATTCCAAAAAAAGCGCCAGCCATTCCTAAATATTTACCCACGCCAGGAAGTCCATACATTGCACCGACAGTATTAACAGTTCCCATTTTTTGGCCGCTAATTCTATCATAAACAGTATTACCCGCTTGATAATAGTCAGAAAAATTTCCTGTAAAAACATCTGGGTTTTGTTCGTAAACTTGAGCTAGTTGACGATTGGGAGACAGCTCCATTAGTTTTTCATTATATTGAGTTTGAACTTGTGATAACTGTTCTGCAGATAAATCATCTTCTGTGTTAAGAGCATCAAATTGTTCTTGAGCGGCAACCATTTGATCAAACGCGTCAGAAGATTGATTTGCACCAAAATTTCCTTGAGCTGCTGCTAAATTAGCACCTGCTTGAATAGCTTGTCCTTGTTGTTGAGACATTCCAGATGCTCCAAAATCTGCGCTACCAAAATCTCCCTTTTCTGCTGCGCCCATTGCTTCGCCGCTTCTAAAACCTCCGTACTTTCCTCCTCCACCAAAATCATTGTAGTTAGGAATATTTTTTATTTCAGGTCCTGTGTGTGGCGGGTTACTGTCATACATGTCAACTTTTTTAAGAAGCTTTGCTTCATCAGGAGTAATGTATGCAAGTTTTACAAAATGTTCTCCCTCACCAAACTCACGAGGAACATCGTTTACCATCGGGCCTACATAACCAACTTTTTTCTTTAAGTTTTTTAAATTAGACACTACTTAGCTCCTCCGTTTGGTCGCATAATATTAGCTGTAGTTTTTTCCATGTTTGCTGTAATTTTTTCTGCTTTGTCCATAACTTTATTTATAGAGTCTTTTTCTAACTTTTCTACAGCAATAGCTGATCGAATAGAAACAGCATCTTTTTGTTGATCAATTTTCTCACGATCTACTTTAGTGTTAGTAGCTAGCTTTTTCTTCTCAAGGCCAAGTTTTTCATTTGCTTCTTTACCTTTTCGTTTGATGTCTTCTTCTCTCACTTTAAGTTCGTCACGTTTTAAATCAATTAATGGATCAGCCGCAGTTTGTTTTAACAACTGTTCATACTGTGCTACAAACTCTGCGATTAATTTAGATTGAAGTTCTGCAACGCGTGCCTGCATCTCCATCATCATTTGTTGCTGCATCATTTGCTGTTGTTCTGGTGGTAACTGCATCATTTGCTGTTGTACTTCTGCTTGTATTTGTTCTTGAGCTTTTAATGAAATGTGTTGCATAATGTGCGCTTGTAAGTTCGCCATAACAATAGGACTCGATTTAACCACTGTACTGTGCATCATAGCAAAATGTGATTCTATGTGAGCGTCATGATTTTGCCCTTGGAATGCTTGCGCAGTTGCACCTGCAAGTATCTCTGCGTTTTCTGTTGCTGGATCTTTAGGCATTGGTTCTTGTGGTGGCGGCAACATTGCTTCAATATTTTGTACACCCATTGCTTCGTACATTCTTCTGTATGCTTCATGCACGTTGTGCATTTGTGGTGCTGCTTGCGCTAATTGTAATTGTTGTTGTGCTAGTGTTACACGTTGAGTAACAGAAAAAATATTAGGATCTGATACAGGGATCACATCAATACGTGCATCAAAGTCTTGTGCTTTGACTGCTTGGTTTCCACCAACAATTTGATACGGATAAACTGGTGGCAATGTTTCTGCAAATAATTGTGCGAGTAATTTAAATTCTTTACCTTGTGCCATGTGCATTCTTTTATGAATAGCGGACATAACTTTCATGCCACGCTCAAGGAGCGCCATAGTTGTACCAACAGGATTAACTTCATTGCCCTCACCAAGTTTCATATCAGCTACAGCTGCAAAAGATTTACCACTGTCAATTACAAAACCAAGTAAATTAAATAAAGTTTGTGATGGTTCTTTGTAAGGTAGAGTCATTAAAGATGACGCAAGATCACCCGCTGGTGCATCTACATCTCTAAATTCACCAGGTACTAGTGGCTGGTCATCGTCCCTGATTCTAAGGCCACGAGCTTTAAAACCTGCTGGTAAGTTGACGAGTGTGCCGGCATCGATAAGCTGTCGTAGTACAGAGGTTGCGGTTTTTGTGAGACCACCCAACATATGGATAAGACCAAAACCATAAAAACCAAGACCTGGCAGAAACTTATAATGTACGAAGTATTGTTTTTTAATTTTAAGTGGATCAGTTTCATTCCAGTTTCTTCTTATAGAAAGTATTTGATTTGAGTTCTCTTCAAGAGTTACAATATACGGTAAACTAATACCAGTCTCTTCACCTGCCTCATTGGCATCTTCATAGCCCGGAAGGTCTAAGTTAGTATGGATCTCGAGTAACGTATAAACATCATCTTTTGTGTAAGCTTTTTTCTTACCATCGAGTTCATCAATTTTTTGTTGGATTTCACTTGGGTCATCATCTGGTGGGTTGCCAACTGCTACGTCACGATAAAATCCAGACACTTGAAACTTCCGTAGATCGTTGGCCATCATCTTTACAACGTGAGTAATTCTAGAACATGTCATTAAATCTGTTGAGTCGTAAGGAACAACTAGATCTTCTGACGATACAAATTTAGCAACGGGTCTACCTAAAGTATTATCGAAATAAACTTTACGAAACGCCGAACCTGACAACGGTAGGTGAAACAACATTTGATCAAGCTCGGGCTCGTATTCTTCCATGATGTGGGTAAGTTGGAAATTCATAAACTCTTTAACACGATTAGACTGTGCATCTATTTGTGGATTAGTTGCACCCATAATTTGTGTTTTTACAGGGCCACCTGCAGGAAATAATTCTTTATAAGATTGTGCTTGGAACTGAGTAACTGATTCTGCAAGTAAAGGGTGGGATACACCTGATGCTCCAGGGAAAGGACTTGTTCGGTCATCGTACTTCATGCCAAGTAAATCTAGTCCTTCAGCATAAGTTGATGACCAATCACTACGTGATTCTTTATCGCCATCGTATGCATCAGAAAGTTCTCTTGCAATTACATCAAGATCACCTTCTCCTAATTGTTCAGCTAAGTTTTCATTGTGCCCGCCCATCATTGTTTGTTGCGGACCAAAATTTATAGTAGCGCCACCATCAGCATCTAGCTGCGGATCGCCATCATCTAATTCTACTTCTTGCGCTCTAATGTCAAACTTCATTTGTTCTTTTAGAGGCATGTCTCTATCTATCGGCATACTACGCCCTTAATGATGCTATTCCCGCACCTTCGTCTCGTTGTCTCATTGATTGAATAATCATAGGACCTTCCATTTTGATAAATTCTCTCAATCCTTCTGGACCTGTATATTTTGGATCTAGTTGATCCATGTCTCGTAATTTATCATATGCTTCTATAACTAAATTAAGCATTGGATCTTCCATTGCTGCAGTTCTTAACATGCCTTCGCTTTCAATCATGTCGCGTAACTCCATTGGATCTGTTTCAAACATTCCAGCAGGATCATCAATCATATCAGTTGGCACTCTCATTTCTTCATCATCAGCAGCCATCATCATATTGCCTCGTGATAATCCACCAAGACCATTTCTTGTATCTCTCATTATTGCCATTAAATCACCTTTTTTGCAGGACGCTTAACGCCCTTTACCTTACCCTTGTTAATACTGGCATAGAATACCTGTTTTCCTTTATCTTTACCATAGTTTTTTTTCATGGACTTTAATATCTTTTTACCTTTTGGGTTTAGTGGCATTTTCGTCTCCTAAATGTTTCCAAAATTCATCCAACGCATTATGCTCACAATTGTTGCAATTGCACCCGTCCGTCCGGCACGAACCACCATTACCACAGTGGCACTCGTGCTCGCAGTGCTTACACGTAGACATTATTCCCCCAATGAAACAATAACTACTTTTTCTTTTTAACAGGTCCACCGCGTTTTAATTTAACGCCGCGACCTCTTAGAACATCTTTTCGAGTTACTTTGCCGTCACCAGTTAAATCAGGAAAGGCTTTGCCTCCCATTTTTCTTTTAACTCGTTTCTTCATTGCAGAGCCGCCGCCTTTTTTTAGAATACGTTTCTTCATTGCAGAGCCGCCGCCTTTTTTCTTAACTCGTTTTTTCATTCCCATCATGTCTGTATCTCCTATAAGATTGTCGTTTTTTTACTGTGCCCTCGTAATAGTCGTTAGGCCAGTGGTCATAATAACCAGTCTTGCGTAAATTGTCACTAGCTTTTTCTAATTCATCAAACTTTTGTATCAACACCATCATAAAGTTATGTTCTGGTTGCCATTCTCCTGTATCTAAAAAATCTACTTCTTCCTCTTCCTGGTCATCATCAGGGTGGGAACCCATCAAATATATGTCATTTGGTACCATAACTCTGTTTAAAATATCAATAACGGAATCTAATTCTTCAGGTGTGTAACCAATGTCATTGCAAGCAACGATTGCAATTTGTACATCTTTTTGTTTAGCAAGTTTAGCGCCCTCAATAATTGTATCTTGAAAATTTGCAAAGTTAGTACACTCAAGTATACGATATGTTTTATCTAATCGTGCACGTTTAGCATACGGACACACAGGTACATTGCCCAGGTGTTCATTTTTTGGTTCTAGATAATTCTCGCACCACGCAAGAATATCATCGGTCATGGTCATATTATTTTAGTAATGTCTCTAAAAAAACTTTTGTATTTATATAATTTTGTGCCGTCACTGTAATGCTCAACATAATCTTCTGGATTTATTTGCACACGTCCACCTTTTTCAAAACCCACACGACCGCCATTTTTTTTAGGCCTATACTTTTGTAAATTTTGTATATCTTTTACATTTAAATCTTTTATGTTTTTGTCAATTTTTGACATACCTTTTAAAGTTTTAGTAATGTCAATTCCATAATTATGAAAAGTTAATTTTTGAGGATCAAAAATTTGAAAATTAAGTGTGCCGGTTACTTTTGGGTCCTCTACTAATTTAACTCCTTCTTTGTTTATTTTAATTAATTTTTTAACATAGCCTTCTGGTTTTTTTCCTGTTTCTACAAACTCTTTAACTAAAGCTTCTCTTGCGTCATAAAGAGCGTCTAATTTTCTTTCTGTTGCTTTTATAGGGCCTCTATTCTTACTTCCCTCCACATACAATGTATCGCTAGTACTAGCGTAAAATCTTTTTGATAAACCATGATGAAAATTAAAATTAATATTACCGGCTAATTGTCTTTCTATATTAACGTCAGATATTTCTGATATTATTTTTCTTCTTTTTTGAGATTTACTTAAAGCTTCTTCACTGCTTTTAATTAATCTACTGTCTATGCCAAACTGATTTCTTGCAATTTTATGATAAGCATCAATACTTTTTATATTTTTTGTAAATGGAAAATATTTTTTTTGAAAGTATGATTTAGTGTACATAGTATCAGATTTTATTCCTTGTCTTTCTAAACTACTTAAAGTTTTTAAATCTTTTAAATATTCTTTTTCAATTTTTTTATTAGGAAATATAATATTGTTTTCTTTTATAATAGGTTGAAGTTTTCTTTTAAAAACATCTGTAGGTTCTACTTTTAAATTATTTTTTTTTAAAAATTTATCTATCCCTGTAGTGCTTATTTTTCCATCTATTAATCTATTTAACATAGAAGGAGAAGTTATCCCTTGTTTATAGTAAGAAAGTAACTCATCATTTATTTCAGAGGTTATTTTTGAACTTTGAAATACCCCTGTTTTTTCTGGTTTAGTTTTAGACGTAAGATCTTTTCCCTTATCTAAAATTAATTTAGCCTCCGGAGTGTAAAATTCATCAACTAATTGACCTGTTTTTCTAGCAACTGATTTTACTAAATCAGGAGCCACATAATTTGCAGCTGCTTTTATAGCAGTTCCAGCAAGTTTTATTTTTTTTACCGGGTTTAATAATTGAACTAGTGGGTTAGCGGCAAGTTTTTTTCTATTTTCTGCTGGGTCAAATTTAGGTGCATCTAATCTGTCTACAGGAGAGAACAATTCGCTTTGTTGAATTTTTAATAAATCTTCTATGCCAGCCATTAATAAAATACCCTTTTCGTGTTATCTACGGGCTCTGGCTCATAGTCCATCCGTAGTTGAATTAGTCCTGACTGCCTAAATCGCATCAACGCTTGCGTGACCGTATCGACGTAGTCATCATTCTCACCATACGGGAAAGCGGCACATTCTTCAATAACTTCTTCTGCAAACTTTCTGCCCTCTGGATAATAGACCATGCCCGACTCAAACATCGGCGCAATGGAATTGACCCTTGTTCGTTTGTCGTTGCCTCTGGTTGGTGTATAATTGGTAATGGGTATTCCTGCTCGTCTAAGTTCATCGGACAACGGCATACCACTTGCTTTTGCTTCTATCAACACCATCTCTGGCTCCCAATAATTATATTCTTTGAGCGCGATCTCTTTAAGTTCTGTAAACTCCCACCGACCACGGCGCGCATCAAGTAAGATCAAAGCAGGTGTTGCGTCGTTTGGGGAGAACACGCCCCATGTTGTGATTGCCGAATAGTCGGCTGTTTCTTTTTTACTGTACGCAGTATCATAGGATTGAATGATGTAATGCAGGTTTGGTTTTTCTTTGTGCTCCCATGTTTTCCACCATTCGCGTTTTAAGATTGCGCCTTCTTCTGATGTTGGTTTTTGCATCCATTGTGCGTTCCACTTAGTAATTGCAAGCGATGCCTTAACCGATTCAAGTTCAGGTAATTTCCAATACTCAGGCCATGTCGGCATACCGCTGTCCATGATTGCCGGAAACTCAACAACTTCCCATTGGTCAGCTTTAGGTTCAACTTGTGCTTTCATCAACTGTCCGGTTAGATCAATTGTTGACCAACGCGTCATAACAAGAACAATTGCACCGCCTGGCTGCAAACGTTGTCTAGGACCAGACGTGTACCATTCGTATGCATTTTCCATAGCAGACTCACTAAGGGCATCTTGCTCTGAATGCGGATCATCAATAATTAACAAATCTGCACCACGACCGGTAATCGCACCACCGACACCTGCCGCGAAGTATTCACCGCCTGCACTGGTATCCCAACGACCGGCAGCTTTCGAATCAGCTTGTAACGCTGTTTCTGGAAATATTTTTTTATAATCAAACGAGTCGATTAGTTGTTTTGTTTTACGGCCGAACCTCTGTGATAACTCTGCGGTGTGCGACGTTTGAATAATTTTTGTCTGTGGATTACGGCCCATGATAAATGCCGGCAACATAAATGATGCAAATTCAGATTTTGTATGTCTGGGTGGCATATTTACAATTAGACGTTTTAGGGTCCCATTTGCAATTCTATCAAATTTTTCTGCTATGATTCTATGATGGGTCCCTTCCACAAAATCCGGCCACATAAATTTTACAAAATCCAAGAAGGTTTCTTGTGCGTCCTGGGTCCTCTTTAAGTTTTGTTTACGCTCTAACAGTTCTGCAAACAATTTACGTTTTTCGGGAGTTAAATCAGTTAACTGATCTTTGAAATCTTTTATGTCCATGTTCTATGTCTAGATTATTATATATATACGTAATAATAAACATCCTTTTCTGCAAAGGGGGTGTTGCATTTTTACAACACTTGTTGCTGTTTTGCAACAGGTTACAGGTACCCTAGCCGCCCGCAGGGCGCACCTTACCGCCCGCAGGGCGACTGTTGCATTTATGCAACAGTCAAGAGTTATTTACAATTCTTTTGCCACTGTCTCCACTGTAAAGCCAAGAGATTTTATAGTAGCTATGTCGTCTCTATGTAATGTTTTGGTTTGAGTTAATCGTGCAAATCTTTGCGCGTCTTGGCACATTGGATAGATCAACTCATTGCCGTAAACATTTCTCAGTTGTACTTTAATTGTTTTCATTTGCTTTCTCTTTCTGTTTAATTACCCTTATTATAGCACAATAAAGGATAGCTGTCAACAACTATTTTAAAGATCTAAAATAGTTCTTGCTCCCAATACAACACCGCCCACCGCCAATAAAATAGTAGCCGTTGCCCCTTGGCCGTAAACCGCCATCATAAAAGACAAGATAAACATTAACGCGGTTAGTATTAAATAAATAAAATC
>Ga0114904_1001708_pt1 | contig 10358 bp, 16 predicted proteins | sample MalvirDeepMed_s6_FD_83498 | JGI IMG/M metagenome (GOLD analysis project Ga0114904, IMG submission 83498) | Marine viral communities from the Global Malaspina Expedition - Malaspina viral metaG DeepMed_s6 | ecosystem: Environmental > Aquatic > Marine > Oceanic | place: Mediterranean Sea... | reverse complement strand
TCTATTTTTGTAATGACTTCGCTTGGAACAAATTGTTCTTCGCGCCAGTCAGTAGCGTCCTCCCCCAGTTCAAAAGCAAGGGAGACGCCCTTGTAATCATGCTTCAGTAGCCAGCCGATTGTAATCTGGCAGGCGGGTTTATGCCTCGGATTACCACTACCGTCATCATCCATGTGGGATACAGTGTCGTTCCAGAAAACAACTACGGGACTTTTCGGATAAGCGTTCTTTTTACTCATTATCCCTGATACCACTTGCTATGGATTTAACCCAGAATTCAAATTCACTTTCTGTCATCGTAGATTTCATACGGTTCACGGAATGACAAACAAGTCGGATATTACCACTTATGTAGCCTTTGGAATTATCAATACGGTCAGGAGAGCAGTTAGTCCAGCCCCCGTCAGCGAAGTGAGTCATGTGTAAATTGGTTACCGCACACCTGCCTTCCTGCTTTTTCCATAGTTCAATTAAATCCTCTGCTGTGATCTCCCACGCTATTTTAGGAGTCTGGCGTTTACGTACATTCTTTAAATTAAAGTATTTACGCCTTATATAAGCGACGGGAGTGGGAATCTTTTGCTTCATATAGATTTATTCTATTCATTTATCTGATTGAGGAGCAATAATCTCAAACAATCCCTCCCAATCTACAAAAGGACCCTTAAATTCGGCAATTTCCTTGGAACCCTTCAAGCCATCCATCACAAGATTAACGGCTTCTTCTGCCTTGAACAGTAAAATACGGAAATCTTTCTGGTTTAATTTCTGATGCTTGACCAGAATCCATGTACTGGCATGCTGATGACGGGTAAAAAAACTAACCTGATGGGGACGTAAACCAACCTTATTCCCGTTACAGAATTTTAGCTCAACCAGATGAAAATTACCCTTTTCATCGCATAGCAAAATATCCGGGACTCCGGGTAAAGCCCATGTTTCGAGCCTAGTGGGTAATATTCTGCGTTTTGTCCTTTTCAGGCCCTCCCGGACCTGCTTCCACAATCCCGATTCTCTTTGCATTGCGGACGCTGGAATCTGTTTTTTCCGTACCGGTCGGGGCATAAGACTTAATCTCCTCAATCGCCTTCAGCACTTCTTCTTTACTCATCTGGTCTATGCTTCCATGACGAATTTCGCTCTTGTTGATGTATATATCGCCTTGAGCCTGACCCCGGCGGTATTCTGCCTGAACCGCTGCGGAATAAGCCCCGTTACTCAGGGCTTCATCCCGTATACGTTGCAATTCCCTGACATGCCTGCCGTAAGTAACCCCGTACTTGGCATCCAGTTCTGCACGATAACGTCGAATTTCCGCCACTACATGCGGGCTTACATCCGGGTTAGTCAGCTCATAAGCACGGGTATGTGCCGAAGTAGGTGCATAACCTGCATTGATTGCCGCTTCACGGAGCGTGATATGACCATCATTGGCTACCAGCTCACGGACAAATAACTGCTGCATACGGGTCAGGCGGGTATGTATGGAAATCCCCGGGCGGCCCCGCTTTTTAGGTACTTTTTTAGGCATCGGGTAAAAATAGTAAGCATAAAAGAAGAAAAAAACAACTTTAGTTAAAGTTATATCATTTTCTATGGTGTTATTTGTCAAAAACTCACCTTTACACTTACTCTTACACTTACCCCCTCCCCAATACAATAATTCTTGCGTACTCGCGTACCTTATTCCGTACTCGGCAAAATTTTCTATCTACGGGCCCCTAAGCGTGGCGCGGGCTCCAGAGCCTCGGGCCGTGGATCGCGGATCGCGGATCGCGGATCGCGGACCTCGGGCTAGATCTAACCCGGCAAGTACTGGTATCGATGGCCAATATTTGCAAATATTGAGCCCTGGACCTAAAACTTGCAGCATTAGATTGCGGAACCCCAGAGGTTTAGGGCGCACGGATCGCGGCCGGCGGCGGCTGGTTTAACTATGAAAACGCGCAAAATATCCAGCAGCGAGATAACGTAATTACGTTATCGGAATAACATAATTATGCATGTGGGTGCGACGGAGGCATATCGATCTTGCCCACATAAAAAAAGGCCGGCCCCCAGTGGGCCGGCCGAGTCGCATACTTGCGTTAACTACTTCAGCGTGATGTTGTAAGCGCCGGCCTTGTATAGGCTCCCCAGTTCATCAGAGGTGAGTATCTGCCCAACATCATAAGTGAATACATTCTGCTTAACCGTGATCACGTGGTACTCGGTGCGTGTTTCCTTCTTCATACCCGACGCGTAGGTGGTGCTCTCCTTCTTCTTAAGCGTAATGCTCTGGGGATGGGGCTGCTGATCCAGTCCTAGTGCTGCCATTCTAATTCTCCACTATTAAAGACACAGTAATTATCCCATATCAGGGGCCCAAATAGAAACGGCCCCCTAACGGGGGCCGCTCTGGGGCTCTGGGGGCTAGGCTAATGCCAGAACTCCCGAGAGCCGTAGCCACACCTGCCGGCCCTCCTCGGGCTCACCGCCGCTATAAGCACGAATAAAACAAAAGGGAAAAGGGTCGTGGCCTTCAATGCACCAATCACCTTGGGCGTCCACCTCGAGGCGCTTCCACTCATCACTGGCGGTGCACAAATACAGCAGGCCATCGTCCCGAGGCTCCAACACGGAACACTCCAGCCACACCTGCCGGCCCTCCTCGTCGCCAACAATCTCATCACGCAATTGAATGAACATCTTCAGCTCTCCACTAGTTTAAAGACGGCCCCATTGTCCCATACCTAAAGCCAAAAAAAAACGGCCCCCGTTAGGGGGCCGCTCTGGGGCTCTGGGGCTAGGCTACAGTTTCGGGCCAACCATCGCGAGGGTATCAGGGACACACACAGAGGCGTCCCGCCACTGCACATTCTGGGTGCGCAATATGACCGGCGCGGTACCCTTGGCATCCAAGAACCCTTCACACAATATCCGGGGCTCGCCGCCGCTACTTTGCCAAGGCACCAATTCGATCCGGAACATATCGCGGCCGTCTTCTACAAAAACGCAGGTGCGGATCGCACCGCTCCAGCCAGCCGTATGGGTAGTGAGTCCACTCTTCGCATGACCGCACCGGGTGCTCGTGCGCTGGGTACCATTGGTTATTATCCCGTAAAAATGTGCCATTCTGTTCTCCACTAGTTTAAGACAGCACCATTATCGCATATCAACGGGCCCAACAAAAACGGCCCCGCCATGTGACGGGGCCGCTATCCAGTGCTGCAAGTTTTGAGGCCAGGAAATAGAAGTTGCGCTATTGGCGGACAGGCATCAGCACTGCGGTGGGGGCCGTGGGGTCCGCCTTGGGGAGCGGCCCAATGTGGGCCGGTATGACCGCGCTGGCCTCTCCTTTAGCGGCCCGTACACTCAGAGCGGGGACGGTGCCTTTCTTCGTTTTGTGGCTCCGGACCTCAACCAACACATGAGGGTAGTTCCCCGCGCCGGTGGTCTGCTGCAAGGCCTGCGCCAATTCCCAGAGGTACTTAGCATTAAACGCTAGCGTGTAGGTGGGCTCAACGGACTCATCCGGTAGCGCCTTCGGATAGTCGGGGTACTCTCCAACATCCGGCCGTGGGTACTCGGCCCCACCCACTACCTTGGCCGTGGAATTGCAAACAATCTCGGCCGACTCTGTTTTCTGCTTCCGCGCCTCGAGGATCGCGGCCAGCGGAACGGGGCCAGTCGTGTCAGCTTCACTCAGTTCGACGGGAACCCGTACTAACATGTGGCCATTGGTCGCTACCAGACACTTCCGCTCGACGTCTAGGTGCACCTCCCTGAAACAAGTTTGGATATGGCCTTTGTCGGCAATTTTTTCGATTTTCAAGTTAGGATTGAATTTCATCTTTAGGTTCTCCACTAGTTTATGACGCACGCATTATCCCATATCAGGGGCCCAAAAAAAACGGCCCCCTACCGGGGGCCGCTGACGATCCAACATTGCGCTACGGGCGCGGGCCGCTTTCCAGCTCGTCCAATTTTTTCAGAATCGCGGAGATCCGTCGCGGGTTGCCAAATATACCCGTGCGGCACCTAGGATGATCAGAAAAGAACTTCCGTTCTCTTCTAGATTTTGCCCGGGCCTTCCAAGCCTCATTAATTCCGAGCGCCTCCCTGCGCCTCAAGGACCTCGGCAGAATGGTGTTCTGATATCTCGGTGTTGATCCCTCGACAAATTTGGCCTTCTTCGCCGCCCAGTCCTCCCGTTCAAGTGTTCGCAGGACACGTTCCTCGGCTGCTGTGATGGACAAGGCTTTACCATTAAATGCTATTGTGATCATCGTTACTTCTCCACTGTTTAAGACACAGTAATTATCCCATATCAGGGGCCCAAAAAAAAACGGCCCCCGGTAGGGGGCCGCTGGCGATCCAACATGGCAAGTTTTGAGGCCAGGGGTTGGAAGTTGCGCTACTGGATCGCGTCCGACGCCTGCAATCTCAGCCTCTTCATCTCCTCGCGGAACTCGGCCTGTCGGGCATCGTACCGGGCATCCGAGGGGCTATAGAAATCGGCGCAAGGCCAAGGGGTCAGCCGTTCTAGCCGCAGCGGCGGGGTGCTGCCCGCACGGTGCTCGACGATGTAGCCACCATCATCCGTCTCACCTCCGGCGAGGATGGTGGCGACTGCCTGAGCACGCTCCGCCTCCGTGCGGGGAGAGGGCAAAATCCTGAACCATCCGCTGGGCAGGGCTGCCCACACAGGTTTATGGAGGTGGCTGCCGTTCGCACCCTCTGGGTGAAACTCAGGATCGTTAGCCTCGCGGCGTCCCCAGTCGAGCCGGTACTGGACAAAGGGGACCTGAAGCATGATGGCAATGGACGTATCCAGCCACTGGTCGTAGCTAAGTCCGCTATTGCAGGGAGGCTCGCCATAGTCGAGGCAAATGCCTTGCAGTTGCTTGTGGGTCTGGATGTGGGTGTTGGTGACCAGCGCCGCAATGCGATCTATAGCCATCTCCCCCCGATGCACACTAGGGACACAGAACGACATGGAAAATCCAATGTAACAGTCCATCATGTTGTACCTCCTTCGGTGTTCCACCGCAAACTGGCGAGGATTCTTGCCGGGAGGACCTTTGTGTCGTCGCAAAGTTTGCAACACCTACCTTTGTCGGCAAGGGGGGCAGGGTTGTTGCCTTCTGCCCAACCGCTTACGGGCTCCGGGTAAATTTTTTCGTCACATAAAACACACGTCAATAACTTCATAACATTCTCCATTTTTGGGAAAGTGGACCCCGCCGAGTGGCGGGGACTAAAATCTCCAGCTTCAAATTGGTGCGATTCGGTCCGGCTCGTCCCTCGCAATTATTATGCCCCACTCACATGGAGCAATCGGTGAAGCTCTAGTTTCATAGCTGCAACTGCGGTGCCGTATACTCACACTCTTAATACAGTCACCTTGCTCCGCTAAAAGCGTTGCACCGCTGAAGCTGGAGATTAAGAGGATTATCGCATACCTCACGCCGGAACGGAAACGGCCCCCGAAAGGGGGCCGTTCCGATCCAACATTGCAAGTTTTGGTGCCTGGAGTTGGAACTTGCGCCTACTCGCCGTCCTCCCACGTATCGTGCCTACTACGCGTCGAATAATCATCCTCATCCGGTAGGTGGTCGTAATAGTTCTGCCCCACCCCGTTATCCTCCGAAGCCAGCGGGAACTTTTCCAGCGCCTCTTCCTTTGTCTCGAAGGCTCCCTTGAAAGACACGATGGGTTGCCCAGCCAACACAGAGTGCTTGGGGTAGCCGGCCCAGTCGGTGGATTTAACGATCCACGACGGACCGCCGTAGTGGTCCCGATCAAGAAAAAGTGAAAATGTGATATCCATCATGTCCTCCTTTTTTCCAGTCGTCTGCGTTGCTGGCGAGCACCCATATATTGTCGGGCTCCCTCCAATGACATACGGACCCCATCTATAGAGATGACGTACCTGTTCCTCTCGGAAGGCTCCACCAGACGGGCGGTCGGATCGATGAGGCGCGCCCGCTTGAGCCAGTACTCCGGCTCCGATTCTTTTTTCCTCAATCCAAACATAGCGCACCCCGCTTCCGGATGATCTCATCCAGCCATTCAGCAAATCTTAACAACCAACACATATTTTTCTCCCTTTTCATTGAGGACCACACGGAAGGGGCCCCACCCCACGATTGTCGCATACCTCACGGACAGAAAAAAGCCGGCTTTCGCCGGCTAAGTTTTTGCAAGTTTTAGGGCCAGGATTTATTATTTGCTACCCCAAGCAAGGGCCTCGCGCTTCAGGCAATTCGCCACCATCGTATAATGTATGGGCATCTCGCTCGGGAAGGTCAGTTCTTCTGAAATCAAGCCGTGGTCCTTTAGCTCCTTTACTGCCTCGTATCTGGCATGATCGCCGTAGCCATACTGAAACGGTATTTTGATCAGGAAGTCCCGGTCCTCCGTGCTCTCGATACGGCATGAGAAATAGCTGTTGCCGTTAACCTTATCGAACCATTCTTTGGCGGTGATGATGTACTTAATTCTCATTTTTTTCTCCTTGCACCTCTGAAAGGCCCCACCATTCATAGTCGCACCCCGTGCAGGACTCAAAGGAGTAAAGGCGGTTCTCACTAAAAACTAAGTCCCCATTTAGACAAGACGGACACATGTTCGGATCTCTGGCAAGCTCCACAACGGGCCCGTAATCAACGTGCCAAGGCATCGTCATAATTTTCTCCACTGTTATAAGACCCTGTGATTGTCGCATACCTCACAGGCAAAAAAAACCGGCCCACTGGGGGCCGGTCGCAAGGTGCTGCACTAAAGGTGGTCCTCTTCCAGATAGAGAGAGAGGGTGTACTCCCACTCCGTTCCCGCCGTCTTGGTCTTGTAGGGCGAATTCTCCCAGTCAATCTGCGAATGACCATCCTCATCCTTCTTGAGCTTCCCGTTTTTATGCCTCAGATAGGTGTACTCACGTTCCCGCCATTCGATGAAAATACCATCCTTCACCTTCGAGGGGTTGAAATGGGTACCGTACTTTTTTCCAACATGGTCCAGCAACGCTTCCTTGACGTCATTCTGGTTAATTTTGAAGGTTATCATGTTGCGCCCTCCCCCAGCTTATCCAGCAGGGGTTGAAGGGTTTTGTCCTTCCTCTCATCTATCTTGTAGTTCCGCTCAAAGCCGACTCCACGCTTAGTCAGAAGATCGGCAATTTTATCCAGCTCGCCATCTTCTTTTCTGCTTGCCGCATAAGACTCTGGGCACTTGCCTCGGACGACTCGGACTGAGTGCCTGTGTTTCTGGATTTCCTTCTTGGTCCTATGAGCCTCAGCGAGGGATTCATGCCCGCACATCACCCGCTCAGAAACGCCTCGATAAACCACCTGCAAGTCGTACATGAGGCCCCCCGGGTGCCCCTCGGACACGCAAAGCGGTTCCCCTTCAATCTCGATGTATGCTTCCACCTTATTTCTGCTCATCTTCTTCCCCTTTTTCAATCTCAGCAAACACGCGGTAATGGACTTCTTCCTCATACTTGTACAGCTTCTTGAGAAACTGGGCCCTCGTCTGGCTAGAAGCATTGGTGTGTAGTCCTATGTGGTTGAACACGTCCTGAGCGGTCAGCTTATCGCCCTGACCTATGTGCGCCTCTCGATGCACCATCGAAGTCTGGTCAAGTTTCATTCGCAGATAAAACTCCCTCCAATTCTTCTCTGTTATGGACGCCATGCCTACAGACATGGAAGCCCATATCAACGCATTCGTCTGCCATGACAGGTATCTGCTTTCCTTTTCCTCCCCCGTATCCTCGTCTATGAGGGTTTCTCCCGAAGGCACCCAACAAAGGTCTTTATAACCCTCTATTTCCCCTACGTTCCAATTCAATGACATATCAGTCTCCTTTTTCTATGAAGGTGCGATTATCGCATACCCCCTATACACAAGAAAGGCCGGCCTCCGAAAGGGGGCCGGCCAAGGTTTTGCAAGTTTTGGGGCCAGGAATTGTAATTTGCAGCGTTAAGCGATATCGAGATGGCCGGTTACCTCTAGGCCAGTATCCCTCAACGCACTGACAATTTCGGTGCTCATGTCTCCTATCACGTTCCGCACCTCACGGTCCCAGTCCAAGCCTCCGGCGATATCCCAAGTATCTAGCGCGTCACCTATCGCGTCACTCAGCGCGGGGCCAAAGTCATGGTTGTCGAGTGCACTCTCCACGGCATCATCCACAAGGCGGCTGAAATCATGGTTGTCCATAGCGTTGTCTATAGCCGTCTCTATGTCATCCCAGTTGTTCTGTACGATGATCGCAATATGCCTTTTTAACACCTCTTCAAGGGCCTCGCCCAGTCCAACGCCGTCCAGAGCGCGGTTAAAATCAACCGGCCGCTGGCTCAAGTGCCTTACCTGCTCCTGTAAGTCCGAGTTCTTACGTTCGGCCTCGTTCAACGCAAATTTTAATGCTACCTCTGTCATGTCCTTCTCCCTTTTGACTAAGGGCCAATGCAGCCCCACCCGCATATTGTTGCATATCCTAGCCCCACATAAAAGAAGGGCCGCTTTTTAGCGGCCCCTCCCTCTCCTATGGTTGTTATCAGGCTACGCTGCTACGGCTACGGGCTCCGCTTCCGCTACCTGTTTCCATGAACTGGGGCTCAGGTTAAGCACTCGGCTGCCGAGTTTCATCCAGTCCTGTACCTCGTCGGGACCGGTTGACTCCGCATTCCCCACGGCCGTCACGGAATTGACCAAGGTCGCACGGCTGATCGAACCGGTGTTAAAGCCGACTTGTCCCAGCGTGGACATGAGTCCGTCCAACACCTTGGCATTTGCCGCTTTCGGGAGTTGAAGAACCCCGCAGAGAGCGTTAACGGCGTCGGCCGGTCCTGCACTAACCTTGTCACCGTGCGCATTCCGCATCTGTTCAAGGGCTGCGTCAAACGACTCGCGGCTCCCGAAGCTGCCAGTTATGTCACGCAACTTCAAAGACAGGGCATTCGTGTCGGCCTCCTTAGCCTCGTCAGTCAGCAATCCATAATGGTCTTCACCTCTGGCCGACTGAACGTGGGTGGAACGCATTTTGTTCTGCGTTTCCATTCCATTTAAGCAAGCCAAGGTCCACAGAAGCTGCTGAAGAGCAACGGAGCCCATTCCGGTTTCGGAGTTGCTGCCGAGTAAACCTAGCCCAACGACGTCACCCACTGCGGCCTCTCCCTCATGGGCGAGCGAACGGAGTCGCAAGTACAGCCGGCGTTCTGTCAACGTGGCATTAACTACCTTCCAACGGGCCTCGGATTCGATGAGCTGCGGCAATGCGGCTGCCATGAAGTGCTCGTTATCAAATGTCTTGAATGACGAAGAGAGGAAAGCTCTGGCAATCCCCCGCTCTGGATCACGCTGGTCCGTAAAGCTGCGGACCATCACTCCCTTGTTTTCTTTCTGCCAGATATCATTCATCAGTCCGTCCAAATGCGCAGGGTAGTCGTCCCGCAAGCGCCTAGCCGTCCTGATATCCAAATCAGCCTTGGTAGCTACTTGCTGGAATGCGACATCGTTTGTACTGAGAATTTTGGTAGGGACCCCGTTTTTCCGTTCCATAACAATCTGGGGTTGGTTATCCTCCCCCTCATTGATCTGGGTCCGGAACTGCAAATCGCGAGTCGGCGCTACATAGTCTTCCTTTCTAGCCGCTGCGTCCTGCAACTGAGTCACAATACTCTGCAAAGTCCCCTTTGCGTTTTCAATCTCCAAATTTTGATTTAACACTATAGTCTCCCTTTATCAAAGAACCATTAAGGCTCCACTCCTATATTGTTGCATAAAAGGAAACCCGTTGCCAAAAAAATCCCCGCCGGAGCGGGGATAAATGCAAGTTTTGGGGCCAGGAGTCATTATTAGTAGCCGGCCTCCTCCACCCACTCTAGGATTTTCGCGAGGTCCTTCTCCGGAAAGACAAAGGCATCCGCACCCTCGTAGAAAGCCTCCGAATTACCTTCATCGTAAAGAAGCACCCAGCCCGTGGCATCTCGTTTTGTCGGCCAAGGTACAAACTCCTGCACGTTCGCATCAAACCGTTCACCATCCTCTGTTTCAAAGGTAATATGGGAACTCGTCACGTTGCCCTCGTAGGGGGGTCTACCGCTATCGCTGGTGGGCTCATAAAAGCTCACGTCTACGTGCAACGTGTGGTAGTCAAGGCCGAAGGGCTGGAACTTGGGACCGTCCGCGCCGTCCCTATAATAAGGTTTCAACTGCGGCCAGCGCATGATTGCACCGCGCACCTCAAACTCAGCCTCTTCTACCTCTCCATCGCGGTCAACGAAAGTATCTTCTGAAACAGCTATCTCACTCATCACTTTTCTCCCTTTTCAAACAATGTATAAGAAACATCTTATATGAACCGCCCTCTA
>Ga0114904_1001694_pt1 | contig 10430 bp, 10 predicted proteins | sample MalvirDeepMed_s6_FD_83498 | JGI IMG/M metagenome (GOLD analysis project Ga0114904, IMG submission 83498) | Marine viral communities from the Global Malaspina Expedition - Malaspina viral metaG DeepMed_s6 | ecosystem: Environmental > Aquatic > Marine > Oceanic | place: Mediterranean Sea... | reverse complement strand
CGGCACCGGCACGGTCACTCCCGACGAAGAATTAAAGAAGAGGGCCGCGGCTTGTGCGCGGTTCGGCCAGGTGCCTGACGGTTCCGGTGGCTGCACGAACTATTATGACCCAGATGCAGCGAGAAAGTTTAATCTGGATTATGAGAACTTGAGCAGGATGCTGTTGCCGCTGAACCCACAGCTTCAAGCGCAAAAGCTGGAAGGAAGGGCGACACGTTCCTTGCAGGCTGGTTTCGATCCTGTCGGTCCCGTTGGCAGCGCGACCCCAGTGCCCTATGTGCAAATGCTTGACCCATCAATACAGGGGGGATATGGGGATAAGTATGAGTGGGAGGGCGATCTTGATCCGGCCAACTTGGCTAAGTGGCTGGATGACCAAGGATTTGTCACAAATGCCATGAACTTCACCCCTCTGTCGGAAAGAGATTTTGCGGCGTTCGGTGGGGCTGGGGATGCTGGATCACTCAACCTGGGCTCAGTTCGGCCATATGCGAATCAGGCAATGAGTGGCGAAAGAAACGTCGCGATAGGTCAGTTGGGCTATGATCCAGGGCAAGCGTATTACGGCATAAAGAGTAGGCACGATATATTAGATCCGGCCACGGGTCAGGTGGTAGAGAGGGCTCCGGTTGTAGACCCGGTTACGGGCCAGCCAACTCAGTTGGCAAGCCAGACCCCTCCTAGCTTGGGTGGCCTTGGCCTATCTGCTGGCCCTCCCGGTATGCCACCCGGTATCGGTGATCCTAACATACCACCCGATATCGTCGGTCCCGATATTGCCGCTGACCGCCCCGGTCCCGATCAAGCCTATATGCCACCCGATATCGGTGGCCCTGGCCTACCACCGCCGATGCTGACAGGTGGTCCCGGCCCCGGTAGTGGCGCAGTTCCACAGTTGGCGGGGTCCGCTCCACCCTATACGCCACCCGATATCGGTGGCCCCGGCATACCACCACCGACCTATCCCCCGATTCGACCTGCCCAGGAAGGTTTATTGAGGCCAGACGACGCGGGAAGTTCTCCCACCGTTGGTGTGGGCGAGATGGAGTTAGGCGCTCTCGCGACCCAGCGGATGTTGGAACAGGCCAGCCCGACCGACCCAGACTACAAGATTCTTGGGGATGAGGATATCATCTCGACTAGTGTCGCGAGGCCGACCGACATTGCCGACGTTGCTGATGTGGACCCAAAGAGGCTCGGTGCCGCTACGGTTCTTGAGTATTGGGATAATCCGTTGTACCACCAGATGTACGCGCAGACGGCTGGTGTCGATGCCCAGGTAGAACAGGCACAAGTTGACTATGAGCGCGAGCAGAATCGCCTGCAATCAGAACAGGCTCAAGCACAAGCGTGGGGCAGTCGCGGGCAGCTACCGGAAGAAATGAAACGGGAAGCACATCAGCGCAATATCGCCCAAATTCGGGACGCTGGTTACGAGCGTGCCGCCCAAATGATGGAAAGAGACACTACGCGGCGTCATGAAGAGCGGCAGCAAACCCAGCAGCTAGATTTCCAGTCGGGGGTGCAGAACGCGCAGAACGAGATACGGGTTGCCGAACAAAATATGCAGGCCGCTCTACGGGTCAACGATCAGCAGGCGGCGTTGAACGCACAGCGCAGGATGACTCAAGCCCAGATGGACTTGGACGTTGCTACACGCAATCAGGCGGCTGAATTCCAAGCGGCTGGCATGGGCCTCGACGCCCAAGGGGAGTTCAGGGGCCAGCAATTAGCCGCAGCCCAGCAGTTGGCCGATATTGGCGGTATGACGCAGGGAGCGACGTTCGGTGCTGGCGAGCAGCTACAGCAGATGGGTGCCCAGCAAGATCAGGCCCGCAGGCTGCAACAAGCGTTTGCCTACGAACAGTGGCTGCGCGGCCAGGAAGGTGGCGCACAGGCACTCGCTCTAAGGCAGGGCATGATGCCTGGTGGCACAATGGAGCAGTTCAGTCGCGCACCCGACAGATTCGGCCAGATCCTGGGTGCGGTTACTGCTGTCGGCGGTGCCATCGCCGCAAAAAGTGATGTGAGACTAAAGGAAAACATCAAGTACGCTGGCGTGAAGAACGGCTTCAATCTCTACGAGTTCAACTATCTCGGCAGCGACAACAGGTATAGGGGCGTGATGGCCCAAGAGGTGATGAAGCAGCGACCGGACGCGGTTGGGAGCGAAAACGGCGTCTACTGGGTCAACTATGACGCACTCGGCCTCCAGCTAGAGGCCGTCTGATGCCGCGCTTCGATCCGCGTCAACTGAATAGGGCCGGGATATTCTCGCGGTCGCTTTTGCGGCAGCCCACACCAAGGGGCCTTTTCGGCCCAAATATCCAGCAGGGCGGGGTGGGCTTAGGCCCCGGCAGGAACACACTGATCGCAGGCCCCAATGCGGCTGCTACAAAAGCGATGGGAAGTGCCATAAACAGGTTCAATCCCCCTGGAGTGCCGCTACCGACATCACCGAGGGTTATGAATACGGGTGGCGCGAAGGTCAGCGATATCTTCAAGGGCGCTCGGTTAGATAAGTTGTCACCGGATCAGATTCCTGGGCAGTCCGCAATCAACACTGGACGATATCCCGGCATATCGGCACCCCCGATCCCCATGCCGGGGATGCCCCCGACTGTCATGCAGGGCATGACCAGCTTGGCGACAGCGGGCGCTCGGCGGCTGGCGGGTCAGGAACCCGCGAATCAAGTACCGTCTGATGTCGGTGATGGCCCACAGGGCTTCATGGATAAGGTCGGCGGCTTCTTCAAGCGACCGGGGGTGGGCCAGAGCATGATGGCGGCTGGCGCTCGGATGATGCAGGGCAGTCCAGAGGGTACGTTTGCAACCATCGGCCACGGCCTGGAAACAGGGCTCGGCAAGTATGAAGAACTGAAGGGAAGCAGGCGCGAACAGTTGGATTGGGAGGAAGACGAAAGACGCCGCAAGGAAGTAAATGCAGGAGTCGAGGCAGCGATCCGTGAAAGGCGTGATGCGGATGGCAACATAACCAGAAGGGCGTTGACCGAAGAAGAAGCCGCTATGGTCAGAGGTGCCGGTGGTGCAGAGGGCGTTGCCTTGGCTGCGAGCTTGAGGCAAGGAACCAGGGCCAGAACAGCAATAGACACCTTCTCGCTTGGCGCAGACGATGAATACCTAGCCCTACTCAGGGCGCAGCCCGACGATATAGCGTTGGCCGCAGTCACAGATTACGCCAAGACCGAGAAGGCCAAAGCGGGCCGTGTCAGGCACTTGGTGAAGATGGGTTACAGCCAGGAGGTTGCGGAGGTAGCAGCCGAAGATGCTGCTGGGGCACAAGCCGTGCTGAACCGTGGCATGGAAACCACCATCATGCGGGACGGTTCTGGTGTCTTGCGGATATTCCATGACGGTGAGTTCGTAGGCAGTGCGGGCGAGGGCGCTCCCGAGATCACCGCAGCAGAGGCTGAGAATCTGGCCGCCGCAAGAGAAACTTTACTGTGGGCACAGTCGGAGGGGGCGCGTGCGAAAGTGCGTGACGAACACACAAGACTTACAGATTCGATAGAAGCTATACCGAATCTGGTCGAAACTGTGGAGGCGATCAACACGGCACCTCCTGAGTATTTCGATGCAACGGGCAAGCTGAAGTTGCATATAGACCACTGGTTGGGTCTGGATGACAGGATTCTGGGCCAGAAGGTAGACCAGATGCTTACCGCGTTCGGCATTCTGAATCTGGATGCGTTTACTGGCGCTATCAGTGACAGGGAATTAGTGGTGGCGCTCGCTAATGCTGGTGCAGTCGGCAAGCCAGTGGAAATGATTAATGCGATTCTGGCTAGGTCAATCAACAACACCATAAATGCCGCTATCAGACAGAACGTGCGCACGAAAGAAATGGACGATATGCTCGCGACCACCACCGTCGCGAAGGCAGCGGTTGGGACGGGCCAGGCCGGTCTTTGGACAAATTCATTCGGGTTCGATATGGGCACCGAGGGTACGCTGAACGAGGAAACCGGCCTGTACGAAGGAGGAACGGGGCTGTTGGGTTACAGGGCGAGAGCCGATCAGGCGATGATGGATGAGCTTGATGCTGCGATTGAAGAAGCCGGTGGGGAAATCTTGGTTAATCCCGATGAATTGTCCGGTGGGAGGATTGGCCTGGATCAACCCCCCCCAAGGAACCGTCTGAAGCGCGATATCACTATTAGGTAATAGACTAATGCCCCAACAGACCCCCAGCCGTGGCGAGGTAATCACCCACAATGGCAAGAAGTACCGCTTCCAAGGCATTGATGCCGCAACGGGACAATGGAAGTTAGTCCCCCTCGGTGCTGCGGAAGGACAGTCGGACCTAGCTGGATTCGCCCGCACAGCCGCGCAAGGCGCGACATTCGGATTTTCCGACGAACTAGGGGGTGTGGGGAAGTTTATTAGCGCACTAGCTCCTGGGGGTAGGCCCATAGGAGAAGCAGGACAAGCCTACACAGAAGGCCGTGATGCAGCCCGCGAGAATCTTGCACAGTTTCGGGAAGAGCACGGAAAGACCGCAATGCTCGCAGAGGGCCTTGGCGGGTTGGCTACGGGACTTGCTGCCCCCGGTTTGCTGGCTGCTAGGGCCGGTGGCGCAGGAATCAGGGGCGCGCTTGGTCTTAGAAGAGCCGCCGATGTTGCCAAGACAGCCCGTAGTGCCGAGTTGGCGGCTGGCCTTGGTACAGGTGGCAGGATTATGGGCAAAATGGGCCAAGCGGCGAAAGTAGGGGCACTTGAGGGTGGCGTTTACGGTGTTGGCGCTGGTGGCGAACAGCGAGGCGCGACACTTGGCGAGAGTGCCTTGAGTCGTGCGGGATCGGGTGCTTTTGGTGCTGCGGCTGGTGGCTTGTTGGCACCAGCAATCGCCGGACTTGGGGGTGGTGTCGGCAAGGGGAGAGAGTTTCTTAGGGGCCTTCAAGCCGGAAGGTTTGGAAAAGGTGGCACTGGTCAAATCAAAGAGGCCGTCGAGGAGGGAGCGGGGGCACTGTCTGAGCGCGAACTTGTCCAAACGGGTGGTCGTGCGGCTGTTGAGGCCGATGATATGGCCGCTTTTGGACTTGCCAGGCTAGAACAAACAAAAAACCCGGAAGCCTTCAAGAAAAAGGCGTTAGAGTGGGTAGATGCCCAGAAGAATCTGAACAGTCCCGAATACCAGACATATCTGCGGTCGGGAGATTCAGAACTATATGCCGGGATGATGGCGCTCGCGGAAGACGTATTAAAAAAAGAGGCAGGTTCGGGTGCCGTCGCTGGGTTGTTGGCTGATCGAAGTGGTAGACATCGTGCGACCGCCGCACTGTCAGCCAAGACAGTCCAGGGGCCGCAAGCTGGACTTCTGAAAGGGGCTGCTGGTAGTCGTCCCGAGGTGGTCAGGAGGGCGTTAGATGATGTGGAGCCAGCATTCGGTGAACGTGCGTTTGAGGTTTCGGGCACCGCTCGCACGGCAGAGCGCCTGAAAGACGAGGCCGCAGCATTGGCGGAAATCAATTATCAAGCCGCTTATGGCTTGGATGATGCCATCTTGCGCGACATCTATGCCGACAAAGGCTATCAGGATGTTATAGAACGCATGACTATGGCTTTCCGGCGCGAGGCGGGTGAGTGGCCTGGATTGGAGGAGGCGTTAGCGAAGGCGCGTAGGGCGTCAGTGCTGGCAGCAACCGAGAAGGGGCATTACGCAAAAGCCAGGCGACTTCGGAATCGTGCGTATACCGACATTTTGGGGAGCTTCCACACAAGCGGATTAAGGAAAGGTATGTACAGGAAACCGAACATGAGTTCGGTGACCCAGACAGAGGCGGCGGAAGCCATTGATATATTTAGGCGCACACTGGACAATCTCAAAGAATCCTTGTATCAGGGCGAACTCCGAGATCCAGAATCTGGCCGGATAGTAAAGAAATTCATCGAACAGTTTGATGATGCGATTGCCCTACACGCCAACGAGTTCGATATAGCGCGAGCGGGTTATTCTGGTCGTCGTGGCATTATGGACACATACCAAGACGCGGTGTCAGGTGATATCCTCAAGAAGTCCCGTGCGGGCATCAGGTCTTATGTGGAAAAACTCAGTAGAGATCCGGTGGAGATTGGGCAGGGTGGTGTGTTCCGATCCGAGTACGCCATCTTCAAGCAGGGCATCTTGGATGATTTCATTGACAAGATGGATGTCGAGGACGCTGCGGCTCCCGAGAAAATCGCCAAACTCAAGGAACAGTTCAAGAAACTTTTTGGGGGCGAAAGCCCGGTCTTGGATGCTGGCGATGCCGATGTCGAGCGTATAGTCGAGAATCTGGATGACCTAGCCAAACAGGCAAAGCTGAGTAAGAAGATCGCAGCTATGGAAGAGCCCCCCCTCTTGGCTGAACTGGAGGGCGCGGTTGAGGCCACCGCATTCGGATATGCGATGGCGGGTCAGCCGGGTGCTGCCGCTCGTACTGGATTGGCATCGGCAATCTACGGGCCGGAGAGATGGCAGAATATTGGTGGCGCGTTCGCTCGACGTTTAAGGCAGGGAGAGGGAGAGGGGCTACTAAGTATTGCCGAAAGTGTCGCTAGAACCGAAGGCAGGAAGGTCGGTGAACTGACACGGCGTACTGCGCTCGCTCCCGCTACGGCTGGATTATTGGGCGGTCAGCGACAAGAATTAGAATTTGGTGGTCGCTATAGCGGTTATACGCCACGTTCTCAGCGGCGTCGGGCTTGGGAAGAGGCCACCGAGAGGTTCGGGGGCAGTTAAGCAATATGATCCGCCAGATCGTGGTTGACGAGACAGGCAAGCTGTCAGCGGCCAGGGTTCTGCTAGTGCTTTCGCTGGCGTTCGCCGCTGTCATCATCGTAGCCGACTCGCTGCTATGGGCGACCGTGCCGAACGCTGCCTACGCATTGCTGGGCACGATCTTTACCGGCCTCCTAGCGTGGACCGCCGGTCCTAGAATCGCTCAGTATTTCGGGCCACAGGTCGGTGCCGTCGCGAGCGGTATCGGTGCGGCTTTGGTCAGGGAACCTCGCAGACCCGAACTATTGGACAACGATCCAGCGTTTGCCGATGACGAAAGATGAGTGGGTCGAGGTCTGCGGCGAAGCCCTAGCAGCCGAGGGAATCGAACACTTCCACCCATTAGAGATTTGCGATGTGGGGCGGCTGTGTGCAGCGTCCTCCACGTTCCCAGCGCGGCGTCTCAGGGTGCCACCGGCCCATCTGATCTCCAACGCGATTATGCTCTGTCGCGTTCTGTGCGATCTCCGAGCAGCGCGCAGGCCGATGCCAGTGAGGGTGAATTCTTGGTATCGCGACTCCCTGTATAATCACGGGATCGGTGGCGTCACGGGGTCTATGCATCTGACCTGTGGTGCAGCAGATGTGGTCAAGCCGGGATTCACGCCATCCGAGGTCGCGGACTTCCTAGAGAATCATCCCGATAGCGATCAGTTTGGGATCGGACGCTATCAGCGGTTCACCCATATCGACATTCGTGGCATGATCGGCAGGACCGCACCAGCCCGATGGTGAGAATCTCGCCCTGGCTCTGGACCGTACTCGCCGTGGTCGGTGTCCTCGCGGTCGTCATCCAGCAAAGCGCCGAGGCGAGCTACTGGCGCGGCATGGCAGATGACGCAGAATCCCGGCTAAAGACACAGCAACTCGTTCTGGACTCTGCCGGTGTCCATGCCGACTCGCTGGCCGATGCCCTGGCTGCGGCAGATTCAGTGGCGCTCTACCAGCGGCTCCAAGCCGAGCGCGAGGTCGCCAGACTCGCCCGTAGCCATGAAGAGGCGCAAGAGCGGTCTGAGGTGCTGCTGGAGAATCTGAGGGCGACCCTCGACTCCGCACAGGCCGTCGAGTTGGACGCAGTGGTCGCGAGCTACGAGGCCCAGCTTGTCGTGCTGGAAGAGGTGGTCGTTGTCGAGCGCGGGCTGACGGTCGCGGAACGGCTACGCGCCACTCATGCAAACGAGTTGGTGTTAGGGCTGCGCTCCGTCATCACGGAGCATGAGGCGAGCGCCACGATCATGGTTAACCAGATCGCAGCCATGCGTTCAGCCATGCGGCCCAGCCTCGGACTACGGCTCAAGGCCGATTGGTGGATGGCCGCTGCAGGGTTCGCCATTGGTGCCCTGGTCACGAAATAGCCCGTTTCGGCCCGATCCCCCGAAAAACGACCTCACAGGATCGCTCCTAACGCACTTCGTCGGGGTTGGGTGGGGTCTAGGGTGGGTGGATTTGACCCCAATGTAGCGCCTATCGTGGAGGCGCGACCCCGGAAATCTTTTGAAACTTTTTCGGGAACTGGATAATAATCGGTTGTGGTGTGTTCAAAAGTGTGAGGTCTGCTACCTGGCGGATCTTAAACCGGGAGTCCCCACTGTTCTGCCATCGCTTCCGCTATGCCGATGAACGTGATACTCCGCTTACGCGCCCTGTCGGCTGATGGGGACATCGCCAGTGTGCTCTGCCTGTGTGGGGGCGCGTCTTCGATGCCTGGCAGCGCAAGTTGTTGGCTGGAGTGTCTCGACAGCGGCCCCGCTACAACCTCAGTGGGTCTGAGCGGGTTCAAGTTCCGCAGCCATAGGCCCGTTTTCTTCTGCTCGGGGCTTCCAAATAGATACGGCTGGACGTACTGCGGCAGTGGCATCTCTGGCAAATAGCGATTGATTATGCCAACAGGGTTCTCAATGCACACCTTCTCGACAGGTGCGTCCCATAGACTTTTGATGAACTGGAGCGCCTCCTGTTGGACGCCCCGCTGGCGCTTCTCTTTGAAGTATTGTGCGCCAGACACAGCGAGGTGGGTACATGGGGGGAAAGCGATCATCAAATCCCAGCCACGGTCTAGGACATCTAACACGTTACCTTGGTGGTGGTGGCCTACCGTGTCAGAAGGAGCCGTGTCGCACGACATGGCTTCGTGACCGCGACGGTGAAAGGCATCCCTGACGCGCCCCGAACGCTCACAGGCCACCAAGACCCTCATCGACTTCCACGATTTTCGATCCAATCGGCCACAACAAGTACCAGCAGGATCGCGACGACGACGAGCAGCGGGGTTTGCCACGGCTGCGACAGGAACCCGTCCCAAGAGAACGCACTCATTGGTCCCCTTCCACGACCTCGTAGTCGGCCTCTTCGACCTCGTCGCGCTTGGCCTTGGCCTTCGCCTCGACCGCCTTGAGCCCTGCCAGGAAATCATCACCAATACCGACAGCGATGTTCACCTGGGCGTCTGGCTTGCCGAAGGCGGCACGGTCATAGCGTTCCGCGATCCAGCGACGGTACTCGGAGCGCAGTCGTGCAGCCGGGACGCTGCCGTCGTTTGCGTCGTCCACGATAGTGAGCCCTTCCTCCACTAGGTCGGCGGCGATGATGGCCTTTATGTCCTGCCAGCGATTCCAGCGCCCCTGTGTCCGGTCTGCCTTCAGCCAATCATAAAACACGCCGGTAGATATAGCGCCCACCATAGGCGGCAAGTCCTTGAGCATCTTGCGGACATCGCGGTGTTTCAGGTACAGGTCGAACACCCTTTTCTCGCCGTATGTGTCCAGCCGCTTACCGGCCTTGCGAGTAAGTTTTTTTCCTGCCACGCTTTTTCTCCTTTTCCCATGTCGGCCATGAATCAATGATTATCTGAAGCCGCCTGTCGAACCGTTCCCGCGACACCCGCTCGCCGCCCGCATCGTACCACAACGGGTCGTCAGGAGGCATCGCTGTGGCCTGTAGTTCGCGGATGGCGTCCTTGATATCCTGCCGCCATCCCTCCGCATTTGGGGTACACCGTTCCAGCGGCAGTAGCGCCAGCGCGGACAGGAGCCTTATGGCATTTGCTGTGTCTTCAGCCATTTTGGTGTATCGCATCTAGTAGTGTGCCAATCGGGTGAAGCGCGGACTGAGGCACCATCCAATTTGGATACTCAATCGTGTCGTCCCACCACTCGGCCCGCCTCGCTTCGTCAGGTCCAATCCATCCCCGAACAAAAAATACCGGCGCGGTCCCCGTAACGAGGACGAACCACCGATCTTCTGGGTCAGTCCGTTTGACTGGGAGCCGGTAGTTGTGACCGGGTGTCGTCCGAACCTCAATGCAGTGGAGCAGGTCTGGCCCTTTCATCGTGCCCATCCCCGGAGGCCAGTACACGCCAAGACACTTCCCCACCGCGCACTCGCCACAAGCTCCCTCAATGTGTGTGTCCCACCCGCTTTTGCGGAAGCCACCCGCCCGTCCCCTGCCATCCGCTCGATTCGCAGCCTCCCGCGCTACCCCAGAGAAAGCGGCGAACGCCATCTCTGACGCCGACAGGGTGATTTCCTCGCCCCTTGTATCACTCATTTTGGTTTACTCCATCCTCCATATTTCAATTCCGTAATCAGTTTTGCGGACAGAAAACTTCCTGCCTGTCCTGAGAGATACACGATAGACGTAGCTCCTGAT
>Ga0114904_1001689_pt1 | contig 10454 bp, 7 predicted proteins | sample MalvirDeepMed_s6_FD_83498 | JGI IMG/M metagenome (GOLD analysis project Ga0114904, IMG submission 83498) | Marine viral communities from the Global Malaspina Expedition - Malaspina viral metaG DeepMed_s6 | ecosystem: Environmental > Aquatic > Marine > Oceanic | place: Mediterranean Sea... | reverse complement strand
GGTGAAGCCCGCGTCGCCAAGGATCATGCTCAGCGCCATCGAGAAACAGCTGGCGTGGGCCGCGGCGACCAGTTCCTCGGGGTTCGAGCCCGGCTCGCCCTCGAAGCGCTTCTTGAAGCCGTAATTCACCTCGTCGAGCACGCCGGACTCGGTCGAGATCGTGCCGGTGCCCTCTTGCAGGCCGCCTTTCCAGTTCGCCGATGCGGATTTGTTGATCATCTTCCGTTCCTTTCGTCTGTCTTCCAAGGGCGCCCGTTGCCGGGCGTTCGGATCCCAACGCGGACGCGGCGGGGAAGTTGCATCGCCATGTGGCGCCGCTCTGCGCGATCTCCGTTGGCTGTCACATTGCATATTGTCTTTTCCACACCCCATCCCTTATGCTGTCCGGTAGGCTTCCGCGTGACGGAAGCCCCAGAGTTTCGCTGCGACGGCGCGTCCCCGACAAAGGACCCGGCGCAGACCGATCGGGCCGCAAGGCCACCCGAAGACCGCCCGGACCGCTCATCGGCGACGGGCCGCAAACAGGCGCCGGACGCGACACGCGGACGAGCGTCGGAGAAGAACCGCGATGACGCGTGCGACGCAGACGAGGCACCCGGGCGAAGGCAGATTGCCTTCCCGTGCCTGCGCGCCGCAACTCGCCCAGACAAGCCACGCCGCAACCCGTCTCCGCCCGCCAGGGAGGAGCGTGCTTGCGCCGTGCAGACGGACAACATGGCAAAGAAGATGCTCATCGACGCCACCCACGCGGAGGAAACCCGCGTCGTGGTGGTGGACGGAAACAAGGTCGAGGAATTCGACTTTGAATCGGAGAACAAGCGGCAGCTCGCCGGCAATATCTACCTCGCGAAGGTCACACGCGTAGAGCCCTCGCTTCAGGCGGCCTTCGTCGACTACGGGGGCAACCGCCACGGGTTCCTCGCATTCTCCGAGATTCACCCCGATTACTACCAGATCCCGGTCGCCGACCGTCAGGCCCTGATGGAAGAAGAGGCGGCGCTCGCCGCCGAGGCCGAGGAAGAGGAAGACCAGCCCAAATCCAAGCGTTCGCGGTCGCGGCGCTCGCGCTCCCGCACGTCCTCCAAGGCCGAGAAGGCCCGCTCGGAAGACAAGACCGCCAGCGCCGATCCGTCCGAGATCAAGGGGATGGAGACCATCGACCTCGGCGAGGACGAGATCTCCGAGGACGCGTCGTCCTCGGCGGACCGCGAAAGCGCCGAGACCACCGACACCGTCACCGCCCCGGATGCCCCGGTCTCCGAGGAGGCCGCGGCAGAGGCGCCGGCACAGGACAACGCTGCTTCGGCGAGCGAAGAGGCCGTGTCGGCAGAGGCTTCCGAGACCGACGCGGATTATAGCGATGACGACCGCGACGATGACGACACCGATGACGGCGACGACCACGCCGGCAGCGAAGACAGCATCGAGTCGGTCGCCGATGACGACACCGAGGAAGAGATCCGGCCCAAGCGCAAGCCGCGGCCGCGCAAGTACAAGATCCAGGAAGTCATCAAGGTCCGCCAGATCATGCTGGTGCAGGTGGTCAAGGAAGAGCGCGGCAACAAGGGCGCTGCGCTGACCACCTACCTGTCGCTGGCCGGGCGCTACTGCGTGCTGATGCCCAACACCGCCCGTGGCGGTGGCATCTCGCGCAAGATCACCAACGCCGCCGACCGCTCCAAGCTCAAGCAGATCGCCACCGAGATCGACGTGCCCAGGGGCGCTGGCCTGATCATCCGGACCGCCGGTGCCAAGCGCACCAAGACCGAGATCAAGCGCGATTACGAATACCTGCAGCGCCTGTGGGAGCAGATCCGCGCCCTCACGCTGCAGAGCGTCGCGCCGGCCAAGATCTACGAGGAAGGCGACCTCATCAAGCGCTCGATCCGCGATCTCTACAACCGCGAGATCGACGAGGTTCACGTGGAAGGCGAGCGCGGCTACCGCATCGCCAAGGACTTCATGAAGATGATCATGCCGTCCCACGCCAAGAACGTGAAGCACTATGTCGACCCGATGCCGCTCTTCGCGCGCTACCAGGTCGAGAGCTACCTGAGCTCGATGTTCAATCCCACCGTGCAGCTCAAGTCCGGCGGTTACATCGTCATCGGCGTGACCGAGGCGCTGGTGGCGATCGACGTCAACTCCGGCCGGGCCACCAAGGAAGGCTCGATCGAGGAGACCGCGCTCAAGACCAACCTCGAGGCCGCCGAAGAGGTGGCGCGCCAGCTCCGCCTGCGCGATCTCGCCGGTCTGATCGTGATCGACTTCATCGACATGGAAGAGCGCAAGAACAACGCCGCCGTCGAGAAGAAGATCAAGGACAAGCTCAAGACCGACCGCGCCCGGATCCAGGTCGGCCGGATCTCCGGCTTCGGCCTGCTCGAGATGTCGCGCCAGCGTCTGCGCCCCGGCATGATCGAGGCTACCACCCAGCCGTGCCCGCATTGCCACGGCACCGGTCTGATCCGCTCCGATGACAACATGGCGCTGAACATCCTGCGTCAGGTCGAGGAAGAGGGCACGCGCCGTCGCTCGCGCGAGGTGCTGCTGAAGGTGCCGGTGGGCATCGCCAACTACCTGATGAACCAGAAGCGCGAGCATGTCGCGATGATCGAGGCGCGCTACGGCATGGCCGTGCGCATCGAGGGCGACCTGCATCTTGTCTCGCCGGACTTCACCATGGAGAAGTTCAAGACCGCCACGCGCAACGTCGCCGAGGTTCTGGCGCCGGTGGTGTCGGTCGATACCTCGCTGATGGATCAGATCGACGAGGATGCGCTCGCCGAGGAAGACGAGGACGAGACCACCGAGGACAGCGGCTCGACCGGCTCCGAGACCGAGGCCGGCTCGGAGGCTAATGGCGAGACCGGTGACAACGGCGACAATGGTGACGACGAGGGCAAGCCCAAGAAGCGCCGCCGCCGTCGCCGCCGCTCGCGGTCCAAGAAGTCGAACGGTGAGGGCGAAAACGGCACCGAGAACGGCGCCGACAATGGCTCTGGCAACGGAGACGACAGCACCGGCGAGACCGTCAAGGACGTGCCGACCGACACGGAGACCGAAGCGCCCGGCGAGACCAAGACCGAAGAGGTCGCGGCGGCCGAAACCGACGAGGCTCCGGCCAAGCCCAAGCGGACCCGCACCCGGTCGCGCTCGCGCAAGCCCAAGGCTGACGCGGTGACCGAAACCGTCGAGGGCGAGGCCGCGTCGACCGAGGCAGAGACCAGCGGCGCCGCCGTGGTCGAGGCTTCCGAGCCGGCCCCTGCCACCGAGGATGCGGCTGCGCCCGAACCGGACGCGGAGGGCGCCGCGGTGACCGAAGCGCGGCCCGTTGAAGCGGCCGCCGAACCGGTCGAGGCGGATGCGCCTGCACCTGTCGCGCCCGAGGTCCAGCCGGAGCCCGAAGCAGAACCTGCCGCCGAGGCACCTGCACCGGAGCCGGCACCTGAGCCGGCCGAAGAGGCCGCGCCCGTGGCCGCGGAGACCGCCGAGGACGTCGCAGCCGAGGTGCCTGCGGAAGAGCCTGCACCGCAGCCGGCGCCCGAGCCCAAGCCGGCCGCCGAGAGCGCCGAGCCCGAGGCTGACGACAAGCCCAAGCGCCGCGGCTGGTGGTCGATCGGGCGCTGAGCCCGACCCGCAGGACTGATGAGACAAACGGCCCCGAAGATGCTTCGGGGCCGTTTTCCGTTGTGGGGTATCAGCGACGTTTCAGCACGCCTACGCGGATGTGACCCTGCGCCGCGTGACGCGGGTCGGGTTATCTTCTATCGAAGGCATATGTTCGGAATCGACCTCATCGACGCCAGCCTTCTGCCGGCCATATTCGTGGCGCTCGCCGCGGGGATCATCTCTTTCCTGAGCCCCTGCGTGCTGCCGATCGTGCCGCCCTATCTGGCCTTCATGTCCGGCGTCTCGATCGCCGAGATGGAGGCCGGTGGCCGCGCCCGCCTGCGCGCCTTCACCGCCGCGTTGTTCTTCGTGCTGGGGCTGAGCACGGTCTTCGTGCTGCTGGGCTTCACCGCGTCGTGGCTGGGCATGTTCTTCCTGCAGAACCAGATCCTTCTGGCCCGGATCTCGGGCGTGGTGGTGATCGTCTTCGGGCTGCATTTCCTGCATGTCTTCCGCATTACCTTCCTCGACCGCGAGGCCCGGATCGAAACCGGCGAGGCCGGCGGCTCGGCCTTTGGCGCCTACATCCTCGGGCTGGCCTTCGCCTTCGGCTGGACGCCCTGCATCGGGCCGCAGCTCGGCGCGATCCTGTCGATGGCCGCCTCCGAGGCCTCGGTGGCGCGCGGCACGGCACTTCTGGCGGTCTATGCCGCGGGCCTCGGCCTGCCGTTCCTGCTCGCGGCGGTGTTCCTGAGCCGCGCCATGGGCGTGATGAACCGGCTCAAGCGCCACATGGGGCTGATCGAGAAGGTCATGGGCGTGTTGCTGATCGCCGTCGGTCTCGCGCTGCTCACCGGTGCTTTCTCGGCCTTCTCGTTCTGGCTGCTCGAGACCTTCCCGGCGCTTGGCGAGCTGGGCTGAGGTAGCGAGGCATCCGGGCTTGGTCTTGCCCTTCCGGCCTGTTCGCGACAGGATCGCGAAAAGAGGGCAGGAATGATGGGCAACGACCCGCAGGCAGGAGGCGCGCCGCAGCCGGCGCAGGAGGTGCGGCGGCGCCGGGTGTTCTATATCCCGGGCTATGATCCCATCCATCCCCGCCGCTACCGCGAGCTCTATCGCAAGGAAGGCGCCGCGCAGGCGCGGATCTCGGGCTACGAGATCGCGCTGACCCCCGGCACTGGCGGCGGGAACTACGGCTGGCAGGTCACGGCGCAGATCGACGGCGCGGAGGTCGCGGCCGAGGTCGAGGTTCTGGTCTGGTCCGACATCGTGCGGAACAGCATGTCGACGAGCATCCCCGCCACCTATCTCCAACTGATCCGCACGGCGTGGGAATACATCGCCACCGGGGCGCTCAGGCGGCTGATGCGGCTGCGCAAGGGGCCGGTGATCGCGGCGCTCTACCCGGTGGGGATGCTGCTGGGACAGCTTGTGCTGGCGCTGCTGCTGCTCTGGGTCGTGGCCATGGCGGCGGGGCTCCTCCGCCCGTGGCTGGGCCTTTTCGCCGATATCGGCGGGCTGGTCGCGGGGGCCGCGGCGGCGGTCTGGCTGCTGCGCTGGTTCAAGGCCAGGGACGGCAAGCTCTTCGCCTATTACCTGATGCACGACTACGCCTATTCTGCGCAGCATCGCGGCGCCAACCCGCCCGAGCTCGAGGCGCGCATGGCCAGCTTCACCGATGCGATTGCCGACGCGCTCGGCGATGACGTGGACGAGGTTCTGGTGGTCGGTCACAGCTCGGGCGCGCATTTGGCGGTCTCGATCCTGTCGGACCTGATCCGGCAGGGGCGGGTGCCCGAGCGCGGCCCGCGTCTCGCCTTCCTCAGCCTCGGGCAGGTGGTGCCGATGGTCTCGTTCCTGCGCGACGCGTGGCGGCTGCGGGCCGATCTCGCCTTTCTCTCCGCCCGTCATGAGCTCACCTGGGTCGACGTCACCGCGCCCGGCGACGGCTGCGCCTTCGCGCTTTGCGATCCGGTCTCGGTCTCGGGCGTGGCACCAGAGAACAAGCGCTGGCCGCTGGTGTTCTCGGCCCAGTTCACCCGGGCGCTCAGCCCGGAGCGCTGGAAGGCGCTGCGCTGGCGCTTCTTCCGGCTGCATTTCCAGTATCTCTGCGCCTTCGACGCCCCCCGCGACTACGATTATTTCCAGATCACCGCCGGGCCGCTGAGCCTCGCGACGCGCTACGCCGGGCGCCCGCCCTCGGCCAGCCGCATCGACGTGGCGGTGTCGAAATTCACCTCGACCGCGCCATGACCCTGCCGCCGAAACCCGCCTCGCGCCCCGACAAGGTCTCGCTCTGGCGCTATCTCAAGCTGTTCCGGCAGGACCTGCTTTCGGCGCAGCCCGAACGGCTCTACCGGGCGTGGATGGCCGAGTTCCGGACGCCGTTCTTCCGCTCCTACCTCGTCAACCAGCCGGATCTGGTGAAGACCGTGCTGAAGGACCGGCCGCTCGACTTCCCCAAGTCGGAACGGATCTCGGAAGGCTTGCGGCCCCTGCTGGGCGAGTCGGTCTTCCTGACCAACGGCGCGCAGTGGCAGCGTCAGCGCCGCATCATCGACCCGGCCTTCGAGGGCGGGCGCCTGCGCGAGACCTATCCGGCGATGTGGGCGGCAAGCCAGGCAGCACTGGCGCGGCTTTCGGCACGCGCCGGCGAGACGGTCGAGATCGAGGAGCAGACCAGTCACGCCGCCGCCGACATCATCTTCCGAACGCTGTTCTCGATCCCCATCGAGGACGACCTCGCGGCGCAGGTCTTTCACGCGTTCCGCGCCTACCAGCGGACCCAGCCGATCCTCAACCTCGCGGCCTTCCTGCCGCTGCCGCGCTGGATGCCGCGCTTCTTCCGGTCTGACACCAAGGCCGCGGCCAAGCGTATCCGCGGGCTGATCACCGCGCTTTGCGAGCACCGCCGCGCCGAGATCGAAGCCGGCACCGCGCCGGATGACCTTGCCACCAAGATCATGACCACCGCCGATCCCGAGACCGGCGCGATCTTCTCGACCGAGGAGATGGTCGACCAGGTGGCGATCTTCTTCCTTGCCGGGCACGAGACCTCGGCCTCGGCGCTGGCCTGGGCGCTCTACCTCGTGGCCACTCATCCCGACTGGCAGGCGCGGCTGGCCGAGGAGGCGCAGATTCTGGGCGAGGTGCCGGACTTTGCCGACATCGCGAAGCTCAGGCTCTCGCGCGATGTCTTCCGCGAGACGCTGCGGCTCTACCCGCCGGTGCCGATGATGGTGCGCGAGACGACTTGCCCCGAGCGGTTCCGCGACCGGGACGTGCCCGAGGGCGCGCAGATCGTGCTGAGCCCGTGGCACCAGCACCGCCACGCGCGGCTCTGGGACAATCCCGACGGGTTCGATCCGGCGCGCTGGGGCACGGAGAATGGCCGCAGCTGCGCGCGCGAGGCCTATATGCCGTTCTCGGCCGGGCCGAGGGTCTGCACCGGGGCGGGCTTTGCGATGGTCGAGGGGGTGCTGATGCTGTCGCTGATCCTGCGCGATCTCAAACTCACCGCGCTGCCCGGAAAAGCGCCCGAGCCGGTGGCCTTTCTCACCGTGCGTGCCCGCGACGGCATTCACCTCAAGGTGGAACATCGGTAGCGGTGCACGTTAACGACGGACGTTAGCGATAACCCTCCGTCTTTCGTCTACCCATCGCAAATTCCTTGCGATATGCCTTTGGCAACAAGGATTTTTCAGCATGGGAGAGGGTTCCTCATGAGCGTTTTCGAAGAGCAGAAGACAAAGATGTCGACCGGCCAGGGCTTTATCGCGGCGCTGGACCAGTCGGGCGGGTCGACCCCGAAGGCGCTGCTGCAATACGGTGTCGAAGAGAGCGAATATGACGGCGAAGCCGAGATGTTCGGCGAGATCCACAAGATGCGCACCCGCATCATCACCGCGCCGGACTTCACCGACGGCAAGGTGCTTGGCGCGATCCTTTTCGAGCGCACCATGCGCGGCGAGGTCGAGGGCATCCCGACGGCACAGTACCTGTGGGAGAAGCGCGGCGTGGTGCCGTTCCTGAAGATCGACAAGGGCCTCGCCGACAAGGAAAACGGCGTGCAGCTGATGAAGCCGATGCCGGGCATCGAGGATCTGCTCAAGGAAGCCAAGGAGAGCTTCGGTATCTTCGGCACCAAGGAGCGCTCGGTGATCCACGAGGCCAATGCCGAGGGCATCAAGGCCGTGGTCGACCAGCAGTTCGAGCTTGGCAAGACCGTGGTCGCCGCCGGTCTCGTGCCGATCATCGAGCCCGAGGTCGACATCAACTCGGCCACCAAGGCCGAGGCCGAAGAGATCCTTAAGGCCGAGATCGCCAAGCATCTCGACACGCTGCCCGAGGGCGATGACGTGATGCTGAAACTGACCATCCCCAGCGTCGACGGCCTCTATGACGAGCTTGCAGATCACCCGCGCGTGGTGCGCGTCGTGGCGCTCTCGGGGGGCTACTCGACCGACGTGGCCTGCGAGAAGCTCGCCAAGCAGCCGAAGATGATCGCGTCGTTCAGCCGCGCGCTGGCCGAGGGCCTGTCGAAGAAGCAGTCGGATGGCGACTTCAACGCACTGCTCGGCAGCAACATCGACAAGATCTACCAGGCCTCTCTCTGAGCGACGCCTAAGGTCCCTCGGGGCCGATCGGAAACGAAAAACGCGCCGGGGCAGCCCGGCGCGTTTTTTTTTGCCTCGTCGCTGCGCTCAGAGGGGCCGCTCAGGAGCGCGCGATATAGCGGTCGCGGCGGTGGTTCACGGTGATCAGCAGGTTGAGCACCACGGCGCCCAGCAGCGACCAGAGCACGCGCTCCCAGTCGAAGAGGAACAGTGCCAGCAGGAAGACGCAGAGGTCGAAGCCAAGCTGCACATGGCCGGCCTTGATGCCCTTGGTGTCCTGCGCCCAGAGCGCCACGATGCCCACGCCGCCCAGCGTGGCACCGTGGCGGAACAGCATCAGCAGGCCGACCCCCGCCAGCATCCCCGACAGCGTCGCCCCGAGCGCCGGGTGCAGGTGGTTGATCGTCAGCACCAGCGGCAGCGTTTCGGCGATGGTCGACATCAGCGCCACCGACAGGAAGCTCTTGATGGTGAAGCGCCAGCCGATCTGCCGGATCGCCAGCAGGTAGAAGGGCAGGTTGAGAACGAAGAAGATCGCGCCGAAGGGCAGGCCGCTGGGATAGGACAGCACCAGCGACAGGCCGGCGATCTGGCCGGTGAAGAGCTCGGAGGCGCGCAGGAACTGGATCGACAGAGCCACGAGCGTGGTGCCGACGAGGATGGCCTGCAGGTCTTCCCACAGGGTGTGACGGTCGGGCGGGGGCGATTGAAGCAGCAGCATGGGGTTGCCATGACGCGCGGTTCGCGCGGGGTCAAGATGGGTCGTGGCGCGACACGGCGCAGAAAGCGCGGGGCGCGCGTTTCATGGGCGCCGGGCTCGGGCCCATGCACAGAGATCGGTGCCCGGCCCCCGCGCGGGGGCCGGCCATTGCCGCGAGGGGCGGCGCTCAGAGTTCGCCGAGCGCCTTGTTGAGATTCTCGTCGACCTTTTCGAGAAAGCCCATGGTGGTGAGCCATTTCTGATCGGGCCCGACCAGCAGGGCCAGGTCCTTGGTCATCCAGCCCGATTCCACCGTCTCGACCACGACCTTCTCCAGCGTGGTGGCAAAGGCCATCAGCGCGGTGTTGCCGTCAAGCTTGGCGCGGTGCTTGAGACCGCCGGTCCAGGCATAGATCGAGGCGATCGAGTTGGTCGAGGTCGCCTGTCCGGCCTGGTGCTGGCGGTAGTGGCGGGTGACGGTGCCATGCGCCGCCTCGGCCTCGACGATCTGGCCGTCCGGGGTCATCAGCTGCGAGGTCATCAGGCCGAGCGAGCCGAAGCCCTGGGCCACGGTGTCGGACTGCACGTCGCCATCGTAGTTCTTGCAGGCCCAGACGAAACCGCCGTTCCACTTCATGCAGCAGGCAACCATGTCGTCGATCAGACGGTGCTCGTACCAGATGCCCTTGGCCTTGAACTGCTCCTCGAACTCTTCCTCGAAGACCTTCTGGAACAGGTCCTTGAAGCGGCCGTCATAGGCCTTGAGGATGGTGTTCTTGGTCGACAGATAGACCGGCCAGCCCAGCGACAGACCATAGTTGAACGAGGCGCGGGCGAAATCGATGATCGAGGCGTCGAGGTTGTACATCGCCTGGTAGACGCCGGCCGAGGGGGCGTCATAGACCTCTTTCTCGATCACCGTGCCGTCCTCGCCGACGAATTTCATCGTCAGCTTGCCGGCGCCGGGGAAGTGGAAATCGGTCGCCTTGTACTGGTCGCCAAAGGCGTGGCGCCCGATGACGATGGGCCGGGTCCAGCCGGGCACGAGGCGCGGCACGTTGCGGCAGATGATCGGCTGGCGGAACACCACGCCGCCAAGGATGTTGCGGATCGTGCCGTTGGGCGAGCGCCACATCTGCTTGAGGCCGAACTCCTCGACACGGGCCTCGTCGGGCGTGATGGTGGCGCATTTGACCGCGCAGCCGATTTCCTTGGTCTTCTCGGCGGCGTCGATGGTGATCTGGTCGTTGGTCTCGTCCCGGCTTTCGATCCCGAGATCGTAATACAGCAGGTCGAGATCCAGATAGGGCAGGATCAGCTTTGTCTTGATGAAGTCCCAGATGATGCGGGTCATCTCGTCGCCGTCCATCTCGACGATCGGGTTGTCTACCTTGATCTTCGACATGCAGGTCCCTTTCCGTTGTGCACGTGCAGCATCATGCGGCCTTAGCCGAGATTCGCAACTTTGGGAAGTATGGTATGCATCGGTATACAAAATATGACGATGTGTGTCGGAATTCTGGGCG
>Ga0114904_1001645_pt1 | contig 10672 bp, 6 predicted proteins | sample MalvirDeepMed_s6_FD_83498 | JGI IMG/M metagenome (GOLD analysis project Ga0114904, IMG submission 83498) | Marine viral communities from the Global Malaspina Expedition - Malaspina viral metaG DeepMed_s6 | ecosystem: Environmental > Aquatic > Marine > Oceanic | place: Mediterranean Sea... | reverse complement strand
GGCACGCTTGATGGCATCGTTCAGGCTGTGGCGGCAGCCGTACTTGTTGTCGTTCTTGGACTTGGTCACTGCGTCGTTGACGTTGATGGCCGGCACCTTCAGCTTGCCGTCCCGCAGCATTTCCTGCAGGCGGTGTACGCCGGTGGTGGTTTCTTCGGTCACGCCGTGGCAGTTAGCCAGAATCTCCGGATACTTTTCGTGGAGCAGGGCCGTCAGGTCGCCGCCGTCGTCCAGAATCATGTTGGGTTCCCAGCCATCGACGTCGGCGCCAACGGTACGCTCGAGGCACCAGTCGTATTCTTCGTCGGTCTCACCTTTCCAGGCAAAAACGGGGACGCCGCTCTCGGCAATGGCAGCAGCTGCCTGATCCTGGGTTGAGAAGATGTTGCACGATGACCAGCGCACCGTAGCGCCCAGCTCGACCAGCGTTTCAATCAGCACGGCGGTCTGGATGGTCATGTGGATGCAGCCCATGATGTTGGCGCCTTTCAGCGGCTGCTCGGTTTTGTACTTCTCACGCAGAGCCATCAGTGCGGGCATTTCGCCTTCAGCAATGTTGATTTCCTTACGGCCCCAGCCCGCGAGTGAGATATCGCGAACTTTGTAGTCATCGAAGTTTTTCAGTTTTTCTGCCGGAGTGCTCATATGGTGTTCTCCCGTCTTTGAACTGTTGGCCTGGAGTACTGGTCCCCTGGCCTTGGAATTTGGTGCATCGGCGGTGGGGGGATTCTCTCCCCGGAAACGCTACGAGCACATCCATGTGCGCTTGGGGTCGGCCATCCTTGGCCTCCCACATTCCGGGGAGAGAATCCCCCCACCGCCTCGTTTAAATTTTGGTGATGGCCGTCATTAGTACGACCAAGGCCTTTGATTTGGCCTTTAAAAACTGTCTCCGCTGAAATCAATGCGGGAGACAAAACCTCTATCCCGCCTATTTCGAGAAGCCCTCACCACAATGCGAAGCGGTGGTGAGGGACCCCTTTCATGGACTGTGGGAGGCCAGGGATGGCCGACCCCAAGCGCACACGGATGTGCTTGTAGCGTGTCCATGAAAGGGGTCCCTCAGCGCCGCCGCCCCCATCAGCAGCGGGCTAACCCAAGCTCAACACAACTCAAATGCCAGCAGCATCCTTAAGAAGGTCCGCACGATCCGTCTTCTCCCAGGGGAACGAGGTAAACGTCTTGCCGCCCACCGTCATCTCAACCGGCTCGCGGCCGAAGTGGCCGTAGGCCGCGGTGGCCCGGTACATCGGGTGCAGCAGGTCCAGCATGTTGGTGATCGCATACGGGCGCAGGTCGAAATGCTCGCGGACCAGCTTGATGATCTTGTCGTCGCTGATCTTCCCGGTGCCGAAAGTATTCAGGGAGATGGACGTAGGCTGCGCCACACCGATGGCGTAGGACACCTGAATCTCACACTTCTCCGCCAGGCCGGCTGCGACAATGTTCTTGGCGACGTAACGGCCGGCGTAGGCGGCGGAACGGTCGACCTTGGACGGGTCCTTGCCGGAGAAAGCACCACCACCGTGGCGGGCCATGCCGCCGTAGGTGTCGACGATGATCTTGCGCCCGGTCAGGCCGCAATCACCCACGGGGCCGCCGATCACGAACTTGCCAGTCGGGTTGATGTGGAACTGGGTATCCTTGTGCAGCAATTCCGCCGGCAGGGCATGCTTGACGATCAGTTCCATCACCGCTTCTTTCAGGTCAGCCTGGGACACGTCTTCGTCGTGCTGGGTGGACAGAACAATGGCGTCGATGCCAGTGACCTTACCGTTTTCATAGCGGCAGGTGACCTGGCTTTTCGCGTCGGGGCGCAGCCATGGCAGCAGGCCGCTCTTGCGGGCTTCGGCCTGGCGTTGTACCAGACGGTGAGAGAAGGTGATCGGGGCCGGCATCAGCACATCGGTTTCGTTGCTGGCGTAGCCGAACATCAGACCCTGGTCACCGGCACCCTGATCTTCCGGCTTCTGGCGGTCAACACCCTGGGCGATGTCCACGGACTGCTTGCCGATGATGTTGATGATGCCGCAGGTGTCACCGTCGTAGCCCACAGTCGAGGAGGTGTAGCCAATGTCCTTGATCACGCCGCGCACCAGGTCTTCCAGATCCACCCAGGCGCTGGTAGTGATTTCGCCACCGACGATAGCAACCCCGGTCTTTACCATGGTTTCGCACGCAACCCGGGCATGGGGGTCGTCAACCAGGATGGCGTCGAGGACGGCATCGGAAATCTGGTCAGCCAGTTTATCAGGATGGCCTTCAGAGACCGATTCGGAGGTAAAGACGCTGTAGTCAGGCATAGGGTTGCTCCTCTGTGAGCGTTGCAAATTCGGGCCGGCAATAGGTCTTTGGTTGAGGCCGGCTGTTTTGATGTCGGTATCGTAAATCAGTTTTCAGAGTCTGCATAACTCTATATCAAAAAAAATTGATACAGTTTTAGTTTCTGTCTTATGTGGACTCTGCGGTTTTCCAGAATTCTCTTACCTGCACCTGAAAGCCGTTTCTGAGCCCGATGAACAGTGACTCTCCTGCGGCCAGGCCGGCATCGGTCGCCCAACTGGTGAGCTCTTCGGGTTCAAAGCCCAGCCACAGATCGCCGCAGGCTTCCTTCGCCCAATCCTGGTCGTGGCTGCACAGATCGCTGACAAACAGGCAGCCACCGGTGTTCATCAGTGCCGAGGCATCCAGAAAAATGTCCGCCGGGCTGGGCACGTGATGCAGGACCATGTTGGCTACTACCAGGTCAAAATCGTCACCACGTGCCAACAGGTTGTCGGTGACACCTTCAATCAGATCGACATTGTTCAGGCGCTCATCAATACAGGTGCGCGTGGCCTTGGCGAGCATGTCGCGGGAGTTGTCCAGTGCCACTACATGCTCACAAATCTTTGAGAGCACCGGCAGGAATGCACCTTCACCGGGGCCGATTTCCAGGGCCGTTTTCCAGTCATGACGCTCGGAACGATTGCGAATCAGGTTCGCCACCGGTTCGGCGTAGAGATCAAACGCGGCGATGAGCTCCTGTTGCTCCCGGAATTTCTCCGCATAGCGGGAGAAGAAGGCCTGGGACTGGTCCGCGCGCTGATTGCGAATGGCTTCGATTTTTTCCTGAAGGTGCCCTGGCAGAGGAATACGGTCCACGCTCTGGAAAATCTGGCGGATGGTCTGGTCCGTCAGCTTGTCGCTTTCAAGGTTCAGAGGGCGCCGGTAGAAAATGGCGTTGCCTTCCCGCTGGGGTTCCAGCAGTCCTGCCTTGTGCATCACCTTCAAATGATGGCTCATGCCCGACTGGCGCATCTCAAAGAGCTGGCTCAGCTCCAGAACGCCGAAGGTGTCCCGACGCAACACCCGCAGAATCTCCAGGCGTAACGGATCGCCGCTCGCTTTGAAAATCGGTGCCAGGGCGTCCACAGAGGACAAGTCATTAGCATGCGTGGTCAAGGATGTCATGGGAGGAAAGTGTAGGCATGTCGTGCCGGGCAATCAACATCTATATCAAAATAAATTGATATAGATTCAGATCTATTTGAAAAATCAGATAAAATTTCAGGGCGATAATTCCAGTGTGGGAAACATCCGTAAAACATCCTTAAAAAGAGCGTCGCCGATTTGCCCCGATGGTCACTAATCGGCGAAAATACGCGCCTTATTTTCAACTGCTCACCTTTTGCCGACCAAAAACTGGAGAAACGTCAATGCCGTCTCGCACAGATCTCGCCAACGCCATTCGCGCGCTGAGCATGGATGCGGTTCAGAAAGCCAAATCCGGCCACCCGGGCGCGCCCATGGGTATGGCGGACATCGCCGAGGTCCTCTGGAATGATTTCCTTAGCCACAACCCGGCCAACCCCCAGTGGGCTAACCGTGACCGGTTTGTGCTGTCCAACGGCCATGGCTCCATGCTGCAGTATTCCCTGCTGCACCTGAGCGGCTATGACGTCTCCATCGAAGACATCAAGAACTTCCGCCAACTGCACTCCAAAACCCCGGGCCATCCGGAATACGGCTACACGCCGGGTGTTGAAACCACTACGGGGCCGCTCGGGCAGGGTATTGCCAATGCGGTCGGCTTTGCGCTGGCAGAGAAAGCCCTGGCGGAGCAGTTCAATCGCCCTGGCCACAATGTTGTTGATCACTACACCTACGCCTTCCTGGGCGATGGCTGCCTGATGGAAGGTATTTCCCACGAGGTGTCTTCCCTGGCTGGTACATTGGGCCTTGGCAAGCTGATCATGTTCTATGACGACAACGGCATCTCCATCGACGGTGAAGTGGACGGCTGGTTTACCGACGACACGCCCAAGCGTTTTGAATCCTACGGCTGGCAGGTAATCCCTGCTGTTGACGGACATAACCCGGAGGCCGTTCGCGCAGCCATTGAGGCCGGCCGGGCGAATACAGCCCAGCCCACGCTGATCTGCTGCAAGACCATTATTGGTTTTGGTTCCCCCAACAAGCAGGGCACCGAAGCCTGTCACGGCGCAGCGCTGGGAGAGGACGAAATTGCACTGACCCGTGAGAAGCTGGGTTGGAGCCACGGTGCCTTCGAGATTCCTTCGGAAATTTATGGTGCCTGGGATGCCCGTGAAAAAGGCGCCGCCACACAGGCTGAGTGGGAGCAGACGTTTGCCGCCTACGAAAAGGCTGAACCGGAGCTGGCCGCTGAGCTCAAGCGTCGTATGGCCGGAGAACTGCCGGCGGACTTCTCCGAGAAGGCCCAGGCGTATATTCAGGAGTGCCAGGACAAAGGCGAAACGGTCGCCAGCCGCAAGGCGTCCCAGAACACCCTGAACGCCTATGGCCCGATGCTGCCGGAATTGTTGGGTGGCTCTGCCGACCTGGCAGGCTCCAACCTCACCATCTGGAATGGCAGTAAGCCACTGACCAAGGAAGACGCCAGCGGTAACTACGTTTATTACGGTGTTCGCGAATTCGGCATGGCTGCCATCATGAACGGCGTCGCCTTGCATGGCGGCTTCGTGCCTTACGGCGCCACCTTCCTGATCTTCATGGAGTACTGCCGCAACGCCGTACGCATGGCCGCGCTGATGAAGCAGCGCTCCATCTATGTGTTCACCCACGACTCCATTGGCCTGGGTGAAGATGGTCCTACGCACCAGCCAATAGAGCAGTTGGCGAGCCTGCGCACCACGCCCAATATGAGCACCTGGCGCCCGGCGGATGCCGTGGAATCCGCGGTGGCCTGGAAAGCCGCCCTGGAGCGTGTCGATGGCCCGACTGCGCTGGTCTTCTCCCGTCAGGGACTGCCGCACCAGCAGCGTGATGCCGAGCAACTGGCCAACATTGCCAAGGGTGGCTACATCCTGTCAGACAGCGAAGGCACGCCGGACCTTATCCTCATCGCCACCGGCGGTGAAGTGGGGCTGGCTCAGGACGCCGCCGAAGCTCTGCGCCAGAAGGGTAACAAGGTTCGCGTGGTGTCCATGCCTTCCACCGACACCTTCGATGCCCAGAGTGCTGCGTATAAGCAGGAAGTGCTGCCGCTGGAAGTGACCAACCGGGTTGCCGTTGAAGCGGCTATTGAAGACTACTGGTACAAGTACGTTGGCCTGGACGGCCGTGTGGTGGGCATGAGTACCTTTGGTGAGTCAGCGCCGGCCGGTGAGCTGTTCAAGGAGTTTGGCTTTACGGTGGATAACATCGTTGCTGTGGCCGGGGAGCTGCTGGAAGCCTGATGAGTACCGCTGCACCGTATCGCATCGCCATCAATGGATACGGCCGTATCGGCCAGTGCGTCTTGCGTGCACTTTATGAGAATCGTTTTCGCGATCATCTTCAGGTGGTCGCGATCAACGAACTGGCGGATATCGATACCATTGCCCATCTCACCCGCTACGATTCCACCCATGGTCGATTCCAGGGTGAGATAACCGTTGAGGGCGGTTCCCTGCTGGTGAACGGCGACCGTATTCGTGTCGTCCGTTGCGCCGAAGCATCGGAACTGCCCTGGGACGAGCTGGGCATTGATCTGGTGCTGGAGTGCTCCGGTGCTTTCACCGACCGGGCGACGGCCGAGCAACACCTGAAGGCTGGTGCGGAGCGCCTGCTGTTCTCACAACCGGCTGAATCCGATGTGGATCGCACCATTGTTTATGGTGTGAACCAGAATCAACTCACAAGGTCCGACCGAATCGTGGCCGCTGCCTCCTGCACCACCAACTGCCTGGTGCCGGTTATCCAGGTGTTGGACGACGCGCTGGGTGTAGAGCATGGCACGACCACCACTATTCATGCGGCCATGAATGACCAACCGGTGATCGACGCCTACCACCATCAGGACCTGCGCCGAACCCGCAGCGCCTTGCACAACATTGTTCCAGTCGATACAGGCCTCGCGAAGGGCATTGAGCGTTTGTTGCCTCACATGGAAGGCAAGTTCAGCTCGGTGGCCATGCGGGTGCCCACCATGAACGTATCGGCAATCGACATGGTGGTGAATGTCAGAGAAAACACCTCGGTGGAGGCGGTGAACAACTTACTAGAAAACGCCGCCCGCGGCCCGCTGAAACACATACTGGGCTACACCGATGAGCTTCTGGCCAGCTCCGATTTCAATCACGACGCCCATTCCGGCATCGTCGACGGAGGCCAGACGCGCGTAACCGGCGGCACCATGGTGAAGGTGCTGTGCTGGTTTGATAACGAGTGGGGGTTCGCAAATCGGATGCTGGACGTCAGCAAACACTGGCTCTCCAGCCACTGACACATTTTTTGATCAGGGGATGAACAACGATGACTATCAAGAGAATGACCGATCTGGATCTTGCCGGTAAGCGGGTACTGATTCGTGAAGACCTCAACGTACCGGTAAAGAACGGCGAAGTATCCAGCGACGCCCGCATCCGTGCCTCGCTGCCGACGATTAAGGCGGCAAAGGACGCCGGCGCAAAGGTTATGCTGATGTCTCACCTCGGCCGCCCGGAAGAAGGCGTCTACGACGAAGCCTCCTCGATGAAACCGGTGGCTGATCACCTCAGTAAAGTGCTGGGCCAAGACGTTCGCCTGATTACCGATTATCTGGACGGCGTTGATGTGGCCGACGGCGAAGTTGTCATGTTTGAAAACGTCCGCTTCAACAAGGGCGAGAAAAAAGACGACGAAGAGCTTTCCAAAAAGTACGCCGCGCTGTGCGATGTCTACGTGATGGATGCTTTCGGCACCGCCCACCGCGCCCAGGCCTCGACCCATGGCGTCGCTCGCTTCGCCCCGGAAGCCTGCGCCGGCCCGCTGCTGGCAGCAGAGCTGGAAGCCCTCGGACAAGCCCTGGATAACCCAGCCAAGCCCGTGGTTGCGATTGTTGGCGGCTCCAAGGTGTCCACCAAGCTGGACGTCCTCAACGCCCTGGAAAAAGTCTGCGACTCCATCATCGTCGGCGGCGGCATCGCCAACACCTTCCTGGCGGCCGCTGGCCACCCGGTGGGCAAATCCCTGTGCGAGCATGACCTGATCGACACGGCCCGTGAAATTGCCTCCCGCGTTGAGATCCCGCTGCCGGTGGATGTGGTGGTTGCTAGCGAGTTTGCGGAAACCGCGACCGCCACCACCAAAAACATTTCCGACGTCAGCGACGACGACATGATCCTCGACGTTGGCCCGGAAACCGCCGGCCAGTTCGCCGAGCTGCTGAAAAATGCCAAAACCATCCTCTGGAACGGGCCGGTCGGCGTCTTCGAATTCGACCAGTTCAGCAACGGCACCCAGTCCCTGGCCAAAGCCATCGCCGAAAGCGACGCTTTCTCTCTGGCTGGCGGCGGTGATACCGTTGCCGCCGTTGACAAGTACGGTGTGAGTGACAAAATCTCGTACATTTCCACCGGTGGTGGCGCCTTCCTGGAATTCGTGGAAGGAAAAACGCTACCGGCTGTCGCCGTTCTCGAGCAACGCGGCGCCTAGCACAAGTTTGAATCGCGAGGAGGGCCTGCAAGCCCCTTCCGGGACCGTCAAAAACATGGATGTTTTTGTCGAGCGTACATGGACGTATTCACAGCGTGTCCCGGAAGGGGCTTGCAGGCCCTCCGAAGCAGACTCCAAACCAGAGAAGTCTGCCAAAGACATTGTTTAATAAACCAAGGAGACAACCCCAATGGCCCTGATATCGATGCGGCAACTGCTGGACCACGCCGCCGAGCATGGTTACGGTGTACCTGCGTATAACGTGAACAACCTTGAGCAGATGCGCGCCATCATGGAAGCGGCTGACAAAACCGATTCTCCGGTGATTGTTCAGGCCTCTGCTGGTGCCCGCAAATACGCAGGCGCGCCTTTCCTGCGGCACCTGATCCTCGCGGCCATTGAAGAGTTTCCCCACATTCCGGTGGTCATGCACCAGGACCACGGCACCAGCCCGTCGGTATGCCAGCGCTCCATTCAACTGGGCTTCAGCTCCGTGATGATGGACGGCTCCCTTGGCGAAGATGGCAAAACCCCGACCGACTACGAGTACAACGTGGACGTCACCCGTCGCACCGTCGAAATGGCACACGCTTGTGGTGTTTCCGTGGAAGGCGAGCTGGGATGCCTGGGCTCCCTGGAAACCGGCCAGGCCGGCGAAGAAGACGGCATTGGCGCAGAGGGCACCCTGGATCATAGCCAGATGCTGACCGATCCGGAAGAAGCGGCAGACTTCGTCAAGAAAACCCACGTCGACGCCCTGGCCATCGCCATCGGTACCAGCCACGGCGCCTACAAGTTCACCCGTCCGCCGACCGGTGACATCCTGGCGATTGAGCAGATCAAAGCCATCCACAAGCGCATTCCGGACACTCATCTGGTCATGCATGGTTCCAGCTCCGTACCCCAGGAGTGGCTGAAAATCATCAACGAATACGGCGGCGAAATCCCGGAAACCTACGGTGTGCCTGTTGAGGAAATCGTTGAAGGCATCAAGCACGGTGTTCGCAAGGTCAATATCGACACCGACCTGCGCCTGGCCAGCACCGGCGCAACCCGTCGCTTCCTGGCCCAGAATCCGGCTGAGTTCGACCCGCGCAAATTCCTCAAGGCGACCATGCAGGCGATGACAGAAGTCTGTGTTGCTCGCTATGAAGCCTTCGGCACCGCCGGCAACGCCAGCAAGATCAAACCGGTTAACCTTGAGCGTATGTTTGAGCGGTATGCGTCTGGTGAGCTGGATCCCAAGGTTCAATAAGCCTTGGGGTTTGCCTCTGTAGCCTGTTGGTTGCGGGGCTTCGCAGAGGTGGGCTTTTCTTCCGGGACACGTCGTGAATACGTCCCTGTAGACCCCTAAAAAACATCCCTGTTTTTTAGGGTCCCGGAAGAAAAGCCCGCCTCTGCTTGTTTAGCCTCTCGATATCGCCCGCTCTATCAGTCTTCGTCAAACGTTGCCCGAATATCTTTTGCGATAACACTGATGCTGACATGAGTCGCGGTGGGAATACCTTTCCAGAAATGTGGAGCGCCAGGGATGGCGCGACCAAGCCCTACATGGACGTATTCACGGGCGTTTTCTGGAAAGGTATTCTCACCGGGGCGCCACCCGCAGAAATCAACAGGCTACAAGCCCAACCTTAAGGCATGACAAAAGCCAACAACTGATACGCATCAATTCTGATACGCCCCCACCTTGTAATTTCCCCTCACTCATCAAATATAGAGTTAATAATCGGGCGAAAAATGCCCAGCCATCTAAGCAGGTGTGAGGGAAAGCATGGACTTCAAAGACTATTACGCCGTACTCGGTGTGAGCGAGTCTGCCTCCCCCGAGGAGATCAAGAAGGCCTACCGCAAACTGGCCCGGAAATACCATCCGGACGTCAGTAAGGAGGAGAATGCCTCCGACAAGTTCAAGGACATCGGCGAGGCCTACGAAGTACTGAAAGATCCCGAAAAACGGGCCGAATACGACGAGCTGAAAAAGTACGGTTCCCAGAAGGACGGATCGTTCCAGCCGCCTCCCGGATGGCAGAGCGCGTCCGGCTTCGGGGGTGGTGGCTACACCGAAGCCGATGCGGCCCAGTTCAGCGACTTCTTCGAGGAAATCTTCGGCGGTGGCCGTCGCGCGGGAGCCGGATTTGGCTCCGCGTTTGGCGGTGGCTTCGGGGGCGCGCGCCAATCTATGCGCATGCGGGGTGAAGACGTTCATGCCCGGATCGCGCTGTTCCTGGAGGAAGCTTTCCATGGCTGCGAAAAGCAGGTGTCGTTTAACGTCCAGGAAGCCGACGCCCAGGGCCGCGTCGTGCCGCGTCAGAAAACCCTCAATGTGAAGATCCCCGCTGGCATGAAAGAAGGGCAGCACATCCGCCTGAAAGGCCAGGGCGCTCCCGGTATGGGCGGTGCGGAGAACGGTGACCTGTTTATCGAGGTGGAATACGCACCGCACCCCCACTTTACGGTCGAAGGGCGGGATATAATAGTGACGGTTCCCATCGCACCCTGGGAGGCGGCTCTAGGCGCCTCGGTCACGGTGCCGACCGTGGGCTCGAAGGTGAACGTGAAGGTGCCCAAGGGCTCTTCCAGCGGTCGCAAGCTGCGCCTTAAAGGCAAGGGCCTGCCAGGCAAGCATCCTGGCGATCAGCTAGTGGTGTTGCAGATCGTGATGCCTGAGCAGCACAGCGAAAAAGCCGAGGAACTATACAAACAGTTGGCCGAGGCCGAAAAAGGGTTCAATCCACGCAGCAAGTTGCATGTC
>Ga0114904_1001639_pt1 | contig 10703 bp, 9 predicted proteins | sample MalvirDeepMed_s6_FD_83498 | JGI IMG/M metagenome (GOLD analysis project Ga0114904, IMG submission 83498) | Marine viral communities from the Global Malaspina Expedition - Malaspina viral metaG DeepMed_s6 | ecosystem: Environmental > Aquatic > Marine > Oceanic | place: Mediterranean Sea... | reverse complement strand
GTACAGCATCGTGGTGCGCAAGTCGCCACGTCAAAGGCTTCGTTTCACTAGTCGCTGTATCTTTATCGCCATAAACGGCAATGCGCTGCTTGTTTAACTGGCTTGGGGCTTTGCCTTGGCGACGCTGGGCAATTTGCTCTGCAACGGTTAGTCTCATGCGTATAGCTCCAATAGTTGCGCGACCTCATCAGGTTGTACTGGGCCGTAAGTATCTTCATCGATCAATACTGCCGGGCCTTTGTCACAGTTACCTAAACAACAAATCGGCAAAATAGTAAAACGGCCATCAGCGGTAGTTTGACCATACTCAATACCCAGCTCAGCTCTAAAAGCCACTGATAACGCCTCATAGCCTGTTAGATAACAGGATACCGAGTCACAAATAAGAATCACGTGACGGCCGACGGGCTGCCGATAAATACGATTATAAAAAGTGGCGACGCCCTCAATATCGGTCACCGGAACTTCTAAGATATTAGCGATAGCGTTGACCTGCGCATCATCTACCCAGCCATTGCGCTTTTGTACTATTTTTAGCGCGTCCAAAGACGCAGCGCGCGCTTGTGGATAATGATGCATAAACTCATTAATAGCGGCAATCTCACTTGTCGTCAAAATACTAGCGACATCTACCTTTGGCGTTTTATCAGAAACAATCTTCATCATCTTCTATTCTATCCTCACTCATCACGCTGCGCCCTAAGGCTTTAGTAATACTGCTGCAGCGGTTTGGTGTGCCTATTGGCGGTAATATCAATGTTGCTTATTTGCCTATTTTTTCTTTACTGGTCTTTTACTTTACGGGTTTATAACCTAAAAACAATTAGCGATCACAGTCCGCCATGACGATATCGATAGAAGCTAAGTACATGATAGCGTCTGATACTAGCGAGCCGTTAATCACCGATGGCATCTGCTGTAAGTGCGCAAACGTCGGCGTGCGAATACGGGTACGGTAGCTCATCGTCGAGCGATCTGAGGTAATATAATAGCTATTGAGGCCTTTAGTCGCCTCAACGATAGTCGCGCACTCACCAGCTGGCATCACAGGACCCCAAGAGACAGACAAGAAGTGATTAATCAAAGTCTCGATATCATTTAGGGTGCGATCTTTTGGTGGTGGCACCGCTAGCGGATGGTCTGCTTTGTACGGCCCTTGCGGCATATGATCCATACACTGACGGATGATACGCATCGATTGGCGCATCTCCTCAATCTTGACCATACAGCGATCATACGCATCGCCGTTATAGCCAATAGGTACCTCAAAGTCGAAGTTCTCATAGCCCATATACGGCCGCGCTTTACGTAGATCAAAATCGACCCCTGTCGCCCGCAGGCCAGCACCCGTCACGCCCCAAGCCAATGCTTGCTTGGCGTTGTACTGTGCTACGTTTTGGGTCCGACCTTTGAGCACACTGTTTTGTAGCGCCGCTTTGACATACTCGTCCAAGCGCTTAGGCATCCACTCCAAAAACTCACGAACCAAACGCTGCCAGCCACGTGGTAGATCTGCCGCCGTCCCGCCAATACGGAACCAAGCCGGATGCATCCGGTAGCCGGTTACCGCCTCAATGACGTCATAAGCTTTTTGGCGATCGGTAAACATATAAAACACTGGCGTCATACCGCCGGCGTCTTGAATAAAGGTACCGACATAGAGCAAGTTATTAGTAATGCGGAAAAACTCGCTCATCATCACTCGGATAGTCTGCGCGCGATCAGGGATAGTAATACCGGCAAGCTTTTCAACCGACATGATATACGGCAGCTCATTCATGACCCCGCCAAGATAATCAATACGGTCGGTATAAGGGATGTAGGAGTGCCAAGTCTGACGCTCAGCCATCTTTTCAGCGCCGCGGTGATGGTAGCCGATGTCCGGAATACAATCGATCACCTCTTCGCCATCGAGTTGGAGTACTAAGCGAAACGCACCATGAGCGGATGGGTGGTTAGGACCGATGTTCAAGAACATAAAGTCCTCATCGCGGCCCGAGCGCTTCATGCCCCACTCTTCTGGCACAAACCGTAAGTTTTCTTGCTCATATTGCTGTTTAGCGGTATTCAAAAAGTACGGTGTAAACTCAGTCGCACGCGCATGATACTCTTTACGCAGCGGATGACCTTCCCAGTATTTTGGCAACAAAATACGAGTCAGGTGCGGATGGCCGCTAAAGACAATACCGAACATGTCCCAAACTTCACGCTCATACCAGTTGGCATTGGGCCATATTTTGGTGGCGCTTGGAAGAGTTAAGTCATCTTCACTGAGCGCGACCTTGATACGCACATCGCTGTTGCGCTCAAGCGACATCAAGTGATAAAACACGGTAAAGTCACTCTCTGGCAAATCACCGCGGTGCTGACGCAGACGCTCATCCATTGCCGATAAATCAAAGAGCATCACGTAGGGCTTTGGCAACTTACGCAAGAACAGTAAAATGTCTAGCAGATCGCTGCGAGCGACCCAAACCGTTGGAATCTCATCGACAGTATGCTGCACCACAAACTTACCTGCATACTTATGCTCCAGCTCTCTGATGACGGCTGGTACCGGTTTTATCTTAGGATTTTTGTTTTCGACTACCGTGACCATGAATGCTGTCTTCCTTCATTAATCATAACGTTTGAGCGGAACTGATTGATCAAAACCAGACTGTGCCAATTATCACTGCGCTAAGCATTACTATGCTAAATATAGTCCACGGACTAAATACTATCTGGACTACGCAAATTTTTCACCGCAATTCGATCCGCCTGCTTGCGATCACGCTCAGCCGTTAACTGCGGCTGATAAATTCCTTGATCGTTGACATGTACGCCTAGCGGGCGGCGCTCTTTGGCGATAGACTCTTGCAATAACATAAGACCTTGGATCAGTGCCTCTGGACGCGGCGGACACCCTGGTACATATACATCGACGGGAATGATTTTATCAACGCCCTGCACTACAGAATAGATATCGTACATGCCGCCTGAATTAGCACAAGCGCCCATCGAGATCACCCATTTTGGCTCAAGCATCTGTTCATACAGACGCTGAATCACCGGTGCCATCTTGATAAAGCAAGTACCAGCGACGATCATCACATCCGCCTGACGCGGTGATGCCCGAATGACCTCAGCACCGAAGCGCGACAAATCATGTACCGCGGTCAAAGTAGTGGCATACTCGACATAACAGCAAGACGTACCGAAGTTAAAAGGCCAAAGTGAGTTTTTACGGCCCCAGTTGGCAGTCGAATGCACAAGATCCTCTAGGCGACCCATAAAAACGTTTTTATGAACCTCATCCTCTAACGGATCATTGACCGTTTCACGAGTTTGCGCAGGATAGGTATCTGCATCAGGATTGGCTTTGGTTAGTGTATATTTCATACCATACAACCTTTTATGAAGAGCAGTTAAGCAGCTATAAACTAAGGCCTTTTAACTCTTAAGCATATAATGCTACGACTGCTAAAAAATAGCGGGTGATGCCCAAGTTATCTTAAGCGTGATAACTCGTTTGCATATTAATAACGCCCATAAACCGTTATGAAGGCTCATCATCTGCGGCAAAATCAACAGAAGTGACATTACCGGTGGTATTAATATGATCAATGTTTTGCAAGTGACGACGATTAGCCTCAATGCTATTCGAGACATTGATCTGGCCCGATGACTGCGCCGGTACTTTACCTGTCGGATCGACCATCAACTCCTCAACACCGTTGAACTTAGTAATGTCTGCTAGATTGAACCCTGCAGGCGCTGCATGCAAGCGTGCTTTTTTGCGCAGTTTATCGGCAGGTGACCAGTTCATAGCCCCTAAGCTAAGCTCATAGATAAGACCGACGATGAGCACCCCGATAAATATCGCAGCCGCAGCAAAGCCTAGCCAGCCCGTTTCGCGGACTGAGACCGAATAAGCGTATAGGTATAAGGCTTCTAGATCGAAAATAACGAAGAATATCGCTACTAGGTAGAATTTGGCAGACAAACGAATGCGGGCATTGCCAGCTCCGACAACACCCGCCTCAAATATCTCTTCTTTTTGTAAGCCTTTTGAGCGCCCGCCAAGCAAGCGCGGTACGGTCAACATAAAGACAACCAGACCGATGGCGGCTAAAATAAAGGCAACTGCTGACCAACTAAAGGCAGACATGATAATACTTGCTCCTCACCCAATCGAGTGTCAGGACTTGATAAACCATGGTTAGGATACAGAACCTCTTATCATTAAGAGGAGCATGAAGGCTATGCAGCCAATATCCTAAAACAACAATTCTATCAAGCACCGTAACGCAGACGAAAACACAGGTTCACTGTGCTGGTAATGGCCAATTATCAAGATCATTGACACCAAAAAAGAGAGGACACAGAATTTAGGTTTATCTAGCCCTAGGCTCAGATAAAAGCTGGTCATCAACCCCTTGGTATAAAGTAAAAGTGAATTTATTAAATCAATATCATATTGTGACATTTAATTGATTTAATAACTCATTACCTACAGTCAATAATGGCGCGATAACTGGCGTAAACGGTTTACACACTATACGCATATCAACGCTCAAAAGCCAGTTTTTCACTGTATTGCACGGTCATTTTATATGCTACAAAATATATCAATCCATCCACTACCCATGTTACCGCATTTTTACTATCTTCCTTTAGCACGCTAGTTTATGCTAGCTGACTTCCTTATCTATCACCGTCAAAACTTGGCAACTTTTAGTACGGATGAACCGCTAATATCTTTATTCAAAAACGGCCGCTCAAAGCTTAGAGCAAGCGTCAAATTACGCGGTTATTGTAAACCAAATCCTCTCAATTGCAACCTGCCAAATGTGACGAGTCAACAAAATAAAAAAAGGAGCAGACCTTACATCGGTCTGCTCCCTCTATACACTAGCTATCTTTTATTGATTCATAAACAATCAGCAGTGCTTATTGATTGATGACATCAACACCTTTAGGCGGGGTGAATTTAAATTGGCCACTACCCAAATTAGGGTTGAGCTTGATATTACTAAACTTGATAGACGTGGTTTGTCCTAAGTTATCATTGAGCACCATCATCACAGGCTTGCCGCCACTAAAGCTCATAGATAAGTTTTTGAAACTCGCATCACTCGCTTTTGGATAGAGCACATAGTAGTTTTTATTGGCGTAAGGCTGGGTGATTTTGAAGTTCTGGGCGATTTTATTGGGATCGCCTGATAATAATAGCGCTGGCGTATTACCCACTTGGCTATCTACCGTCTGCTTAGTCGCTTGCTCTAAGTCCTTGTCGTACACCCACATGGTACTACCATTAGCGACGATAAGCTGTTGAGACGGTGATTTTGTCTCCCAGCGAAAGTTATTCGGGCGCTGCACGCTCATTGACCCTTTAAAAGTGCCACTATTAGCGCCTTTCGTGGTTTGTGAAAAATCAGCGCTCATGCTCTTAGTGTTTGTCAATAAGCGATTTAAACGCTTGGCCGCTTGTAGGCTATCTGCTGGTGCAGCATTCGCCGTTTGAGTCATAGCGACCATAGGCGCAGCTACTCCTAAGCTGGTCATCAGCACGCCTGCTAATGCGCCACTCATTATTTTTTGTTTTGTAGTTGGCTTCATTGTCTCTTGCTTGCTCACTGTCATCGTAATTATCCTCTCTAAAGTTATAAAATAAAAATGAGTCATCATTTAAAGGTAATGATAAATCTTAATAGCAACTGCGCTTTTGTGTTGTCATTAGTTTTACATACATTTTGCAAACTTAGGTTTTGAACACTCGCTTTGAATACGTAGTCTTTTAAGCTGCGCTATTAAGCAATGAAGACAGTCTGCCAGTTTTTTTATTACGCGCCTAGACATGATTTGCAATCTTTACTACGGCTGCCATACACGCTTGTAACTGCTACTAAGACGGATTAAGTCCAGCCATAAAAAAACCCTACTACCAAATAGGCAATAGGGAATTTTTAATCATTTAGCCATCAGCGAATTATTAAAAAACGCAGGCAATATCAATGATTAGGCGCTTTCAACAGTCACATAGCGACGGTTAAATTTACCTTTAGTTGCGAACTTTACCACACCATCATTTAGGGCGAATAAAGTATGATCGCGGCCCATGCCAACGCCTTCGCCGGCGTGGAATTCTGTACCACGTTGACGAACAATGATGTTACCAGCAGTGATGGTTTGACCACCAAAGATTTTTACACCAAGCATTTTTGGGTTTGAGTCACGACCGTTACGGGTTGAGCCGGCAGCTTTTTTATGTGCCATGGATAATTCTCCTTGTTAATATGACTTATCACTGAGGTGATAACTCTTAAGCTTTTAGTGCGCTGTTTATTATCAATAAATGATAATAGCTAATTAAGCATTAATCGCTTTGATTTTTAACAAGGTGTACCACTGACGGTGACCTTGCTCTTTGTGATAATGCTTACGGCGGTTGTGCTTGATGATACGGATTTTTTCACCGCGACCATGCTCAACCACTTCGGCTTCTACGCTTGCGCCGTCAACGATTGGTTGACCGACTTTTACGTCATCGCCATCAACAACCATTAAGACATCTTCAAATTTGATCGTTTCGCCTTTCTCTGCTTTAAGCAATTCAACTCTTAGCAATTCGTCGGCTACGACACGGTGCTGCTTACCACCACTTTTGATTACTGCGTACATTGTCTGACTCCGTTTAACCCGTGTGCCGTGGTAGATATTATACCTACGCTTCAATAACGAACACGACAGGGAAAAATTAAAGGCGTTATTTTACGTTTTCTGAATGATAAAAGCAAGCCGATTGTCTGGTTTTAGCAGCGCGTATTAGGTCTTATCATCTTAATAATCATAGCGATAGCCTAGCTAGCCTTAAGCGTAGTATTATAGCTCATTAAATCAATAACATATAGCTTATTTTATTCCATACTTATTCAATAGCTATTTCTGTTTTTATTGAGACGGCTTAATAGCTATTATTTAGCAACTACTCTATAAATTTCACTTAGTCTGACGCTATGACGCAATATTGTCGATAGCAATGAGCCGGCTGCGGCCTAGTGACTAAAACCAATAACACATATTAGTCACCAATTAACCAAATAGGCTGTGCTATTATAGGCAAATCTTAAAACCCATCTAATAAATACGACTCTATATTATGACCAGCACTTCTTTAGCTTCTTCAGACCTTGCTTCTCAAGCGCCTAATTATACGGACATTCAAAGCATCGTCGCTCATGATTTTTACATTATGGATGAGCAAGTCTTTGGTAGTCTCAATTCAAAAGTACAATTGGTGATGAGCGTCTCAAAGCATGTGATTGATGCCGGTGGCAAACGCATGCGCCCGCTTATTACCCTATTGTGCGCGCGTATGTTCAACGACGCGCCAAGCGAACAAGCGATGCATCTAGCCGCTATTACGGAGATGCTGCATACGGCCACGTTAGTACATGACGATGTCATCGATGAATCTGGTCAGCGCCGCGGCAAGCCCACTGCTAATGCCACTTGGGATAATGCCACTGCAGTATTAGTGGGCGACTATTTGATCGCTCGCGCCTTTAATTTATTGGTTGGCTTTCAAAGCTTAGAGCTACTAAAGCTGTTCTCTGATGGCACTTGTGATATCGCTGAAGGTGAGGTATTACAATTACAGCATCAGCATAATCCAGCGGCGACAGAGACCGACTATCTCAATATTATCGACGGTAAGACCTCACGCCTATTTATGATGGCGACCCAAGGCGCGGCTATTTTGCAAGGACAAGAGCAGCATCTACAAGCCCTAGCTGATTTTGGTCAGCATTTTGGTAATGCCTTCCAGATTATCGATGATGTGCTTGATTACAGCGGCGATAGTGAGCTGATGGGCAAAAACTTAGGCGATGATTTGAGTGAAGGTAAGCCAACGCTACCGACTATTAAGGCGCTTGAGCTACTCAAAAACAGCGACAAGCAAGATTATGAGCAGCTGCGTATCGCCGTACAAACGGGGAAAACGCCGAATGCTGAGCAGCTTATCGAGCTCGTCCGCAGCTCCGGCGCATTAGATTACTGTAAACAGCGTGCACTAGAGGAGACGAGATTGGCCCAGCAAGCACTGGGCACACTGCCTGACAACCGTTATCGTCAAGGCTTGTACCAGCTGACTGAGCTCGCTAGCGCACGATTGGTATAATGACATATGAATCGTCTGTGTTATTAGCTAATTGAGACGGCTCATTTTTTAGCAGCGTTTTTGAGCAACCGAGCCATAAATATTCATTGATCAAAAGCAACAGTCTCTAAAAAGACACCCTCTTAAAACGGGTGTGTCAGCAAATAGTTACCTTTCTTTAAGTTTCATAAATCCTGACGGCACTATAATTGTGTCAGGATTTTTTAATGGTTAAATACTGATTGACCACGCTCATTAGAGGCTACTGACTGGTTTAAGTCGCTATACTTTAAAAGGTCATAATTAGGGGTTGATAAATTAGTCAATTTGTTGACAAAGCAGATTTTTGGCGGTTTTAAAGCCTCAATAACACTATGGCTTTACAATTATAACAAAAAATTACAATAAATTTGCATATCGGGTTGTATATCTTCTTATTAGCTGCTGGTTGGTGTAGCGGTTACTATGGCGGGATTTTATTTACTCAGCGAGCACAGTGCGGTCAGTTTTTGTCAGCTTTCCTATCGTGAATCACTTGACTGCGGGGTAAACCCTATAGTTTATAATAACACCTTAAATTTACTTGACGTCCTATAACTAGCTAGCGGTACTGCCCTAATTTATCAATTTTATCAATAGCTTCTTATTTTTTGGCTATAAACTTCTATAAAGTTTATTATTGCTCTTCGAAAAATAAGCTATTTTTTGATTATGATACGCTCTACCTCTATACCATTTATTCTATATTTTACTACTCTACCGAGGACCTTGATGAAGCATTCTTATCTTGCGCTTGTAATAGCATCTGTACTATCGGCTACAGTACTGGTCGGCTGTGACAATAAAGAAGACGCCGCTGCGGGTGAAAACGCTCAGCAGCAGATGCCGCCCGCTGTCGTCAACGTCCAAACTGTCAGCTTTGATACTGTGCCTCAAGTTCAGACTTTCTCTGGTCGTACTGCCGCTTATCAGACGGCTGATGTACGCCCTCAAGTCAGCGGCGTAATTGACGAAGTACTGTTCCGTGAAGGCAGTAACGTCAAAAAAGGCCAGCCGCTTTATCGTATCAATACTGACAACTACACGACCTCGGTCGCTAGTGGTCAAGCGGCGGTCGCGCAAGCACAGGCTAATCGCCAAACCGCTATCGCCAATAATGCCAATGCTAAAGCAGAGTTAGCCAGTCGCCAAGCCTCATTAGCACAAGCGATAAATGACTTTCAGCGTCTAAAAGGCTTGGTTGAGATTGACGCTATCTCCAAGCAGCAATATGACCAAGCGCAAACTCAAGTGCGTACAGCGCAAGCGGCTCTAGAGAGTGCTCGCGCTGCAGTCGGACAAACTGAAGCGAGCATTAGAAGCGCTGAGGCTGGGATTAAAACCGCGCAATCAAACTTAGATGCTAGCGCTTTGGATCTCAATCGTACTATCGTCCGTGCACCGTTGACTGGTCGTAGTGACCGCTCAAGCGTTACTGCAGGAACCTTAGTTAACGCTAGTCAATCTGAGCCTTTAGTGACGATTTCGCGCTTAGACCCTATCTATGTCGATATCAGTCAGTCATCATCCGAGCTATTGCAGCTTCGTCAGCAGATAGCTGAAGGTAAAGCGCAGGCGGGTATGAATTCTGTCGAGCTGGTCCTAGAAGATGGCTCAGTGTATCCAGTGCGTGGCAAGCTTGCGCTGTCTGAAGCTAAAGTCGATCAATCTACTGGCGCGGTGACTCTACGAGCTATTTTCCCTAATCCTAATAACGTGCTACTGCCAGGTATGTATGTCTCAGCGCGTCTGACTCAAAGCGTCATTCCTAATGCAGCCTTAGTGCCGCAAAGCGCTGTAATGCGTACGCCTAAAGGCGATTCACAAGTCTACATCGTTGATGAAAACAATCAAATCCAAGTCCGTCCCGTTACCATTAATGGTACTTATGATGGTCAATGGGTGGTCACCGATGGCTTAAGTAGTGGCGATAAGCTAGTGGTTATAGGCGGCTCTAAAGTTAAGCCTGAGCAGGAGGTCGTGGTCAAGCCGTTAGAAAACGCTAATGGTGCACCTGCAACGCCTACCGCCAAAACACCACAGCAAGCTGCGAAAACGGTAGCTGATGACACTTCTGAGCAGGACACTGCTACCACCACTAACTAATTCCATTCAAAGATAGGAAGACCTAGGGATATACTATGTCACGTTTTTTTATTGATCGCCCTATTTTTGCATGGGTGTTGGCCATTTTGGTCATGCTTATCGGGGTAATCTCGGTTGTTAATTTGCCGATTGAGCAGTATCCGCGTATCGCACCGCCCACCGTTTCTGTTAGTGCCACTTATCCTGGTGCAAACGCACAAACGGTCGAAAACTCTGTGGTGCAAATTATTGAGCAGCGCATGAAAGGCCTTGATGGGCTGATGTATATGTCATCGTCGAGCTCCTCAAACGGTAGCGCTTCAGTGACGCTTACCTTTGAGAACGGTACCGACCCTGATACCGCTCAGGTACAAGTACAAAACAAACTGCAAGCTGCGATGAGCTCATTGCCTGAATCAGTACAGCGCCAAGG
>Ga0114904_1001626_pt1 | contig 10762 bp, 9 predicted proteins | sample MalvirDeepMed_s6_FD_83498 | JGI IMG/M metagenome (GOLD analysis project Ga0114904, IMG submission 83498) | Marine viral communities from the Global Malaspina Expedition - Malaspina viral metaG DeepMed_s6 | ecosystem: Environmental > Aquatic > Marine > Oceanic | place: Mediterranean Sea... | reverse complement strand
TGTCGCACGCTGGACGGCTGCGGGTGCAGACCATGGCGCCCAGGTCCATGATGGCCTGGGTGTAGTCGCGGATGCGTGCATCGGGCGTGTGTTCTTCAGCACGCTCCCAAAGCTGGTTGAGCACGTCGGTTTTGCCTGGCCAGCCGGGGATGGCGTGGTAGCGGGCCAGCACCCGTTTTACATTGCCGTCCAATATGGCCGCCCGTTGCTGGAAGGCCTGGGCAAGGATCGCAGCAGCGGTGGAGCGGCCAATGCCGGGCAGTGCCTGGAGCTGTTCCAGGTTACCGGGAAATTCCCCGCCGTGCTGGTCGACCACTTGTTGCGCCGCCTTCTGAAGGTTGCGGGCGCGGGCGTAGTACCCGAGGCCGGACCAATGGCTGAGCACATCATCCACCGGAGCGGAGGCGAGCGCTTTCACATCTGGAAAGCGTTGCATAAAGGCTTCGAAGTAGGGGATAACGGTGGTTACCTGGGTTTGCTGCAGCATGATTTCCGAAACCCACACGCGGTATGGGTTCCGGTCATGATGCCAGGGCAGGTCGTGCCTGCCGTTTTCGTCGTACCAGGCGAGAAGCTTTTGGGCAAAACGGTCTTTCATTGACCGAACAGGCCCTTGAGGGCGTCTTTCACTTTTTCGCCACTCTCATCACCCAGCTTTTCTTTCAGTTTTTCGGACACTTTGTCTTCTGCTTTGGATTTGGCCTCGTCCACTTTTTCGCGCGCCTTGGCTTTTGCAGCATTGGCCGCAATCGTTTTCAGGGTATCGCGGAAGCGTGACCCGTCGAAGGAGCAGAGGCCGGCCGGGTCTTCCGCGAAGTCGCCACGGCACTCAACCGGGATCACCACGTTTTCCACGTATTCGGTCACTCGGCAAGCCTCATCGCGGTGGATTTCGCCGACGATCCGCAGGCCAACCTCGTAATCCAGGTCGGAAGCAGCGAGGTCCACCGTGCCGTCGCCTTCCAGTCTCATGCCGGCAAGGGCAGCCACAAGGTCCGTGTTGTTCAGGGTATTGCCGTCAATCTTGAGGGTGCCCTTCATGTCGTTGAACGGCGTGCTGGTGCCCCAGTCCGATGTAGAGAGGCTTTCCTGGTTGGCCAGTGCTATGCCCTGGCACGCCATGCGAGTGAGGTTCATGCGGGTGAACTCACCCTCGGCCAGATTGAAGTTGATGTCGCCTTTGGCGTTACTGCGCAGGGCGGAGATGCGGTTGCCCGTGGTGTTCACATCCACGGACAGATTGGCGCCACCGGCAAGCATGTCCACTTCAGCAAGGTCGGTCAGCAGTGGCAGAGTCTGTACGTTGTTGACCTTGGAGCCGATGGTCCACTTCGGATTGTCGGTGCGCGCGTCCAGAGTAACTTTGGCGCCGAAGGAGCCTTCGTAAAGTTTGCCGCTGAAGTCCTGCACTTCCAGCACACCATTGCGTGCGGTGATGACCGATTTGATTTCTTTGATTGTGAGATTACTGACGATCAGTTCGCCCAGCCCGAGATTGATATCCAGCGCTAGCGAGCGGAGTGTTTCCAGTGGCAGCAAGTCGCCTTCTTCCGCCGGGGTGCCACCACCTTGCGGGGCGTCTTCGGCAGCCGCTTCGGTCTGTTCCTCACTGGCAGGCGGCAGATAGCGGTCGGCATTGATCGCGTTGCCCTGGAGGTTCAGGCCAATGGCGCTGTTGGCTAATGCATAGCTGGCGCTGCCCTGGAAGGTAGTGTCGTCCAGGCTGATGGTCAGGTCGCTGAGTTCCACGGTGCCGGCGGGGCCGCCGATGTTGGTGGAGAAAGCGACGGCCTTCATGACGTCTGGATCCTCTGTTTCGATGGCGGGTTGGCCAAGGGCCGCCAGAAGTGCTTTGAGGGAGAATTCGTCAATGCTTAGGCTGCCTTCGAGTTTCGGCTTGTCACCAAAGCCGTTAACGGTCAGGTCAGTGTTCAGAGTCAGGTCGGCGAGGCTGGCGGTAAAGCCGTTAAGCGTGGCGGTTTCGTTTTCCAGGTTGGCTTCCAGGGAGCCAGCTATTTCGGCGCGAACGGATTCGCCGCCAAAAGGCTCGCCATTCATGTTGAAGATGGCTTCCAGGTCGGACACGCCGAATTCGTTTAGGGCTTCATTGGCGGCCAGGCGGGCACTGATGTCGCCCTGAACTTCAAACTGTGGCTGGTTAGTGGCGAAGCGGAACGACACGTTCAACGGGAAGCTTGAGCCCAGGGTGATCTCGCTGGCGTTTACGGTGAAATCTTCCAGGGTAACTGCCTGGCCCGTGCCCTTGTCTTCGTAATGAACGCGAGCGTTGCTGATTTCCACGCTTTCTACGTTGAAGTTCAAGGGCTCGCTGGTGCCGCTGTTTTCTGGTTGCTCTGCAGCGGTTTCGGCTGGCGCGGCGGGCTCTTCCTGCTGCGGTTGTTCTTCCCCTTCCGGCATGATCCGCGTCCAGTTACCGTTGCCGTTTTTATCGACGGACAAGTTGGCGTCCAGCCCGCTCAACAGGAAAGTGTCGACCCGGGGCGACATGGTTACCAGGGACCAGAAGCTGACCTGCGCCACCAGTTGATCAAGTTTGACCAGGCGCTCGTCTTCCAGGGTAGCCTCAACGTCGTTCAGTTCCAGGCCCAGTGGGATGAAAGACCAGCCAATATCCCCGGCCAGTATCAGGTCCAGATTGGTCTTACTTTCGACCACTTTCTCAATCTGTGGCTTGTAGGTGTTTGGGTCAATAACGGCGACCGCGATAGCGACGGCGGCAACGGCAAGAATGAGCAGGCCAACGATGGCTAGAGCCACATAGCGAACAGCTTTCATGATTTTGGCGTCCTTCCGTTAATTCGTGTCCGGTAACTGGGCTTGTGATTAGCCCAAGGATAACCCAGGGGTAACAAAATAAAAGCCTGAGTGTATGACAATACGTTAGTGATCAGCCAAAATAGGCACCTTATTTCTACACAACGATATAAAGCGCGTCTTACAACGATAAAAAGGAGCAAGCAGTGGCTATTACTGTTTCTATTGAGCTTAACCGGGAACTGGACCTGCCCGCCGGATATGACGAAGTGTTCGAGCTGCTGGCGGACGTACCCGCATCGGCAAGCCATTTTCCCAAGGTGCATAACCTGGTGGACCTGGGGGATAACGCTTATCGCTGGGAAATGGAAAAGGTGGGCGTGGATAAACATGCCATCCAGTCTGTTTACGCGTGCAAGTACTTTGCGGACAAAGACAACGGCAGGATTACCTGGGAGCCGGTGAAAGGCGAGGGTAATGGTGTGGTAAAAGGCTCCTGGACCCTCAAAAAGAAAGGCGATAGCACTACTTTGGTGAAATTTCAGACCAGCGCCGAGCTGACCGTTCCGCTGCCGAGCCTGTTGAAACTGGCAATCAGCCCCGTGATCAAGCACGAGTTCAACAGCCTGGTCGATACCTACATGAGTAACCTCAAGAAAGCGTTCTGATGGTCGTCGCTATCAAGGCTATAAAGGCCATTGCGGGACGCGGGGAATCATAAAAGGTATAATGCGCGCAGACACTTTTCCGGCATGTGCCGACTGATGACTTTGGAGTCCCCATGGCCGAACGCAAGGCTCGGGTAGAGAGAAATACCCTGGAAACACAGATCACTGTCGAGATTGATCTCGATGGCACCGGCAAGTCCAGCTTCGACACGGGCGTGCCGTTCCTTGAGCACATGATGGATCAGATTGCCCGCCACGGGCTGGTGGACCTGAACATTGTCTCCAAGGGCGATCTGCACATTGATGACCACCACACGGTGGAAGACATTGGTATCACCCTGGGCCAGGCCTTCAAGCAGGCGGTTGGCGACAAGAAGGGCATCCGTCGTTACGGCCATGCCTACGTGCCTCTGGACGAAGCACTGTCCCGCGTGGTGATTGATCTTTCCGGCCGCCCTGGCTTGATGATGGATGTGCCCTATACCCGTGGTGCCGTGGGTGGGTTCGATGTGGATCTGTTTGAAGAGTTCTTCCACGGCTTTGTGAACCACTCCATGGTCACCCTGCACATCGATAACCTGAAGGGTAAGAACACCCATCACCAGATCGAAACCGTGTTCAAGGCCTTCGGTCGTGCCCTGCGTATGGCCATTGAAATGGACGAGCGAATGGCGGGTATTACCCCGTCCACCAAAGGGTCGCTGTAAGCGGCCCGGTCCTTAACCAAGACAGAACCACGATTCAGGAAGTCTCTCTTCGCATGAAAACCGTTGCCATTATTGATTACGGCATGGGTAACCTTCATTCCGTCAGCAAAGCGGTTGAACACGTCGCACCGGACGCCCGTGTTCTGGTCACCGATAACGCCGAGCAGATCCGCAGCGCGGACCGGGTAATACTGCCGGGCGTGGGTGCCATCCGTGACTGTATAGCGGAAATTCGTCGCCTTGGCATTGATAGTCTGGTGCGGGAAGTCTCTGCTGACAGACCTTTGCTTGGTATCTGCGTAGGCATGCAGGCGCTGATGTCCCGCAGCGAGGAAAACGGCTGGGTGGACTGCATTGACCTGTTCCCATCGGAAGTTCGTTTTTTTGGTGACAACCTTACCGAACATGGTGAGCGCCTGAAGGTGCCTCATATGGGCTGGAACGAAGTGCACCAGGCCATGGATCACCCGCTTTGGCACGATATCCCCGACGGCGACCGCTTCTATTTCGTGCACAGCTACTACGCTGAAGCCGAGGGCAACACCGACATTGCCGGCCGTACCCATTACGGCGTTGACCTGGCGGCGGCGGTGGCGAGAGACAACATCTTTGCGGTGCAGTTTCACCCCGAAAAAAGCGCTCGGGCGGGACTGCAGTTACTGAAAAACTTTACCAACTGGACTGGAACATGCTGATCATCCCTGCCATAGACCTTAAAGACGGCAAATGCGTACGACTGCGCCAGGGCCGTATGGACGACTCCACCGTTTTCGGTGACGATCCTGTTGATATGGCAACCCGCTGGGTGGATGCTGGCGCCCGCCGCCTACATCTGGTTGACCTGAATGGCGCCTTCGCCGGCGAGCCCGTCAACGGCGAAATCGTCCAGGCCATTGCTCGCAAATACCCGGATTTGCCCATCCAGATTGGCGGTGGTATTCGTTCGGCGGAAACCATTGAGGCCTATCTGAAAGCCGGCGTACAGTGGGTCATTATTGGTACCAAGGCCGTGAAAGAGCCGGAATTCGTTACTGATATGTGCAAGCGCTTTCCCGGCCACATTATTGTGGGCCTGGACGCCAAAGACGGCCGTGTGGCCACTGACGGCTGGGCGGAAGTGTCTGAAGTCATGGCGACCGACCTGGCGAAACGTTTTGCCAACGACGGCGTCGAGGCTATTGTCTACACCGACATCAGCCGCGACGGCATGATGCAGGGCGTGAACGTGGAAGCCACCGCTGCGTTGGCGGAAGAAGGCGGTATCCCTGTGATCGCTTCTGGCGGCGTTACCAATATGGATGATCTCAAGCGCCTTGCTACTGTGGCTGACAAGGGCATCCTGGGCGCCATTACCGGCCGTGCCATCTATGAGGGCACTCTTGACGTGGCCGAAGCACAGGCCTTCTGCGACAGCCTGAAGGGGTAAGACGAATTATGGCTCTGGCAAAACGCATCATTCCCTGCCTGGATGTCGATAAGGGCCGCGTTGTGAAAGGCGTGAACTTCGTCGATATCCGCGATGCCGGTGACCCGGTGGAAGTGGCCCGCAAATACAACGAACAGGGCGCCGACGAAATCACCTTCCTGGACATCACCGCCAGCCACGAAAGCCGCGATACCACCTATGAAACCGTCGAGCGTATGGCGGCTGAAGTATTTATCCCGCTGACGGTGGGTGGTGGTGTGCGCACCGTTGAAGACATCCGCAAGCTGCTGAATGCCGGGGCGGACAAGGTGTCAATCAATACTGCGGCGGTATTCAATCCGGACTTCGTGCGTGAGGCCGCTGACCGTTTTGGCAGTCAATGTATCGTTGTTGCCATTGATGCCAAGCGTATCAGTGGTGAAGGAGAGGAGCCCCGATGGGAGATTTTTACCCACGGTGGGCGCAAGCCGACAGGCCTGGATGCCGTTGAGTGGGCTCGCAACATGACCGCCATGGGTGCTGGTGAATTGCTACTGACCAGCATGGACCGGGACGGCACCAAGATCGGGTTTGACCTGGGGCTGACCCGTGCAATCAGCGACGCTGTATCGGTGCCCGTGATCGCCTCAGGCGGCGTTGGCGAACTTCAGCATCTGGCCGATGGTGTCACGGAAGGGCGTGCGGATGCTGTGCTGGCGGCGTCTATCTTTCACTTCGGGCAGCATACAATTCCAGAGGCCAAGGCGTTTATGAAGGCCCAGGGGATTGTTGTTCGGGATTGAGGCTGGGCCTCATTTCTGCTTTGCCAACGCTGGCCGAATCGCGCGTTTTTCCCCCTCTGCGAACATTGGCCGGTTGCCATTCCTCATTGCCCATACGCCGCTGACGGTCGCCACGGCTATGCCCTGTTCGTCCAGCTCTGGCAGGCGCTTTTCAAGATAATCAACGGTCACCTTATGGGGGTGGCCAATGCCAACAGCGCTGCCGTTTTCTTTTGCCCGCTTGATAAGAAGCTCGAACTGCTGATCCACGTATTCCTCGGTTTGCTCGTGATCCAGGAAGACGTCACGGGTGAGGGTGGGTATGCGGTAAGCGGCTGCGACTTCGCCCGCAATGGAGGACGCGATGGTGCGGCTGTCCACGAAGTAGACCGGGTAGTGATCGAGTTCAGACATCACCCAGTCCATCGGCTGAAGTTGTTGAGTAAGCAGGCTGCCCATATGGTTGTTCACGCCCTGCACATGGGGAATGGACTGAAGCGCTCGCCGCAGGGTAGTGGCTATACTGTTCTGGTCCATATCCGGGTTCAGGCCGCCGGGCCCAAGGCCAATGTTGCGGGTATTGGCCATTGGCGCATGCAGCATGATTTCCTTGTGCCTTTGGTGCGCTAACTCCGCCAGTCTGGTGGTATATCTGCGGTAGGGCAGGAAAGCCAGGGTGATGGGCTGATCCAGGGCGATCAGCCGCTCGCCTTCCACCAGATTGTGCCCCATGTCATCAATAATGATGGCGATCGTGGGGGGAAGCTGCCGTTCGTGCTCCCCGGCGATGACCGGGAACGCGATCAGAGTGGCGGCAATCAGTGTTGCTAGAACTTTCAATCCGCGCGTTCCTGTGCCGGCTTGTTTCGCTTGTTAAGAATGCCCAGGCCCTTCAGCAGGTTCAGTGCGGAGCGTAGCTGGAAATCCTTGTCCGCCGGCGACGTACTTTGTGCGCCCTCCTGCTTTTGCGTTTCCTCCTGCTGTCCCTCATCCTGCCCTTCAAGGTGGCCGCTGAGGTCCGCCTCGGTGAAGAACGGCTGGCTGTCGAGTTCGGTCAGTTGCGCCGGCTTCACTTCAATATCCGGTTTGATGCCTTTGGCCTGGATGGAGCGCCCATCCGGGGTGTAATAGCGGGCGGTGGTCATCTTGATGGCGTGGGTTTCATCCAGGGGGATGACGGTTTGCACGCTGCCTTTGCCGAACGACTGGGTGCCCATGACCACGGCACGCTGGTGATCCTGCAGTGCGCCCGCAAGAATCTCGGATGCAGACGCTGAGCCGCCGTTAATCAGAACCACAATGGGCGTATCCGGCATCACATCCCCGGGTTTGGCGTTGAAGCGCAGGCGCGAGCTCTGGATGCGGCCTTCCGTGTAAACGATCAAGCCGCTGTCCAGCAGGGCATCGGCTGCTTCGACCGCAGCCTGAAGAATGCCACCGGGATTGTTGCGAAGATCGATCACCAGGCCGTCCAGGTCACTGCCGTGTTCCTTTTCCAGGGCTTCCAGTGCCTTGGTGAACTGGCTGCCGGTATCCGCCTGGAACTGGGTTATGCGAACGTAGCCATAGCCGTTCTCGATGATGCGGGATTTGATGCTGGTGACCTTGATGATGTCACGTTCCACATCGATTTCGATCGGTGTGGATTCTCCCTCGCGTATGATCGTCAGTGTAAGGACGGTTCCGGGCTTACCGCGCATCAGTTTGACGGCTTCTTCCAGCGACATGCCTTTCACCGGCTGATCGCCCAGTTTGATAATCAGATCGCCGGCCTGCACACCGGCCTTCTGGGCGGGAGTATCGTCGATGGGCGAGATGACTTTCACGAAGCCATCTTCCATGCCCACTTCGATACCCAGACCGCCAAACTCGCCAGAGGTGCTTTCTTCAAGCTGTTCGTAGTCTTTTGGGGCCAGGTAAGTGGAATGAGGGTCGAGATCCGACAGCATGCCTTTTATCGCGCTTTCGAGGAGTTGGCGGTCGTCCACCTCCTCCACATAAGCGTCTTTGATGCGACCGAATACTTCGGCAAATTTGCGAAGGTCGTCCAGTGGCAGTTGTTCTTCCGGATCGGGTAGCTGTATTTCCACCTGTTCACCGTGCTGGATGCCCTCCAGCAGGCGTCGGGTGTCTTCATCGGCTTCCTGGGCATGAACAAGGCCGGGCAGTACGGTTAAGCAGGTGGCAAGGGCGAGTGCGCGTGTGCTGGCGTGGTGTAGACTTCTTACCCGTCTCATTCACATGTCCTGTGTTAATCCGATGACTGGTTGTTCCCAAGTATTGCCGGACAGTATGGCGTTACCCGGCTGATTTGTCAGCCTTTGAGGTAGCATGAGCCGGTTCAGCGGTTGCCGAGCCAGCGCCGGGGATTGTCCGGTTTGCCGTTGTGGCGGACCTCGAAATACACCGCGGGGTCATTGGTCCCGCCGGTTCGACCAGCCTGGGCAATTGCCTCGCCCGCTTCAACCCAGTCTCCGGGGCTGGTGAACAGGCTGCTGCTGTGGCCGTAGAGCGTCATGTAGCCGTCGCCGTGGTCGAGGATGGTGATCAGGCCAAAACCGCGCAGCCAGTTGGCGAACACCACGCGGCCATAGTGAACGGCTCTTACGTCGCCTTCCTCGGCCGTGTTGATCAACAGCCCGTTGTGCTTGAGCTTGCCGCTGGCATAACTGTCACCGAAGCTACTGACAACCTTGCCATCCGCCGGCCAGGGCAGTTTGTTCTTGAGTGATCCGAACGGGTCTGACTCATTGGGAGTGGGGATGTTAGCGATGGCCTCTTCGACCTCCCGCAGCAGTTTTTCCAGGCGCTTTCGGTCCTCTTCCAGTTCCTCGCGTTCGGTCAGTCGGTTGCTGATGTCGGTCTTGAGGGAAGCCAGGGTTTGTTCCCGTTCCTTTTTGCGACTGCTCAGCTTTTGTTGGCGGTCGGCTACATCCTCTTCCAACTTTGCCAGCCGCAGTCGCCCGGCTTTAACCTGGTCCTGCGTTTCTTTCAATTGGCGGAGATTGGCGGCGAACGCCTCCAGGCGGTCAATGGTGTCCCGGCTGAGGTATTCGTAGTAGGTCATCGTGCGGGCGATCTTGTCCGGGTCAATCTCGTTGAGCAGGACTTTGACGGCAGGCGCGTCACCTTCCATCCAGGCGGCGCGGATCTGTTTTTTCAGGCTGTCGCGCTGGCTTTCCAGCACGCGGGTGAGTTCGGCCTCTTCCTCGCCAAGTTCGGTCAGGCGCTGTTGCTGTTCCCTTGCTTGCTGGCGGAGTTCACGACGTTCGCGGGTGAGCCGGCCTATGTCCCGTTCGAGCCCGGAGAGCTGTTGCTCCAGCGAGGAGCGGTCTTCCTCAGCGTCGGCAAGCCACTCATCAATATCGGCAATCTCTTCCTTGAGATCTTCTATCTGGCCAGGTGTGACCTGTTGCTCCGCCAGTGCTGGCGTGACGACTGCAAACATCGCCACTGCCAGCCAAAGACGCAGAATCAACCGATCTCCACCAGGCTGTGCCCGGTCATTTCAGCCGGTTGTTTCAGGCTCATCAGGCTCAGCAGGGTGGGCGCCACGTCGCTGAGGCTGCCGTCGTCCCTGAGGTTGACCTTGCGTGGGCCTACGTAGATAAGCGGCACGGGGCCGATCGTGTGGGCCGTGTGTACCTGACCGGAATTGGGGTCGGTCATCTGTTCGCAGTTACCGTGGTCAGCAGTAATCAATGCTTCACCACCCACTTCCTGCAGAGCCTCGGTAATACGCGCTACGCACTGGTCGATGCATTCTGCAGCCTTGATGGCGGCGTCCAGCTTGCCGGTATGGCCCACCATGTCGCCATTGGCGTAGTTGCAGACCACCAGATCGTATTTTCCGCTTTTGATGGCTTCGACCAGCTTGTCAGTGACCTCGGGTGCACTCATTTCCGGTTGCAGGTCGTAAGTCGCTACTTTGGGCGAAGGAACCAGGATTCGGTCCTCACCTTCAAACGGTGTTTCGAGACCGCCGTTAAAGAAGAAGGTAACGTGTGCGTATTTCTCGGTTTCGGAAATCCGCAGCTGGGTTTTGCCGAGGTTGGCCACATACTCGCCCAGACCATTGGTCAACTGTTCCGGAGGGTAAGCGCACGAGGTATGAATATCGGCTGCGTACTCGGTCAGCATGACGAAGTCAGCCAGTTCCGGATGCTTACGACGTTCAAAGCCGTCGAAGTCCTTTTCCACGAAGCAGCGTGTCATCTCGCGGGCGCGGTCGGCACGGAAGTTCATGAATATAACGGTGTCGCCGTCACGGATGGTGCCCTCGTTTTCGCCGCTGGCCATGATACGGGTGGCCTTTACAAACTCGTCGTTTTCGCCGCGCTCGTAGGCTTGTTCCAGCGCGGACACCGGATCAGCTGAGGTGAACTCTGCTTCGCCCAGGGTCATAACGTTGTAGGCTTCTTCCAC
>Ga0114904_1001623_pt1 | contig 10780 bp, 9 predicted proteins | sample MalvirDeepMed_s6_FD_83498 | JGI IMG/M metagenome (GOLD analysis project Ga0114904, IMG submission 83498) | Marine viral communities from the Global Malaspina Expedition - Malaspina viral metaG DeepMed_s6 | ecosystem: Environmental > Aquatic > Marine > Oceanic | place: Mediterranean Sea... | reverse complement strand
GGCAAGCTGTTCCTGCTGGGGCTGGACCCGTGGCTGGCCTCGGCCGCCGGGGTCGGCGCGGCGGCGGCGGTGGGGGCTGCGATGGGGCTCTTCGTGGTCCGGGTGGGGCTGTCGCATTTCATCGCGTCGCTGGCGGCGATGGTGATCGTGCGCGGCCTGTGCCTGCTCATCACCAAGGGCACGCCGCTGTCGCTGTTCTCCCTGCCGCCCGAGTTCAAGTTCGTGGGCCAGGGCAGTCTTGGCGGGCTGCCGGTGGTGGTGCTGATCTTCGTGGTGCTGGCGGTGGTCTTCGACTTCCTGCTGCGCCGGTCGGCGAAGTTCCGGACGATTTTCTACACCGGCTCGAACGAGAAGGCGGCCGAGTATTCCGGCATCCGCACCAAGCGCGTGATCTTCTGGGTGACGGTGCTGTGCTCGACGCTCACGGGCCTGGCGGGCGTGATCTTCATGGCGCGTTTCGGTTCGGCCACGCCGCAGTTCGGCGTCGGCATGGAGCTCAACGTCATCGCCGCGGCGGTGATCGGGGGCGCCTCGCTCAAGGGCGGGCAGGGCTCGATCTTCGGCGCGGTGCTGGGGGTGGCGCTGCTGTCGCTGGTGACGTCCTCGCTGATCCTGCTCGATGTGAGCGTCTACATGCAGGACATGATCAAGGGCTTCATCCTGCTTGCGGCGGTGAGCTTCGATCACCTGATGAACAAGCGCGGCAAGCGGGGCTGATCATGGACCAGCTTCAGGACATCGCGCAGGTGCGCCGGATCTACACCGCGCTGACGCTGCACTACGTCGACGGGCTGACCCAGGCCCAGGTGGCGGAGCGGATGGGGCAGAGCCATTCCACCGTGAACCGGATGATCCGGGCGGGCCATGACATGGGCATGGTCGAGATCACCATCCGCTCGCCGTTTCAGGACCATCTCGCGCTGGAGCGCGAACTGGCCGAGGTCTCGGGGCTGCGCGAGGTGGTGATCGAGACCACCGCGTCCGACAACCCCGAGGCGGTGCTGGCGCGGGTCGGGGTGACCGCCGCCGAGTTGCTGGCAAGCAAGCTCAAGCCCGGCATGACCGTCTGCCTGACGGGCGGCAAGGGTGTCAGCGCCTGCGTCGCCGGCCTGCGCCAGGTGACGCCGCTGCGCGGCATGACCGCGGTGCCCGCAACGGGCCTCGTGCAGGGCAAGCACTACACCGACGTCAACCACGCCGCGGCCACGCTGGCGCGGGCCTTTGGCGGCGAAGCGGTGCAGATGCTCTCGCCGATGTTCGCCGAGACCGAGGAACAGCACGCGATGATCACCGGCATGAAGACGGTGAGCCGGGTGATGGAGGCGGCGCGGGCCGCCGACGTGGCGCTCGTGGGCATCGGCGGGCTGCGCGAGAAGGCGACCTCGTATTTCGACCTGCACCGCGACGTGCCCGCCGAGGAAGAGGCGCTCTATGCCTCGGGCGCCGTGGCGGAGCTGATGGCGCATGTGCTCGATGCCCAGGGCGCGGTGACCGGCTACGTGCGCAACCGGCTGGTCGTGGCGATCTCACCGGATGATCTGGCCAAGGTCCCGATCAGCATCGGCGTCGCCGCCGGGCAGGAGAAGGCCGAGGCCATCTGCGCCGTGGTGCGCGGCGGCTACATCAACACGCTCGTCACCGACGAGGCCACCGCCAGGCTCGTGCTGGCGCGCCTGAAGGAGGCCGCATGACCCTGCAAATCGTTCCCCCAATGACCCGTGCCGCGCGGCTCGATGCGATGGACGGTGCCGCGCCGAAGGTGCTGGTGATCGGCGGCGGCATCAACGGCGCCTCGGTCTACAGGGAGCTGGCGCTGAACGGCGTGCCGGTGATGCTGGCCGAGAAGTCGGATTTCTGCGCGGGGGCCTCCTCGGCGCTGAGCCGCATGGTCCATGGCGGGCTGCGCTACCTCGAGAACGGCGAGTTCGATCTGGTGCGCGAGGCACTGGACGAGCGCAACCGCCTGCTGAAGAACGCGCCGCACCTGGTGAGCCCGCTGCGCACCATTGTGCCGATCGACAGCTGGGTGTCTGGCGCGCTGAACGCGCCGCTGAAGTTCGTCGGCCTGTCGAAGGCGCCCTCGCGGCGCGGCGCACTGCCGGTGAAGCTGGGGCTGTCCTTTTATGACCTCTACACCCGTGGCAAGGGCGGGCTGCCGCGCCACGCATTCTGGTTCTCGGAGAAGGCCAGGGAGCGGTTTCCCTTCCGGCCCGACGTGCGCTGCGCCGCCACCTATTACGACGGTCAGGTCAGCCACCCCGAGCGCGTGGTGACCGAGATCTTCGAGGACGTGGCGCGCAGCGGCGCCGATGCGGTGGCGCTCAACCATCTCGAGGTCACGCGCGTGGGGACAGAGGTCGCGCTGACCGACCGCATCGGCGGGCGCGAGATCACCCTGCGCCCCGAGATCGTCGTCAACGCCACCGGGGCCTGGATCGACCGCACCAATGCGCGCGCCGGCACCACCGGCGAGATGGTGCAGGGCACCAAGGGCGCGCACCTTGTGCTCGACCATCCCGAACTGCGCGACATGCTTGGCGACGACATGGTCTATTACGAGAATGTCGACGGGCGCATCTGCATCATGTTCGGCCTGCACGGGAAGGTGCTGATCGGCTCGACCGACATCAAGGTGCCGGACCCCGACAAGGTGCGCTGCGAGGCGGACGAGCGGGCCTATATCCTCGAGGGTATGTCCTGGGTGCTGCCCGGCGTGACGGTGCGGCCCGAGCAGGTGCTGCATGTCTTTGCCGGGGTGCGGCCGCTGCCGGTGAGCGGGGCCGGCACCACCGGGCAGATCCCGCGCGGGCATTTCAACCGCTGGACCGAGGGCGCGGTGCCGGTGCTGAGCATGATCGGCGGCAAATGGACCACCTTCCGCGCCTTCGGCGAGCTGGCGGCGGATGACGTGATGACACGGCTCGGAGTGGCGCGCACGAGCGGAACGCAGGAGCTGCCCATCGGCGGCGGTGCCGGTTTCCCGCAGGACCGCGCCGCCTGGTGCGCCGAGGTCGCGGCGGCTTCGGGGCTGGCTCAGGCCCGCATCGCGACGCTGCTCGAGCGCTACGGCACACTGGCGAAGGCGCTTGCGCAGGCCTTCGCGGGAGAGCGGATGCTGCCGGGCCTGCCGGGCTATTCCGACGCCGAGATCGACTACCTGATCGCGCACGAGCAGGTCGAGACACTGGCCGATCTTGCGCTGCGCCGCACGGTGGTGGCGCTGGCGGGTGGGCTCGACGCGGCGGCGCTCGAGACGCTGGCCGACCGGCTGGCGGCGGCGAAGGGCTGGAGCCCGACCCGCCGGGAGGAAGAGTTGCACGGCTTCCGCGTGAAGCTGGCAACGGATCACGGGGCCGACCCCGAACGGATCGGCCTGCATCGCAAAGGGGAGGTTGCGGCGCAATGACAGGGTATCTCATCGGCGTGGACGCCGGAAACACCATGGTGAAGGCGGCGCTGTTCGACGCCTCCGGCCAGACGCTCGCCGTCGCCGCGCGCGGCTCCGAGACGCTGCAACCGGCACCGGGCTTTGTCGAGCGCTCGCCGGAGGGCTTGTGGCAGGCCGCCTCGGGCGCGATCCGCGATTGTCTCGAGCAGGCCGGAGTGAGCGGCGCGCAGGTGCTGGCGGTCGGGGCGGCGGGCCACGGCAACGGGCTGTACCTGCTGGACCGGGAGGGGCAGGGCCTCGTCGGCATCCAGTCGATGGACAACCGGGCCGAGACCTTGGCCTCCGAGATCGCCGCTGCGCATGGCGACGAGATCCTGACCCGGGCGCAATCGCGCCCCTGGCCCGCGATGACCCCGGTGCTGTTGCGCTGGATGGCCGAGAACCGGCCCGAGATCATGGCGCGGGCACATGTCGCGCTGCTGTGCAAGGACGTGATCGTGCACGGGCTGACCGGTCGCATGGGCTCCGAGGTCTCGGACCTTGCAGGCGCCGGGCTGCTGGCGCTTCCCGCGCTGCAGTATGATGACGCGCTGTTGCGGCTCTACGGGATCGAGGGGCTGCGGCATATCCTGCCCGAGCCGGCGCAGAGCGATGCCGTCGTGGGCCATGTCACCGCCGCCGCAGCCGAGGCCACCGGCCTCGCCAAAGGCACGCCGGTGGTGGGCGGGCTCTTTGATGTGCTGGCCTCGACGTTGGGCGCGGGGACCTCGCAGCCCGGCGAGGCGTCGATCGTGGCGGGAAGCTGGTCGATCAACCAGGTCTTCGCCCGCGCGCTGCCCGAGAAACCCCGCGCGCTGCTCGCCAGCGTGCTTGGGCGGGACACCTGGGTGAGCTGCGAGTGCTCGCCGACCTCGGCTGCGAACCTCGAGTGGTTCGTGCAGACCTTCCTTGCGGACGAGGCCAGGGCCACCGGCGAGGACCCGTTCGCGCTGTGCAACCGGCTGGCAGCCGGGTCCGACCCCGAAAGCGACCTGCCGGTGTTCCACCCGTTCCTCTATGCCGGGCCGGTGCCCGGGGCCCGCGGAGGCTTCAGCGCCATGGGCGCGTGGCATTCGCGCGGCGACATGGTGCGTGCGCTCTACGAGGGTGTGGCCTTCGGGCACCGCGCGCATTTCGAGATCCTCGACCCGGACCGCGTCTTCCGCACCGCGACACTGTCGGGCGGGGCCGCCAAATCGCAGCTCTGGGCGCAGATCTTTGCCGACACGCTCGGCATGACCCTGCGCCTGTCGGATTGCCTCGAGACCGGTGCGCGGGGCGCGGCCATCGCCGCTGCCATCGGCGCGAAGCTGTTCGACGGCTTCGACGCGGCGACCGGGGCCATGGCCCGGCACACAGAGGAAATCACCCCCGATCCGGCGGCGCAGGCGCAGCTGGACGCGAGATACCGGCGCTGGTGCGCCTACCGCGATGCGCTCGGGGCGGCCTGGGCGCCGCCGCAGGTGCTCGCCTTCGAACCAAGAGAGACGCAGGAAAGGACATCACATGGCTGATCTCGACGACATCATCGACGGCAAGGATTTCGGGCTGACCACCCCGGCAAAGAACGATCCGTTCTTCCTCAAGGGGGCGGGCGCCTATGACTGGGGCATGCAGAACCGGCTCGCGCGGATCTTCCGCCCCGACACCGGGCGCACGGTGATGCTGGCCTTCGATCACGGCTATTTCCAGGGCCCGACCACCGGGCTCGAGCGGGTCGACATCAACATCGCGCCGCTGTTCGAGCACGCCGATGTGCTGATGTGCACCCGGGGCATGTTGCGCACCTCGGTGCCCGCTTCGACCCGCAAGCCCATCGTGATGCGCGCCTCGGGCGGCAACTCGATCATGTCCGAGCTGTCGAACGAGACCATCGCCGTCGACATGGAAGACGCGCTGCGGATGAACGTGGCGGCCATGGCGGCGCAGGTCTATATCGGGTCGGAGTTCGAGCATAAGAGCATCACCAACATCATCAACCTGATCGACCGGGGCAACCGCGTCGGGATGCCGACCCTCGCGGTCACCGGCGTCGGCAAGGACATGGCGCGCGATGCGCGCTACTTCGGCCTTGCCACCCGCATCGCCGCCGAGATCGGTTCGCAATATGTGAAGAGCTACTACGTCGACGAGGGCTTCGAAAAGGTCTGCGCCGGCTGCCCGGTGCCGATCGTCATCGCCGGGGGCAAGAAGATCCCCGAGGCCGAGGCTCTGGAGGTTGCGTTCAAGGCCATCGACCAGGGCGCGGCGGGCGTCGACATGGGGCGCAACATCTTCCGCGCCGGTGATCCGGTGGCGATGATCCAGGCGGTCTCGGCGGTGGTGCACGATCTGCTCCCGGCAGCACAGGCGTTCGAGATGTACAACGATCTCGCCACGCGCAAGGCGGCGGCATGACGCTGACGCCCGACGAGGCAGACGCGCTGCTGGCGCAGCGCGTCGAGAGCTCCAGACAGCTCGGGGGAAACCCCGAGCTGTCGATGCATGGCGGGGGCAACACCTCGGTCAAGGTGATGCGCGAGGGCCGGCGGGTGCTGCACGTCAAGGGCTCGGGCTGGGATCTGGCGACGATGGAGCCGCAGGGCATGCCCGGCCTCTGGCTCGACCCGCTCTTCGAGGTGAGGGACGGGCCGCGGCTCAGCGATACCGAGATGGTGCGCCTGCTGCGGGCCAACCTGCTCGACCCCGCCGCGCCGAACCCGTCGGTCGAGACGCTGCTGCACGGCTACCTGCCCGCGCGCTTCGTCGATCACGGGCACGCCTCGGCGGTTCTGGCGCTGGCGAGCCGCCCCGAGGCCGAGCAGCGCGAGATGGTTGAGGCGCTCTTCGGCGACAGCATGGTCTTTCTGCCTTATGTCTTTCCGGGCTTCGACCTGTCCATCGCAGGCGCGCGGGCCGCGGCCGTGCAGCCGCAGGCCACCGGCATGTGGCTGGCACAGCACGGGCTTTTCACATGGGGCGACACGGCGGACGAGAGCCTTGGCCGGTTCCGCAATGCCGTGGCCGTCTGCGAGGCGCATCTTGCCGCGCGCGGCGCCGCTCTGATGCCGCCAACCGCGCGCGAGGGCAACGCGGTGCTCGAGGCGCTGCGGCCGCATCTGCGCAGCGCGTTGCCGGGGTTTGCCGAGCATGATCTGCGCGGGGCCGCACCGCTGGCCCGGCTCTCGAGGCAGGACGGCATGGCCGAGGCGGTCAGTCGCGGCACCGTGACGCCGGACCACGTCATCCGCATCAAGCCCTGGCCGATGGTGATCCCGGCGGGCGCGGATGCGGGCACCGTCGCGCAGGCCGCCGAGGCCTTCGCCGCGGCCTATACCCGCTATTTCGAGGCACACATGGACGGCAACCTGACGATGCTCGACCGGTCTCCGCGCGTGGTGTTCGTTCCCGGTGCCGGGGTGATCGGCCTCGGGCGCAGCAAGAGCGAGGCGCGGATCAACGCGGATCTGGCCGAGCAGAACCTGCGCGTTGCGGCCTCTGCCGAGGCGCTTGGCGGCTACCAGCCGCTGCCCCGGCCCGAGCAGTTCCGCATCGAATACTGGGAGTTGGAGCAGGCCAAGCTGCGAAAGTAGAGGCGGACCGGGCCGATGGCAGCGAAGGCCCGGTCGATGACCGCCCGGAGCCGGGCGGTCACACCGCCTTGGACTGGTTGACCCGCGCCGACAGCGCCGCGTGATCCTCGACCCGCTCCGAGTAGCGGTCCACGAGGTGGTCGCGGATGTCGCGGGTCAGGAGGGTGAACCTGACCAGTTCCTCCATCACGTCGACGATGCGGTTGTAATAGGGCGAGGGCTTCATCCGTCCGTCCGCGTCGAATTCGTCCCAGGCCTTGGGCACGGAGGACTGGTTGGGAATGGTCAGCAACCGCATCCAGCGCCCGAGTATGCGCAGCTGGTTGACGGTGTTGAACGATTGCGAGCCGCCGCAGACCTGCATCACCGCCAGCGTCTTGCCCTGCGTCGGACGCACCGAGCCCAGCGACAGCGGGATCCAGTCGATCTGGCTTTTCATGATGCCGGTCATCGCGCCGTGGCGTTCGGGCGAGGACCAGACCATGGCCTCGCACCAGCTTACCAGATCGCGCAGCTCGGCTACCTTGGGGTGATCGGTCGGGGCGCTGTCGGGCGCGGGCAGCTCGCGCGGATCGAAGGTCTGCACCTCGGCGCCGAAACGGGTCAGGATACGCGCCGCCTCCTCGGCGGCAAAGCGCGAGAAACTGCGCTCGCGCAGCGAACCGTAGAGGATCAGGATGCGCGGAGGATGGCTGCTGCGCTCGGACGGGAAAAGCGCGTCGGGGTCGATGGGCGCGAAGGCGGCGTCGGTGATCTGGGGCGTGTCGGTCATGTCGGATCCCTTGGGGCGAGGCTTTGCGGGAGGCTCAGGTGCCGGGAAAGCGGGCGCGCGTGCGATTGGCGAAGGCCACGAGCGAGAGCATCACCGGGACCTCGACCAGCACGCCCACCACCGTGGCCAGAGCCGCGCCGGAGTTCAGCCCGAAGAGGCTGATGGCAACCGCGACGGCCAGTTCGAAGAAGTTCGACGTGCCGATCATGGCGCAGGGCGCGGCGATCCGGTGCGGCACCTTCAGCAGGCAGGCCGCGCCATAGGCCAGCGCGAAGATGCCGTAGCTCTGGATCAGGATCGGCACCGCGATCAGGGCGATGATCCCGGGGCGCGAGAGAATGGTGTCGCCCTGCAGCCCGAAGAGGATGGCGACGGTGGCGATCAGCCCGATCATCGACAGCGGCTTGATGCGGGCGGTGAAGGCGGCGATGGCTGCGTCGGAGCCGAGCGCGCGGCGCGTCAGCAGTCCCGCCACCAGAGGCAGCACCACGTAAAGCACCGTGGCCAGCACCAGCGTGTTCCATGGCACGGCGATCTCGGTCACCCCGAGGAGCAGCGCCACGATGGGCGCGAAGGCCACCACCATGATCAGATCGTTCACCGAGACCTGCACCAGCGTGTAGGTGGCATCGCCCCGGGTCAGCTGGCTCCAGACGAAGACCATCGCGGTACAGGGCGCGGCGCCGAGGAGGATCAGCCCGGCGATGTACTGCGCGGCATCTTCGGGGGCGATCCACGGTGCAAAGAGGTGATCGAAGAACAGCACCGCGAGGAAGGCCATGGTGAAGGGCTTGATCAGCCAGTTGACGACCAGCGTGACCAGCAGCCCCTTGGGCTGTCGCGCGACCCCGGCCACGGCGCCGAAATCGACGCTGACCATCATCGGATAGACCATGGCCCAGATCAGCACCGCCACGACGAGGTTGATCGACGCGACCTCGGCTGCCGCGATGGCGTTGACCAGCCCCGGCGCCGCCGCGCCGATGGCGAGGCCCGCGGCCATTGCGATCGCGACCCAGACCGTCAGAAGGCGTTCGAAGCGGCCCATCGGGGCGGGGGCGGACGTGTCGGACATGGAAGCTCCGGTGCTTTGCTGAATTCGTCATTTCGCGCATTCACGAATTGATTGACGGATAGGTCAGGTGTGCGCCCCTTGTCAACACTCCTCATTTCGCGTAATGACGAATTATGCAACAGACCGCCGCCATCGACGCGTTCAGCGCGCTTGCCCATGACACCCGGCTCAGGATTTTCCGGCTGCTCGTCCAGCGCGGCCCCGGTGGCACGCCGGCGATGGAGATCGGGCGGCTGCTGGACATCAAGCCGTCGACCCTGTCGGGGCATCTGGCCGCGCTGAAGCGCGCCGGGCTGGTCAGCAGCGAACGTCAGCACCGAGAAATCCAGTACGCACCGCGTTTTGACGCGGTCAACGGGCTGGTGCGGTTTCTGCTCGAGGATTGCTGCGGCGGCGATGAAAGCGCCTGCGCCGGACTTGGACTGACCGGCTAGGGGCGGTCGGACGCGAAGGGCGCGCCATACGCGCTCAGCCGGCGGTACGCTCGCTCTCCGCCATCAGCGCGGTGCCGGACATGAGGGCCGACGCATCGGCTCTCAGGGAGACTCCAGCGCTCATGATGTCGTCGAGCTCACCGACGCGGCCGAGCTCGATCTAGCCCGCGATCCGTGTCCGCCGGCCCAATGCGGAAAGGCGCGTCGGTCATTTTGCGGCAGGCGCGGTCCGAAGCCGGCCCAGCTCATCGGCGAGATCGGCGCAAAGCTGACGCATCCGCTCGGGGTCGCTCTCGCGCTGCGCCTGGATCTTCAGGCCGAAGATATAGGTCTGCAGTCGCCGCGCGATGCGGTCGGGGTCGCTGTCGGCGGGCAGCTCTCCCAGCGCGCGCGCCCGGCCCACCGCCTCGGCCAGCAGGCGCTCGACCGTGTCGAGATGGCCCAGAACGACGGCGCGAAGCTCTGCCTCGCCGGGCACTTCAAGCAGCGATTTCACCAGCATGCAGGCGGTCGAGGGGCGGTCGCAGGGGCTCAGCTCGGCGAGGCTGCGCAAGTGAGCCTGCAGCGCCTCGATCGGCGAGCCTGCACGTTCGAGCAATGCTTCGAGCTCTCCGGCCATGCGCGCGCCATAGCGGTCGAGCGTGGCGCGGAACAGCGCCTCCTTGCTCTGGAACGCACCGTAGATCGAGCCGGGCCGCATCTGCAGCGCCTGCTCGAGATCCTTCAGCGAGGTCGCGTGGTAGCCCTTGGCCCAGAACAGGGCCATCGCCGCGTCGAGCGCGGCCTCGCGGTCATAGGAAGCGGTGCGTGCCATGGGAGGACCATAGGCATTCAGCGGGGTGAAAAGAAGGGGGATGGGATTCTTGAGCGATCACTCTAATATGACTTGAGTGATCGCTCAAGAATGATCAGGTTGGGCGCATCGCATCCCGAAACCCAGAGAAAGGGCCAGATCTCATGACCAAGTTCGAACGCTTCGACGACAGCACTGCGCCGGCGGACTCGCTGCCGCTGATCGAGAAATCCAAGAAGGCTTTCGGCCGCCTGCCGGGGCTGCACGCGGTGATGGCCGGCTCGCCGCCGCTGCTCGACGGCTACCAGGTGCTGCATCGGCTCTTTGCCGAGGAGACCGCCTTCGATGCCGACGAGAAGACCGTCGTGTGGCAGACCATCAACGTCTATCACGAATGCCATTACTGCGTTCCGGCCCATACCGGCATCGCCAAGATGATGGGCGTGAGCGACGAGATCTCGGACGCGCTGCGCGACGAGACGCCGCTGCCGAGCGACAAGCTCGAGGCGCTGCGCCGGTTCACGCTGGCGATGCTCGAGACCCGCGGCAACCCGGGCGAGGCGGAGTTCGATGCCTTCTACGCGGCGGGCTATGGCGAACGGCATGTGCTCGACATCATTCTCGGCCTCGCCCAGAAGGTGATGAGCAACTACACCAACCACGTGGCGCAGACGCCGGTCGACGAACCGATGCAGAAATTCGCGTGG
>Ga0114904_1001621_pt1 | contig 10796 bp, 3 predicted proteins | sample MalvirDeepMed_s6_FD_83498 | JGI IMG/M metagenome (GOLD analysis project Ga0114904, IMG submission 83498) | Marine viral communities from the Global Malaspina Expedition - Malaspina viral metaG DeepMed_s6 | ecosystem: Environmental > Aquatic > Marine > Oceanic | place: Mediterranean Sea... | reverse complement strand
GAAAGAAGGCGTACAGGAAGTGATCGCTGGCTTAATGCAGGACTTGGGGGAGCAAAAGATTTATAACCCCGACCATGATTACGGGGAAGATGCTCTCGATAACTTCACCATAGGTGGCGCAGCAGGCTTTGTCGCTGACCTTGCCTTGGCCGGTGTAGGCGCACGCCGTACCCGCACCTTCAGTGATTCCCAACTGGAGAAAGAACGAGCAGACAGAGATGACCGAGAGGAAACCAATAGGGCGCGTAGGGCTCAGTATGATCGTCGGCCAGTCATCACACCAAAACCCCCACCTGTACTAGCTGTAGCTGAAAAGCTTAAATTAGAGAAACAATTACAGGGGTTGGAGGATGAGCTAGAAAAGATGCGAGCCGATCCGGCAAGCTTTCTCACCGTTGACCTAGAAGCAGTACGGGCTCAAATTAAAGTAGTGAAGGAAAAGCTGGGACTTACGGCTGGAGGCGATGATCGGCCGCTAGATGAAGTTGAAGATATTGTTGCTCCAATAGATACCTCTAACATTCCCCCCGAAACCGATGACATGGTTATCTATGGCAAGACACTTGCCCGAACCATCGGTCCAGACTTTCCCAGTGCCACTTCCTTTGATGTAGAAGAGATCACCGTTGATCTCACCCCTGAAGAACTCGCGGCAGAAACTCCAAACTACGGTCCCAACGCAGGGCAGCCAATGGCTACCACCAAGACCGTTTTCCGCGTGCGTGATTCAGAAGGTGTCAGCTATGGGGTTCCACTGCCTACACAGGGAGAGGCAGCCGTGGTGGCTGGAGAGCTCAATAGCCAGCTCGTAGATCAGGCTGCTCGTAATGCAACCAGTACGGTTATTGTAACGTCGGCGGAAGACTATGATATCCCCACGGAAACCACGCTCGGTATCTACGGCGACAGCATTATCAATCCGCGGGCTAACGAGGTAACCACCGATGCCCTCAATATGGCGGCTGAAACCACCATAGATAAAGGGTTTGACGAAACACTCAGTGCCGACCAGGCAATGAACAAACAGATGGGTCGGGTGGCGACCGAAGCGGAGCTCGTCCAAAAGCTCACGGCGGCACAACGGGCCAACCGGAAAAGGCTGGCTCAGGGATTACCGGAAACAAATACTTTCAGCATTGAAGAAGCCAAGGATGTTCTGGGTAAGGATTTTGGAAAGCTGGGAGATATAGGAACCGGAGCCACACTCGAAACCGAGACCTATGAGGCCACCACTACCAAGCCGCGTGGAACAAGGAAAGGCAGGCCAATTGTGGTCAGTTCAGCCGGTGAGGTTATTGATACCTATGAGATAAGGGGAAAGGTAAGGAGGGACGGAACCTTCCCCATGAAGAAGAGAAGGATAAAGACTCCCGAACAGGCCGTCACTATAGCCGAGCGCCTTAACAGTAAGCGTGATTCGGCGGTTGATGAGCTTGTCTTTAAGAATATTGAAATCGGCAAGGACCGGATCAAGACCCTGCTGGAGCGTAAGGGAATAACCAATGAGCTGAATTCTCCGGCGATCAGGACGATGGCCAAGGCGTTTGTGGGCAAGGAAAGTATTGAGGACATGGATTCCGGGGAGATGAAATATCTCTACCAGAAGATTCGTAAACTGCCGGTGCTGCATACCAAACAGGGACTACCGAACTTCCAGGTTCCTTCCTATACCACCTCGCAGTTCAAGTCTGCTGAAGCCTATATTAATGAGGGTGAGGGCGCTGGCGGCAGAGGAAGAACCGGAGAGCTAGATGCTGATCTTGTTGCCGAGGCCGCAAACATTGATCCCGCGGACCCACGGCGCGTTCAGAAGGTTGAAAGAATTGTTAAAGACCTGCGTGAGAGCGGCCGCATCACCGACGACGTCCTTGAAAAGCCACTGGAGTTGCCCCCCGCTGCGACTGCTCCCACTCATATCCCAGGCGTGCAGTATGATCAGGCTGAATTAAGGGCTGACCTTGAGGCGCTGGCGCGTAAGGAGCTTGACCGGATCGGTCTGGACAAGACCAAGATATCCATCGTTGAAGCCCTGTATCACTTCAATCGAGACAGCGAAGGTAACCTTGTCTTCCTACCCAAGGAGGTTGGGCAAGAAACACAGGGCTATTACAAGGCCGGACTTAATGAAATATTTTTCGGGATAGACAAACTTGTTTCAATGAAGGAAAAGGGGGCGACCCCTGATGAGATTTGGGAGGAGATCAAAGACCTTCTCAATCATGAAACGGTTCATGCGATGCGTGAGCTGGATTTGTGGACCGCTGATGAATGGGCTCTGCTGGAACGCACGGCGGGGAGGACAAAGGTTCCGAAGACCAGCCCCTTGTATCGGGGGGAAAATGAAACCTTCCTAGAGAGAGCTGCTGTCCTTTACCCGGACCTTGCAGACAAACCAACGGCTGTAATGGAAGAGGCTATTGCGGACATGATTCGGGATGGTCGTCGTATCGGGGGTAAGCCGCGTACCCTGATCAACCGGATCAGGACGTTCTTTGAGTCGATGATGAACTTTCTGCGTGGGTCAGGCTTTAGAAACTTTAACGGCCTCATCGAGGCTATTGAGAGTGGCGAGATAGGCGCACGGGAGGTAGGTCCGATACGGACCCTGAGAGAGACACGGAAGAAACAGAGGACGCTGGAGGTGCAGGCTTTGGACCCTGACTGGCGGCCCACGGCCAAGATGGCTGATGCCCCGCCGGAGGTAGTGGAAGAGGAGGTGTCGGAGGCTAGAAGGGGTCGAGGAAAAACCGCAGAAGAAATTGCCGAACAGGGTGGTCCTTTATCCACAAAACTTTCATTAGCTCAAATAGGCAGAGCTTTAGAAAATGAAGACTATGTGCGTGATATAGAAATAGATACGGTGGAGGAAGCCCGAAGGGCGGTAATAAACGGAGAAGCGGGGAGCGATCCGGGGTATATCGTAGATACCGACACAGGTATAACAGTAGTAGGTCTAGGTTCATTAGAGCGCTTTACAAGGAAAAACCGACCCTTCCAAAAAACATTTAAAGAAGGAACCCGTTTAGGAACATTGCGTGACTGGTTAGGGTACGGTGGCGATGCCGAAGGTAGGCTCCGGCCGCCTGTGATCGAGGAAGAGGAGGTGTCCGAGGTTAGACGGGGAAGGGCCACTGCCGATAGTAATCTTGAGCAGAGAGACTTCTGGGTTCCCCGCATTGCCGAGTTGCAAGCCCCTGACCAATACCCTGCACTTCTTGAAAGAGCTCTGCATGGAACGGACTTGGTGGAGAATCCACTGAGCCTCCTTGAAATGCTCGCCCTCAAGACGGATGGTGGATATGGCTCAGATCGTAGGAAGTTTTACCGGAGGGACTTCAGAGAGATAGGGGTGATTGATCGTGAGTTGCAGCGTCAGGTTGGGAGGATCGAAGAAGACATAGAGGAAGTGGAGACTCGCGGACGACGGCGCTTCATCAAGATGCTTGGGGTTGGCATGGGAAGCGCAGCCACTATAGCTACCTATCAACGAGCGGCATACACCCAGGCACAGGAAGCGGAGCTGGGAAGAGCCAAGCCGGTAAGCCCTGAAATTCTTAAAACCCCTCTTACCGATTCCCAGATGACTTTGTTGGAGGCAGGCGAATCACGGATTATGCCCGGAACGCCGCATGATCCGGTTGTTGAAGATGATCCTGACGGAACGCGGGGAGCGCAAGCACTGCGGGCGGCTATCGAGGATATCGCAGCTAACGGGCCGGAAGAGGTGCGGGCGCTGGCCGCAGATATAGCTTCCTTCTTGCCGTCCACTGGTATTCGCTTGGTGCTACAACGGAAAGACATGACTTGGGCTGGATCGATGACAGCCTTCGAAGTGCCAGGTACTCTCGCATTGTACGGTAAAGCGGGAATGGATATAGATACGCTATTGCATGAAAGCCTGCACGCCAATGTAATGGTGCGTTATCAGTCCTTAACCGAGGCATCTTTCAACAGGGCATTCATGGAAGAAAATGAATTGCTTACGCAGGAAGCGGCTGAGGCAATCGATCAGTTCAAAAATGTATGGGAGGAATTCAGACCTATTGCCCGTCGGGCTATGGGGGGTATGGATAAGAATGCCTTGTTTAATGCACTGGAGAAGGCGACTGACAGCCAAGAGGAGTTTTTCGTAAGGGCATTGACTAGCGGTGAGTTGCAGCAGTGGATGTCGCAACAGGTTTATCGTGGCAGAACATTGTATGAGCGATTCGCGGACTGGGTAAAATATTATTTATTAGGAGGAAGTTCCGGCACGAAGCCTTCATGGCTTGATGCGGCACTGGCAGCGTCTGGGGATGTGATGATCTCTTTCGAGAAGAGTCCACCCAACTTCGCTGTTGTCCGAGCGCTGAATGAGGACTATGCAGCGAGAACTGCGGCGGCATCAGAGGAGGAAGATGTGTCCGAGGTTAGACGCGCTCCCCCCTCAAAAGAGGTGCGTGTTCCTAGGCCGGAGGAAAAACTCCCTGTGCTTCCGATGGGTGAGGTGGAAAGAGCCTTAGCCGCTTTACTGGAACGCACAGGAGGCAACCCTACTTCGGCGCAACTGGCTAAGGTTCCAGGCGCTCCAACCCGTCGTCCGCGTCCCACTCCAAACAAAGCGGGCAAGAAAATTCCAGACATGAGGCGTGACGGTAATGTAAGACCCACTCCTCTGGCAGAACTCAGACAAATGGCTGAGACAGGATTGAGGGAGGGGGTTGATGATCTTCAATGGTATGACCAGTTTGCTAAGGGGCTGACGGAAATAGTTGGTGCGGCTAATATCGAGGAAGCGTCTGTGATCTTCGGTATCACTTCTGCCCAAAATCCGGTGGCAGATAATTTACAAGATACGCTTCATATTATGGCGATAGCCAGAGAGGTTGATCCGGTTGCTGATACGGCCGCCTTTATAAAGGCCGTCCAAGAACGGAAGAAGCCTGGTGATCGAGGGATGATGATCAGCCTGCCTCAGATTGAGCGCATTGCCAAGATGTATACCACAGGGCTCGTTGGAGGAGGACTCAAAACCACCACCTACATGCAGCTCATTCAGGACAGGCAGAATAATGTTTTTAATCCTTTTAGTGTGCATGATATACACATGGCGCGGGTTTTCGGGTGGCGGCGCAAGGATGCGGACAAGGAGACAGGCAAGTTAACTGATAGCGCCCAGATTCCGACTGACCGTGCCTACCGTTATGCTCAGTACCTTACCAGTTATCTGGCCGATGAATTTGGTGTAACGCCTAACCAGATGCAGGCCGCGTTGTGGTTTTATGGTAAAAAGAATCTGATGACGAAGGAACCAGGCAAGAGCGCAGGGTCTGGAACGTGGAAGGCAGCGAGCAGCGCAGCCGCACCGCAGATCAAGGTCATAGAGGAACAGGTAAAGGAAGGGTTGTTTGACAAGGACACCCCTCTGACTCCGGCGCTGGAAAAAGGAGTGCGGCCTCGTAACACCACCAAGGTAAAAACTCATCCCTACACTAATTATCTGCAAATCGAAGAGCTTACCGAGCTGGCAAAACGACGGGCTCCGCTAGTACTTGCTTCGGCCCAGCCGGGGAATGAGAGGGATTACGGTTTTCCAGCGACGGTAACCCTCGAAGATATGATTGTCTTCAATGACGGGGCGGTGGATGTTATCACTGACGAGGATGGGCAAATACCTTTCATCAGAAAGATGGGTATCCCTCACACGGTGGAGACCGCGGTTGGAAGCTATGAAGGAGTAGAGCCTAACATTCAGATTGCGTTGTTAAACGCCACACCTGAGCAGGCTGAGTTTATTGGGATCGTACTTGGCGATGGCTTGTTACAAGACGGGGTGGCTATTGAGCGGCCTACTTATGGCGTTGAAGACGGTCAATTAGGTATGGCGGTTACAAAAGCGGACGGTTCAAAGTTTTCTCAGGAAGAGATTATGGCCGTAGCGGCTAAAGCTAACCCGGAGAATGATTGGGATGGTCTTAATTTTACCCTCGGTGAAAATGGCACTGTCTTACGATTTATAGACGGCAGGACAATGACCGATACGGTTGCTCCTTACACAGAGGAAATGAGGGAGGAATTTGCAGATCAAGTGTTGAATTCTTTTGATCAATCTGTAGAATACGTCTATAACTCATATCGTCAGCAAGGCAAGTATCGTGGACATAAAAGCTATCGAAGAGTACTTACAGAAATCGAGGGGGATAGAACCGGCCCCACCGGACCATCCGGTTTACTCCGGCTCATCAACAGTACGCTTTATGAACCGTTCTGGGACTACTACCTCCAAGAAGCGGAAAGGATCGGATTCACCCCGAAAAACCTGAAGCGTCCTGTTCGCAGGAAGTTAATACCTCCTCCTATTGTCAGACCCCCTCCCACTCCTATTCCTGAAGCCAAGGTAGAAGAAGCCCTTGAGGCTAATCTCAAGGACGTTGAGGATTCGCCTGCCGGTTCTGTTCCTCCTTACAGTGTCAAGGCTTCCCCTGACGCTCAGACCGTAGGCCGTAACCCCGACCTCGGAGCCAAACTTTCCGAGGATGAAGACTTTTTATATTCCCGCAACAATACCCCTGAGCTTGCTCCCGACATTCAGGAAACGATGGACAAGTATATCGATGAGAAGGAGGAGAAGCGTTCCTACGTCGAGGTGTTCACCCAGTTCCGTGTAGGTGAGTGGTGGGGCAAGCTGCTGACCAAAACAAGGCAGGGTGTGGTGGATAAGCACACCCGTAAAATGACAGTGACCGCAGATCGCGAAGCACAGACCTTGGATAAAGAGGGTGTGCAGATGCTGGGAGATACTGCCTACAGGTATGCTCAGGTTATGGCAGACCGCGCTGATGCTTTTTCCTCGGCTGCCATGAATCACGGCCAGGCGGAGTACAAGAACGGTACATTTCAGGTCAAGGATTTTATGTATAAGGGCAATAAGGTCGATGGAATGGTCGAGGTACAGTCTATTCTGATGCCCAGCCCGCAGGGGAAGGGCGGTAATATCCACGGTGATCTTGAAGCTCCGGCAAAGTTTTATGCGGTTGCCATTCGCTCGAAACAGATCATAGAGGAGGACAAGAACAAGCCTCCCAAGCAAAGACGCAATACCCCGATCCCCCCTGACGAGATTGATGCAGCGCTGCTAAAGGCTGAAGCCGCAGCGGACAGTTTTATTAACCCTGAGAGCGGAGAGTCGTACATCAGGGAATGGTATGACATGTACCAGGCATATAACGAACATGTGATTGAATTCATGAAGGACACGGGTCTCATCAGCGAAGAGCAGGGTAATATCTGGCGTGATAACGCGGTTTATTATCCCTTCTATCGTGAGGCGCGGGGCGAGCTGGAAGAGATGGGGAATGAGGACATAGACTTCATCAATATGTTTTCCAATATGGATTCGGTTCCAGACAGCCTGACCTCTGAACAACGTGAGCTTACTCTCAAGAAGCTCAAGGGCAGCAAACGCAAGATGGATGTGCCGTTGCTGGATTCTGTTGTGAGGAACTACACCACCGCCATCGAGATGGGAATGAAGAACGTGGCGGACCAGAGGCTGATAAGGGATTTGGTATATCTGGGACAGGCGCGGGAAATCCCCCTGAATAAAAAGCTGACAGCCTCGGTGGCCCAGTCTGTTTACAATATCCGTGTTGCGGGTAAAAGAAGAAGATTTATTATCGACGATCCACTCCTGTTCGAGGCGATGAAAACGATGCCTGAGAGCGGGCCGATAGCGCTTATAAATAATATTACCGGCGTTCCTGCCAAAGTGTTGCGGGAAATGGTGACCCGTGATCCGGGGTTCATGGTAGTTAATATGTTGCGTGACTCCCTGTCTGCCTACACCACATCGGGGGCCGACTTCACCCCTGTGGTATCTACCTTCAAGAATTTTGTGGGGGATATCACCAATATGGAGAAGCTGGGCATAGTGACCGGCTATGACAAGCTCTATGACCGTGGCAATCTCAGTGATTTCCTCAAGAAGGAAGCCCGCAGGCGCGGGGTGGATTATTCGGGAGCCGGTTCCAAGATATTCAACCAGACTTTCCAGCGGGCTTGGGACATGCTGGGAGAGGGGACCACACGCTCGGATGCCGCTACCCGTAAGGCAGTCTATGACGACACACTGGCACGCACCGGCAATCAGGCTGAAGCCATATACCAGGCCATCGAGATTCTGAATTTCGGAAGGCGTGGAAACAATCAGCTTATGCGTATGATCACTACTGCCATTCCTTTTCTCAATGCGAGAATACAGGGTCTGGATGTTTTCTATCGCGCAGCACGGGGAAGGTACTCGGCCAACACCGAGGCCAGTAAGGCTCAAATCCAGAAGCGGTTTTTTCTCCGCGGGTTAAGCCTGCTGGCACTGACGGCGGCGTACTGGACGATGGTCAGTGACACTGAAGACTATGAAGAGGCGGACGACTACGAGAAGGACAACAACTGGCTGATCCCTAATCCATTTGGACCCACGATTAAAATCCCTGTGCCGTTTGAAGTCGGGCTTCTGTTCAAGACCATACCGGAGAAAATGCTGGATACGGCTTTCGGTGACACCACTCGGCGTGAACTCAAAGGGACTATACAGCGTGGAGTAGGGACGACTCTTGAATTCAATCCGTTGGGCGGTGTTCAGCTTATTGCACCGATTGTCGAGGCTGCACTGAATCATAACTTCTACACGGGTCGTCCGGTGGTTCCCTTCTATATTGACCAGCAGTTTGAGGAGGGCTTACAAGCTCGTTTCAACACCAGTGAATTTGCCTCGATGATCGGTAAGGCGCTCAACATGAGCCCGATGAAAATACAGCATGTCCTAGAAGGGTATGCAGGAACCATTGGTATCTATGGTCTGGATTTGCTTGACCACATCATGCGGACAGAGGCTTTTGTGGGTGACCAGAGCAAGAAGATGCCATCCATGACACTCTCCACCGCGCCGGTATTGAAGCGCTTCTTTGCGCTGCCGGAGGGGCGTGGGCTGGTGGAAGATTTCTACGAGCTCAATGAGGAAGTGAGGAAGGTAGTCAGTACTCTGGGAAGTCTGGATCAGGATGGCAGAAGTGAAGAACTGTTGCGTTATATGGTAGGTCGCCAGCATCTGATTGATCTTGGGGGTGAGCTGGATGAAACGTCCCGTTGGCTGGCGAAGCGGCGTAATGAACGTGATGGAATTATGAAGATGAATATTCCGGCCTCAGAGAAGCGGGAATATATCGACAGACTCGATGCCGCCATTAACGATCATCTGGCTCTGATGCCTCTGATCAAAGAGCTTGCCGATCTGCCAGCGTTTGAGGCGGGTCCGCTCAGTCCGGTGTATCGCGACTAGATGCATTCCAAAGAGGTAGGAATGCGGAGGAGAAGGGGATAATCATTCTTGTACCGTGATGGGGATTGATGTAGTCCCCGTACTGATTGGCAATTGCCTCGCCTATCCCCTCGTAAGTCTGTGACCGCAGCTTCCACCGATCCTTGGAAGGTGAAAGATAATGCAGTCTCTGCTGCTGGTTCTTGGGTAACTTGTCGAACACATCCTTGACATTGTTGGTGTCTTCCAGCAGGGGAAGGTTGTGCAACCACAGTCCTGTCTTCTTTGATTCGGGATGTCCGAACTGGTAGGGCTGGACATACTGGTCCGGCCTGAAGGGAAGAACCCCTACCGGATTCTCCATGACCGCATGTTTACTGCGGCGCTTGATCAGCTCCCATAACTCTGTTGTCCACCGGATCGCCTCGATGCGTTCATCATTCTTTGGCATTCCCCGCCCGTACCAGGCATTACCGCTCACGGCAATAGCCGTACAGGGAGGATGGGCAAGGATTAAATCCCACTGGCGTGAGTCTATTACTTCAATGGCATCCTTAACCAGATGGTGTTCGGTCTCGTCGTCGTCCGCGGGGAGGAGATCACAGCTCCATACTTCCCACTTCAGATTGTGGGCTTTCGCATAGCGCTGGAAGGCACGGCGCGTAACCCCGCTGGTCTCCATAGCAATGAGGATCAATGGACGTTCCGTTGCTCCAGGTAGATGACGTTGCGTTGGGAGAGTTCTTCAATCATGGTCTCTTCCTTGAACGGCTTTACGTTAAAGAATCCAGCATGGTTAGGATGGTAGGCATGGAACAGCCGTGCATAGAATGCAATGTGGTTGTTTGATATTTTAAACGCACCACCTTTGGTCTCGACCTCGCAATGCCAGCGGATGCGATTGACAATCGCCCAGTGCGAATAGGATTTTTTGCCTGCCATGATTGCTTCGCGGGTATACTCTTCAAACTTTTCCCAGATGAGCGGATTGGCTTGATGCCACAGCCACCACTCATGCTTGCGTTTAGCAAGTTGATCGCGAAGCTGGCTTATCGTTACTTCATAGTTCATCTCTAGTCTCCTTGATCGTCTTCCATGTAAACATCTGAATCCCAGCGAGGGTCTTCTAAAATTTCCTCCAGGGTCATCCCTTTCATCTCTTCTTCCAGTGTCTCTTTGACTGCCTTGACATATTCACTTTTGGACAGCTCAAGACTTTTGTAGAGCTTTTTTTCCGTTGGGGAAATGGTGTATACAAGACGGTGTGCCATCTAGTCATCCTCATCTCTGTGGGGAGGCGGTATGTTAAATCCCATCTCGGCTGCCAGCCGGATAGTGGTGTCGATCAGTTCTCCGTATTCCGCCCGTGTCGTTCCTCCGCTGCGCTTGTCAGGCCGCAGCCGCACTCCGAATTTTGTCTCCACTTCAACTGTTCCGAATGTCTCCCGTAACAAGACATCATGCATCTCGTCAGGCAGCAGCCCGCAGAACTTGCCGAACT
>Ga0114904_1001615_pt1 | contig 10808 bp, 8 predicted proteins | sample MalvirDeepMed_s6_FD_83498 | JGI IMG/M metagenome (GOLD analysis project Ga0114904, IMG submission 83498) | Marine viral communities from the Global Malaspina Expedition - Malaspina viral metaG DeepMed_s6 | ecosystem: Environmental > Aquatic > Marine > Oceanic | place: Mediterranean Sea... | reverse complement strand
GCATCATCGGCGCCACTCCGAAGGCTGTCCTGTAGACCCTCGAGAAGGTGCCCGAGTTTTCGAAGCCGCAGGCGAGAGCGATCTCCATGACCGACCGGTCCGTCTGCACCAGAAGGTTTCGCGACTTATCCAGCCGCAATTCCATGTAGTACTTCTTCGGCGAGCTGTTGAGGTATTTGCCGAACAGCCGCTCCATCTGGCGCAGCGAGATACCGATCTCGTGCGCGATCTGCGCCGGGCTGCGCGGTGTCTCGATGTTGCGCGACATGATATCGATCGCCCGGACGAGATGCGGATTGCGCATGCCGTTGCGAGACTGCAGCGAAACCTTCTGCGCCGCCGTTGAATCGCGCACCGCGTTGTAGACCATCTGGTCCGCCACCGCGACGGCCAGATCCTTGCCATGGTCGCGTTCGATCAGGTGCAACATAAGGTCGGCGGTGGCCGTGCCCCCGGACGCCGTGATGTGACGCTCATCTGCGACGAAGACGTTGCGAAGGACGTTGATCTCGGGGAACTCCTCCATCACGAGGTCATGGTATTCCCAGTGGATCGCGGCCTGCATCCCGTTCAGGAAGCCGCCCTGCGCCAAGACGTAGGCGCCGGAGCAGAGCGCCCCGATCCTGGCCCGCCCGTGACGGTCAGCGTGGCGCAGCGCGGCAATGAGCTCGGTGTGATCCTTCCTGTGCATGCCGATGCCGGACAGCACGAACAGCCTGTCGCAGGCAGGGAGCGCGTTGAAGGCATGATGCACCAGGATCGTCGTGCCATCTGAGCTGGCGACGGTCTCGCCGCTGAGCGAGGCATAGGACCAGCGGTACAGGTCTTCCCCGCGGATCAGGTTGGCAATGCGCAGGGGGTCAACGGCACAGGAAAAGGCGATGTGCGTGAAGTCTTCGACCAAGGCAAAGACAAAGTGCTGCGTTTCGGTCAATCTCGCCCATCCTTCAAAGACGGGCCGCGGGACACTCCCGCGGCCCCAATGGATCAGCTTGCTGCGGCCCGGGCCTGCTCCAGCCAGTCATCGTAGGTTTCCTGGTTCTCAGAGATCCAGTCTGCCACGTGCTGGTCGATACCGTCAGAGCTGTCAGCCCCATCGGCCATCAGTTTGTTCTGGGCGGAGATGTCGTTGATATCGATCTTCGCCACCTCGAACAGCTTCGCCGCCACCGGATTGTCGGCGAGGAAATCATCCGTCGGGAGGATGAAGATATTGTCGACGGCGAAGCCGATGTTCTTGCCGTCGAACGTGGTCTCCGCCTCGACGCCGTCCGGCAGCGAGGTATACGGCACTTCCAGCCATTCCACATCCTCGCCGGGCACGAGTGCGCCCGACACCCAGTAGGGCGTCCAGGTGTAGTAGAGGATCGGGTTGCCGTTCTCGTGGCGGGCGATCACATCCGCCATGATGGCGTTGTAGGAGCCCTGATTGTGGGTCACGGTCTCGCTCAGGTCGTACTCTTCGAGGTGATGCTCGATGACACGCTCGCAGCCCCAGCCCGGAACGCACCCCGCCAGATCGGCGGAGCCATCGCCATTGGCGTCGAACTTGGCCGCAACCTCCGGATCGGTCAGGTCGCTCAGGCTGGTGACGCCAGAGTCGTAGGTCTCCTTGTCGACCAGATAGCCCTGCAGCGTGCCTTCGATGAAGGGGCCGACGCGCTCGAGCACGTCATCGCCGCCGGACTCATCGAAGAAGGCGCTTTGCAGCGTCTCCCAGTGCGCCGGGTAGAAATCGCCATCGCCGGTCGCGAGGGCGAGGTGCGCGGTCTGGATCTCGACTTCCTGCGGTTCGGCGACCTCGTAGCCCAGATCTTCGAGGGCGCTGAACAGCACGCGGGCCTGAAACATCTCTTCGGCGATCAAGCCGATGATCGGACGCACGGTCGTGCCCTCGCCGGGCATATCCTGCGCCATGGCGGGTGCCGACAGGCAGGTGGTGGCGACGAGGGTCGCGATGAGGTTGGGTCTGAACATGTGTGTCTCCCTGTTGTTGTGTTCAGGTTTCGGGTTTCGCCGCTGCCTGCGGAGCGGGCGGCGTGGTTTCGTTCTTGGGCCCGGTCATCTTCAACGCGAGGCCGACCGGCCCGCCCTGCCACCAATGGCGGTGACCGCGCTCGCGGCCCGACTGGCCCATGCCCTGACTGATGCGATCCAGCACGATGGCCAGGATCACGATGCCAAGGCCGCCGACGATGGCCTTGCCGGCGTCGAGACGACCCATGGCCCGAAGCACCTCGTTGCCAAGACCCTTCACCGAGATCATCGACGCGATCACAACCATCGACAGCGAGAGCATGATGGTCTGGTTGACGCCGGCGAGTATGGTCGGTGTGGCCAAGGGCAGTTCAACCTTGAACAGGATCTGCCGCGGCGAGGCGCCAAAGGCTTTGGCGGCTTCGACGACCGAGGGGTTCACGCCGCGGATCCCAAGCGAGGTCAGGCGGATGAGCGGCGGCAGGGCGAAGATGATCGTCACGATCACGCCGGAGACGTTGCCAATCCCGACCAGCATGACCACGGGAACCAGATAGACGAACGCCGGGATGGTCTGCATCGTGTCGAGAACCGGCCTCAGCATCTTTTCGAAGGTGTCGTTCTTTGCCGCGAGAATGCCGAGCGGCGAGCCGATGACGAAACACACGACCACCGCCGCGATGACGATGGCAAGCGTCGTCATGGCGAGGCCCCAGGCATCCGGGGACAGCAGACCGAGACAGGTCAGCGCGACGCCCACGATGATCGCGGTGCGCGAGCCCGCGGCCTGCCACGCGATCAGCACCAGGAGGATCAGCATGAGTGTCGGCGGCACGGCGTTCAGGCTGGTGTCGATCGCGACCACCAGTTCGTTGAACACCTGTTTGATCGGCTGGATCACGTCGCGGTTGGAGATCGCCCACTGCTTGACGCCATCGGCACTGTCGGCGATCCCGAGATCAACCGAGGAGAAGGGATCAAGCCAATTGAAGGTCTCTTCGTTTTCCATGAAACAGCTCCCGTTCAGCCGGCGGCGCCGGTGTCATCGGCCCCGCCCTTGATGCCCCGAAGCAGGGCGTTCTTGGTGACGACGCCCAGCGGACGACCGTCGATCTTGACAACGATCGGGTGCTGGGTCGCGATGGAGAGGTTGAGCAGGTCGTCGAGCGACTGCTCCGGATGTGCTTCGGGCCATCCGGACATGTCGGCATTTCCGCGGCGTTGTTCGTAGGATGCGACGGGCTCCATGATCTTGCCCGCCGACACGAGTTCGAGCTTGGAAATGCCTGCGACGAAATCGGCGACGTAGTCGTCGGCGGGATTGGTCACGATGTCCTCCGGCGTGCCGATCTGCACGAGAACGCCGTCCTTCATGATGGCGATGCGGTCACCGATGCGGATCGCCTCGTCGAGGTCGTGCGTGATGAAGAGCGTGGTCTTCTTCATCTCTGCCGACAGCGCCATGAAGGTGTCCTGAAGCTGGCGCCGGATCAGCGGATCGAGCGCCGAGAACGGCTCGTCCATGAGCAGGATCGATGGATCGGCCGCGATGGCCCGGGCCAGTCCGACCCGTTGCTGCATGCCGCCCGACAGTTCGTCCGGATACTTGGTTTCCCAGCCGTCCAGCTCCACCGCGTGGATTGCGCGCATCGCGTTGGCGTTGCGCTCCTTCACGGAGTGGCCCCGCACTTCCTGGCTGAAGGCGACATTTTCCAGCACCGTGCGGTGCGGCATCAGCGCCATGCTCTGGAACACCATGCCGATCTTCTCGGCCCGGAGTTGCCGCAGGTCCTTTTGCGACATCTCGTTGATGTTGCGGCCCTCGATGTAGATCGCTCCAGCCGTGGGTTCGATCAGGCGGTTGATGTGCCGGATCAGCGTGGATTTGCCGGAGCCCGACAAGCCCATGATGCAAAAGATCTCGCCACGCTTCACTTCGAACGAGGCATCCCGAACGCCAACCACGCAATCAAACTGGTCTCGCGTTTCGTCTTTCGACAGTCCCTGTTGCTGCACGGCTTGCAAGGCTTGGTCCGCCTTGCCGCCGAAGATTTTCCACACGCCATCGCAGCGGATGACGGCTTCGTCCGTTTCTTTGGTCATTTGATCCTCCGTGCAGAAAAAACAAAGACAGAAAACTTCATTGTAGACACTATGTATTTTCTTACTCTACATGGATTTCAACTCCCGGCAGCCAGTAATGTGGCGGCTGCACAGCATGGAGACGCACTATGGCCAACGGCCCCAAAACGAATAAAGCGAAGTGTTTAGAGGACTTGCGCCGGCGGATCCTGACCGAGGATCTCGAGCCGGGCAGCTATCTGGACGAAACCCAGCTGGCCGAAGCCTACGAGATTTCGCGCCCGCCGTTGCGAGAGGTCCTGTTTCAACTCGCAGGAGAAGACTACGTCGTGCTGCACAAGAATCGGGGCGCCCAGGTGGCACCGATGACGCACAAGACGCTTCGTAACTTCTTCGTGGCGGCCCCGATGATCTATGCCGCCGTGTCGCGACTGGCGGCCCTGCATGGAACCAAGTCGCAACTCATGCGCCTGAAGGACACCCAGCTCCTGTTCCGCGCCGCAATTCGCGACGGCGACGCGGCGCAGCGGGCACTGACCAACCAGCACTTCCACGAGATCATCGGCCAGATGGCTGCGAACGAGTATCTTTACCCGTCCCTGAGGCGTCTGCTGATCGACCACACCCGCATCGGCATGACCTTCTACAGCCCGCGCAACGAGTCCATGTCCGAGCAGCGCAAAATCGCCGCCGAGCAGCATGACCACTTCATCGCTCTCATAGAAGCGGGCGATGCCGACGCCGCCGAGGCCCTTGCCATTGAGCACTGGGAGCTCTCTCGCGCGAGCATACAGAGTTTCGTCACCCCCCAGGGCATGCAGATCCCGCTTGGAAAGGCGCCCGGGGCCACAGCCATATAGGGAGCTTCATGAAGTTCGAAGGCATTTACACGCCTGTCGTCACGCCCCACCGCGACGATGGCAGCATCGACCGGGACGCCTTTGCCGCGCAGATCGAGTATCTGATCGACGCGGGTGTCCACGGATTGATCAACGGCGGATCGACCGGCGAATACTACGCTCAATCCATGGACGAACGCATGGAGATGGCGAGCCTCGCCAAGGACATCATCGGCAATCGCCTGCCGCTGATGATCGGCACCGTGGCGCTGCGCCTGCCCGACAGCATCGCCATGGCCGAGCACGCCGCAAAGATCGGCGCCGATTGCATCCTCGTGGGCTCCCCGCCCTACTCGGTGCCGACCGAGCGGGAGAACGCTCTGAATGCGCTGGCGATCGACCGCGCCGCGGATTTGCCGATCATGCTCTACAACTATCCGGGCCGGATGGGCATCAACATGGGCGAGGAATTCCTCGACCGCGTGGGCCGCTCGCGCAATGTCTGCGCCATCAAGGAAAGCTCGGGCGACATCAACCGGGTCCACCTGCTCGCGCGCGACTATCCGCATATCCAGATGTCCTGCGGCATGGACGACCAGGCGCTGGAGTTCTTCGCCTGGGGCGCCCGCAGCTGGGTCTGCGCCGGGTCGAACTTCCTGCCGACAGAGCATGTCGCGCTCTACAATGCCTGCGCCGTCGAGGGAAATTTTGACAAGGGCCGCCGCATCATGTCGGCAATGATGCCGCTGATGCGCGTTCTGGAGCAGGGCGGCAAGTTCATCCAGTGCGTCAAGCACGGTGTCGAGATGAACGGCCTCCATGCCGGTCCTCCGCGCCCCCCGCTGAAGGGGCTCAACAAGGACGACAAGCGGCAGCTTGAACAGGTGGTCCGGGTGCTCAAGCGCACCGTGGCCGAAATCGCAGCGGAGTGAATGACATGACCGATCTCCTGACGACCGAAGAATACAAGGCCATCGCCGCCGAGCTGTCGCTCCCGACGCAGGCCTTCATCGACGGCAGCTTCCGTCCCGCGCAATCGGGCAAGACCTTCGACAGCGTGAACCCCGCCACCGGCGACGTTCTGGCCAAGATTGCCGCCTGCGACGCGACCGATGTGGATTTCGCCGTCGAGAAGGCGCGCGATGCCTTCGAGGACGGCCGCTGGTCCCGCCTGCACCCGTCCGAGCGCAAGGAAGCGCTCATCAAGCTCGCCAAGCTGATGAAGCGCAACGCCCGCGAGCTGGCGGTGATGGAGAGCCTCGACAGCGGCAAAACGATCTACGACTGCGAAACCGTCGACATCCCCGAGACCATCCACTGCCTGCTCTGGCACGCCGAGCTGATCGACAAGATCTATGACCAGGTCGCGCCGTCCTCCGATGATCACATCGCCATGGTGGTGCGCGAGCCCGTCGGCGTGGTGGGGCTTGTCCTGCCCTGGAACTTCCCGCTGCTGATGCTGGCGTGGAAAATCGGGCCGGCGCTGGCTGCCGGCTGCTCGGTGGTGGTGAAACCGGCCGAGGAGACCTCTCTGACCGCGCTGCGTCTTGCCGAACTGGCCGCCGAGGCCGGCATCCCCGCAGGCGTGTTCAACGTCGTGCCCGGCGGCGGTGCCGAGGTGGGCGAGCCGCTGGGCCGTCACCCCGATATTGATGCCGTGTCCTTCACCGGCTCGACCGCGACCGGGCGGCGCTTCCTCGGCTATTCGGCCGAATCCAACATCAAGGAAGTCACGCTCGAGATGGGCGGCAAGAATCCTGCCGTCGTGCTCGACGATGCCGAGAACCTCGACCGCGTCGCGGCCCATATCGTCAACGGTGCCTTCTGGAACATGGGCGAGAACTGCTCGGCCAGCTCCCGTCTGATCGTACAGAAAGGGATCAAGAACGCCCTGATCGAGCGCATCATCGCCCACACCCGCGAATGGCCGGTTGGGGACCCCCTGAACCCGGAAACGCGCGTCGGCGCGTTGGTGTCGAAAGCGCATTTCGAGAAGGTGGCAAGCTATCTCGAGGGGGCGAAAGCGCTCGTGGGTGGCAGGGCCGAAAACGGCTTCGTCGAACCCACGGTGATCGAGGCCCGCCGCGAGGACCGGCAGGTGCGCGAAGAGATCTTCGGGCCGGTGCTCTCGGTCCTGACGGTCGAAGGCTTCGACGAGGCCATCGCGCTGGCCAACGACACCGAGTACGGGCTTGCGGCCTCGATCTTCACCGCCAACGTCAAGAAGGCGCTCCGCGGCGCGCGGGCGATCCGCGCCGGCACCGTGACCGTCAACAGCTTCGGCGAAGGCGACAGCGCGACACCGTTCGGAGGCTACAAGCAGTCCGGTTTCGGAGGCCGGGACAACGGCATCCATGCCCACGATCAGTACACCCAGCTGAAGACCATCTGGGTCGACCTTGGCGATGATGCAGACGAGGCCGTGGATTGACAAAACTGACGGTGCGCCAGCTGCCGGCCCTGCGCGGGCCGGCAGGATGGAACCGGCTGCTGCCGGCCGAGCCGCCTGTGACGTTGTATGGCGCCCGCACCGCCGACGTCTTGATCGTCGGTGCAGGCTTTGCCGGTCTCTCGGCGGCGCGGCGCATGCGCCAGCTCGAGCCCTCGGCGCGGATTGTCGTGCTCGAGGCCGGGAAGCTGGCCGACAGCTCGGCGGGCCGCAACTCCGGCTTCATGATCGACCTGCCGCACGACCTGGCGTCTGACGACTATGCCGGCAGCGGAGATGACCGCACGATGATCGATCTCAACCGGCGGGCCATCGGGTTCGCCGGCGAGGCGGTCGCGGACTATGGCATCTCACCCAATTTCTTCGACCGCGCCGGAAAGATCAACGGCGCCGCCTCCGAGACCGCCGCGGCGCACAACCAGAGCTACGCCCGCCATCTCGAAAGTCTCGGCGAACGCTCCGAGCTGCTGGATGCGCGGCAAATGCGCGAGATCACCGGGTCCTCGCACTACCTGGGCGGGCTGTACACGCCCGGCACGGTCATGCTCCAGCCGGCGGGATATATCCGGGGGCTGGCCGCAGGCTTGCGCCGCGACGGCGTCGAGGTTCTGGAGAATACGCCTGTCACGGAATTGGACCGCGTATCGGGCGACTGGCGCGCCTCGACGGCGTCCGGAACCGTGACCGCCGGTCGCGTCATCCTGACCGTGAACGGCCATCTCGAGAGCTTCGGGTTCGAAACCGGGCGGCTCATGCAGGTTTTCCTGTTCGCGGTGATGACGCCCGAGCTGGACAACGAGACCATCTCGCGGCTCGGCGGCCAGCCGCGCTGGGGCATCACGCCTTCGGATCCGATGGGCACCACCATCCGCCGGATCGACGCGGGTCAGGGTGGCAACCGCATCGTGACCCGCACCTGCGCGGTTCTCCGGCCCGGCATGAAGGTCGGCGACGCGGATCTGGCGCGTGCGGCCCGGGTCATGCAGGACAAGTTCGACCAGCGGTTCCCGCAACTTGCCGGCATGGAGATGGAGCATGCTTGGTCCGGCCACCTGTGCCTGACGATGAACGGGGTCTCGGTCATGCGCCAATTGGACGACGGCCTGTTCTCGGGCTGCGTCCAGAACGGGCTCGGGACGGCGCGGGGCACGCTGACGGGGATGGGCGCGGCGGAACTCGCCAGCGGAAACAGCAGCGCCATCACCGCACATTTCACAGGCGAGGCCCGCCCCAGTCGTCTGCCCCCCCGCCCCTTCCGGGAGATCGGCGCCAATGCCTGGATGCGTTGGAAAGAGTACCGCGCCGCGAAGGAATGACACCGCGCGTGGCATGTCGGCCGCGCGCTTCAAAGCCCTGAGGCCAAGCCCGGATCATGCTCAGGCGGAGAAGACTGGTGGTCCGAAACGCTCGGGGTCGATGGTCAACCCAAGGCCCGGCCCCTGCGGGACACGGATCCGTCCCCCTCAATGCGCACGCCGTTCTCCGCATCGTAGTGCTCTGCGACATAGGGCTGTGCAAGCCACGCCCCTTCCATCAGCCGCGGCAAGACCGTCGAGGCGATATGTGTGCAGGCGGCCGAGACAATATCCCCACCCCAGGCGTCGTCGCATGTGTGCGGCAGATTCCGCGCCGCGCAAAAGTCCCGAAACGCGCGCATGTGATGCAGCCCCCCGATGCGGCTGACCTTCATGCCGAAGCCGTCGACAAGGGAGGTCGCCGCGGCGGTGATCACCGTGTTCAGGCTGGTGCCATCTTCATCCATGTAGAGCGCGTGGTGACACAGCGGGCGGATCGCCTCCAGATCCTCGAAGGAGTTGCAGGGTTGCTCCATCACGAAGGGAATGTCGGGGCATTCGCGGCTGAAGCGCAGGGCGTCACGGGTTGTCCAGCCGCGATTGCCGTCGGCCGCCAGGGCAATGCCGGTGCCGCGGACAGCCTCCCAGACCTTGCGGATCGCCTCGATGTCGATCTCGATGGGTCGTGCGCCAAGCTTCACCTGAAGCCGGGAATATCCCTCGCGCTGCTTTTCGAGGGCCTGCCTTGCGGCCTCGTCGGGCTCCATGACCCCCAGTGAGTAATATGAGGGGACGGTATCGGTAAGAGCGCCGCCCAGGAGTTCGTGAACAGGCACGCCAAGCCGCTTGCCCCAGAGATCGTGAATGGCGATATCCATCGCGGACTTGGCATAGTTGTGTCCGCACAACAGGCTGTCCATGCGGGTGTGCAGTGGCAGCGGCAGAGCCTCCGCGCCGGCGAGGCCGGAGGCCAGAACCTCGAGGGCGGCAAGAGCCCCGCCCGCGTGGGCCTCGGCATAGGTGGGACCGACCGGACAGGTCTCTCCCCAGCCGATCGTGCCGTCCTCGGCAATGATCTTGACGATGGTGGTCGTCAGCGACCAGACGTCCCCGCTGGCGATGCGGTAAGGACCATTCACGACCGGAAGGTCGTGCTGGAAAAGCTGGATCTCGGCAATCTTCATGGCGTCATCCCGAAAGAAAGGACCCGCCATCGCGGCGGGCCAGTTGGGGAGGTGTCAGTATGTCTGGTTCAGGGCATCCGCTGCCGGGATCTCGCGTTCGCGCCTGTCGATGAAGTCGCGCAGCGCGTCGTCCCGCGCCTCGTCCAACTTCGGCTCCTCGTAGGCATCCAGAAGCGACCGAGCATGGTCGAGGGCGCGCGCCGTGATCTCCTTGCAGCCTTCGGCGGTCCACTGCTCGACCGAGTTGTTGTCGAAGAGCCTGGGCATGTAGAACGCCGACTGGAAGTGGTCCTGCGTGTGCGGATGGCCCAGATAGTGGCCCCCGGGACCGACATCGCGGATCGCAGAAAGCGCCGCATCGAAATCAGCCCAGTTCGGACCTTCGGCCATGCGGCATGCCATGGCGCACTGCTCGGCATCGACGACGAACTTCGCGACGGAGCAGTGCATGCCAGCCTCGTTCCAGCCCGCCGAGTGCCAGATATAGTTGGCGCCGGAATGCATCACGGCCGAAAGCGTCGCGCCGCTCTCATAACCGGCCTGGGCGTCGAAGGTCTTGGCCCCGCCCAGCGTATTCGAGGTCCGCCAGGGAATGCGATACCAGCGCGCCATCTGCCCAATCATGAAGTTCATCAAGCTGATCTCGGGCGTCCCCGCCATCGGTGCGCCGGATTTCATCGACACCGTAGACAGGTAGTGGCCGTAGATCGCGGGACAGCCGCGCCGGATCACTTGCGTGTAGGCCAGAGCCGAGAGCGCCTCGGCGTTCAGTTGCGCGACCGCCGCAGGCACCGAAGCGGGGGTATTCGCGCCGCCAAGCACGAAGGGCGAGCACAGCACCGGCTGGTTTCGCCGGCAGAAGGCCCGCATGGCGCCCAGCATCGTCTCGTCCCACACCAGCGGCGAGTTGCCATTGATGTTCCCGGTCGTGACAGGATTGGTCTCCAGGAACTCCTCGCCAAACAGCAGCGCACACATCTGC
>Ga0114904_1001600_pt1 | contig 10852 bp, 8 predicted proteins | sample MalvirDeepMed_s6_FD_83498 | JGI IMG/M metagenome (GOLD analysis project Ga0114904, IMG submission 83498) | Marine viral communities from the Global Malaspina Expedition - Malaspina viral metaG DeepMed_s6 | ecosystem: Environmental > Aquatic > Marine > Oceanic | place: Mediterranean Sea... | reverse complement strand
TATGAGCTGCTAATACCAGCTCAAAAGGTATAACGTAAAGTGAATCAACATTATATAAAAACCAAAAAACCTGAAGCAGTTTCGGCTTCAGGTTTTCTTTTGTGGAGAAGATGGGATTCGAACTATTTACTATTATTTTAAGGTAAACAACTATAAATAGTGAGCTTAGGTCTTGTTATAACTTATTTTATATATTTACTTGTAATTGTAAAATTATAGGGGTTATAACAAAAATATGCCCCTAATTATGCCCCTCGTTTATATGAGTTATAGTTGTACATTCAATCTAAAAGAGCCTAAAAGCAATCGCCCTACATTAATATACTTACGAGCGTATTTTAAAAATGAGGGAAAGTATCTAAAATATTCAACGGGGGAAACCATCCATCCAAAACACTGGAATAATGAAAATAAATTTCCAGAGCGAATGGCGGGCCGCAGTAATTTAGCGGTTCAAATCAACTCTATAATTACGCAACTTTCGCGCTATTCTGATACATTTCAAATGATATGCGGGCGGCTGGAGCTGCAAGGTGATGCGGTTAGTCTTGCGGCTGTAAGGAAAGAGTTAAATTATGAATTCAAAAAAAACACGCTTGCCCCCAATTCTTTCTTTCCTGTGTTTGATGACTTTGTGAAAGAAAAGGTAGATGTAGGCAAAATAACAGGCGGTACTATCAACCGGTATAAGAACATCAAAGAAGTTCTAGAGGAATTTGAAAAATCGTCAAAATATAAGCTTACATTCTCATCAATTAATGAAGACTTTTATATCGCATTTGTAAAATATAGCAGAAAGACTTTAAAGCATAAGGATAATACACTAGGTAGAAATATTGGTTTCATTCAAACCTTTATGAATTGGGCTGGCAGCAAAGGGCTTCATCATAATTATACATTTAAACGGTTTGAAAAACCAAAAAGTGAGACTGATGAAATAGCCTTGAGTATAGAAGAGTTGGATCATCTATTTGAATTTGATTTATCCAAAAAACCAAGCTTAGAGCGTGTTCGTGATGTTTTCATATTTGGCTGCACTACCGGTATGCGTTATTCTGATTTTTCGAAAATCACCAGCGAAAACATTCGAAATAATCACATTTATCGTAACTCACAAAAGCAAAAAAATAATCTGGGAATTCCACTCAACAAGTATTCAAAATCCATTCTCGAAAAATATGATTATAGCTTACCTAAGATAAGCTCTCAAAAGTTTAGAGAATACATAAAGGACGCTTGCCAGTTAGCCGGCTTTAACAAAGACACTATAAAAACAACTTACAGAGGAAGCGAACGTATTGAAGAAAAACTACCAATGTATAAGCGTATAAGCACACATACCGCCCGCAGAACATTCATAACGGTTTCTTTAGATAAAGGTATGCGGCCGGAAATCGTTATGAGTATAACTGGCCATAAAAGTTATAGCAGTTTCAAGAAATATATTAAACTAACCCAAAGTAGCCGAGAACGAGCTATGCAGAATACTTGGAATTAAAATGGATGATTTAACAGAAGATCAGTTTAAAGAAGCACTCATTAAGCAAGGATTTTATCAAGAATTAATGAAACACGTAGTTCTACGAAGTGAGTACGAAAAGTTGAAAAAGAATAAAGCTCCCGAATTAATAAATCTTCAGAATAAAATTAAAAGGCAGCAAGAGGAAATATCATCTTTAAAAGACCAAATTGAGAAAAACCAAATTGCCAAAATATTAGCTGAGTCTAATTTAGAATTTTACCAAAGTAAATACGTCTTCTTTGAAACAGCCTTGTTCAAAGACTATGTTTTCGGAGACAGGTTACCATTTTTTAAAAAGGTTTATGATTTTTTATATAGTAATAATGTCTATAAAAGTACATTCGGTGATTTTTGCTATTGCATTCAAACTAACAATTCTGAAAGAGTAATAATTTTCAGTCTAACAGATAGCAAATTTTCAAGGGATGATCTTGGTTATTTTATCTCAAGTTTAGAAACGATATATGAATATAAACATTTAAAATTCGAGGATTGGCTTGAAAACAATGTGTCAATTGAGATTAATAAGAATAAACAACTTAATACTTCTCAATTTAAAAGACATATTAGAGATTATAAATCAGCAAATGATCAACCTAAAATGAAAGAAGAAATAGACAATCTTTTTATTAGTTAGTATAAAATTGCTCTTTTCATTATTTAGAATTCAAATCAAATTCAAAATTTCGATATTTCAACCGCTCTTATTTTAAGTAAGATGTTGATTATCAGAGATGAAATTAATTTATAGATTCAAATTGTATTCATTTGGCCCTCCTATAAACTTGCTATATGAAAATTATAGTAACAAATCAGGAGGATCTGGAAGCATTAGTAAAGACCTCCGTAGTACAATCATTAGATCAGTATTACAAACAAAAATCAAAAGCAGAAAAACAGTCTACTAACCTTTCTGTTAAAGAAGCCGCTCAGCTTATAAAAGTTTCAGAGCTAACCATCAGGAATTACATTAAAAAAGGCTTGATTAAGGCAGATCGTATTGGTAATAGAATCATTATCAATCGTCAACGGTTTGAAGAATCAATCAAGGAAGTTAAATCTTTAAAATATAGAAGATGAGACAGTACACTACGGTATATCCCTTATTTGAAAAATACCTTGACCAACTGGAGTATGAATTAAACAGATGTGTAGAGTTAGAGAATCCCTCTAAACGTATTCTTAGTTCAATCGAGCATGTTGCTCAAATTGTTGAAGGTTTAAAATTCACCTTACGTAAAGAACCTAGTATTAGTAATGTGAATTTTGAACAGACCATTAATGAGCTATACAAAACAGACACTAGCCTCACAGGTGTAGTTATTCAAGTTCAGTTTAAGGAGCATCTTGATTTATCAAAGATTGGTTTTATCAACTTTAAACTAACGGAATGAATTATTTAAGAATAGGAACGGATTACTACAAGATTGTTCAACGACCTGACTTGAACGAAGAGCTAAATACCACCATAATTCCGTGGAATAAACAAACAATTCTTGATGATCACGACAAGGATTTTCTTAGGTCAGTTAAAAAATATGAGGGCTTTATAAACATCCCTTCACATACTGACTACAAAGAGGATATCGAAGGTTTTTATAATAAATACAAAGCGTTAAACCATTGTTTATATGATTCAGTAGCACCTAGTCAAGTTCCCACCACCTTAGCTTTTTTAGAGCATATTTTCGGAGATCAATTGACCTTAGGTTTAGACTATTTGACCATCATTTGGAGATACCCAACTCAGGTTTTACCCATATTGTGCTTAGTTAGTACTGAACGCAATACCGGCAAAAGTACTTTTCTGAATTGGTTGAAATTGATCTTTCAAGAAAATGCAACAATAAACAAAGTAGAAGATTTAAGAAGCAAGTTTAATTCTGATTGGTCTGAGAAGTTGATTATTGGCATTGAAGAAGTAAGGTTTAATAAAAGTGAGGATTCAGACAAAATAAAATATCTTTCTACGGCTGTATCATTTAAAACAGAGGCTAAAGGAAAAGATAAAGTAGAATCTCATTTTTTTGGTAAGCTTATTCTATGCTCAAATCACGAAACAGATTTTGTGGTTACTGACAGTGGAGAAGTAAGGTACTGGGTACGCAAAATACCTGTTATAGATAGTTCAAACCCTAATTTCCTCAAAGATTTAAAAGGTGAAATAAATCATTTTGTATCCTTTTTAAATCAAAGACCAATTCAAAATAAAAAGCTGAGTAGAATGTGGTTTACCGCATCCCAAATTTGGACGGAGGCGCTAGATAAGTTGATTAATGGTTCTAGAAAGTTATTAGAGAAAGAGCTTATTCTTCTACTCAATGACAAATTTGAAGATTTTGAGGTGGACGAAGTAAAGTTGACCTATGGTGACCTACTATCAGAATTAAAAGAAGATAATCTGAGAGTTACACGAAGCGAACTGAAGAATGTAATTGAAAATATCTGGGGATTGAGTTCAAAGAATAGTAGTTATACATACTATTATAAACTACCCTATAAATCTGCCAATATGCCTTGGGTGAAGTCGCAAGAAGCCAGAAAAGGCCGCTTTATCACTTTTCAAAAAGAATTTATTAGTACTATGTTGAAATGTTGACAATGATCAAGCCGCTCAACTATAGCTACAACTACCTGTCAACAAATCGTTCAACTTAGTTGCTTAAAATAAGTTGAACGATTTGTTGATTTGAAATCCTGCGGTATTGTGGCTCTTAGATCATTTTTCAACGAATCAACAAAATATTACCGTTATTATCTTTGGTGTTTATTGTGCTCCCTCCAGTTCATCGGGTCAACCGCAAGCTAGCCGCTATTTCAATTTAATCGGCGGCTTAATATATGTAGCGTTTGTAATTTAAGGTAAGCTGGCCGCAGTGCGGTTCATTGAAGCCGCACTGTACCGCAATTATCATAACAGGCAAAAACTAGCGGTTACTAAAGGTTCATAGATTACCGCAGCTGCCGCAAAGTACATGTGTGTTCTATTATACCGCTAGACGGCCGAGGTCAATATTTGCCGCTCCCTTCTACCGCTACCCTTTTAGTTAGCTAGCTTTACAAGATTGCTTCATATTTTCAACCGCAACTTGCGGTTATACCTACGGCTGACTTATACCGCATTTTTTTTGAATATCGCAATACTTACGGGGCTCTAAAGTGCCGCTTTATAATTTGCGGTTATCGCCGCGGCCGCTTTAACCGCGTCAAGTTTGAATGCTTTCTTTCTTCAACTAGGTCAATAAGGTCTTGTTTTTTAAAATATACTCTATTGCCTATTCTAATTGGATCTAATATTTCATATTCAATCCAGTGATGAATTGTAGTAAGACTAACACGAAGATATTTTGCAGCTTCCTTTCTAGTCAATAACGACTCATTTTGAGTTTTATTGATGTCCTTTAGATAATGCTCTATTTTATCAATCAACTTTTCAGAAATAAGTTCTGTTAATTCATCAATTGAGATTTCCGTAGTAACAATAGTTGTCGTTTTCATTATTAATTACATTTAAAGTTTTATTTTATCACACCTTATTCACTTATAAAGTCGCCATTTAAAATCTAGAATGAATCCAGTAGAAATAGAAGAGGCAGTATCAGAACTTGCATTACAACCTTTTGAGGCAGAGGAATTTCCTTTTTCTTTTTTAGAAGCGTTCGGCAATAAAAGTACAACGATTAAAAAATTAAAAAGTGGAACTTCGAATAAAACCGATGTAGAAGGAGCTGTTTTACAGCGAAATAATATACACATCCTTGCAAGTAAACAGGGAAATGTAATACCGTCCCTAGAAGCACTTCGCGATAGCCCGGCAACTAAAAAAAATAAGGCGGAATTCATATTAGCTACAGACGGTATAGATTTTCAGGCTGAGAATATACTAACTGGAGAAACAGTAGTCTGTGATTATAAAGATTTTCACAACTATTTTGGCTTTTTCCTTTCGTTAGCAAATATTACAACAGTAAAGCAAATTCGTGAAAGCGCCTTTGATATTAAAGCGACTAGTCGTTTAAATAAGCTGTATGTAGAGTTATTACAACATAATCCCGAATGGGCTACTATAGAACGTCGCCCAGATATGAATCACTTTTTAGCAAGATTAATTTTTTGCTTTTTTGCCGAGGACACAGATATTTTTCAAGACAATCTTTTTACAAATACAGTTCAAAAATACAGCGCATCAGATGCTTCAGATACTCACATAGTAATAAGTGAGATGTTTAGAGCAATGGATACTAAAAAACGGGATCGTGATAAGGAAAATATTAAAGTCTGGGGCAAAGATTTTCCTTATGTAAACGGCGAACTATTTTCAGGTTCTACAGAGGTACCTAAGTTCACTAAAATCGCACGATCTTATTTACTACACGTAGGCAGTCTAGATTGGAAGCAGATTAACCCAGATATCTTTGGCTCAATGATACAAGCGGTTGCAGACGAAGATGAACGCGGTTCACTAGGTATGCATTACACGTCTGTACCAAATATTTTGAAGGTTTTAAATCCATTGTTCTTAGATGATCTAAGGGAGCAATTAGAAAAGGTCGGCGATAACAATCGCAAATTGCTCAATCTTCGTAATCGTATGGCACACATACGTGTGTTTGACCCCGCTTGTGGCTCGGGTAACTTTCTAGTGATTGCTTATAAAGAAATGCGAAAAATTGAAAATGAAATTAACCTAAAGCGCGGAGAACTAAACAAAGCCAGTGAAATACCTCTTACTAATTTTAGAGGGATTGAGTACAAAGATTTTTCAGCAGAAGTAGCACGTTTGGCTTTGATTATTGCAGAATATCAGTGTGATGTATTATATAGAGGGCAGCGTTTAGCTCTGGCAGAATTTTTACCATTAGATGCCGAAAACTGGATAACAAAAGGTAATGCGCTTAAAATTGATTGGTTTTCAGTTTGCCCACCAACAGGCACAGGTGTCAAACTTCAGGGTGATGATTTGTTTTCAACACCCCTAAATCAGGCAGAAATAGATTTTGATAACGAAGGAGGCGAGACTTATATATGTGGTAATCCACCTTATAAAGGACGAAACAAGCAAAGTAAAGAAGAAAAAAGCGATACATTGAACGTATTTTCAAAATACGAAGGATCGTATGCATCATTGGATTATGTTGCTAACTGGTTAATTAAATCAGCTGAATACTGTATTCATACTAACGCAAAAGCAGCACTTGTTTCTACTAATTCCGTTTGCCAAGGAGAGCAAGTAGCTCTATTGTGGCCTCTGATTTTTAAAATGAAGGTCGTAATTAATTTTGCCCATACTTCTTTTAAATGGTCAAACCTAGCTAGTAATAAAGCTGGTGTAACAGTTGTAATTATAGGTTTATCAAAATCAAATATTAACAGGGCTAAGTTATATACAGATGATATAGCCAGAACAGTAGATGTAATTGGGCCATATTTAGTACCCGGATCCACTGTATGTATATCTAAAAAAGATAAACCAATATCAGGAATTAGTCAGATGTACTTAGGCAATATGGCGAAGGATGGAGGAAATCTTTTGATGTTAAAGGATGAGGCAAAAAATTTAATAGAAAAGGAAAACGTACCCGATGTTTTTCTTAAGAAATTTTATGGTTCTCAGGAATTAATCAATGCTAAACCAAGATATTGTTTATGGATAGAAGATGAAGATTTAGAAGAGGCTCAGAGAAACAAAGGTATATCTAGAATTTTGGATAGAGTTGAAAAATTTCGTGAAGAAAGCAAGGCCGCATCAACAAGAGCCTACTCCTCTACACCTCATCGTTTCGTTCAGCTATCTTCCGTGGTTGGAGATAGGGCAATTGTAATACCCAGAGTATCTTCAGAGAATAGGCCTTATTTACCTGTTGATTATATTTCTTCAGGACCTGTGATTGGAGATAAATGTTTTGTTATTTATGATAAGCCATTGTGGAATCTTTCATTGATTGCTTCTAAACTTCATATTGTTTGGATAGGTACTGTTTGTTCAAGATTAAGAACTGATTTTTCCTATGGTAATAAACTAGGCTGGAATACTTTTCCTGTTCCTATGTTTACTAAAAAGAATATAGAAGATTTATCAGCCTGTGCAGAAGAAATTTTAATAGCCAGAGAAAGATATTTCCCTGCAACTATTGCAGACTTGTATGACCCAGAAAAAATGCCAGAAGATTTAAGACTAGCACACGAGCGTAACGATGAAGTTTTAGAACGTATTTATATTGGCCGTAAATTTAAAAATGACACAGAGCGTTTAGAAAAATTATTTGAACTCTATACCAAAATGACTTCTAAAAACTAGAAATGAGTACGAAAAAAAATATACCTACAATAACCGTAAATTATAATACTAACGGCAAATCTGTTAAGTCTAATGAGTTAGGCATGCGTGCTATGCAAGAGCTGGCCTATGAAAAGCGAGGGGAGCAATATTTGCTAATCAAATCACCACCTGCTTCTGGTAAAAGCCGTGCTTTGATGTTTATAGCTTTAGATAAATTAAATAATCAAGGTGTTAAGCAAGCTATAATTGCTGTGCCTGAACAATCTATAGGTTCCAGTTTTAATAATGAGCCTCTGTCTAAATATGGTTACTATTACGACTGGGAGGTTACACCAAAATGGAATTTGTGTAACTCACCCGGAGAGGATGGAAGTAAGGTGAATTCTGTAAAAGCCTTTTTTGAGAGTGAAGATAAAGTTCTGGTTTGTACACACGCTCTATTTCGTCGTGCGGTAGAACGTTTTGGTATAAAAGCTTTTGATAATACATTAATAGCTATAGATGAATTTCACCATGTAAGTTCAAATGAAAACAATGTACTAGGCTCGCAGCTAAAAGAGTTCATCGAGAGAGACAAGGTTCATATTGTTGCTATGACTGGCTCTTATTTTAGAGGTGATGCAAATCCGGTCCTAATGCCTGATGATGAGTTGAAATTTCAACCCGTTACTTATACCTATTATGAACAATTAAGTGGCTATGAGCACTTAAAAACGCTAAATATTGGGTATTATTTCTATAGTGGAGCCTATGCTGATGATCTTTTAAAAGTGCTAAATCCAGAGGAAAAAACAATTATTCATATCCCTAATGTCAATTCTAGGGAAAGTATGGGTGATAAAATTAAAGAGGTTGAGCACATTATTGAAGAGCTTGGAGAATGGCTAGGAGTAGATCCTGCTACTGGTTTTCATCAAGTTAAAACACAATCTGGCAAAGTGATAAAAGTTGCAGACCTAGTAGATGATGATCCCTCAAAACGACCTATAGTTCAAGCCGCACTAAAAATGTCGGAAATAAAAACAAACCCAGATTATGTGGATATTATAATTGCGTTAGGTATGGCGAAAGAGGGTTTTGACTGGATATGGTGTGAACATGCTTTAACTATCGGTTATCGCTCCAGTTTAACGGAAATAGTGCAGATTATAGGACGTGCAACACGGGATGCTCCAAACAAAACACAAGCAAGATTCACGAATCTAATAGCAGAAGTAGATGCTTCGGAAGATTCCGTTACAGATGCTGTAAATGATACTTTAAAAGCTATTTCAGCCAGTTTATTAATGGAGCAAGTTTTAGCTCCAAAGTTCAATTTTACGCCTAAAAACCCTCACAGTAAAGAACAGGAAGGCTATGATTACGGTGCGGGAGGTTACGATCCTGAGAAAGAAAATGTTGGCTGGAATGAGGAGAAAGGAGAATATCAAATAGAAATCAAGGGCTTAGCAATGCCTGAAAGCGAAGATGCAAAGCGTATTTGTAAAGAGGATTTGAATGAAGTAATTGCAGCTTTTGCACAAGATAAAGATTCTATTGGTCGCGGCTTGTTCGATGAAGAGCTGGTTCCTCAGGAATTAACGCAGGTAAGACTAGGAAAAATCATAAAAGACAAATATCCAGAAATTGACGATGAAGACATTGAGGCCATTAGACAGCATGCTATCGCTGCTCTTAATATTACTCAAATGGCTAAAAAATCAGTAAACAACGAAGGTGATGAAAGTTTAAAAGCTAATACGGCCCTTATTGATGGTATCAGGAAATTTACGATGGATGTTCGAGATCTTGATGTAGATTGGATAGACAGTATAAATCCATTTAATGAAGCATATTCCATTCTTTCTAAAGCGATGACTGAAAAGAGCTTAAAGGCAATGGCAGAGGTAATTTCAAGTAGGAAACCAAATATTACTCTTGATGAAGCAAGAGATCTGGCCAAAAGAGCTTTAAAGTTTAAAAATGAGCGTGGCAGATTGCCCGATATTAAGTCTGCGGACCCTTGGGAACAACGTATGGCTCAGGGAATTGCTTATTTAGCAAGAAAAAAATCAGAAGAACAAAATGGCTAAGAAGGAGAAATTTACATCTGAGGACGACGCTTTATTGGCGGCCCTTGGTGTCGATGTTGATAAAAAAAAGGAAGTATCTTATACTGCTTTAGAAGAGCGTGTTATTGCTGGTTTTGAAGAAATACAAAAATTTGTAGAAGAACAAAAGCGATTACCAATTCACGGTGAAGAGAATGATATATTTGAAAGATTATATGCCGTCAGACTAGAAAAAATAAAAGAGAAAAAGGAGTTTGTTGATTTACTAAATAAGCTTGATTATCAAGGTATTTTAGCTGGAGCATTAAATAGTCCAGTTGATACTGCTGATAGTGTAGATGACGATGAGTTATTAAAGTTATTAGGAGTAGAAGAGGATAAAAACTCTATTACTAATCTCAAATATGTAAAAACAAGAGCTGAAAAACGCGCTAATGAAGAATTTGCCAATAGAACTATTTGCGAAGATTTCGAAAACTTTAAGCCGCTTTTTGATAGGGCTAAGAAAGAAATAGAAAATGGTTATAGAGAAACAGTTCGTTTTAGAAAGGATGCTGGTTTTACCAAAACAATTATACAGGAAAATCTTTTTGTAATTGTTAAGGGACAAATGGCATACATAGCTGAGAAGGGGGAATTATTCAAGGCTCCAAATGGTGAAGAGGATGCGCGTTTACGAGTTATTTATGATAATGGTACTGAGAATGACTTATTACAACGTTCACTAATCAGAGCGATGTATAAAGATGAAACAAGTCGTTTTGTTACTCAACCCGGTCTAGGTCCTTTATTTTCCGATAAATTTGATGATGATGATTTAGAGAGTGGTACTATTTACGTGCTTAGATCTAATTCTAAAAATCCCGTAGTCATTCAAAATAGGGAGATATTTCATAAGATAGGAGTAACAGGTAATGATCTTAACAAGCGAATACAAAATGCAAAAAACGACCCTACTTTTTTAATGGCGGACGTAGAAGTAGTTGCAACCTATAAACT
>Ga0114904_1001587_pt1 | contig 10918 bp, 17 predicted proteins | sample MalvirDeepMed_s6_FD_83498 | JGI IMG/M metagenome (GOLD analysis project Ga0114904, IMG submission 83498) | Marine viral communities from the Global Malaspina Expedition - Malaspina viral metaG DeepMed_s6 | ecosystem: Environmental > Aquatic > Marine > Oceanic | place: Mediterranean Sea... | reverse complement strand
TGAAAAGTAATGACTAAATGTAATACCCTTGATAGTGACACACTTCTTAAAGGGAGTCACCTTCCAGCCAAACTCCTTGTACTTCAAGTCCTCTATTCCAATAGCACCCTCAAGTTCTGGTGTCGTATTAACAGCCCTTGTTATCCTATCTTCATGGTTACCCAAGCACATATGCAGTTTGGGTTTATACCCACGCACCTTTTTAATAGGAGCGAACAGCTTCTCCTGTGCGTCTATCACTGCCTTTACATCCTTCTTATATCTTCTGCCCTCGAACCCTTTAGTTCCCTTATCATAAGAGGAGAGGCTTGGCATATCAGCCATATCTCCTATACAGACAATTACTTCGGGTCTTTCCTTTGCTATAAATTTACCTAATGCAGTAAACCTGCTGTTATCATAGTCAGGATGGGCATGAGGATCACCAATAATTAAAAGGTTCATTCTTGCTCCGGTAAGTGAATTGTGTATGTTTGTGGTGGTTCCATGTTTAACTCTATTAACTTGTCCAATCTATGTTGAGTGGCCTCATTCTTTTGATGCACCTGCCTAATAGGATACTTGTAATCCTCTATAGGATGTTTTTTACCTGCGTTAATCGAATAAAGAAATGACTTTGATATTCCAAACTCTGCCATGATCTCTTCCATAGAAAGTTCGTTTGCATAAAGCTCTACCATCAACTCGTATCTTTGATCCTCTGTTAGCTTTTGTCCGTACTTTTCTTTAGGGGTCACATTAAAATAACTAAAGACAACAATAGCAATACTAATACTACCTTCATTCTCCCCCCGCTTTCCTCTGTAACCACACCGGGTCAGCCTCGTAAAGCTCTACCTCAATGGCATGATGTAGAGACTCTAGCTGCTTCTTAGTGTAAGTATAATCACCAACATACCACAATGTGGGATTAGTTCCTTTCATGCGCCCCACCTTTTGTGGATGCTCTTCAGACATCTTCAAAGCCATCTACTCAAACTCATGTTTGGTTACTGATAGTACATGAGATGCACTGTAATCCCCAACCTGTACTCTGGTTGAGTAAGCACACCCAGCCAGAAACATCACCATCAATACTGCCATTAAAATTTTCACTTTCGATTCTCCAAATCTTTTAGTCTGCGGTATCCATCAAGGAAACCAAGAAACCCCATGAAGTTCTCCTGAATCTCTATAGAAGATCCAGATTCAAACTCTCCTGTCTTCTTATCAAAGCGCAGGATGTAAGCCTTGTCTACTGACTTGCCTCTCATGTCCTCTATAGCTTTAGCATAAGCTGCACACTGTAGGTAATAGGCAGAGTAGATAGCCCCAGAAGTCTTGAAGTCGATCACGCAATACTCATCGTTGACGACAGCAGTAGCATCGAGAGTACCTGCATACTTATGATCCCGATGGTATACCTTCTCCTCTACAGTAAGCCATTCCACATCATTCAACTTGACCCACTCCCTGAACGCATTGATAGCGTTCTTGGACTCACTCTTCTCAGGCATCTTAGGTATCTCTCCCCTGCCTAGCTTCCATAAGATAGCTTCTTCACACCACTTATGTACTTCCAGACCTACATTAAGTGCTGCACCAGAAGAGGTGCGGTAAGCGGTGCGTATCCCTTTAGCCATTTCTGCTTCAGTCATTGAGGGGTTCTTACCCATAGTCTTACTAACATTCATGTTGTAAAACTTAGACCCCTCGTTAGCAGCCCACGGAACTAAAGCGGGTTTTGCTATGCTATCTAGGATTGTGGTACAGGCTGGTACATATTCGCCGTCTATAGAATACCAATGTTTTTTCGGGTTGAATTCAAGAATAACCCTACTACCATCATGGTAATCTATAAGTGTACCTTCTAGGTCAGCCATTAGAACGGGAAGTCTTCTTCTGGTTGTGGTTCTGGTTGGGGCTTGGAATAGCTACTGCCTTTGTCTCTGGGGAGTTGAAACTTCAAACCCATATACTGCACTCCCTTTTTACTGACGTTTTTCCAAGCTGCTACTTCGTACTCTACACCACCTACTAGACCCTTACCCTTCATTACAGGGTCGTCATCTTTCTTTCTATAGTCGTTCTTAAAAAGAGCTATAGAATTGTCTCTCGGCTCATATGCCATTTTACGTTCCTCACGTTGCTGTTGAATTAACTGCTCATTATAATGGGCAGCTTGTGCTGCGTCATCGTAATCCCTAAAAAACTCTTCATTCTGAGAGTATACATGATCGGCAGACATTATACAACCCCTGCCCGGTTGTTTGCTTGTATCGTTCTCCATACTTCTATCTTAGCCTCTGCTATGGTGAATAGGTGCTTTAGCTCTGACTCCTCTTGTACAGCTACCTTCAGACCTTCCAAGACTCCAGAATAATCTGTGTGGGCTGTTGCCCATGCTTCCTTGTAGGCTACGGTTCCTTCCGGCGCTTGTAGAACTAGCGTAGACCACTTAACCTTCTTGTAGTCATCAAGGTGTTTCCGGTTGGCCGTGGCTTGAGCCAGCTTGGTGACGTTATCCATCATCCACTCTAAGGCTCTCTCTACTGATTGTTCGTCGGTCATTTAATCCAGACTCCATCGCTTAGATAACAGCCCCTGTCATCAAATATAAGGTCATCCCACCACCTAAGTTCCGTATAATGTACAGGCTTGGAGTTTGCTCTAAGCCAAGTCATGCAATCCTTCTTTGTTTTAGTGTAACACACAACTTGTTCAACCTTGTCTCCGCAATAAGTTTGTATTACTGCCCACCCTAGTTTTTTACCTTCCCGGCTAATATCTGGCACAACGCGCCAATCGTTGAGATTACCTTCCAAGTCTTCACCATTCTCCCTGTTAAACTCCTTTAGGTTAAGTTTATGTAGTAGACCCCAATACAAATCAAAGTCCGCTGACCGATCTAATCCTTTTAATCCCATCTTATGCATATTTTCTAGACCATCCTATTTTTTTGAACCCAATATCACCATCACCGCGCTCTATTACATTCCCATTTTTATCGTGCACTACCAATGTGGAAAGATTTATAATTGCCCAAGTGTGTTTAGCCTCACTTATATTAAATTCAAAATCAAAAGTGTCTGCTTTATACACAAGTTGTCTCCAGCCTGTAGCCCAAAACGCAAAAGTTTCACCCTCTTTGGTTAAAATAATATGCCAGTGTGGTGAACCATCTTTTACCCTTTTTGACCAACAATGAGATTTGTATTTATCTAGCTTTTGTCCGGTTCTTTTCCCATCCTTCTCTGGTGTTGTGCCTTCATAATTGGTTTGACCATAAATTCGTTCCCAGTATTCGCTAGGCATCCCCTCTTCCTCACAGTATATTGTATTCATACGGATGGTACTCAGCAGATATTACACCAGCGTCCAGTGCTTTGTCAAGTGTCAATAATATAAAGAACATCTGATTATTAAGCAAGTCCACATTCCCTCTGTGTATTTCGTCATGGCACTCAAAGCATAGAGGCATGGTGTAGAGGTCAGACGCCTTGTAGGAAGTTCCCCCGGAGAGTGGGGAACCCCTACCTTTTAGATGGTGGGCTACCACTGTACCATCTTTGATGTGACAGGCGCAACAGGGAAGCTCAGACACAAACTTAATGTAGTCCTTGCTTTCCCATCTCTTATGTTTTGGTATAGTTCCTTTATGATACATGTGTCTCTTCTTTGGTGGATCGTTATCTGGGCCTTTTAGTTCATCTGAGAATTTAGATTTCACAGGCATCCCCTGTACAGGCTAACTCCTGACTGCCTATAGTATTGTCCTCTTCTTCCATCACAGAGAGCCAGTCTATTTTCTTTGGCTTTGGAAACTTAGCATATTCTGATGCGCTCATCTCCTCGTAAGGTGGGAGTTGGTAGACATGGGAGTCATCAGCTTTAGGAAGAAAGCTCACTCCACTGAGTATGTCAAAGTTATCATAGCACCAAGACCCAACCCTTAACCACTCGTCCTCTGCTACATAGATCGTTACTGATGGCTTATGCTCACACCAGTGTATGGCAAACTTCTTCCATGTTTCCAAATGGGAGATAGCGTCCACCTTGTCCTTTGTTATGGAGTTGGCTGGAGCTTTCACCGCAAAGGAGAACACCAGAGCCTCTGAGTTGTACGGGTCTTCATCAAAGGGAATCCCTGCCTCTATTAAAGCCGTGTTCAGAGGGTCTTTTTTATCCTGCCTAACCCTACGAATATACCAACGCCCAAAGGATGGGTGAAGCCCGCTTCCAGCAACTCCAGTTAGTTGAGACACAGTACCAGACGGTTTAATACAGGTCACCGCTACGGACTGTGGTATCTTTAGTTTCTTAGCCCACTGTAGGTTAGTGGTAACTGCATAGCCCTTCCACGCAGTGAGTTGTTCAGGAGATGCGTTCAGAACTACAGGACAGTCATACACCCCTGTAAAACTTACCCCCAATAATCTCTCTTCTTCCACGTTCTTTCTCCAAATGGGTCGAACGTACCTGAAGTTGGTTAAGGTAGACTGGAAGGTTCCCAGAATAGTGGCGTTAGCTACCTTACGAGACACATCATCTATGGTGTCCGTAGGACGTAGTACGCACTCAGAAAGGTTGCAAGTTTCTAACGATAAAAGATTTATCTCAGAACATGGATTCGTTCCGAATTCTTGGGTGTTGTCTCTTCTTTGGGGAGCCATGTCTTGGACGGCTTTCCGGTTGAAGATTCCTCTTTCCCCACTCTTGGATTCATACAGGGAAACCCACTCACGCATGAAGATACCGATGTCAGGCTTCTCTGTGTAGCAGACAGAGTTATTAGCCAAAGCTCTCTGACCATTCTCTACCCACCACTGACCCATCTTAGCCCGTTGCATACGCTCGTCAGTGAGGTTGCTCAGGCTCAATTCAGCAGCCCTGCGTACACCCCCTACCACTACCGACTCTCCATTAAAGCAGAGCAGATCGTGGCACTCTAAACTGTTTAACTTCCTTCCAGAAGCATTTCGGAATATTCTAATATAGTTATTGAATAACTTTTTCAATGGTTCAGGGCCACTGGCCCTTCCACCAAATGTCTTGAGCCTAGATCCTGATGGTCGTATCCGACTGTAGTCTACTTTGGGAACTAGCCCTTGATACAGGAGACTCACCAATTCTTTTAGTGCGGAAGCCCAGCCTATTTTGGAATCCCTGACTACAATAGTGGTGTCGGTATCATGGAACTCGTTAGCGACTTCAGGCAGCTTACCAATGAACTGTCTTTCTACGGAGAAGCCCACACCAGTGCCACAGAGTAGGACGTACAGGTTCTCATCGAAAGCCCGAACATGATCTACCGCCATGTACGAACAATTATAGCTAGCCATTTCATCCCGCTCTAATGCCCTACCTGCCGTCATTAAACTTCTCATCGAGGGCATGATGTTCATCTGTATAATCTCTTCTTCCAGATGGCCGGGAAACTTGGGGAACCTATCGCTCATAAACGAGACATACCTGTTCACCGTTTCTTCCCAAGTCTCCCTGCGCTTATGCTCGTCAAGATAACGAGCGTACCTAGACTTATGGATAAATTCTTGGTACTGGTTCATTCAGTTTCCTGTTCAGCAGAACACTGAGGACAAATATGTGGGTTTTCAAATCGCTCAAACCCATCTTCTAAAGAATTTCTCAAGTCTTGCTTGTACTTTTCTTTAGAACTTTCCGTAAATCTATCCCCATGTTCGTTAGTGGTGACGATCATCAAATCTTCCGCCAAATTCTCTAGCAAAGCCATTATTTGTGTAGAGCTATCACACTCATTTATCAAATACTCTGAGTATGTAGCACCCCACTCCCATACCTTCTTAATTTCTTCCATCTCAGAAGAGGTTACATAACCACTCTTAAACTCTTCCATCGAAATTACTTCGGCTGACATAGCGTTCTCCTGTAATGAAGCCCCGTTAATCTGTTCGCCCACGGGGCCACAGGCGTCACCACAGGAATTAGTCCGTACCCCCGTAGCTGATTATGTCTGCCCCATCGTCATCCCAGTTAGCGATGGCGTGGACTAGGAGCATCGTTAAATCATCAAAATCCAGAAGCGCATACATCTCGGAGCCGTTCTTCTCCCCCATTACTACCACTGGAATCTGATGATCGGTAGAACCGCGCCTTGCTTGTTCGTACCAGTCCTTGAGGTACTGTGGTAATTTAGCGCGGTACTTACACTCTATTCCCAGATAGGGATGGTCTACATCCAAATCTGTCTTCTTGTCTGATACACTGATCCGGTTACCCCCACAGCGTTGGGCTACCCTGCGTTCAAACCTTTTCCAGTTAGCGTCAGTCATCGTCTATATTGTACTCATCTGGTGGATCGGTGTCAACGTCTTCATCAGCCATGTATTCGAAGTCATCAGGGATGATTGTATAGGTTGACTGATGGGCTGTCAAGAGGTTCATGGAAGCCATGTCCATCCACAAGTCTATCTCACACTCTGCCATATCCCAATGCCTAGCTTTGGAGATGGTGAAATTAACATCCGGGTCTTCTGAATTATCCGGGTAGTTACGTTGGATGAGAATTACGTTGTCCACACGGTCTGTTAGCTGACCTGCTCCTCTTACGGAGAATCGGTCTATCTTGTCGGAGACTGAGAAAGACTTCCTTGCGTGAGCCACCAGAATAATGTGGCACTCCAAATCCCTAGCGATGTCAGCCAAGCGATTAACCACATCAGTCTGTGCGGTGTAGTCATCATGGCGAATACCGGAAATGGTCATCAGAGAGTCCACCAAGATAAGGTCAGTTCCAAAATGGTGGATGGCGTAGCGTATCCCTGCCTCTAGGGTATTCAAGTCCATAGAACCCATCTTGTCAAAGAAGAACAGCTTGTCACGGCTCCATTTATTGAACTTGAGTCCGAAATCAAGGTCAGGTTTTATAACTCCAGAAGCCATGCGCCATTGGCGTATTAGCTGAGAGCGTACAGACATCTCTAAGGAGACTGAAAGCACTTTGGCTTTCTGAGTCATAGCATAGAGGGCAAGCTGACCCAAAGCTAAACTTTTCCCCGATGAATTTATCCCCCCTAATAGGGTACATTCACCAGCCCTCAGTCTGAACTTATCGTCAAGTTGCGACCACGGCAGTTTATAGCCTGTCTTGTCTTCCCCAAGGATATAATAATCCATCACCTCTTGGGTGAAGTCAGACGCAGACCGGATAGACTGCTGATGCTCTATCTGTAAGTACGGAGCTAGAATTTCGGGGGTAAGATTTCTCTCCCCCATGAGTTCTTGATGTTCTTGCTTATCCATCTATACGATCCTTATACTCTAGTTGAGAGCCGATGTCAATTAACTGCTCAGAGGATTTTTCAAGCTGTTCTGCAACCGACTTGAGGAGATGCCCTGCATCTTGTATTCTGAGGTAGTTGTCCACAGGCATGGTTATCTCCACGCACTCTAGGACTTCTTCTGCCTCACCTTTAGCTTGTGCTAAAGCCTCTTCAGCGTTTTTTATCATCTCTGAAGACCCAGTAATCTGAGTCTTCCAGTAGCAAGAGTCTCCCATGTTTATCTCTCTTCCCCGATGTGGGGTTCCAGAAACCACCTAAGTGTGGCTTCTCTTTGGTCACGTAAATATGCTTCCAATTCACAGTAGCATATCCACGGCCATGAGAGTACACCTCTGGAGAGGGGTTGTCAACCTGTGGATCGAATTTATTTATGGTGTAATCCAACACATCCTTTAATGGAACCCTCCTTGCATCCCGTACCTCGTTCTTGTCGTTCATGCCTTGCACGTTCAAGTACACACGGAAAGCTCGCACAAGGGCTGCTTGCTTCTTCTTCTCATCCACACCTAGATTTCTCATACGGCCTATATTTGTGGTGATCCGGTTCAGCATCCGCTCCTTGTCGAACCAGCCTGTCTTCTTTCTGGTCACAATAGCTTCTTTCTCCGTGTTATGGATTGTACGGAGTAGTTTATTTAGGGTTTGTTCTGCTCTTAGCATATAAGTACCTCCTTATATATTATACACGGCACTCCAATACCGTCTACAACTGTAACTTTGTAACTTGTTACAACACAGGTAGGGGGGGGGTGAGTCTTCCGCCCTTATGAATAATGCGACCTAGTGAGAGTAGACACAGGGTTGAAATTGGTGTATATTCCTCTTGGATTGGCTGTCAGGAGCCTTGGATTACAGGCTAGGACAAGAGGAGTCTTGCCACTGTTCAGCCAATCTTTCCTTTCTATATCAATGGTTTAAGTGTTAAACCTTACATATATGAAAGAGGAGTTTAACTGAAAATCCAGAGAGTAGGCTGGAGAATAATTGGGATGGCGGGAACCCGAAACCTACAAGCCCCCGCTGCTGTGAGTACCGCTATGACAGGGGGCGGTTGTAAAACATGGGTAATGTGATATTGTAAAATCCATCCTAGCGGATGCCATGACAATCTGTTCACAGCACCAAGTTGTACCTAGGATGACAGGTATATCACTATGCCCTGTCAAAAAGACAGTTATGCTCACACAGGAGAGTATTAGAGTATTCTAATATGGCAATACCACAGAAGTCCGATCCACAGCACAGGAAGTATAAAAGAGCCACACGGCGACACAGAAACCTTACACAGAAAGATACTAAATTTAAGGGTTACTATCACAAGCCAGCCACGGCTTATGTGAGAAAAAAAAGAGTTGATTTTGATGTAGGTTAGTTGTACAGTGTCCTGATGCTACAGGCACTGAAAGTTACACCAAAAGGCACGGGAAAACTGGCTGGTATGCCGTCACTGAATACCAACACAGCGAGCAATCCATTTTGTGAAGCTATGCACAATAGCCCTGATGAAAGGGTTATCTGTCGCACTTGTTACAGTATGTATGCACTTAATACCTACCGTAAGAATTGCGCCACAGCGTGGCAACACAATAGCGACCAGTTATCACAGCCACTAGAGGATTGGCAGATACCGCGATTAAATGCGGTTTATTTTAGATTCCATTCTCACGGCGAGGTATTAAACGAGACTCACGCTGTAAATCTGTTAAGAATTTGCGAGGTAAACCCGCGCACCACGTTTGTGTTAATGACAAAACAACACAAGCTAGTTATTCGCGCTGTAGAAAAACACGGGCTACCTGATAACCTGATCTTGATCTATTCCAATCCACTAAAGGATAGAATCACAGAACACAAGCCAAAATACTTTCATAAGGTATTTAATGTCGCAAGTGGCACAGAAAGGCACAGTAGCGACAATTGTAGTGGTAGAACGTGTATCGAGTGCTTGAACTGCTACGATAAAACAAAAGATGCGACCCTGATAGAACTAGAAAAATAGACAAAAAAAAAGCCCCGCCGAAGCGGGGCAAATTGTAACGGTCAGGTACTCCCCTTTCCGTTAAAGATACCCTCAATTGAGGTATCGGGATTGGCGTTACGGCTTGCCAATTCTCGGTCGTACCCTTTAACAAGGGCGTGACCGCGATCGGACTTGTTATGACCTAATGCCAAACAAGCCGTAGTGTGCGCGTTAGCGCGGTACTGCTGTATCGTGGCCGTTGGTAACTCTGAAACATCGACAGAAGAACCGCCGACCCATACTGAAAAGTTCATAAGAACTCCTCACCGCTTACGCGGTAGTTAAGACAGCTAAATTGTAAAAGAACAGGTACACAATGCGCGTTAGCGCATCTTCTTATTATGACACAGTGCAATACATAAGTCAAGCCCAAAAGCGACATAAAAGAGCCAATTTGCGACATTAGAGAAGTAGTATATTACCATATTCTTATATACCTTCCCAAAAAAAGACCCGCCGAAGCGGGTCAAATGAGGAGGAGGAGCATACTATTGGCCCGGTATGCCAGCGGTGATCTTTCATAACAACATTATTAGTAACAACAGCAGAACAACTACAACAACTCTCATGCTGCTAGATCAATCGAGCCATGCTGGGCAGCGGTGTTTAATGAGATGCTTTTGATCATTCCCATTCTACCCTGCAACCCGTTTACTTTTCCGAAATAGCCCTTTTGATAAGTACCGTCCTTATTTTTAAGCAGCTTGTGGTCAACCCAGTGATAGACCGCTTGTGTAGCACCGTGTAACGTACCATCTCGTGATGCAACCCGGTTGGCGTGTCTTACACCGCCCGGAGCGTACTGATAACTAGACTCGATAGCGTCGGCTTGTTCTCTAAAAAACGCTTTTGCCCACGTATCAGCATCAACTCTCGTTTGCTTGGTGCTATCTGTCCAAGGTGGAAGTGTCGGTTTTAAGAGTTTTACAACCTCGTTAAAGTACTCGCGCCGACTACTTTCCGACATTGCAGCAGCAGCTAGTTCTTCGATAATTTCAGCAGAACGCGCTTGCTGTTCACCTAGTTTTTCCAATGAACCGATTAAGTAATTTTCATCGAATTCATTGCGGTGTGATAGCTTAAAAACGTTGTTACTGTGACCTAACGCCATTTGCAGGGTGTTGTTGCAAACAACCGCAACGTCAGTGCAACCCGAATGGGAAAGAGTAGTCTTATCGTAGGAAGTACCAAGTAAAACATAGCGACCAAACTGTTCGCCAGCAATGTTTACATCATCGCCAGTTTTAGCTTGAAACCAAATCTCTTTGCCGTCGCGTAAACTGCCAACGGTAGCCATTTGATAACCGCCTTGCTTAACTACTCGCGCTGCTGCTAACGTTACCTGCTCGATAGTATGCAAACGATATTGATTGCTTACCGTCGAAAGGTAGTCGCCCGTATCAGTGCGATATAAAACTTTATGACTGTCTTTTAATTCGCGTTTCTGATGCATAGGTGAGCGGTCATTATTAATGCCTGTTTCTTTTTCAAAATCTGATAAAGGTGGGGCATCAATTTCAACCGAATAGCAAACGTTAGCTTGTTTAATCTCAAACGGTAACGCTGCTTCTCGCCATACTTCGATAGGTGCGAAAGG
>Ga0114904_1001575_pt1 | contig 10967 bp, 12 predicted proteins | sample MalvirDeepMed_s6_FD_83498 | JGI IMG/M metagenome (GOLD analysis project Ga0114904, IMG submission 83498) | Marine viral communities from the Global Malaspina Expedition - Malaspina viral metaG DeepMed_s6 | ecosystem: Environmental > Aquatic > Marine > Oceanic | place: Mediterranean Sea... | reverse complement strand
CCCGTCACTGGTCGAGGTTTCCGCACTGAGCGCCGTATTCTCGGTAAGCTGGAGCCCGTGAATCGCCAATCCGTCCATGGCGAACCACTCGAAGGTCCGGTCGTTAAGGGTGGCTCCCCCTTTACGGAGCAGCGTATCCCCGCCAGCCCCATCTTCCAGGCGCAACAAGGACCCTGTCCCTGCCGCCGCCACATCAATCGACCACCACAGCACCACAATCCGCTGACCACTTCCTGGGGCCGCAATGAGTGACGTGTCCGTGTTGGAACTAATACTGGATTGGGTCTGAAACTGTCCTCGGGCCATGAAGCCCTCCTATTCTGTGTGGTGATAGCGATAGTCGTAGCCAGGGGCCCGATCGCGGTTAAAGCGCGTCAGGGCCTCGATGGTGGAGGTAAAGACATCCCCCAACATGGACGTCACCCCAGCCGCATCATCGTCCTTGCCTACGCGCAAAAGCTTTGTGGCATAGGTGGCCATGGGAATCAGGGCAATATCGGGATAGGCAAAGGTGCCCCCAGCCGTGAGGTCCGAGGCCGCCGTGAAACCGTAATAGCGCACCGTGTGCGTCGCATCAGGCAGCGGGTCCCAGTAGAAATTCGCCCCGTTGGTCCAATACCGCACCGGCCGCCCGGATGTGGTCGTGCTGTATTGCAGCGTCGGCCCCATCAAGTTTGACCGGAAGTAATCCCCCACTGGCCCAACCCGGTCCAGGTCCCAGGCTGGTCGACTGGTGTCTGGGTCAATGAACTGCAGGCGATCGATACGCAGCAGGCCGCTGGGAAACGTCGTGGCCTCGGTATCGGCTGCGGTCGTCACTGTCCCCACCGAGGACCCCATGACGTTAGGCTGCTGCGCCAACAGGGACTCAAAGAAGTCCTGGGCGGCGTTGACGGCCCGCAGGCCCAAGGTCACCCCGGTTTCCCCGGACTGGAGCGCCAGCCCCCGGTCCATGACTTCCATCACGTCAAGAATGGATTGCCCTGTGGCCATTTAGCCCTCGCTGGTGCGCCCCTGCAAGTCATCCACGACTGCTGCAAGGGCTGCATGTGCGTTGCGAAGTGCAACCTCAGCATCAATCACCGCCCCCACCGCATGGGTCAGGGTTTCGTTCTGCAACAGGTCCCGATTGGTGGCGTCCTCGGCAATGACCAGCATGGTGCCGACCAAATCAATGGCCCGCTGCCGCTTGGTGGCGCTGGGCTGGTCAACCACCACATCCTCAATAACCAACACCGAAGTGGAGATGGCCTTGAGTAGTGCCCCTGCCGGACCCCCTACCAACGGCACGAAGGGCAACAAGCCTTTTAACACCCCACCAAGTTTGCGCCACGGAAATCCCATTTAGTCTCCTGCGTGATGGTTCACGAATTTACTGCCACTTGAGGGGCCACACATGCTGATCTGAATCCTGGTATGGTCCCAGTGATCGGTGCCCACATCCTCGATGTGCTGGTCTCGTTGGGCCTCCGAGCGGTCACGCTCCCGTTGGGCCTCATCTTCAATACGGGCCCAGTACTGTTTCCCATTCCCCCACTTGAACCCACTCTGCTCATAGACCGCAGCAAACACCCGTTCGTCCAGGGGCACATACTGGTGTGCCGAGTCCTCAACGACCATGAGCAACAACCACCCGGCGCACAGCTGGTGCTGGATGCGTGGTCGCTTGTACCACACGAGCCAACGTTCACTGATGGGGTGCCAGGTAATATCGAGGTCGGGATGCAGGGCCTGCAGCCTGGCCCGAAACGCGGCTGGGGCATGACGGACCCCAAACCGGTTCGGATGCCAGTACTGTAGTGTGGTTTCAAGCGCAGGCGGCGTCGGACGAGCCGGTGTCAGGGCAATCCCGTCCTGGGTAGGCCGCTGCTGTAACATGTCAGCCAAACACCTTTGCGCCAAACTCGCGCACACGGTCATTCGTGCTGGACTTACAGTGTCGGGCCACCCGGGCACGCGCCATGTTGAACGAGGAGCGCGAATCGGGCTTGAAGTTGGTCGACCACCCATCAACTGGGCACGTAATGATGCCCTCATCGGAATCAATCGTGCAGTCATCCGGTAAGGGAGCTTCGGGCTTGACCCAGTCAGGATGGAATGTCTTGGTGGGAGATCCCTTCAGCTCAATGGCCAAGGGTTGGCGCTTTCCATTCTCATCCAGGTAAGTGACTACCTGCCCTGAATCAGATCCCACCCCGCCCCGATGGGGACGACCTTTGCCGTCCCAGGCGTGCATGGTCGGGAACCGTGGAGCCCCTTCCTTGGACAGCTGGTCCCATTTGGCCATTTCCCGTAAATAGGTTTCGATCGCGGCCCCTACCGAGGCTGTACCGACCCAGGCCGTCCCACGATGCTTCTGGAGTTCCTCCAGATCGTAGATTGCGCCGAGGACTTCCCGCACAGCCGCAGGAGCGACCCCCTGTGGAAGGGCATCCTTCAAGGCCACCACCGGGGATTCCCCCAAATGGCCCAAAAAGAACTGATTCTCTTCCAATGAGTACTTGACCGGATCAAAAACCTCCATGTGCCTCCTTAGTAGGTGTAGTTGGTCCGTATCGGCTTGAGGACGATATGCACCGCCCCTTCATAGGCCGAGACGGTCCCCGTAAAGTTCAGGGAGATTTGTTCCCCCTTGTCCATCTTGCGATTGGCCAGTGTTGAGGTCAACGTAGCCTGGACTGGCGTATCTGCCGTGCTGTCCAAGGCAAAGGCCGAGCTCAAGGCCGTGGTCAGGCTGGCTGCCGCTGTGCCCGAGGCCGAGATCCCAACATCCAGGGTGCTGCTGCTCGCCCCGGCAATACTGTGCGTTTCCCGCACGTCCATGATCTGGTAATCCTGGTCGGCCACAAAAATCTGGCAGTCTGCCGCTTCCCCAGCTGAAATGGTATAGGGAATATGGACCGGTGCGAGTCGTGCAATAGCTTTGATACCCATAATATCCTCCTGGCGAAGTGACAGAGGAGGGACCGAAGCCCCTCCCCCCACCTACTCAGTTTATGATTCGGCGACGTCTTCGATCTTGGCCCCAGCCGCTGGGTTGTCACTCAGCAACTGCCCCTGCCAGTACCACGCCACCTCAAAGGTAGTCGCGGTGGTCTGACGGAAGAACGGCGTCCCATCAAAGATTTCCGACACCGGACGCGGTGTCTCATTCTCCCCATGTCCCAGGAAGAAATGCGACTTGTCGAGTCCGATGATGGTGTTGGCTGCGAAATAGGGGTCCACATGCCAGGGTTGACCGGAGAAACGGTAAATGGTACCACCGTCGCCGCCGTCTTTCCCCTTTTGCTGGGCCCCGCCGTCACGCCCGACACCAACCTGCCCACCAAACGCTTTCGGTGAACTCATGGCGAAGTAAGTATCCTCACGCAGGAGTTCGTGATAGCGCCGAACGATGGCCAGATTAGACACATAGGCATTGAGCTTGGCTCCGCCCTTCTCACGGACAGCGTCTTCAAGCTGCATCATGAGATCCTCGGTCAGCGCCCGGTTAGTGCCGCTGTTCGACAGCACGACCGATTGCCAGTATTCATTCCCCGAGGTTGAGCGGTTGATGTTGCCAAAGTTCCCGTTGCCAGGATTGCCATCATCAATCACACCCAGAATACCGTTGGTGTGATAGATCGCCCCGGATTTCGTCGAGTTCTCGATACAGAAGAAGTCTCCAGCGGCGGTGCCACTGGGGGCTGATCCACTGATCGTGATGGTTCGATTGATCGGGTCGACCGCACTGACGGTCCGCGAGGCCGCCAGGTCAGCATCATTGTCCGAGGCGTCAATCAGGTCCACAACCATGCCGATGTCCACCCCCGGAAGGGCATTCACCGTGATCGTAGTCTGGTTATCAGCCGCAGGCATGATCCCCAGTTTCCCCAGCCCGTCAGAGATGAGGTCCCCGTTGATGAGTCTGAGTACTCGCCGCCTGAAGCCCTGCTCCAGCATCTTCAAGGCCGTTTGGAACGCAAACTTGGAGTTGCGCGCATCCTGTAACAGCTTCCACGACATGTTATAAAGCCCTGCAAATTCTTGCAGCGCCCAGGTCGCTTCAGCCGTGTCCGGGTTGAGATTGGAGGGAAGCGTGCCGCCTTCCGCCAAGCCCGTCCAGGACCCAGGATTCTTGGTCATGATGGGCATAATGAACTGCCCTCGACCAGCCATCGGCTTCTTGATCTTCTGGAACAGATTCCAGGTGACGACTTCTTGGTTGAGCAAATAGAGAACCTGATCTGTCCCGTAGGTATATTTCAGGGCCTCAATGACATCAGTAGTGCTTGCCATAGGAGTCGTGCCTCCAACAGCAAAGGGGGATCTATTCGGTCTGGCCCGGATTCAGCATCGGCCACAGTTCATCCGCCCGGTCTTGTGGGGTTTTATACCCGCCGGTTTTCCCATCCGTAATAGCCACCTCCCCACCCTTGCCAGGAAAGGGAGACGCTTTGGCCTTCTGGGCAGTCGCGCGATCCATGTTCCGTATCCCGTTCCGGACGGCCTCCAATCGGGCACGCACCATTTCAGGATATTCGTTCGCAAGCCCAGCACCCTCGTGTGAATACCACACGTCTTGCAGGTATTGATTGGCCCACTCTTCGTCGGGTAACCCATGCTCGTCCCGCATCTTGGAAAAACGCTGGGTCAGATCGGCTTCTGCCGTTTTGGTGGTGTGCTGGCCCAATCCTTCGCGCAGGGCTTTATGCTCTTTATACATCTGCGCAAGGGCTTGGTCCCGCTGAGCAAGAGCTTGATGCAACGGGGTAATCCCCTCGTTAATCAAGCGCTCAAACACCGTCGCGGCTGTGCTTCCATCCAGATATGACATGCCCCGCAACTGTTCCAACAACTGCTTGTTCTGGGCTTGCGTTTGCTGCCCTTGCCGTTGCTGGGCCTGATACTGCTGCTGCCGCTGCTGCATCTGCTGCTGTTGCCGCTGATACTGCTGCTGCTGCTGCCATTGCTGGCGTTGGGAATCAAAGCTGCGCCGTTCTTCGGCCAAGGCCTGGGATTTTTTGGTGAACTCGGCTTGGACCTCCTTGGGCCACGCGCCGGTAGATGCTCCTTCACTTGTAGGGGATGCCTCTGTGGGGGCATCCTGTGGAATGTCTGCAACAAGTTCGTCTGTCATGGGTGCCTCGCTGAGTGGTGGGCGAGTTCGCAGGGGTTATTCATCTGCCGATGAGTCCGTCTGTGAATATTCGCATGCCGTATTCATGTGACACTACAGCGATAGTATACGGAGCGTCCTCTGCAGGTGTCAACCCATCATCGGGGGTCGTGGGGGGCCACCAGGCCCCATCTGTGGTGGTCGTGGCCCTGGAGGACCCTGTTGGGCCTGGCTCATGGCCTGGGCCAATTCCATGGGAGCCTGAGGGGCAATCTCCTGGCTGGCCCGCATCTGATCCATGGCCATGTCAATTGCTTCGGCAGCGGCTTTGGCGGCAGCTTGCTGGGCGGCCTGGGCCACGGCTCCCTGGATCTGCTGCTCCTGGGCCCCCTGCTGTCGACGCTCGGACGCCTCCATCAACAGCTGCCGACACTTGTTCCAGAACTCCACAAAGGCTGCCTGGATTGGAGGGCTTGCCCCCAGAAACTCCATCGAGGCCATTTCTGATTCCAGCTCGTCCATTACGACCCGGAGATTCCAGAACGGCATGGGAATCTGGGGTGGGAGGGGCTGGCCTTGCCACAACCGCTCCACCAGGTGCATGGTCAGTTTGCGGTATTTGGATTCAGAGGCCTCACGCCCCACATCCCCCATCAACAAGTCAGCGGCAATCTTTTCCTTGTCGATTTTGCCGGTACGCTCGTCGATATACAGCACACTCAGGGGGGATTCCAGGTGTTCGCGGATTCTGGCCTCCCGGAGGGCCCGCATTTCAGGCACCAGACTCCCACGCTCCACGGTGATGGAATAATCCGTCCCGGCCCGCAGAATCTCGGAGGTCTGGAAGATAAACACCTCGTCCTTCATGGAATTGTCGGTGTAATGCAGCGTCCGGAAGGGCGGGTAGTATTCCTTCACCCGATTGACCCGCATTTCCTTGACCTTGGCCATGCGTTCGCCCAGATGGCGATACAGATTCCCCCACTGGCTGTCGAGGAGTTCCTGCAGCATGGGCACGGCCATCGGCCCGCGCATCTGCCCCGGGAATTTCTGTTCCTGGAAGAGATCCACACCCCCGGCGACCTCGCGCAGGAGTTTCATGGTCAGCTCGATGGACTGCATGAACCATGAGGGCAAATCAGGCGGGTCCCGGCGCTGGACCATCTTGACGCCTTGATCTGTGAGGCCATTTTCGATCGGGGCCGGGTAGTCCGAGGGCATGTCCTCACGTTTGAGGGTCGGCCCGAGGAGTTCATCGGCGTAAATCGAGGCATTGGCCTGTTCGCCCAGCTGGGAAATCCGTTTATTCAGGAAGCGTTGGGGTGGAATCAGGTCCGAGACGTAATCATTGCTCCAGAAGGAAGCCACCGTGGGGCCCCAGTGGAAATCCACCAGGGGAATGAACCCATAGGGATTGTCTTCATCAAGCAGCACCTGTTCCCCTGGGACGAAGGCGGTGTATTTTCCCCGGGGATGCTTCGCGGACATGGGCTGATAGCGTTCGACCACGACGCAGAGATCCGGGTCATTCTCGGTGCGTGTACCCTGGATACGCGGAATCAGATCCTGCAGATGCGTCGACCCCGTGGGGTCCCCGAACTGTTTGATATCAGTGGAGAGAATCCGCACCTCACTGGCATCCTTGATGTTCTGAATCGTCTCCTCGCTCACGTCGTAATTGGCCTCAATCCATCCAAGGGTACGAATCTTGGCGATGTAGACCGCCTGGTCGGGGGCGAGGTCATCCACCGAGCGCACCGAGGCATCGATGAAGACCTGGAGAGGGCTCAGCACCTCGCTGCCCACATCCCCGGTCAAGACCATCTCTTCGACCACTTCGAACTGTTCCTTCGGGGCTCCCTGTTCCAGGGCCTGCTGGCGCATGGTCTCGGGCACCTGCTCCCCGGTAGGCACATGGGTCCAGAGCAATTCCCCGGTGGCTTCGTCGAACTGGGGCATGGGTTCCATGCAGGCATCCTTGACCCAGGGGACATATTCAAAGCCCACCCCACCCACGGCAGTCCACCAGAGGAGTTCCCAGGTCCGAGAGGGCTGATCCAATTTCTCGTCCAGGGCCTTGATGAGCTTATCCACCACCGCTGCGTTTCCTACCGAGCGAGGGTCCTGCTTGTCAGCCCGGGCCTTGAACACCGGAGCCACACTACTCAAGCGGCCCATGATTTTCGAGAGCATCTGGGCAGCCAGATTGAAGACCAGATAGAGTTTGTTCGGGTCCCGCCGCCGGGTGAACAGCACCCGATTCTGCGACCCGACCCAGTGTTCGCCTGAGATAAACGCCAGGTTGGTGAGAATCCGCAGTTCCACCGACCCGACGTTGCGGGATTTCTGGGCCCGTAGCCGATTGTAATCCTCGGTATACTCCGACAGTACGTCGTCGTTCTCGGCCATTACTGGGCTCCTAGATGGGCGTCAGGGCTATCCGCCAGGTGCTGCTCATCCTGTGCTGTCAGGGGGACTGGCATCGGCGGGTTCGTGGAGGGGGGTCGGGCCTTCGCCAGGCTCTCCAGGATGTCCATCCGGGCCTGGAGTTGCTGGCACTGTTGCGCCCACGGGAGGGGGCTGCCCAAACGCGCCAGCAGCCACCTGCGCAAGTGTTTTTCCATCCATTGCATGCGTCGCAGCCTCCTGAAACAACTCCTCTAATGTACGCGAATCTGTCTCACCTGTCGAATTGTTTCGCCGACTCATGGACAGGGTATGCATCACGAATTGCAGCTTGGACTCCAGGAGCTGTACACGTTGAGTTAGCTCAAACTCCGTCATCACTGACCTCCTAAGTGGGAATCGGGGGTACCCCCGTGTTTACGTCGTCGAATGGGGGACCCCAACCATTGCACCGATCCCACCGGGGGCTGAAGTGGTGGGGCCGCAGGCTTGGTCCTGGCCCGAGGATGCCGGGACAGCACATGCTCCATGCAATCCAGGGCATGGTCATTGGACTTCAGCCGCTGGTATTTGCCCGAGGCACTCGTGCGGTCAGGCCACTGGGCGGCTTCGATTTCGAAGGGCAGAATCTCCAGCCAGGGGGCCAGGAAGAGTTGGTCGTGCTGGAAATACTGTCGGGCCGCTTCGGTGCGTACTTCGCGCCCCCGATGGTTGGGCTGGAGATACACGCCGTGGTGGAGAAACTCCTGCTTGAACTGACTGTTGGCATCAGCCCAGGCCATGGGACGTGTTTTCCACAACGCAGCCATGCGCACCAGGGCCTGGGCCCAGGAGAGCAACGACCCGGAGGGGTCGAGTTCCGGGGTCCCGGCCACGTAGGTATAGTTGGTCAGCTCATCCAGCAGAAAGGCCTGGCCTTCGGGGCTGATGCCCACCACGACAGCCGCACAGTAAGTCCCGGTGTCGGCTCCGATCTCGATGCGCCAATCCGAGGGCACCTTGAAGTTCTCCCGGGTGGTGGCGTTCTCGGGGAGGTGCCAGACGTGGGCATGGCTGGCATGGGTCACCTGCCGTTCGCCGCGCTGATAGTTGTAGACCCGCCCCACGAAATCCCCGAGCTTCCCGAAATAGGCGATGGAGAATTTCTCCCGGGTCAGCAGATGCCGGTCCCGGTCCATGGCTTTCTGGTCGAAGCTGTAGGGATTCACCTGGGCCTGGACGCCGCACTTGCAGACCCAGTCGGGAAAGTCCACATGCCCATGGCCGTTGTCGTGGAACACCCCAACCCAGGGACGGTCAGGGGTTGTGGGAAACACGGCATAGCCTTCCCGGACGCGCAGGTTCTGGGCAATGGTCGTGAAGCATTCGATCCCCGGCAGTTGATAGGCTTCGCAGTAGATATAGGCGTCGACCTCTTTGCCTTTGAGAGACTCGGAGCGTTCCCAGCTCCTGGCCTCAAAGCGGACTCCATTTTCCAGTTCCAGCCAGAGTCGCCCGTCCTTGGGCCGATTTTGGAGCGACTTGGGTTTTTGATTCAAGCCGCGCTCCGAGCAGAGGGCCTCCAGGATGTAATCAAACTCCGGGGCACACATGTCGTATTCATTCCCGACCAGATACACCAGGGCGTTCGGGACCGCCGCAAAGGCAGCCCCCCATAATCCAGCCCCGGCAGACTTGCCGGATTTATACGCCCCTAACTCGGCTACGACCTTAGCTCGCCCGGCAGGGCGAGACGCGAGGCGTCTGGATTCGATAGCACTGGTGGGGAGGCGCAGGGTGATGTAGGGGTCGGTGGTCGTGTCGGGGTCAACGACGTGGTCGGTCAGGGTATAGCCATCGGTGGTCACCCACCAATCGGCCTGATGTTCGAAGGGGATGAAGTCAATCTGGGTGCACAAAAACCGGCGGAACTCGGTGATGAGTCGATCGCGCAGGGTGGGTGGGACGGTGACGGAGGCCATTAGCTGGCGGATCCTGTGTAGGGGTCAGTGGTCCACGCGTCTATGGAAGGGCACGGACAGTCGTAGACATGTTGCCGATGGATGCGACACCACCAGTCCTGGCAGTCCTGGCAGCGCACCCACTTAGCTAATCGGGCCGGTGTGGTCATACTTGGCCAGCATGTCGTGATAGAACCGGGCGAGGGGCGATTCCTGTCCGGCCGTCCCGGCGAGTTTGGTTTCGAGCGCCACCCGGCAGGTATCGGCCTTGACTTTTTCCTGTCCGGCGGCTTCGACGTAATTGACGGTCCAGAGGAAGTAGGCCATCTCGTTGTAGTGTTTTTTGATGGCGATGTCCAGGCGTTGTTTATCGTCCATCCGATGCCAGGCTTCGCCGCCGGTATAGCGTTGCAACGCGTCCAGCACCTCGGATTGTTGGGGCCATTGGTCGGCGGCTTCCGCCAGGAGTTCTTCTCCGACCAATGGGTCGAGGAAATAACGAATGGCGTCACTGACCGGGGCTCCCGAGAGCAGCATCAGGGCAAATTGGTCGGCTTCGGCGGAGGTCAGGGGTCGCATGCGGAATCAGGGCCTCCCACGCCCAGGAGTTGCGGGGATTTGGGCGGTGTCTGCTCCAAGTGTCGCACATCGTCGGGGGATGGGAACACCAAATAGAGTCGGCACCCGCAGGCTTCGGCAAAGCGGAGAAACCACTTGAGGGTACTCGACCCCCCGCGCCCCCGCTTCTTCCAGAGGTATTGATTGACGGAACTGGGGGCAATACCCAGGCGTCGTGCGACCGCACGGGTGCTGAGCCCCGCATGCCGCTGCATATCCCGCAACATCAGGGCAAAGGCCCCACCATCCCGGGTCAGCGCATAGGCTATCTCCCGTCGACGCGGGGCAGGACTCCCCTGTCGCCTCGCACTGACCGGGCTGAGCGTTTGAGGCCCTAATTCCTGCACCATGCGCGCAAGTCTACCCCCTGAGACGCTGGTCAGTCAAGCTATTAACGCCCAACACTCAATTTCGTAGGTGGATTCAAGGGGGTGGGGGCCCCGGGCCCCTAAAAACACCCCTCCCCCGGCCCTGCAGGGCCCAAAGGGGCTGTATCCTTTTGAGGACAAATCCATTTCGATGGATGGAATCTCCAAGAACCCGTAGAAACAGGGGTCAATTGCCCTGTGGATAAAAGCATCTGGGGGCGCGTAAGTCCTTTGGTTACTAAGGGTTACCCTGTGGAAGAAAATGTTGGCACGGGACCTGCAGTTATACGTTGTCGGTATGTCGGCGGAAGGCGGACAGCAATAAGAGTAATAGACTGTCGGCCAGTTCGACATAGGACAGGGAGTCCTACCCAATGGCGACACAGAAAGAGATGTTGGAAGCGGTGCTTACGAACCTCACGGTACTTGCTGGACGGATTGATACGCTGGAAGGCAAGACAACGGGTAGCGTCAAGGTCAAAGCTAAGTCCAAGGGTAAGAAGGCCAAGCGGTCTCCGCTGCAAAGCCTAGCGCAGT